>JAESGD010000024.1_pt1 | contig 322348 bp, 273 predicted proteins | sample 9269581 | NCBI WGS metagenome assembly JAESGD01 (sample SAMN14515903, study PRJNA621661) | algae metagenome | isolation source: Cyanomargarita calcarea GSE-NOS-MK-12-04C and co-occurring heterotrophs from... | place: USA: Grand Staircase Escalante National Monument, Utah | collected 2007-12-30
GAAGGAAGAAGGAAGAAGGAAGAAGGAAGAAGGAAGAAGGAAGAAGGAAGAAGGAAGAAGGAAGAAGGAAGAAGGAAGAAGGAAGAAGGAAGAAGGAAGAAGGAAGAAGGAAGAAGGAAGAAGGAAGGGTCTTGAAAAGAACAGCGAGGATAACTTCTAAGGATAAAATCCCAACTTCGGTAACCCCAAAGTTTCATCCCAGCCCATCATAATGTTGAGACACTGAATCGCTTGACCCGCTTGTCCTTTAATTAAATTATCAATTACTGACATCACAATTATGCGACCAGTACGCGGGTCAACTTCAATTCCTATGTAACAAAGATTGCTACCACACGCCCATTTGGTTTGGGGATATATTCCTGGTTCGCAAATTTTTACCCAAGGAGAATTGCGGTAAAAAGCCTTGAAAATGGTGATTAAATCGTCTCGTACTAAGCCTGGATCGCGGAGGGTGGCATATACAGTAGCCAAAATTCCCCGGACCATTGGTATCAGGTGGGGTGTAAATTGGATCGTGACTTCGTGCCCTGCCAAATCGCTGCAAATATTCTCAATTTCTGGCGTGTGACGGTGACGGGCAACACCATAAGCCCCGAGAGAATTGTCAGCTTCAGCTAACAACATATTGACTTTAGCTTCTCTGCCACCACCAGAAGTACCAGATTTTGCATCGATAATGGCGGTTTCTGGGACGATTAACCCTTGCTTGAGGAGTGGTGAGAGTGCTAGAAGACTAGCGGTGGGATAGCAACCGGGACAGCCAATAAGTTGAGCTTCGCTAATGCGATCGCGGTACAGTTCTGGTAAACCATAAACTGCTGTAGCGTTCGTTTCCTTATCGGTTCTTTCTTTGCCATACCAATTAGTGTAGGTTGTCAAATTGCTGAACCGATAGTCTGCACTCAAATCCAGCACTTTACACCCTTTTTCCAACAGTTTTGGTGCCATTTGGCAAGCCAAACCATTCGGTATAGAGAGAAAGACGATTTCACAACGGTGAGCAATTTCTTCTGGATCTACCGCTTCGACCGATCTGTCAACTGTATGAGCCAGATGGGGGTAAATATCAGAGAATTCCTTTCCAGCATTACTATCACCGCCTAAATAAACAAGTTCGACTTCTGGATGATCCATCAGCAGTCGCACTAACTGAACTCCGCCGTAGCCCGACGCGCCAACGATTCCAACGGGTACGCGTCTAAAATTGCCCATGATATTAAATCCTTATTCCACGATTGGTTACGTTATCAGCTATAAACTTATCAGTCACTAGACCTACTAGCGTAGACACTATATCAAATGGGGAGTAGGGAGTAGGGAGTTAGGAGTTAGGAGTGGGGAGTTAAGAGTAGGGAGTAGGGAGTTATGAATTTTTGTGTTGAAAATTCATAACTCCTAACTCATAACTCCTAACTCATAACTTTTCAACATTTTAGCGGCAGGCAATCAATGCCTCCGATCGGATCGTTGGTACTTTGTTTTTGTTGCTGCAAAGGGTTACAATAAAGGACAAGCATTTGTTAAAAAAATTTACGTTGCTAGCTGGAAATCGTTTTGTGTCGCAGCCTAAGACCGCTTCACCCCAAATATTTGAATTTGATAGTATTGATGCCGCTTTGGCAGACTTGAAAGCTGGTCGCGCCATTGTGGTTGTAGATGACGAAAATCGCGAAAATGAAGGCGATTTGATTTGCGCCGCCCAGTTTGCAACCCCTGACATGATTAATTTTATGGCAGTGGAAGCGCGGGGGCTGATTTGTTTGTCAATGACAGGCGATCGCCTCGATCAACTCGATTTACCTTTGATGGTAAGAAATATTACCGATACAAACCAAACTGCTTTCACTGTCAGTATTGACGCAGGCCCCCATTTAGGAGTTAGTACTGGAATATCAGCAGAAGACCGCGCCCGGACAATTCAGGTAGCCCTCAACCCCGCGACAAAACCTGATGAATTACGCCGTCCGGGTCATATTTTTCCCTTGCGAGCCAAAGAAGGTGGCGTACTGAAACGAGCAGGACATACAGAAGCTGGAGTTGACTTATCTAGATTAGCTGGCTTGTATCCAGCAGGGGTAATTTGTGAAATTCAAAACCCCGATGGTTCGATGGCGCGTTTAGGTCAGTTAATGGAGTATGCAAAACACCACAACCTCAAAATTATTAGCATCGCGGACTTAATTAGTTATCGCCTCAAATACGATCGCCTAGTCACCCGCGAAACCGTAACTAATTTGCCCTCTACTTTCGGTCAATTTCAAATCTACGGTTACCGCCACACGGTGAATAATACTGAACACGTTGCCATTGTCAAAGGCGATCCCAGTACATTTAAAGATGAACCAGTGATGGTGCGGATGCACTCAGAATGCCTCACTGGTGACGCTTTAGGTTCGCTGCGGTGCGACTGTCGAATGCAGTTGCAAGCTGCACTGAAAATGATTGAGAATGCAGGCAAAGGTGTTGTTGTATACCTCCGTCAAGAAGGGCGAGGGATTGGGCTTATCAATAAACTCAAAGCCTATTCCTTGCAGGATATGGGTCTGGATACCGTAGAAGCAAACGAGCGCTTGGGCTTTCCCGCCGATTTGCGAGATTACGGTATGGGAGCGCAAATGTTGATGGATTTGGGCGTACATCAGATACGTTTGATTACCAACAACCCCCGTAAAATTGCGGGTTTAAAAGGTTACGATTTGGAAGTTGTAGACCGCGTGCCATTGTTGATTGAGGCGAATGATTACAATAATTATTACCTGACAACAAAGGCGAAAAAACTCGGTCATATGCTGTTGCAGACTTACTTAGTAACAGTAGCAATTCATTGGCAAGATGACCCAAAAGCCGTCACCGAACGATACGATCGCCTAGAGAAACTGCGGTACTTAGCCAAAACCCATGACTTATTGTTACAAGAAGAAGCCCGCCCTTTAGCGATCGCTCTTTTTGACAAACCAGCATTGACAGTACATTTGGGTTTTGACCAAGCGTTTATGGCTGACCATGATTGGTACAAACAGAAAGGTCATCCTTACATCCAAGCGATGGGGGAAATTCTCGATAGTCTGGTGAATTTACCATACATCCAGAAGTTAGAATTTCTAATTTCTCCTGGTGTTGACCCCTTGAGTAATTTACAAGTGCAAGTGGATAGAGAAACATTCCCCAGTGGTACATTACCTTCGTCGATATGTTGCGAACAGTTACAGACGCAAAAAATTTATAGTTTTGGGATCGGTCGCTAGTTGTTTGTTTGGGTTTTCCTATTAGTTCAACATAACTTCAAAATTAGTGAAGTTCGGGGTAAAATGGGATAAGTTTTAGATAGGCAAGGATTTGAACTAAATCTATGAACATTCGGCAAGAGCTACTCAGAGTGATTGAACAACTGAATGATGAGCAATTATCCGCACTGCTAGATTTAGCTCATTCCTACAATAGTGCCAAAACATCTGTTCATCCGATGATTGAATCTCAGGCTTATCAGGATTGGGTCAGTTCTGATAATGACATTTACGACGAACTGTTTGCCTCGGAACTTGGAGCATCCCAATTTTGCTTGGATAGCCGGGGATTGTAAGTCCCTCTATAAAAGCTAAAGTCTTCTAACAGAAGACTGAAAATAATTTTTTAAGAACTATTTTTATGAAATTCAGATACTCCCGATGAACTTACAGCGAGGTGATGTAGTCTTATGCCGGATGCCAATGCCTTCGACTGGGCTGCAAGAGTTTAAGATTCGTCCTGCTGTGATTATTTCTGGAAATCGGCTTAACGAGATTCTTGATGATGTTATGGTTGTACCTTGCACCTCAAATACCAGTCGCACTCTAACAGCGACACAATATTTGATAATCGGCGAAGAGATTGCCATTGCTGGTATCAGAATTGAGTCTGTAATTCGCTGTGAGTCAATTTTTACGTTGAACAAGTCGATGATTTTAAGACGTTTGGGTTCTCTTTCATCTGAGACGATAAACGAGGTAAACCGCTGTTTAATACAAGCTTTAGAATTATAATTTCATCCTTTACTTACTCTCATCTGACGATAGGAACTAAGCAAATTAAAGAACTTAGGAAAATCAAAACTTCTGGGATCGATTCTTTGACCGGATCTATCTACAGCCTTATGAGTAGTAATTCTATTTTCTGGAACTTGACTTTGGGCAATTAACCAAGCCAGTGAATTATATTGAGCAACAGTGTAACCGCTGTGATCTGAATTTTGATCGCTCCAACCATCTGGAGGTGTTTCCAAGGAGACGTGATAAGCAAAATTATTTACAGATGGTGGCAAATTGGCATTAGTTTGCACAGTTTCTGAACGATTGGGCCCATCAAATACTGAATTCCCAGCACCAAAAGCTCGTTTGTCTGGAGGGACTAGATAAACAACAGTTCCGTCTAGAGTAATTAAAGTATGATAACTTGTTTGGTCATTACTAGCTTCATGAAAATTTTGAAACGTATTCACAGCGCTATAAGCTGAATTAGTCGTTTCATGCAATACTACGATCGCTTCATTGTTAACGGGTACACCATTAGCATCTTGGGTAAAGCGTTCTCCATAATTGGTGGCATTTGCCCAAGCGATTAGGTATTTTGGTTTATATGCTTTAAAAGCTGCGGTGGTTTGGAAAGCAACTTTGACAGGATTTTGAGGTTTGCTTGCTTGTACAGTCACTGGGGTTTTCACCTTTGGTTTGACACTCGCAGTCGTGGGAACCGAGGGTGTGGGAGTTGGTTGAGGTATATTTTTTTGTTTATCTGATTGAAATTCGATTTTTGGTGAACTTAAAGCAGCAATATTTGGATCTGGATTTGATGCGATTATCGCACTACTCGGTTGCGATCTTACTCTAGAGAAAAGCAGCACACCAGCCAAAGCAAAGAGCATCAGAGAAATTAATAGTAATCTAGTTATCCAAATCCGAGAATTCATGAGTCAGTGCTTGCCAAACGTCTCAAGATAATATTAGTGTTTTGTTTCCACTTATATATAGGGTACTGGTATACTTTGTCAAACTGGTTGCGGTTAGCAAATCTAAGGTATACCAAAATTGCCTGGGTGTTAGCTTGATGGTTGGATTGGTCAGATCCCCGACTTCTCGCATACACATGACACATCACGTCTTTACCCCCTGACTCTGGTTTAGACAATCTTTAAACATACCTATTTTTATTCAATAAATACATCTGAAACTCTAGATAACGAGGAAAATATTAAACTAAGTGTAGTTATCACAAGACTAACCTAAATTTTCTTGGAAAATATGAGTCCTTCTTTCCTAGAACGCTTGCACAGTCCCGAACGTCCTGTTATTGTCTTTGATGGCGCGATGGGTACTAACTTACAACTACAAAACCTGACTGCTGAAGATTTCGGTGGTGCGGAATATGAAGGTTGTAACGAATATCTCGTTCACACCAAGCCAGAAGCTGTGGCAAAAGTACACCGTGACTTTCTTGCTGCGGGTGCGGATGTCATCGAAACTGACACTTTTGGCGGTACACCCATCGTACTTGCCGAATACGACCTCGCTCACCTTGCTTATTACCTCAACAAAACCGCTGCGGAATTAGCAAAACGAGTGGCTGCAGAATTCTCCACACCTGAAAAACCCCGGTTTGTTGCCGGTTCAATGGGTCCCACAACCAAATTACCTACCCTGGGACATATTGACTTTGACACCATGAAAGATGATTTTGCCCAACAAGCAGAGGCATTGTGGGATGGTGGTGTAGATTTATTTCTCGTTGAGACTTGCCAAGACGTACTGCAAATTAAAGCTGCGCTGAGTGGGATTGAAGAAGTCTTTGCGAAAAAAGGCGACCGCCGTCCGTTGATGGTTTCGGTGACGATGGAAACGATGGGGACAATGTTGGTAGGGACAGAAATTAACGCTGTCGTCACGATTTTGGAACCATACAATATTGACATCCTCGGTCTGAACTGTGCCACAGGGCCAGATTTGATGAAGCCGCATATCAAGTATTTGTCAGAACATTCGCCCTTTGTAGTTTCTTGTATTCCTAACGCCGGTTTACCAGAAAACGTTGGCGGTCAAGCACATTACCGCCTGACACCGATGGAATTACGGATGTCATTGATGCACTTTGTTGAAGATTTGGGTGTCCAAGCGATCGGGGGTTGCTGTGGGACACGTCCAGAACACATTCAACAAATGGCAGAGATTGCCCAAACCTTGAAGCCAAAAATTCGACATCCAGAACTAGAACCAGCGGCAGCGTCGATTTACAGTACCCAAAATTATACCCAAGATAATTCCTTCCTGATTGTCGGGGAACGCCTCAACGCCAGTGGTTCCAAAAAGTGCCGCGATTTGCTAAATGCGGAAGATTGGGATGGATTGGTATCAATGGCACGGTCACAGGTTAAGGAAGGGGCGCATATCCTGGATGTCAACGTAGACTACGTGGGACGCAACGGGGAGAAGGATATGCACGAGTTGGTATCGCGCATCGTCAATAATGTTACCCTGCCCTTGATGCTCGACTCCACGGAATGGGAAAAGATGGAGGCGGGTTTAAAGGTCGCTGGTGGTAAGTGTTTGCTCAACTCCACCAACTACGAAGACGGGAAACCACGCTTTCTGAAGGTGTTGGAACTAGCGAAGAAGTACGGGGCTGGTGTCGTAATTGGTACCATCGATGAAGATGGGATGGCGCGGACTGCTGAGAAAAAATTTGCGATCGCCCAACGTGCTTATCGCCAAGCTCTAGAATACGGCATTCCTCCTACAGAACTATTTTTCGATACATTAGCTCTACCAATTTCCACGGGAATTGAAGAAGACCGGGAAAACGGCAAAGCGACAATTGAATCGATTCGGCGCATTCGGACAGAATTGCCGGGATGTCATGTAATTTTGGGTGTATCGAATATATCCTTCGGTTTGAACCCAGCAGCGCGGATTGTGTTGAATTCAATGTTCTTACATGAGGCGATCGCAGTAGGAATGGATGCGGCAATTATCAGCGCTAACAAGATTTTACCGCTTTCTAAAATTGAAGCAAAACACCAAGAAGTTTGCCAGAACCTAATTTACGACAAACGTAAATTTGATGGTGATATCTGCGTTTACGACCCCTTGGGAGAGTTGACAACATTATTTGAAGGGGTGACAACAAAACGGGACAAAGGTGTTGATGAAAATCTCCCCATTGAGGAACGTTTAAAGCGTCACGTTATTGACGGTGAACGGATTGGTTTAGAAGATGCATTGAAGGAAGCGATGAAGAAATATCCTCCTCTGGATGTTATCAACATCTACTTGCTTGATGGGATGAAAGTTGTAGGTGAATTGTTCGGTTCGGGACAAATGCAGCTACCTTTCGTATTACAATCGGCGGAAACCATGAAAGCGGCAGTTGCTTTTTTAGAACCGCACATGGAAAAATCAGAATCTGACAGCAATGGTAAGGGAACGTTTATTATCGCGACGGTGAAAGGGGACGTTCACGACATTGGTAAAAACCTGGTGGATATCATCTTGTCAAATAACGGTTACAAGGTGGTTAACTTGGGGATTAAACAGTCGGTGGAAAATATCATTAATGCCTACGAGAAGTATAAACCTGATTGTATCGCCATGAGTGGTTTGCTGGTGAAGTCCACGGCATTTATGAAAGATAATTTGCAAGCATTCAACGAAAAAGGAATTACCGTTCCCGTCATTTTAGGTGGTGCAGCCCTAACTCCCAAGTTTGTTTATGAAGATTGCCAAAATGCTTACCAAGGTAAAGTTATTTACGGCAAAGATGCATTCTCTGATTTGAACTTCATGGATAAATTGATGCCCGCGAAGAAACAAAATCAGTGGGATGATAATCAAGGCTTTTTAGGTGAGTTAGCCGAAGCTGGGAAAGAATTCCAAAATGGACATAAGGAAGTAAGGGAAGAGAACGTAAAGAAAGAAAAAGCTGATGAACCTAAGGTAATAGATATTAGGCGATCGGAAGCTGTGACGATAGATACTGAACGTCCAACGCCACCTTTTTGGGGAACTCAGTTGCTCACACCAGAAGATATTTCTTTAGAGGAGTTATTCTGGTATTTAGATTTGCAAGCTTTGGTGGCTGGACAATGGCAATTCCGCAAGCCAAAGGAACAATCTAAGGAGGAATATCAATCTTTCTTGCAGGAGAAGGTGTATCCGATTTTAGAATATTGGAAGGGACGGATTATTGAGGAGAAGTTGTTGCATCCTCAGGTGGTTTATGGATATTTCCCTTGTCAGTCGGAGGGGAATACTTTGTATATTTATAACCACGAAAATGCTAAGGAGGTAAGAACAAGTTTTGAGTTTCCGAGACAGAGGTCTTTGAGGAAGCTTTGCATCGCAGATTTCTTTGCTCCGAAGGAGTCGGGAATTGTTGATGTATTCCCGATGCAAGCGGTGACTGTGGGTAACATTGCGACGGAGTTTGGACAGAAGTTGTTTGCGGATAATCAATACACTGACTATCTGTATTTTCACGGCATGGCTGTGCAGGTTGCGGAAGCGTTGGCTGAGTGGACGCACGCCAGAATTCGCCGTGAGTTGGGCTTTGGAGCAGAGGAACCGGATAATATTCGGGATATGTTGGCGCAGAGGTACCGGGGGTCAAGGTATAGTTTTGGCTATCCGGCTTGTCCCAATATGCAGGATCAGTACAAGCAGTTGGATTTGTTGGGCACTGACAGGATTAAGATGCATATGGATGAGAGCGAACAAATTTATCCTGAGCAGAGTACGACAGCGATTATTGTTTATCACCCAGTAGCGAAGTACTTTAGCGCATAGAACCCCACTCCTAACTCCCTCCCCGCTTGCGAGGAGGGGGGATTATATTAAGTTTGGTAAATCACTTATAAATCCCCAAGAACCCCTCCCCGTAATCTATAAACGCCCAACAATAACCTTAAGAATAGAAAAATCAATTTGGGAGCATCGCTCTGACTTACCTGAACGCAGCATTAAATCTAATGGAAGATGTCCAGGAGGTGCTGTTCGTAGAGAATCAGAATCATACAGGTCAACATAATAGAGGCAATTTCCTTCTTTACGCCAGCCAACTTCGTCAGCAAATTTTTTTCCTACTTCGTAATCTGTATAGTTAGTATCATCACCACCACCAAGACTTTTCCAAATTTTCTTTTGAACGCTAAAACCAAAGCGTCCATTACTATGCTTTACCCAAAGTTTATTTATAGTATCTAAATCTTTTCTTGGAATAACTTTAATATGTTGTGAAATTACGTAATTTTGATCATATATGTATGATATGTATGAATAAGGTTCTGGTAATTTTTCCTGCGATATCTCGTAAATAATTTCTGCTGTCAAACAATCAGCTTCTTTCCATTTCTCCGCTTGAAGTAACTCGTCTAGCTTCTGGTAGTAACCCCCGACTATTTCAGTAAAATCTTTAGAAGAAGAATAGCTGTAAGATGTAGCACTTTTAACAACCTCTCTAGCTACTTCAATGTCATTATTTGTTTTTGTATTAGTACCACTGAAAGATTTTCTCCACTTATAAATCTTTTTCTTGGCTTGAGGATTTTTGGAGGCTTCGTCTGCTAAGTCATTTGCAATTTCAGCTTCAGCATTTTCTTGACTATAACCCTCATTTTTTAACTGATTTATCAAATCACGAATTTGGACAGCTACTTCTGAAAAATCACTATTTATGTCTATATAATTTCCATGTACCTGGATATAGTTACCGTGGACATTTTCGTTGTAATTACCTTCTGTATAAATAGTAAGAGACTTATTCTTAGCATCTTGAGTAGATGAATTTCTGTCATCTAAATAATTATCTAATTTGCTTTTCTTACCTTTATGTCTTACAAAATATAAATAAAAACCGATTCCAAATAGTATCAAACCTAAACAAAAAGCAAGAATTGGTTGATAGTTTTTTCCAACATAGTTGACGAGATATTTTGAAAGTTCATAAATGGTTTTTAAAGCAGCATTAGCTAAAGCAAAAATGAAAATAGCGAATATTACCTTCTGTACTAGCGAAAGTCGGTTAATCAGAAGAAAGAACTGTTTTAATATTTGCTTGACTTGAATTTTCATTGTTCAATTTCTGAAAAGCTCTTTACGGTAAAGGAATACCTGATAATCTCAAAGCCAATTTAATAATCTCTACTGCAACTTCTCCAATAACACCATTTGCAGCACCATCACGCATATACTGTCCAAGCTTGACCAGTTTACCTTTAGCTTGAGGGTTACTTTTAGCTTCATTTGCCCAATCATTAGCTACTTTTTGTTGAGCATCTTTCCGGCTATATCCCTGAGATTGTAGCTGAGTTAACAATTCTTGTATCTGAGCAGCAGCTTGAGGCAAATCCTGGCTCATATTTATATAATTACCATGAACTTGTACATAACCGCCTTGTATAGATTGATTAAAATTACCACCAATACTGCCAATATTGTATTCGTTAGAATTTTCTCCACTCATATAAAAACTTTGTATTTAGATTAGTGATTTCATTAAGACATACTATTACCAGTTTGCCAAAATAATGTATGTGATTTTAGTCACATACTTTTAGACTGGGCTAAATCAGGTGTAACCTAGCAACAACCCAATTATGGAGGTACTTGTGCAATGGCAAATTTAGACCTCTATCGCCAATATATCCAAACTCTCATAACTAAACACGACAGCCATAAGTCCAAGGGTGGAGAGGTTGAGAATGAGTTGATTTTTGATACAGCCCACGACCACTATCAATTGATGCGCGTTGGTTGGAATAAGCTCAGTCGCGTTTATCACACAGTAATGCATTTTGATATTAAAGATGGCAAAATCTGGATTCAACAGAATATGACGGATGTCGATTTAGCCCAGGAGCTGGTGGATATGGGAGTGTCTAAAGATGATATTGTACTGGGGTTACAACCACCTTATAAGCGTCCTTACACGGGGTATGGTGTGATGTAAAGCAATTAAAATTTAGCGCAATACCACGAAGTGGTAGACATAAGGTCATCGCACGCTTGAAATTAACTGTAAATTAAGGCTAATAGCATGGGAGCATCAGGCAAGCCGTTAGCTAGCACTATAATTTGGGAAAACTTAAAATGAGGCTTTCTAGACTTAATTTTGCGCTAATAATATTTAAGAATCGACTTTTATGGATAAGCAGCGTCTTAAAAAAACTACTAATTGGTGATTTCACCTGGAAACGATTGCTAAAATCCTTAATATTTATTTATATATTTTTTGCTGTCTATGTTTATTTTCGAGCAGATAGCATGATTTTTCTGCCTCAACCTTCTAGCTATCAAGATACTAAGGAAATTCTCAAGCTGACTAATACAGATAAAAAGAAAATTTCCGCAGTTCATTTATTAAATTTTACTGCTAAATATAAGTAGGTAAGCAGAAATAAACCTAACTATGTAACGAAATGTAAAATAGTCTAAATCCTTACGTACCCCTTCGGGGAAGCAAGCTAACGCGGAGGACATAGTTATAAATTTTCCCCCTTACTAGCAATTTACCCTATCTTAGATTCCCAAATAAGTATAATTACGTTATCAAGTTATTTAAATCACTATCAATACGGCTTTTTTTTAACTCAAATACATTTAAGTTCATTTAACTTTACTAAAATCGGATTTTTTGTCATGGATTTACAACAATTGTCTCAACAATCGAAGCTATTGGGAATTATATAACGCAATTTCAAGGTTTTTTTTGACGGTCAATTTTATACATTTTCACATTCTCAAAAATGAGTTATAATCTTGATGGGCGAACTATAAGGTTTCGTGAGTTAAAGCAATAATAAGTTTGTAGATCGAGTTGAGACTTAATTTCCCCTTATAGCGTTACATAGTTGTAAATTTTTCCGCACATCTATAGCGTTTCCTAATCACATGAGGTATATCGAAAGCCCCTCCTTGCTTGCGGGGAGGGGGTTGGGAGTGGGGTTTTTGTACCTCACTGAATTGAGAAGCGCTATTGTCCGATTTTGGTGATGCATGGTCAGGCTGATGATACTATTCCTTTTTCTCACGGAAAACTATTGTTTGCGGCTGCATCTTCACCAAAAGTTTCTTTGTGGGTGGAACAAGCAACTCATAATCATTTTGTCTGGGTGACCAAAAAAATATGAAAAGATTTTACAAGATTTTCTGAGGTTAATAAATAAAAATTAGGAATGAAAATTAAATAAAATCGCACATTTTTCGGGCTACGTTTCAGTCATTTGCCCTCATCCCCTAGCCCCTTCTCCCTAAGGAGAAGGGGAAATAGCCCTCTCCCTAGGGAGAGGGTTGGGTGAGGGCAAATCCGGATCTTATTAAATTCACTTTCCTTAGGCAATAAATAGCTTATGAGTAAGTAGGTAGGCATAATTAAATGTAATATGTCATTGCGTTGCGTAGCTTCCCGTAGGGTGGAGGAACGACGTTAGCGTTCGCGTAGCGTGTCGCAGACAAGGCTAGGCAAGGGTAGCAATCCCAGTCGGCAGCGATTGCTTCGTTCCTTTCTACGAGACGCTACGCGAACGCTGCGGACAAAACGTATTATATTTATTTACAACCATCTACTTATTCTTTTAGTTTATTTCCGCTTCAGCCAAGCGAATACATCATTAACACAAAGTGTCAGGTTGATATCTTCCAGTACAGGCAAAACATCTGTTTCTATTAATAAACTGGGTAGACTATCAGCAGGGTAAACTATAATTGAACGTTCGTTTGGGTCAATCAACCATCCAAGCTGAGAGCCATTTCTCAAACAGTGTAAGATATTGCCGGTTACTTTAGTTTGACTTTGGTCTGGAGAGAGAATTTCAATCACCCAAGGTGGTGCAAATTCAATCCCAGTGCTAATAATATCTCCATTTTCATCAAGTGGTAATTTGTCATTAGCGACAACTGCAACATCGGGAACCACAGAACGATCGCCAAAGGTACAACGCAATTCAGGGAAAGCTTCGTAGTTACTTCCGGCTGCATCAATAGCTGCAACTAAACGCTTCTGCAATAAGCTATATTTTCCACCTCCCATTGCTTTTTGAACGACCTCTGAGTTAATGTACTCCCAAGCTGGTGATTCATTAATGTAGGGCAGCTTTAAAAATTCCCCAAGAGTGGTTTTTGGAACTGCAATTGTCATTTATACAACCAGCTTTCACGGCAAGGATAACAATATTTTAACATCACATGAGGAGTGCGATGGTCAGCGTAGTAAATATCACCACGTTTCATCAGCCAATCCATCCGCAATTGTTACATCCCAACCCTTATCAACCTCAGCAGATGCTTGTCGGTAAGCGTCCTCAAGTTTGCGGCTTCGCAATAATTCTAAAGCTTCTTCAACCACTTGCGATCGCGATTTGCATCCTTTAGCCAGTTTGTAATCTTCGATAAACTGCACCAAAGTCGGTGGTAAGGAAATCGAGAGCTTTTCGGCGTTCATATTCCTACTAATTAGTAGTAATTTTTATTCCTGACTTATATCTTAACGTAATAAATGGATAATTTCACCTTCATATTGGAGGAGTCTACGTTTTGCGCTGTTGAAAAGCCTCCTCCTCATCCGGATGCTGTCTCACCATTACTTAATATTTCAGTTCATCTGCGCTGCAAAAATTTGTTCAGCCGTCAGATTCAATTCTGTAAATGTAGGAGATTCTATACGGTCATTTCCTCTAAATTGTTTACCACGATATTCGCCTTCATCATTGAAAGAATAAATAGTAATAGTGGGTTGTTTACTTTCTCCTATCAGTGATTTATTAGCAAAAGCACCATAATCTACAATCCAATATTCCCGTATTCCCATTTCATCATAATCGGCAAGCTTTTTAAGATAATCATCTCTCCAATTGGTGCTAACCACTTCAATCACCAATGGTATCGATTCAGGTTGAGTAACAACAGATTCCTTTTTCCATAGCGGCTCGTTTCTTAAATTAGAACGGTTTAATAAAACAATATCTGGGAAGTACCCTGATTTTTTCGTTAATGGTTTTACCAACGTTTTATTAGGTACAAAATAATTAAGATTAAGTCTTAAACATTCACCTAATAGAATCTTTATTAAAAATCCGACGATTTCCTCATGTTCTCCTGTTGGTAAAGGCATTTGGATAATATCTCCGTCGTATAATTCGTAGCAAATATTTTCAGGTTGTTCTTGTAGAAAGTCTACAAATTCATCGAATGTAAATAGTTTTTGTAGTGCTTGCGTCATGGTTTTAATTATGTCCTTGTTTAATTGTAGGATACACTGGTTTGATTTATTAACAGTAATGATGCTAGGTTCGATGATTAAAACCTAATAATCACATCTCCTTTGATTCGAGATTAACATAAGTCCTAAAAAGGTCGTTCCGTAAAGCTTAAGCCTTATTAGGCAAGCTTTTTAGACTACCAAAACGTTGTTAATAGTTTTAACTTATTGATAGGCAACAACGAGGAATTAAGGGTTTGATAAATAGCCGTGGTTAAATTTGGCATCTATTTCACCCTAAAAAAAGATGTGTACACCACGGTAGCAACAGCAGGAGAGGGCAATCTCTAACCCAACTGATCCTCACTCAGCCAAGCACCGTGAAACCCATAAGGTACCCGCTGGGGAATCAATACCCGCGCTACAGGTTCAGCATTCATATCTTGGGCATTCACCACCACCAATTCCGAACTATCTTCACTGGTATCGTAAACAAAAGTTACTAGCCAACCATCATCCTCAGGGGTAGCACCCGGACGCGGTACAAATACAGCTTCACCGCCATACCTCCCTCGTCCAAACTCACAAGTTTGGGATTCGCCTATGCTGAAGTCGTACTTAATTACACCATCGAAAAGGGCCTCAGAATTCTTTACCATCTTGCCAGCATAACCATATCGAGTTTTTCGCCCCAATAGGTTTTCGTTGACACGGGGGAATTCCGCAGGTAAATCGTCCAGCATTTCTTCGCGCACAGTCCCTGTCAAAAGATTAAATCGCCACCGATGTAAGTAGGGGGCACTTTGTATATTTTGCCCTGCTAATCTGATGGTTGCCAGTGAGGATGAGAAATTTGTTTTTCACTAAACTTGATTGTGTAACTATACCTAAGGTATCTTGCAGTCAATACCTTTTAATGATACCGAGTGATGTTGAGAAATAAATCCAGCGCGTTCCTACTGAGTTGCATTGCTTTACCTTTGTCTATTGCCTTCACCTATTCTCAAGGCATTGCTGCTACTCCTGGTAAATTACGACCCTTAAGTGTGAAAGCTTGCAATACCCTACAAGCCGATCTGGCAAGTGTTTTAAAAAAGAAGACCAGACAAGTTTTTGTGAATACGAACGCACCTTTTGAAGACCAAATTAGCAAGGGAAAAGGAACAGCTTGTCGGCTAACTGTTTCCAGTACAGGCAAAAGTTTTAAAAGTATTGCTGATATCGCAACTCCAATCAGCGCTATAATGACGAAACAAGGATGGAAAGAAGACCCCGCATACGCTGCAGATGGGCCAGAAGGTAAGGCGATAAACCTCCGGTTCGCTTACGCGATCGCATTCCGTAAAGGTAATGATTTGAGCGTTTTAGATATCAAATCTAGTTTACCGAAAAGTGTTAAATGCCCCAGTAATACACCTGTTACTACTTGTTACGATCAGGCTAAATCAGAACAAATTATGTATAAGATTACCTTAAATGCGGCTCGTACTGCTAAGTAATGAAAATTCAATAAAATCGCACATTTTTCGGGCTACGTTTCAGTAATTTGCCCTTAGCCCCTTCTCCCCAAACCCTAGCCCTCTCCCTAGAAACGCAGAGGATTGCGATGAGGGCAAATCCGGATCTTATTCAATTCACGTTCCTAAGTGTGTACAGGGTTGGCTTGCGGGGAGGGGGAAATATGAGGAAAGAGGTTTTGGGATTTTAATTTTAAATTCTTAATTGTTTTGCGATTTTGGTGGAAGAATCTTAACTTGAGGCTTTTCAAGCTGAATCCAAAATCCTTAGCTCCAAAATTGTATGGCTTTAACTCTTTATTTCCTGCGTCACGGACAAACGGAATACAGTCGCAGGAACTCTTACTGTGGTTCTCTCGACCCTGAACTTACCTCAGATGGTGTGGAGATGGCAAAGGCTTTCGCTGCTGCATACACTTCCACACCTTGGACGGCTGTTTATTCCAGTCCGATGCTTAGGACTGTGGCAACTGCGAAACCCCTATGTGATGCGATCGCTATAGAACCAGAACTGCGGGATGGTTTGAAAGAAATTAATTATGGTCAGTGGGAAGGAAAATCACCCGAAACTGTAACAGCCGAATTTCATGATGATTATATTAGATGGTTAGCTGACCCGGCTTGGTATGCTCCTACAGGTGGAGAAATGGCAGTAGCGATCGCTTCTCGCTCAATGCAGGTAATTGAAGAAATTAAGCAGCTTCATCGCAGTGGCAATGTGTTAATTGTTGCTCACAAGGCAACTATCAGAATTATGCTGTGCAGTCTGTTGGGAATTGATGTAGGACGCTTCCGCTATCGTTTGGGATGTCCGGTTGGGTCGGTAAGTGTTGTAGAATTTGGTTCACACGGTCCCTTGCTCAAAGCTTTGGCTGACCGTACTCATCAAGATGAACGGTTAAGAAATTTACCAGGAACCTAGGAATTGCGGAGAGTTAGGAGTTATGAGTGATGAATCTCTAACCCCTAACTCCTAACTCCTAACTCCTAACTCCTAATTTATCCTCGCTGTTCTTGTTAATACCCCAACAAGAAAGAGGTTGCCCGTTTTGAGTTGGGGTTCCAATCCACAGGTCGAAACATCCTTCTTCCTTCTTCCTTCTTCCTTCTTCCTTCGTTCAATATTATTTCCGCAATCGAGAAGAAAGTGCCAAATATTTCTTACTTAACTTCGGTATTTTACTAGATAAATATGATGGTGATGCATTTGATGAAGCTTTTATTAAGCCTTGGTTGGCGTTGGAAAGTTGTTTTCTTACTCTTGGTAGACAAATTCAATTTGATGTAGAAGCTTGGACGTTGGAACTCGGTACAGGAATGCAGATGATTTCTGATTCTGTTACCAAAGGTGTCCGGGGTGTGACAAATTATTTAGTTTATAAAAGCGTATTAAGTAAAGATGTAATAAATCATGTTTCAATAAATCATCAAATGAATTTCAAAGCTAGAAGTAATGTTACAAAATATTATGCTCCTACAGGTGGGATGGTTCAATCAAGGGTGGAATTAGGTAGTGAAGTAAAAGCGGGAGAACGAGTCTATGAGATTCTTAGTTTTAATAAACAAGGAAAGTTACCAAATTTGATTGATGTCTGTGCTACTACAGATGGTTTAATTTATGATATCGCGACTAATCAGGCTGTGAATGAAGGCGAGTTTGTGTTGGGAGTTATTAGTTAGGAGTTATATCAGGTTTGATTATTCATCAATATCTAATAACCGTACTCCTGCAAGTACTAGTACAACAAGGCAAAAGTAAAAAGTAAAAAGTAAAAAGTAAAAAGTAAGAACACCTATGTTGCAGGCTTTTTAGCTATTTTTGATGGTAGCTTTATTTCCAAAAGACCTGTACTAGTTGTAGTTGTATGTCCGGCAAAAAACAGTCAGATTTTCTGCCGCTTTCTTTATTGCTGTTGGATGCTTACGCAGGACGGGTCGATTGCATAAGGGTTAAATTGGATGCCTGTAACCCACCATGAATTTATCCTCGCTGTTCTTTTTAATACCCCCGACCTCCTTCATGTCACCCGTCTTGAGTTGAGATCCTGTATCCACAGGTCGAAACATCCTTCTTCCCTCTTCCTTCATTCATGTCACAATATGTTTTTTAACATTTGAAGCGTGAAATAAATTTAGTAGTAGATTAAACTTAAACAAATGCGTAGATGCCAACTTTATGTTTGTTGCAGACATCGCGCTTAAACTCCAAGGTGATTTTATGCTTGTATTCTCTCTCAAAGTAAACCTATTTATTTCATATAAAAAATGATGGTGGAGCGACAGGTAAATAGTATGGAAAGTGACATCTTCTCTTTATCAGGAGAAGTGATGGTTCCACAGGCTCCTCCTGGATTTAAATCGGGTTTTATCGGCATTATCGGTCGTCCTAATGTCGGTAAATCTACTTTGATGAATCAATTAGTTGGACAGAAAATTGCTATTACCTCACCGATAGCACAAACTACGCGCAACCGATTGCGAGGTATTCTCACCACACCAGAAGCACAGTTAATTTTTGTTGATACTCCTGGAATTCATAAACCCCACCATCAATTAGGGGAAGTGCTGGTGCAAAATGCCAAAATAGCAATTGAATCGGTAGATGTAGTGCTGTTTGTGGTAGATGGTTCCACCGCTTGTGGTGCAGGCGATCGCTATATTGCCGATTTAATGGGTCGCAGTCAAACACCAGTGATTTTGGGTTTAAACAAAATCGACCAACAACTGCCAGATTCACAGATGATCGATGAGAGTTACGCTCATATGGCAGAATCTCATCAATGGCAAACAGTGAAATTTTCTGCGAAAACTGCTGTCGGATTACCCGAACTGCAACAAATATTAATTGAACGGTTGGAAATCGGTCCATTATATTATCCGCCAGATTTGGTAACAGACCAACCGGAGCGGTTTATTATGGGAGAATTGATTCGCGAGCAGATTTTGCTGTTGACACGAGAAGAAGTTCCCCATTCAGTAGCGATCGCAATCGAAAAAGTAGAAGAAACATCAGCAATCACCCGTGTCCTTGCGACAATCAATGTTGAAAGAGATTCTCAAAAAGGAATTCTCATTGGAAAAGGTGGTGCGATGCTTAAATCAATCGGTAGCACAGCTCGCGAACAGATACAGAAATTAATATCTGGGAAAGTATATCTGGAATTGTTTGTGAAAGTGCGACCAAAATGGCGGCAATCTCGCATGAGTTTGGCAGAGTTGGGCTATCGCGTGGAAGAATAAAAAAGTTTTAGGAGTTAGGAGTTAGGAGTTAGGAGTTAGGAGTAAAAATCAACTTATACCAATTCTATCTAAGGTTGCGCTTTATTCACCGTAGACTTAAAGCGTGCAACTAAATAAACATACACCTTGGCCTACCCCAGGGGATCTTGCTACGGTAAAATCGAGCCAGCGCAAGTAGCCTAATTAGGCGCAAGTTCATACCAAAATGCTATTACAATGTTCAATTTATAACTCCTAACTCCTAACTCCTAACTCCTAACTCCTAACTCCTAACTCCTAAAGTTTAATTAAAATGTCTGCCAATACAGTTTTCTTTAATCTAGCAAGCGATGCCGCACCGTTGCGGGTCTTAATAGTAGAAGACGATCCAATGATGCAATTGGGATTGGAAAGCTCTTTGATGGTGCATCCCCAGTTGGAAATTGTCGGACAAGCGGAAGATGGTTATTTGGGAGTACAAGCAGCACTAAAATTAAAGCCAGATGTAGTGGTGATGGATATTGGTCTACCCCGACTTGATGGTATTGCAGCCACACAGCAAATTAAGCAAGCATTACCAGAAACTCATGTCGTGATGTTGACCTCGCACCAAACGGAAACAGAAATTATTGCCGCATTATCTAGCGGTGCCGATGCCTATTGTATCAAAGGAGCGAGTGTAGAGAGATTATTGAGCGCGATCGCAGCCGCAACAGAAGGGGCAACCTACCTCGATCCGCAAATAGCACGTTTAGTAATAGATAACCTCAAACCTCCCCAACCAACCAAGAATGTCGGGAATTTGTCTCAGCGTGAATTAGAAGTATTGAAACTAATGGTCGATGGTTGTACCAATCCAGAGATAGCAGAAAAACTTTACCTCAGTCCCAACACCGTGAAAACTCACGTCCGAGGGATTATGAACAAATTAGCAGTTGACGATCGGGTTCAGGCTGCAGTGGTCGCACTGCGTTCCGGATTGGTATAGAATAAATAAGAATTTTTGTAAAACTTTTTCAAGAATGGATACTTCTACAAGAAAATTAGATTGTAAAAATCTGATTTTAAACGACATATCTATTATTCTTGATGTATAAAAAATATTTCTTATTTGCGGCTCTACCCCTTGCAGTTGCTAGTACTGTAACAAATATGAGCCAATGTTTTGCCAATTTACCGCCACTAATTCCACGAGAAACTCTCTTTGGCAATCCAGAACGTACCAACCCGCAACTATCACCAGACGGAAAATATCTTTCCTATATTGCACCTAACAAAAATAACGTATTGCAAGTATGGGTACGGACAGTAGGTAAGCAAGATGACCAAGTATTAACCGCTGATAAAAAACGCGGTATTCGTAGTTACTTTTGGACTTATAATCCCGGACAACTAGTTTACCTGCAAGACGCTGATGGAGACGAGAATTTTCATCTTTATGCTGTAAATATCAAGTCCAAGCAGGTTCGTGATTTAACACCATTCAAGGGTGTAAGGGCAGAAATGATCGCTGCCGATCGGAAATTTCCTAATGAAATGTTGGTAGGATTAAACATCAAAGATCCACGCAAACATGACGCCTATCGGATTAATTTAAATACAGGTAAATCCACTTTAGAAATGCTAAATCCTGGTACTGTAGAACAGACAGTAGCAGACCCCCAGATGAAAATTCGAGCGGCGATCGCTACTATTGCGAATGGTGGTAAAACTTTATCCGTTAGGGAAGCTGTTAATAAACCTTGGAAGACAGTCCGTTCATGGGGACCTGATGACGAAGGTAGTGCTGTAACTTTTTCTGCTGATGGCAAAACCCTGTATATCGAAAGCAGTCATAACGCCAATGCTACACGCCTGTTAGCATTAAACATCGCTACAGGTAAAGAAAGCGTCGTTGCCCAAGACCCGCAGTATGATGTCGGTGGGGTCTTCGTTCATCCGCTAACCCGCCAAATTCAAGCCGTCTCCTTCTACAAAGACAAATTAAACTGGCAAATATTAGATAAAAGTATTGCCCCAGATTTCCAAGCGATCGCCACAGTCCGTCGTGGTGAATTTCAAATAGCCGATCGCGACCTTGCCGACAAAACTTGGCTGGTTACATACAATACAGACGATGGACCCGTTTACTACTATATTTACGACCGTGCCAGCAAAAAAAGTCAACTCCTTTTTAGCAGTCGTCCAAAGCTGGAAAAGTTATCCCTAGCACAAAAACAGCCAATTTCATACAAATCTCGCGACGGGTTGACCATTCACGGCTATCTGACAACACCCGTAGGTATTCCAGCTAAAAATTTACCCACCGTTCTCCTAGTACACGGAGGCCCTTGGTCACGGGATACCTGGGGTTACGATGGCCAAGCGCAATGGTTAGCAAACCGGGGCTATGCAGTTTTGCAAGTTAACTTCCGAGGTTCTACAGGATACGGCAAACAATTCCTCAACGCCGGCAATCGAGAATGGGCTGGCACAATGCATAACGACTTGATTGATGGGGTTAACTGGATTGTCCAACAAGGTACCGCCAATCCCAAAAAAGTCGCGATTATGGGCGGTTCCTACGGGGGATATGCAGCTCTTACAGGGGTAACATTCACACCAGATGTCTTCGCTGCTGGTGTAAGTATCGTTGGTCCGAGCAACTTGGTCACACTACTTAGCAGTTTACCTCCTTACTGGGAGTCAGGGCGGGCGCAATTTTATCATCGTGTAGGGAACTTAGAAAAAGAAGCTGACTTTTTAAAATCGCGATCGCCTTTATTTTTTGTAGATCGAATCAAAGCACCGCTACTGATCGGACAAGGTGCAAACGACCCCCGAGTCAAACAGGCAGAAAGCGAGCAAATTGTTACCGCCATGCGCAAAGCAAAGAAACCCGTAGAATACGTCCTCTATACAGACGAAGGGCACGGTTTTGCCCGTCCTGCCAATAGGCTGCACTTCTACGCCAAAACTGAAGAATTCTTGGGTAAATACTTAGGTGGTCGCGTAGAACCGATGGGGAATATACAAGGGCATTCTGGAGTGATTAAATAGTTCGTTGTTAGTTGTTAGTGGATAGTTGTTAGTGGATAGTTGTTAGTGGATAGTTGTTAGTGGATAGTTGTTATACCGTTTCTTTGTGAAGCTGCATATATTACCCCCCGGCTACGCCGTCCCCCCTTGGCAAGGGGGGACTACAGGGGGGTCTTGATTATGTGCATCTTCATACAGAATTGGTATTAGTGGATAGTTGTTAGTGGATAGTTGTTAGTGGATAGTTGTTAGTGGATAGTGGTTAGTGGATAGTGGTTAGTGGATAGTTGTTAGTGGATAGTGGTTAACAACCAACAACCAACAACCAACAACCAACAACCAACAACCAACACTCAACAAATTTTTTCTCAAACTAATGGGCGATGAGAAAATAGCCTTAGAATTGCCAAAATCCTACTATATGGGCAAACGGTAAAGGCATGATTAAATCTTGGATGGTAATTGGTGGTGTAGCTCTATTAGTTGCACTAGGGGCTAATTTTTTTACACCAAGCGATCGCAAATGGTTCAAACGGCTACAAAGACCGAGATGGCTAACTTTTGAGGTGGCTATTCCTGTGATTTGGAGCGTAATATTTATTTGTGGTGCCTGGTCAGCTTATATAATATGGGAAAGAAATCCAGGAACTAGTACAACCTGGCTTCTCATGGGATTGTACCTGCTATTAGAAATTGTTACCATAGCTTACACCCCTGTAATGTTTAGACTTCGCAGCTTGAAAGTAGGTACAATTATCGGCGGTAGTGGTTTTATTATTGCAGCTATATTGACTTTAATAATCTTACCTATTTCTGGTTGGGCAGCATTATTACTCGTTCCATATTTACTTTGGAGTCCGATCGGAACATATACCACTTGGGAGATGACAAAACTTAATCCTCAAGATGTTTGAATATTTAGAAACCCGACTTCTTTAAAAAGTCGGGCTACCTTAAATTATCGAAGATTGCGCTGAAACTCCAACTATCGACTGATTATATTACTGCTTTAAATTGTCAATATTTGTGTATGCAAATTGACATACACAAAAAATACAGATTATGCAATCTTGGATGGTAATTGGGGCTGTAACTTTCTTAATAGCGGTCGGTAGTTTCTTTATTACACCGCGAGATATCAAGTGGTTTGCTCAGTTAAGCCGTCCGCGCTGGCTAGTTTTTGAGCCACTTATCCCGTTAATCTGGACTGTGGTTTTTATTAGCGGTGCGGCAAGCGCGAGTATTGTCTGGCAAAAAAATCCAGGAGGCTTGGTTAGTTGGTTGCTAATGGGCTTATACCTCCTGCTGGAAATTATCACCGTTGCCTATATACCTTTAATGTTGAGGTTACGCAGCCTCAAAACTGGCGAATTTTTTGGAGCGGCTGGTGTTGTCTTGGGTGTGTTACTAACACTCTGTGTTTTACCAATTTCTGGATTAGCGGCTTTATTTCTCATCCCCTATTTGGTTTGGAGTCCAATTGGAACCTACACCACTGATGAGTTAATCCAGCTAAATCCTGAAGATGCTTAGTTTAGAAAATACGTCCGTAGCGTGCGGTGAGTGGCGGATTTTTGGGGTTAGATTCATTATTCAACCATGCCCACATTTGATCGCCCAAACAAAAATGCCACCACTCTCTGGGATTGCGTTGAAATCCAGCTTTTAACATCACATCGCACAATAGCTGACGATTGGCATGATATTGTTCTGCATCGGACTCCCTACTATTGGCATAATAATCGGGAAGCGATCGCTGTGACATTTCATCAATCGGCGAACCCATATTCACAATTTGAGCCATATTATCAACCAGCGTCACATCCACAGCAGCGCCGGTACTGTGAGGAGGTGGAGTTTTTTCATCCAGACTTGGTACAGCCCAAATGGAGTATACTGCTTTCCAAACTTCTTGGCGTTGGTTTAGAGACAACTCACTTTCACGAAGTCCTCTTTCACGTACCGCTTCAGCAAAGCTGTAATCTACCATAAACTGCTGCACCGATACTGGGCGATAGGCATCAAAGATTTGAATTTGCCAGTCAGGATAGAGAATTTGTAGGTAATTTTGGGCTGCGATTAAACAATCGACAACGCTTTGGCGGACAAAATAAGGCGAATGTTCCCCATAAGGTGCGCCTAATTTTTCATAAGGATGGGGAGATTCCACCGCAAATAATTCCAGGGGTATCTCTACCAAGGGTTCACTACACTCGATAATTGGTATGTTATGATAGGGTCGCACGCTTTTAGATTTTGGATTAGTTAACTCACATCTTGTCGAAGTGTAGTGTAACAAAACCGCAATGATTTTTTGGTAATACCAAGTTCAATTGCTAAATACAATGTAGTGCGTCAACTACCTACACTTTTAGCTTTGGCATTAACTGGTATTTCAATAATAAATGCTGCCCCTCGTCCAACTTCTGAGCAACAATCTAATCGCCCACCGTGCGATCGCGTGACAATTTGGTAACTAATAGATAACCCCAGTCCCGTGCCTTTACCAATTGGTTTTGTTGTAAAAAACGGGTTAAAGATTTGCTCGCATACCTTTTGTGTTATCCCAGAACCGTTGTCTGCAATTCGGATGCTTATCCAGTCACGATTGAGTACAGCCGTCCGAATCGAAATCTGCGGCTTATCAATCCCTGATTCTTCTAAGGCATCAATCGCATTGCTAAGAAGATTCATAAATACCTGGTTCAATTGACCTGGATAACAATTGACCAACGGTAATTGTCCATACTCCTTAATCACCTCAATCCGTTGATTATTTGACTGTGTTCTCAATCTACGATCTAGAATCAATAGGGTACTCTCAATACCTTCGTGGACATCCACCTCTTTAGCTTCCGCTTCGTCAAGACGAGAGAAGTTCCGCAGGGATTTGACAATACTGCTGATGCGTTCAGTACCTACCGTCATTGAGTGGAGAACTTTATCCACGTCTTCTTTGATAAAATCTAGATCGATGGTATCGATTTTCTCCTTAATTTCTATAGTTGGATGAGGATATTGCTGCTGATAGATATGTATTAGTTCTAACAACTCTTCAATATATTTTCTAGCATGAACAACATTCCCATGAATAAAACTGACAGGGTTATTAATTTCGTGAGCAACCCCAGCTACAAGCTGTCCTAAACTTGACATTTTCTCAGCTTGTACCAGTTGTATTTGAGTTTTTTGCAATTCGCAAAGCGTGTGCTGCAAAGCCTCATTTGCCCGAGATAGTTCTGCTTGTGCCTGCTTGCGCTGCTCAACTTCAATTTTATGGTTGAGCAGAATAAAATCACAGTTTGCTGAACCCCGATTTTCTAAACGCAAGATATTTAAAGCCGGAGACTGGGCTGATGAAGGTTGAATCACTGCTCCTTTAGAACGACACATTATTGTCTCACCATCAGGACTTTGTAAAGTTAAGGAACCAACAACCATTTGCCGACTCCGTGAACAAGCTTGCAAGTAGTTAATAACTTTCTCACGTGGCTCTGTCACAAAATCAAACAGCATTTTACCACGCAATTCCTTACAGCTTAAGTTCAGCATGGCTCCTGCCGATTGATTCGCAATTAAAATTTTGCCGTTACCAGTAATTAGAAGTAAGGATTCTGGCAGTGCTTGGGCAAGTTGATGAAACTGTTCGGGAGTCATGCCATTCTTCCGATTTAACGATTCAATATCCTGATTTTGTTCTTTTAGCCCCTAAAGTACTCTCTTCCTTCAGCCTCAATAGCTTCTTCTGTGGATTTTAGGTAAATCACAACTTTGCATCCAGAAGCACCTGTGGCAATAGTTTCTTGCAACTCCACTTTGGCATAACCAAGATTGTCGGCTGCAATAGAACCAAACACATTGGAAGTCATCATGCACATGGAGGGACGACCAATAACTTTTTCCGCAAATGGGCAAGCTCGATTACCAAAGACAATTTTTTCCTCAGTTTGCTCGATGAGATAAAAGTCGCCTTTAATACGTTTTTTCAAGTCAATTAAGACTTCAGTAACTTGGTCGGATGATAAATTCGATACTTGGAACGCAGCTTTATAAGCTTGGTCGATTTGTCTGCCCATTGTTTGACCAACCACACTAATAAAGCCCGAAGCTTCTTCTATACCGACCACATCTTGTAAAGTGCCAGATAATTCTCGAACTAGGGTACGCAAAAATAGATCGCGTTCAAGAGGAATATCGAGGTTAACGGCAGATGGAGATACTGAAAGCTGAGTCATATAGGTACTGGGAACTAGGTGTATCGATTTAGCTTTATCTTTCCCAGAAATTTCTCTTAGCTAACAGGTAAATTTTCACAATCAAAATTTTTGAATTGAGAGTTTCACAATAGGAATATTTAATTTTTGTCAAATAAAAGTTTATTTAGGCTTTTATGACTTTATTTAGATGTTTATTGCGAAAATAGTTCCAATTACGCTCATAAACGTTAATTAACCGCTTAATATCATTCTTTTTGCCTCAGCCATCCATAGAAATTATTAACAAGGAAGAAGGAAGAAGGAAGCTTCCAAGAGCAAGCTGCCGTCCCAACTCAAAACAAAAGACCTGTATAAGGTCGGAGTATTAAACCCCCAACTCCCGGATAATATCCAAGACGTAGGGACAACAATTCATGAATTGTCCCAACTCCCAACTCCTAACTCTCTACTTCCCATGTTCGCGATCGCAGGAATGTTTCGTTGTTCCCAAAGATTGTGGTACCGGATCGTAACCACCGGGATGGAAGGGATGACAGCGTAAAATCCGCGAAATTCCTAGCCATGTGCCACGAAACACTCCAAATCGTTCAATTGCTTCTATGGCATACATCGAACAAGTCGGATAAAAGCGACAAGTCGGGGGAAACAGTGGGGAAATAAACAGTCTGTAACCTTTAATCAACCAAATAAATAGTAGTTTCATTGCAATCACCTAAAATCTTATAAAGTGGAAGAAATAGCAGTTTATATATTGTTGTATCTTTGCTTAATTCATTCTTCGGTTTAGAATCCATTCCGCTTCTCTGGCTGCAAATAGGGATTGTTGCAGTCTGGATATCATTTATTCTAGCGATCGCCTGGATGGTTAACCGTTTTGCCAATCCCGACCCAGAACTGACAAGAAAAATAGTTCATATTGGCACAGGTAACGTGATTCTGTTTGCTTGGTGGTTAGATATGCCTGCATATCTGGGGATCGCAGCTTCGATTTTAGCAAGTGCTGTCACCTTATTATCATTTTTATTGCCTATTCTCCCCGGTATTAACACTGTCGGACGCCGCAGTTTAGGTACTTTTTTTTACGCCATCAGTATCGGTGTTTTAGTTGCTTGGTTTTGGTACTTGCAGCAACCCCAATATGCAGCATTAGGGATTTTGATTATGGCATGGGGCGATGGATTTGCAGCACTAATTGGGCAACGGATTGGCAAACATAAATACCAAGTATTTGGCGGGGACAAAAGCTGGGAAGGCTCATTTACAATGTTGCTCGTCAGTTATATTGTCTGTAGTTTGATATTTCTGAGTATAGAAGGTAATATTTGGCAAACTTGGGCAGTATCCGCAATCGTGGCAGTAGTTGCTACAGCCTTAGAAGCTTTTTCGTTTTTAGGTATAGATAATATAACAGTTCCGATAGGTAGTGCAGCCCTGGCTTTTGTACTGATGGAGATAATCGGTAATTAAGGGTGAAAAACTTCACCCTCCACCTTATTTAGTAATGGTGATAACCATGACGGTATTGGTGACGTCCGAAATGTTGGTATCTGTGGAGATATTGAGAGCCATTGTGGCGGTGATGGTTGATGTAACTGTAAGTATGCCCAAAATTAGCTCCATTATTGCAGTGGTGATGATGCCGACTGCGATGGTAATAATGCCGTCTGGGGTGTTGGTAATAAATGTTTTGGTAATGATGTCTTTGAGGGTGATAATTTCGACGGGAATAATGCCTCCTGGGGCGATAGCGACGTCTGTGACTTGAGCCGCAATTGCAGTGATGCGCGTAATAATTTGCGTGTTCTAGTGCATCAGTATTAGCTTCTTGATTTTTAATTGACGAATCTACTTTGAAGAGCAGATTTGGGGAATTAACTACACTTGTATCTACCTGTATCTGAGCAGCTAGCTGGTTTTGCACTCCATCTTTCCCGTAAGCTGTCTCAAATCCTAAGCAAACAGGCAATAGTAAAGTCCCAATCGCGAACTTCCAATAACCAAATTTGGAAAACATAATTTCGCGCTCCTAATTTTTTTTTGATAGAACCAGGAAATTACGCGTTTGAGGCTCTTGCTAAAATTCCCCTTTTCATAGCCTCTATCCAATGAGTTACCACGGTAAGTTATCTCAATAGAGTTATTGGCGATCGCTCTTGGTTTATCTATGAGAATATTAATTTTTTCTTAAGATTTTACAAAAATATATATGCTCTTGCCCCCTTGCCCCCAATTCTGGGGGAAAAGAAAATTCCAAGTTGAACAAGGTTGGGAGCAAGGGGGCGCAAATTTAACGCGCCCATTGCTGCAATATATAAGAATAAAACCAATCCTTATCTACCTTATCCATCGCAAAAATCTTCTTTCCTTGCGATACCACCTTTGTACGTCCTTGACTTATACCTGTCGCAATAATTTCTGTTTCCCACTCTTTGAGTTGAAAAGCTTCTGGATGACCAAGATAAGCCGTCGCCAGCACATCCCATGCATAATAATCTTGGGGAATCACTAATGCATAACATTGTGCTGTTAAATCAGATATTGGATGTTGCCGTTGTCTTCCTAATTTTTTCACAAACTCCGATGTCACTGGGACAGTATTAGTTATATCCAAAGGACACATGATAATTTCAATTTCAGTTTTCCACACCCGTGCGGCTGAAATTGGGTCCCAAAAAATATTCCATTCTGCGGAACCATCATGGCCTGGTTCAAAGTTTTTTTCGACATTCCCATGCACATTCAAAGCACCCCCCATCCAGACAATTCTTTGAATTTTCGCTTCAATTTCTGGTGCTTTATCTAACGCCACTGCAACTGTCGTTAATGGACCAGTCACCATTAGCGTCACTGGCTCTGGTGCTTTCTGTAACACTTTAATCATGAAATCTTGACCCGTTTCTGCAACTAGAGGCGTGCGAATAGTATCATTTTGATTGAGAATGGGGAGATGGTCAACAACATAAGAATCGCGACGATAAAGGCGAGGAAAAGGGTTTATACCGCGTACAGTACTCTCAGCAACAGGGATATGAGAACCTCCCATTAAATCTAGTATTTTCCGTGTAGCACTAACAGCAGGTTCCGCAAAACAATCAGCAGGTGTAACGACAACTCCGAGCAGTTGAATGTGTTCCATCGTCATCAGTAGCATAGTTGCTAGATAATCATCTACACCACCGTCGTGATCCATTAATACAAGTTGTTTAGACATAACAGGAGATTTTAGAAATGGATGAATTTATGCAAGCTGCTGTAGCTGAAGCAAAGCAAGGCAGAAAAGAGGGGGGAATTCCCATCGGTTCTGTACTTGTCAAAGATGGCAAAATAGTCGGCAGAGGACACAACAAGCGCGTACAAGACAGCGATCCTGTCACCCACGCCGAAATTGATTGCCTGCGGAATGCTGGTAGACTCGGCAGTTTTCGAGGTACAACACTCTATTCAACCTTAATGCCGTGCTATTTGTGTGCTGGAGCCGTCGTCCAATTTGGCATCAAACGAGTTATTGCCGGCGAATCGAGAACTTTTCCCGGTGCTAAAGAATTTATGGTATCCCACGGGGTAGAAGTAATTGATTTGAATTTAGATGAATGCGAACAGATGATGAATCAGTTTATTCAGGAAGAGCCGCAATTATGGAATGAGGATATTGGGAATTGAATGAAGGAAGAAGGAAGAAGGAGGTTTATATGTGTGGATTGAGACTCCAACTCAAAACCAAAGACCCTGAGAACGGTCGGGGTATTAAAAGAAGAGCGAGGATAATAGTTACCTAACTCCTAACTCCGCTCCTCTTTCTTTAAGAAATGCTTCAAACATAAATCTATCTGGTAAAGAAGGTTGTGCGCCGGATTTTGTCGCTGCTAAGGCACCCCCTGCCGCACCCCAAACCACTGCTTCCCGTAAAGAAAGGCCTTCTGCGAGTGCTGCGGCTAAAGCACCGTTAAAAGCATCACCGGCAGCAACACTGTCAATTGCTTGGATTGAAAATGCAGGGATAAAGAAAGTTTCAAGAGAAGTGGCACAAACTACACCTTTTGCGCCTAATTTGACGATCGCATTTTTCACACCGCGATCGCGCAATTTTTCCACGGCCTTGATTGCTGAAGAGGGACTATCCACAGGAAACCCCACTAATTGGGACGCTTCCACTTCATTGGGTGTAATAATATCTACCAATGGATAAAGTTCATCTGGTAAAAGTGATACTGGTGCGGGGTCGAGAATTACCGTTACACCTGCTTGCTTTGCTGCTTTAGCAGCCGCAACCACAGCAGATAAGGGAATTTCTAATTGTAAAAGTAGAGACGTTGCGCCCGGTAGCAACTGAGATAATCTTTCAACATCTTCCTGATTTACCCGCCCATTAGCACCAGGAATCACAATAATTTGATTTTCACCGCCATCACCGACAGTGATGATAGCAACACCCGAACTCACATTTTCATCAACAAATATACTCTCAGTTTGCACGCCAGAAATTTGTAAATTACTGAGCAGTTCCGCACCAAAACTATGTGCCCCGACACGTCCCACCATCTGCGTAGGAATTCCCAAACGTGCCACAGCTACTGCTTGATTTGCACCTTTTCCACCTGGTGCAGAGAAAAAATCATGTCCCAGCAGCGTTTCGCCGGCAAGTGGTAGGCGGGGTGCTGTTGCTACCAAGTCTTTATTAATACTGCCGAAGACGATAACAGTCATAGTTTACGACGAAGAGAACGACCTATCACGGATTTTAAAGGATTACTCGGATTCCACAGAAAGAATGATTAATTTTGAGATTCTCCGTGAAATCCTTTAATCCCTTTAATCCGCGATCGGATTTGAAAGGATTAATTTTGAGATTATCGGTGAAATCCTTTAATCCCTTATTTTTTAAAAATAATTATAGTTGAACTTCTGCGCTTACGTCAGTAAGATTAACTATGAATAAAGTCCAGCCACCTGAATGGGGTGTCATCATGTCGAGTGTGGAATTAGACGAAAGCCGAGAAAATCGGATTAAGACAGAGATATTAGTTGATGCTGAAGACAAAGAAGAGCGGGCGATGGGCTGGTATTATTACCTAGATGATACCCTGAATTTCCCATTTAACGCCAAATTTACAAAAAAGGGACGCGGTAAATCAACGTCGTCTCAGGAGAAAGAAGTTGAGGTACTGGGAATGACATCAGAGGATGATTGCTTGCGCGATATGATTGTGGAAGTGGTGGAAAAAGGTGGCAGTGATGATGATGTGTTTACCGCAAAGCTATCTGAACTAAAAATTATTGATGCTGATGAAGGAACTCAAGAGGCTATAGATGATTGGCTGTATTGGCTTGGTAGAGGATACAAATTTTAGTTAATGCCAGGGTTAGTGCAGTCCCCTGTGTTAGTCTTTTACCTGCTTGCACCGCAAATTCATCGTGGGTGCATCCACTAAAAGAGCGTTAATCCTTTGCGGTAGTGCTTCAGCACCCAACGGCAATGAAGCGGCAGAAAATCTGACCGCTTTTTGCCTCCTCTATAACAATCAATAATTATTAATAAGACGAATCTCCGGTTCTGTGGGATTATAGATGGTGTAAATTTGGATAAGGGAACGCATAAAACGTTTTCATATAAGTGCGTAAATAAACCTTAAGATAGAAAGCGGTTTCGATGCTCACCCCATAAGAGGTTAATAAATATGTGGGGTGGCATCCAAACCGCCTATTTTATGTCTAATTAAATATACTGACTTAGGAAATAGGAGTATTTTTTAATTATAAAAATAAACATTATCATTTATAAAACTAAAAAATATAACTATTTGTAGGAAATAAAAGAATTATTTTATAAGAAAAAAATAGTGTAATTAGCCAAATTGTATTTCCTCAATCTTGCCATGAAATCCAATTTAATCGTAATATTTATTGTGTTATATGAACGCATATAATTTCACATATAAATAACAAATAATTCGAGGAAATATGCCTTTTAGAATTTTAAGTTTAGATGGTGGAGGAATTCGTGGAGTCGTTGCAGCGACCATGTTAGCAGAGATTGAGAAGCAAATTAATCAACCTTTAAATGAGTATTTTAATTTAATTACTGGTACTTCTACTGGTTCAATTTTGGCAGCGGCGATCGCTAGCGGTAGAAGTAGCCAAGAAATTATTGAATTATATAAGCAAAAAAGCTCAAGGATTTTTCCTTACATCAGTCGTTATTCTCTGAAGAGAATTCCCTTATTGTTCAGATATGGTGTATCTGCTCCAAAATTCTCAGACAGGGGATTAATTGAAGTTCTGCAAGAAGCTTTTGGGCAAACAAAATTATTTGATATTGTAACACCGCTCTTATTAATTGTCTCTTATGACACAATCAGTCAGCAAACAATTATTTTTAAAAGTTGGCGTACAGACAAAGGTTATGGCAATATTCCACTATGGGAAACTTGTGTTTGCTCCACATCTGCTCCTACTTATTTCCCAGCTCATAAACTGGATAGAAGAATAAATGGAATAGTTCAAAAAGCAACTATAGATTCTATTACATTAGATGATGACACATCTTTAGCTAATGATATTTATAACAATGCCCAAATTAGAATTATTAGTGGTACAGGTAGCGGTCAAACACGCACGATTAGAAACTATATAGGACCATCTCAACGAGGATTGATAGATGTACCTTGGGAGAATATACCTGATGGGACTTCTACTTACTCGATTAAAACTATATACTCTGCCATTGATGGTGGGGTTGCGGCCAACAATCCCTCTAGTTGTGCTGTAGCTGAAGCATTAAGGCTAGGCTATAAAGCTGAAGAAATAACTGTCCTCTCCTTAGGAACAGGACAGAGGACACGGGTAATTCCCTTTGAAAAAGCAGAAAGTTGGGGTCTGATACAATGGGCACAACCGCTAATTGGTGTTTTGTTTGATGGCTCATCAGATGTCTATGAGTACATTACCAGTCAAATAATGCGCGATCGCCTTTTACGTTTGCAATTTAAGCTGGATAGACACTTGACTGGCAAACGCTTAAGCGATGACATTGATGATGTAAGCACACAAAATATCAATAATTTGATTGAAGCAGCACAAGTTTACATTCAGCAAACAAAAGTGCAAGCTGCATTACAAGATTTTTTGAAAATTAGTTAACGTTCGAGAGTTAGTGGTTAGTGGTTAGTAGATAACAACTATCAACTATCAACCAACAACTTCCTCAAATATCGCATAATTAGCTTTTCCCTGCTGCTTGGCACGATACATGGCAGTGTCAGCATCTCGTAACAGACTTCCTGGATCTTCATAACCGTTGCTGCTTAAAGCGATACCAATACTAGCTGTGGTCATTAACTCAAGTTCATCGAAATTGAGTGGTGTCTTTAAGCTTTCTTGAATGCGTTTGGCAATATTAGTAGCGTCACTAAGACCCTTAATATCTTGTAACAGCACAGCAAACTCATCACCACCAAGTCTTGCTACTGTATCCCCACTGCGTAAGCATGACTCTAAGCGTTGGGCTGTTGCCACTAATAAATCATCACCCATCCCATGCCCAAAGCGATCGTTAATTCCCTTGAAACCATCTAAATCTATAAATAAAACACCGAAACGATAGCTATTTCTTCGTTTAACACGCTCAAATGCTTGTCTTAACCTATCCAGAAATAAGATTCGATTCGGCAATCCTGTTAGACCATCATAAAAAGCATTGCGGAGCAGTTGTGCTTCTACCTGTTTGCGTTGGGTGATGTCTTGAAAAACTAAAACCGCACCGATAATATTACCATCAATATCCCGAATCGGTGCAACACTATCGCCAATTGGTATTTCTTTACCATCTTTAGAAATCAGCATACAGTTTTCCGGTAAAGGCATAACAGTACCTTCTACCATTACCTGTATAGCTATGTTTTCAATGTCTTCACCTGTCTCTTGATCTATCAACTGTAAAACTTCTACTAAATCTTTGCCAAATGCTTCATGAAGTTTCCAACCCGTAAGAGTTTCCGCTATTGGATTCATCCTTTGAATACAAGCATTCACATCTGTAACAAGTACCGCATAACTCATACTATTAAAAATATCTGCAAGACTTTGATTTTCTTCCTGCAATCTCTTTTCTACCTGGTGCTTATAAAGAGTCGTTTCCACGGCCATATGCAAGTCCCTTTCGGCAAATGGGTTAAAAATGTAGCTAAAAGGCTCATCTAATCGATTTTTCCGTAATCTTATATCTTCTGAATAATCTGTAAGATACAATACAGGAATATGAAAATCTTTCCGGATAATATCTGCCATATCTTTGGCATTTATTTTTCCTGCCAAACAGATATCGACCAACACTAAATTTGGATGAGTTTCTGCTACTTTTTTTATCGCTTCTTCACCAGAATTAGTGATTTCCGGAGCAGTGTATCCTAACTTCTGCAAACTATTTTTGATATCTACAGCTAGGATTTTTTCACCCTCAACAACTAGGATTTTCGGACTGTCCATGCTAGAATAACCTGTCTGCTAAGGCTCAGATATTGTTGTCAGTGCTAACTTTATCTGAAGGTGCTTAATTCTATCATAATCAATCTCTAAATTCGCTATGCCATTGGTTTTGTAATGTAAGGGTTAATAGCAAGTTATCATGTTTCCTGATTCACCGCTTCAGTGTAGTTAAGAAAGAGGATCAGATTATTACATACAGTTAATATCAAGCTCTACTTATGAGTTTGCAAATATCCTAAAAATACAGGTATAAAAGGCATCTCCTAAATAATCATTCTTCATATATTTATATAAAAAGCACGATAATAAGCAAATTTACGTAAATAAATAAAAATCAAAGTTGTGTCAATAAAAGCACTATATAGTGATTAGTTTAGATTCAATATGAATTTAAAGCTTGATTTTGCGTCTAATCAGCAAAGAAAATGGGTTGTCACCTTATAAAATTGATACAAGTTTTACGTAATTTTTTCAAGCAACGATCTAAGGGAACATAAAAAAAAGCTACAAGTAATAGCTTTTAAGTTTTATAAAAAGGCACATTATGGAAAGCTTCTGGGAGCGGAAGGAGTGGAGGGAGTGGGAAAAAGGAATTAATTCTCTTCCTTCCCCCTTCTTTTTATTCCCTATTATTTTTAGTCTTAATTATTTCAATGCTAATTTTGCCACCAAAGTCTGGAATGGGTGCAGCAGGTTTGCTTAAAATGACTTGAACCTGTGTAACGCGATCGCTTGCTTCCAGAATAGAGTCAGCGATCGCATAAACTAAACGCTCGATTAAAGCAAACTTTGATGTCTTGACCAAGTGCTGTACTTGACTGATAACGCTGCGATAATCGAGGGTGTCTTCGATGGCGTCGCTTTGGGCAGCCGTGGAAATATCCAACCATAACCTGACATCCACCTCAAACCATTGTCCCAGAAGTTGTTCCTCTGGTAGATAGCCAGTGTAGCCATAGCAGCGAATTCCTGTTAATGCAATGCAGTCCATAAAGCAAATAAGTGCGAATCAAGACGGATTTTAAATTGAATTGCGGTATACAAAATTTAAAATTTAAGAATCTCTTATTTTCCGATTACTTAAATGCCCCTCACCTTCAAGAATCTTAATGAACTTTGGGCTTATGTCTTAACAGAGACATTAAAGCGGCTGGGATTAACTTATGCCGTAATATGTCCCGGTTCACGCTCTACACCGCTGGCAATGGCATTTGCCTCATCTACACCGCATATTGAAGGGATATCCATTTTAGATGAACGCTCCGCAGCTTTCTTTGCTTTGGGAATAGCCAAGGCAACAGGGAAAGCAGTAGTAGTAGTTTGCAGTTCTGGTACAGCAGGGGCGAATTTTTATCCAGCGGTCATAGAAGCTACATACAGTCGGGTACCCTTGTTGATCTTAACTGCGGATAGGCCCCAAGAAATGCGAGAGTGTCACTCAGGGCAAACCATCGACCAGTTGAAACTATATGGCAATTACCCAAACTGGCATACAGAATTAGCATTACCATCCAAGGATATGGCAATCCTCACTTATCTACGCCAAACAATTATCTATGCCTGGGAGCGCACTCTTTATCCAGTTCCTGGAGTTGTACATCTAAATATTCCTTTTCGCGATCCTCTTGTACCCATGAACGATACAAATCTTATTACGGGAAATTTCCCATCTTTAGATTCAGAAGAATTCTTCTCCCACATTACCAGCCTCACTCCCGCACTCGCGTATTCTAGGGGAAACCCCTTTCCTTATCCCCAAGAATGGCAAGAATTTAAACGAGGAATCATCATCGCAGGTGTGGCACAACTTTCTCAACCACGAGAGTATTGTCAGGCGATCGCACAACTTTCCCAAACCCTGAAATTCCCCGTTCTTGCAGAGGGACTCTCACCACTGAGAAATTACGCCAACCTCAACCTCTATTTAATATCCACCTATGACCTGATTTTGCGAAATCCGGAATTAACAAAAGAGCTAACACCAGAAATAGTTATTCAAGTTGGTGAAATGCCTACCAGTAAAATATTACGTAACTGGTTGAATATTACAGATTCAAGACGATGGGTAATTGAAAAGAGCGATCAAAATCTCGACTCCCTCCACGGTAGGACAATCCATTTGCGGATGAGTGTAGAAGAGATTGCAAGAGAGGGACTGGGGGGACCAGGAAGTAATTATTCTGTTAATAAATATCTCAATTTGTGGTGCGATGCTGAAATTAAGGTAAGGTCAGCAGTTGATAATAAAATGCCAGGTATCGGCGAATTATTTGAAAGTAAAGTCGCTTGGTTAATGTCTAAAATACTTCCAGAAAACACACCACTATTTATTGGCAATAGCATGCCAGTGCGAGATGTGGAATTTTTCTGGAAACCTAATAATTTAAATATTAGACCCTTTTTCAACCGGGGTGCAAATGGTATTGACGGCACATTATCCACCGCTTTAGGAATCGCCTACCGCCAACAAAGCAGCGTCATGTTAACAGGAGATTTAGCATTATTACATGATACTAACGGTTTTTTAATGAGGAATAAATTTGCCGGACATCTAACGATTGTATTAATTAATAATAATGGGGGTGGAATTTTTGAAATGCTACCCATCGCTAAATTTGACCCACCATTTGAAGAATTTTTCGCTACTCCACAAGATATAAATTTTGCCCAACTGTGTACCACCTATGGTATAGAGCATGAATTAATAACTTCTTGGGAGCATTTACAGCAAAAATTAAACCCACTTCCAAATCGGGGAATTAGAGTTTTGGAAGTGCAGACAAATCGGAAATTAGATGCTAAATGGCGGCAGGATAATTTAGGGAAGTTTGCGACTGATGCTTTGAATTGTCACTACAAAGAATTTCAATCATCCTAAAATAGAATTTTCAGGTTGAAATAATATTTTATCCTCGAATAAACTTGTTAATACTCCAACCTAAGCAAGGTTGCTCGTTTTGAGTTGAGGTCCTGTATCCCCATATATAAACGTCCTTCTTCCTTCTTCCTTCTTCCTTCTTCCTTCTTCCTTCTTCCTTCTTCCTTCTTCCTTCTTCCTTCTTCCTTCATTAATTCCCATGCAAATTAGCTGGCAAACCGCCAAAACTTACGAAGATATTTTATATCACAAAACTGACGGCATCGCGAAAATTACCATCAACCGTCCCCACAAACGCAATGCCTTTCGTCCGAAAACTGTTTTTGAACTGTACGATGCTTTCTGTGATGCTCGTGAAGATACCACTATCGGAGTTGTACTATTTACTGGCGCTGGTCCCCATACTGATGGAAAATATGCCTTCTGTTCTGGTGGCGACCAAAGCGTAAGGGGGGAAGCTGGTTATATAGACGATGAAGGCATTCCACGCTTAAATGTATTAGATTTACAACGCCTAATTCGTTCGATGCCAAAAGTGGTAATTGCCCTAGTTGCGGGGTATGCCATTGGTGGTGGGCACGTGTTGCATTTGATTTGTGACCTGACCATTGCTGCAGATAATGCTATTTTTGGTCAAACTGGGCCCAAAGTCGGTAGTTTTGATGGTGGTTTTGGTGCTAGCTATCTGGCTCGCATTGTCGGACAAAAAAAAGCTAGAGAAATTTGGTTTCTCTGCCGTCAGTACAATGCCAAACAAGCTGAGGAGATGGGTTTAATTAATTGTGTTGTGCCAGTGGAACAACTAGAAGCAGAAGGTATGCAGTGGGCACAAGAGATTTTAGAAAAAAGCCCGATTGCAATTCGCTGTCTCAAATCCGCATTCAATGCTGACTGTGACGGGCAAGCTGGTTTACAAGAACTCGCAGGTAATGCCACCTTACTTTATTACATGACTCAAGAAGGTGCGGAGGGAAAACAGGCATTTTTGGAAAAGCGCAAACCTGATTTTCGTTCCTTCCCTTGGTTACCTTAGTACAGAATTTTTCTGATTGAATTCGTTACCAATTTGTGCAATGTTGTACTTAGTGCCCGATTTTGAATTTTGAAGCGTGTATTACAGTCCAGGAATCTGGTAGGGAATTCAGAGGAATTAAAAATCGCGCCTTTTGACAAAAGGTGCGATTTCTCAGAATTTCAAACTTATTTTCAGACCCAGAAATATTCGTGCTAGTAGCAAATTTTATTTGGGCAAATCGTAAAGCGAATTCATCAATGATGGGTAACTAACCTTATATATGTGATTTTCAACAGATTCTTTTAGCCCCCTCTATACTGGGACACCAGTTTGCAGTGGGTGGTTAACAAAGGGTTTAAGTCTAATTCCCCTTTTGTCAAGATTGAAATTTACAAATTGCTGTAAATCCCAACATAAACCCATTCCCAGACTTTTGGTATTATTCGGGTTCTTGATTCATATACTAAATTGCTGCGATCTTAACTTCTACCTGTTGTCCGGTGCCACTCGCTGTAGTTTCTTCAACAATACCAACAGATGTGCTTTTTAAAGTTGGAGTTAAGACTGGTTTTGCATCAGGTAAACTCCAAGAATCTTCCAGACTTTCCCAAGAAGGCGCGAACGGTGGCAATGCTAGAGAGCAAGCTTTCCAACTTGCTTGAACTGGCGCACCCAACTGTTGGCAAGCTCCACCACGACGTCCCTCGGGTTGGTAATAACGACAATATCGGCAGGCAGAAGTGGAGAATTTTATGGGTTTCATCTTTAGTGCCTTTTATGGCTGATATTCATTCCTATATTCTGCTCGTAGATATAAATACTTATTATAGGCAAGAACGATTATCCAATATACGTTTCAGCGATCCCGAGGAAAAGATTAACTTTATAATGTTTTTAGGTTTGTGTCATATTTGTCAATCTTTTTGTAAAAATTCCGATACAGACACTTGCCCTGTGGTTGGCGCAAACGGCTTAGGGATCAAGGCTAAAAGCTAAGATTTGGATTCTGCCGGCTTTTTCACATCTGTTCCATTTGGCATATTTAAGGAGATTTAACAAGAAATTGTAGCGTGGTTATATATAATACGTCTATCTAAAGATAGATAGTTAGTTGGACTTATTAAGCGCAAGTTATAACTTATAAAGTTTGCCTATTGACGATCGCCTTCATCCCCGTCAGGCATCAAACGCAAAATTTAAGGATTGTTAGAAAATTGTTTGGCAGCACATAAAGAACAGACACCCCAGCGGCGAAGTTCTCCATCAGGGCAGGGAGATTCGCATTGGGGGCAAAGAGGTAAGTTTCGCGATCGCGCTTGTACAGTTTTAGCCCAATATTCAAAAGCTGCATTTGCGTTCTTTTCCATAGGAACATCAATCAGAACCGTGGGGCGATCGCTAACATAACTAGGATGCGATTGAAGTAAAACGGTTTCTTCTTTTTGAGGATTATCTTTAGGAAGTCGCCATTGGGCAGTCGAAAAGCGAATATCGACTAAAGGAGTAGGTAAAATAAGCAATGCATTCAACTTTAAAAGCAGGCGCTGACGTTCAAAAGTCAAGTTCTGCGCCCAAGCAGCGCTAGAAGTTGCCACCCGCAAAACGTCACCTTGAATTGACAATGGTCGAGCATGAGCCGCAACCACCGTCCCGACAGCTTCTGACCAAATTTTGAGCAAGCGTTGGAAGGGCTGCTCTTGCAATTTAGCCGGAATTTGCAAAATATCTAAAATATGATTAATCGAGTTTAAAGACATTTTGTCCAACAAGCGCAGAAATTACAGCTTGATTTTGCTTTCTCTAAGAGATTATTTTCGCTACTATTATTACCACAATTGTATATTTTGTTCATCCAGTAGTCTACGTTAGAGGCAGACAGGCAATGAGTCAAAACCCCTTGTTAAATTCAGGCTCGCAGCCATCCAAAACACCAGGGTTAAAGCCAGTACTAGCGGCAGCACTGGCTTGTTTGGAAGTGCAATTAGATCAAGAGTTGGCCCGATACCGACGAACCAAAACTACATATAGGACACCAAGTCAATCTCCGGTGGGAAGTTCTAGCAGTACTCAACTCCAACAATTCACTGCGATTACAGCAGCAACCCCAACTGCCTCATATAAACTTTCCCCTACACCACCCATATCTGTACCAAAAACTCATAAATTAGAACCATCACCCCTGGCGATACCCCAAACGATAGCTGAAGACCCGCAAATAGCACCAACGCCCCCAGATGATAAGCCAAACCCAGGCAGCATAGTGCCTACAGTTGTGAAGAATCATCAAAGTGAAAATGTCAACCCTGAGCCAGATGACTATTTGGAATCATCAGAAGCACTGCTGCGAAGCCTGACAGAAGAACAACCACCAACCCAGAAGCGCACCAGCACCACTGATAGTCTGCTATCACCCTTGGGTATCGGCTCAATGCTGCTGCTATTACTGGCGAGTCTGACTCTCGGTTACGTAGTCTTCAATCCCAAAAGCTTGTCTCACTTTAGTTTCAGTGGATTGTTTAGTGGAGATACCTCTAAAAATGCGGACAATACTGATTCATCTGTCAGCAAGACTAAAACAGTCGCTCAACCGCAACTCACGCCCATACCAAAGTATCCAAATTTAGCTACAGACGAGTTTCCTGAGGTGAACAATCCAAATGATGTAGTGAACTTAAAACCCAAAGCCAAACCAACTCCCACAGCACTACCGAAGCCAGTACAGCCGTCTTCTTTAGTAAATTCATCTCCACTATCAAGTACACCACCTAACCGGGCTTCTACGCCTTCTAGCCCACTATCACTAGGAGAAATCAAACCATCATCGGATGGTTTTTATCACATAGTCATAGATAATCAGGACGATAGCTCTTTTCCCAAGGCCCGACAAGCAGTTCCCGATGCTTATTTGTCACCAGATGGAAAATTAATTTATCTGAGTGCCCTCAAGACTAAAACTGAAGTCCAAAAGCAGATGCAAGAATTACAGCAAAGGGGAATTAAAGCTAGAGTTGAGCAGCCTTGAGTGGGCGATAATAAGCTAAAAGTTCAACAGTTCTTCCGAACCGAAGCAGTACAGGACTTTTATTTTTGACTGGAGGCTTGTGATATGGGATTGATTGACCGGACACTGCGGGTGATTCGGGCTAATATCAATAGTTTGATTAACAGTACTGAAGATCCAGAAAAAATTCTGGAGAAAGCGGTTATGGAAATGCAAGAGAATCTAGTGCTACTGCGACAGGCAGTAGCAGCCGCGATCGCCAGCCTGAAACGCACAGAACGACAGGTAATTCAAGCTAATTCAACAGCTAATGAGTGGTATAACCGCGCCCAACTTGCACTGCAACAAGGTAATGAACCTCTAGCACATGCGGCTCTTACCAAGCGTCACTCCTACCAAGAAACATACATAGCCTTATCGGAAGCTAAGTCCCAGCAAACTCAGATCGTAGATAAGCTGAAAAAGGATATGCGGACACTGGAGTTAAAAATTGCCGAAGCGAAAGCCAAAAAAGATATGTATATTGCTCGTGCCCGTTCCGCCCAAGCTTCTGTTAAACTCCAAGAAATATTAGGCGGGGTGTCCACCACAAGCAGTCTCAGTGCCTTTGAACGCATGGAAGAAAAAGTTTTGCAGTTAGAAGCTTTGGGAGAAGCGATCGCCGTTAGCAGCACGGATGACCTAGAAAAGAAATTTAGTTCTTTGGAATCTGATGATGTTGACAGCGAATTAGCAGCTATGAAGGCCCAACTAAAAGCGGGTTCAGAAAATACCCAACAGCTTCCACCTTTTACGTGAACCTGGAAACCTTTAAGTATTGGGCAATTAGCGATACTTCGACATATCTTAAATAATAGAGACGACATATAAGTGACGGTATCGATTCAGAGCGGAAAGGTTAAATTGAAATAGGTAGCTATTAAACAGTAAAAAAGCTAACTCCCCTGTCAGCGCGTAAACTCCAAAAGGAAAAAAATTATGGGATTATTCGATCGCATTAGACGAGTTGTCAGCTCTAACCTGAATGACATGGTGAGCAAAGCCGAAGACCCTGAAAAAATGCTAGAACAAGCTATCCTGGAAATGCAGGAAGACTTGGTACAGTTGCGTCAGGGAGTAGCTCAGGCGATCGCGGCACAAAAACGCACTGAAAAGCAATATAGCGATGCCCAAAATGAAATCAACAAGTGGCAGCGGAATGCTCAACTCGCTCTGCAAAAAGGTGATGAGAACCTAGCACGACAGGCTCTAGAGCGCAAAAAGACTTTTAGTGACACATCCGGTGCCCTCAAAACCAGCTTGGATCAGCAAACCACCCAAGTTGAAAGTCTCAAGCGCAACCTAATCCAGCTAGAGAGCAAAATTTCTGAAGCAAAAACCAAGAAAGAAATGCTCAAAGCTCGGATTACTGCAGCCAAAGCCCAAGAGCAACTCGAAGGCATGGTTAAGGGCATGAATTCCAGCAGTGCAATGTCGGCATTTGAGCGCATGGAAGAAAAAGTCCTGATGCAAGAAGCTCGTGCCCAATCAGCTGCAGAATTAACAGGCACTGATTTAGAAAGCCAATTTGCACGTTTGGAAGGTGGCAGCGATGTCGATGATGAATTAGCAGCGATGAAAGCCATGCTGGCACCCGCCAGTTCGCCAACTCAATCCCTACTGCCCGAATCTCAAACCACCGCTCCCCAATCTCAAAATCCTCCTGCTAAAGCCAATGAAGTGGTTGATGCTGAGTTAGATTCCCTACGCAAGCAATTGGATCAGATGTAATAAATTCTGAAAAAATTATTTGAGATAGATAGTCCCACGCCCAAAAGGTTGTGGGATTTTACCATTTTAGTTTTGTAGGGACAATACCCGAAGGAAGCTCCCCTATTGTCCCTACAAGCATATTTCTTCTGAATGGCAGCATTTTTTGCCTAAATTTTGTTCGTGTTAAATAATGTTACCTTCTTTTTTACTCAGCACTCAAGACTCAGAACTCAGATTGGTATACAGTATTTTGTGTATGTCAAGTTAAATTGAAGCCGCCTGATGGAGACAGCAGCTTCTAGCAAAGCGCTCTTTGGTTCTGGACTTTTCAGGTATAGCTGACCAGACTTAGCCAAAAAGCTATGTTCAAAGGCATTTGTTTAAAAACCTACCGAGGCCAATGCCCAGCTAGTCCTGAGCTTCTACAACCGAACGATTAAACACATATATAGGGTTATGGCGAGTGTTGTTTGGATAGTACTGACAAAAGAACAGTGGTCATTGCTAACATTACCCGTTTTACGGAGTTTTTCAATTTGAGGAATATCCACGATTGTTTTAACAAGCGTAGATTATTCCTCCACTGCTGCACATTAAAGTGGTTTCCAGTCGTTTCTGATTATTTTTATGAGCAAGGGTGTTATCACCATAACTGATACTGAGTTTGAAACTGAAGTGTTGCAAGCCGAGCAACCAGTATTGGTTTACTTTTGGGCTTCCTGGTGCGGTCCTTGTCGATTGATGTCACCAGCAGTTAACCAGGCTGCCACAACATACAGCGATCGTCTCAAAGTCGTCAAAATGGAAATTGACCCCAATCCACTAACGGTTAAACAATTTCAAGTGGAAGGTGTACCAGCCCTGAGGCTGATTCAAGGAGGTAAACTATTGGCATCCAGTGAAGGAGCGATCGGTAAAGAGAAATTACTCAGCTTCTTAGATACTCATTTAAATTAGTTAATGGTTAGTGGTTAGTGGTTAGTGGTTAAGAGTTAGGAGTTAGGAACTGGGAGGCGCGAAATTCACAACCAACAACTAACAACCAACAACCAACAACCAACAACCAACAACCAACAACTAATAACTAATAACCGACAACTGACTAAAATGCAATTTGCGAAGCGTTTACAACCCCTGCAATCGAATGTATTTGCCGATATGGACTCGAACAAAGCAAAAGCTTTGATGTCTGGACGGCAATTAATTGACTTATCGCTGGGGTCTTCCGATTTGCCAGCCCATAAGGACGTCATTGAGGCGATCGCGAAATCTCTCAACGACCGCAGCACCCACGGCTACTTACTATTTCACGGCACTCAAGAATTTCGCCAAGCTGCTGCTAATTGGTACGAGCGAAAATTTGGCCTATTAGTTGACCCCGAAACTGAGGTACTACCCCTGATTGGTTCCCAAGAAGGCACGGCACATCTTCCTTTAGCGGTGCTGAACCCTGGAGATTTTGCTTTGTTGCTCGATCCGGGCTACCCTTCTCATGCCGGGGGAATACATTTAGCTAGCGGTCAAATTTATGGTATGCCCCTCAATGCCGAGAACAATTTCTTGCCAGTATTTGCCGACATTCCCTTGCCAGTACTAGCACAGTCAAGGATGATGGTGTTGAGCTATCCTCACAACCCCACGAGTGCGATCGCCCCTTTATCTTTCTTTCAAGAAGCTGTGGCTTTTTGTCAAACTCACAACCTCGTGTTAGTTCACGATTTCCCCTATGTAGATTTAGTATTTGATGAAACTGGGGAATTGGGAGACAAAGAACACTCCCTTGCTCCCTCCATCCTGCAAGCTGACCCAGATAAAAGCGTCTCGATTGAATTTTTCACCCTTTCTAAATCATATAATATGGGCGGCTTCCGCATTGGCTATGCCATCGGAAATGCTGAGTTAATTCGGGCACTACGCCAGGTAAAAGCAGCAGTTGATTTTAATCAGTATCGCGGGATTTTAAATGGTGCGAGCGCTGCCCTGAATGGTTCTCAAGATGGGGTAAAATCTGCTGTTGCAACTTTTCGCGAGCGCCGGGATACTTTTATTAATGCTTTGCATAGTATTGGCTGGCAAGTCCCAACCCCAGCGGCGACAATGTATATATGGGCACGGTTACCAGAACCCTGGAGTCAAAAGTCTGTGGAGTTTTGTACCCAGTTAGTGGAAGCTACGGGGGTGGCAGCTTCACCCGGTGCGGGTTTTGGTAAATCTGGAGAAGGCTATGTCCGTTTTGCTTTGGTGCATGAACCTACAGTATTAAAAACCGCTGTGCAGAGAATTGCGAAGTTCTTACTATAAAAGAGAGTTAAACTTTGATTGGCCCGACGCTTTTTCCCCTGTCCCCACTAATACTGTTCGAGAAGAAAATTCCAAGTTGAACATACTTGGGGAAATTTGAATTTTCTTCTCCCCTTTGAATTGCGGGCAAGGGGGCTTCATGGTCGCACCCCTCAAAATTAATCTGGTGGAACACCGATAGCTCCACGACGAGGTAGTCCCCGCATTCATGCGTGGGGGTAAGTCGTGGGCGAATTTATTATCTCCTACGGCTCTTGCGAAATATCAAAATTAATGAAACAGACCACTAGGTCGCATTCGACTTTTTCTTTGCCTTTTGCGTAAATCCTGTTATGGTTAATTCACCAAGTCTTTATGTGAAATTAACAATCTTTGATGTATTTTCAAGATAAACTACAGGGGAATTGCTGAAGCGATTAGTCACCGATTAAACATGGTTAATAGTTCAAGGTTAACCGTTAACTGTTATCTACACTGTTCTGTGTAAAAACCATAAACAACCAGCCTCTCAAACCATTGTCCCAGAACCCTCCACACTCCTGGGTTTAGTTTTTATCGTCGGCTTGTTTTTCGCTTCTTCTCTAGCAGGCAAAAGACACTCTTTACAAACATAGTAATTATTAATACTATTGATTTAGCGATTTTTATGTAAATAGACTGATAAGGTCAAGCAAAAATGGTCAGATTTTTAGTGTGGCTTAATCAAAGTTATACAGCAACTTTACCCAATCGCACCCACTAGTTTCTTAGACTGTAGGGATTGATACTACTTGTTGATTAGCTACGGTTCTGCTTTATTACACTAATACCGTTTTGCTAAACGATATGCACTCTTATAAATCTCTTGGTTTATTTAAGAGAGTGCCAAAAAATAAAGTAACTCATTGGTTTGTAGGAGATGAGGAGCCTGCTCTCTAAAATCTGGAATATTTTTCTATTTGGAAGTCCTTAATCCGAAAGTTATAGGTTGAAAATCCTATGATTTCGAGCAGCTCTGTATCTCAATTATAAAATAAGAACAAAAATACCACACATTTTCAAATTTTACTTCAAAAATAGTTTAACTTTTGCTTAAACTTAAATTTTAGGATAATATTATTTAGCAGAGATAAAAACGTAATTTTATTTAATATCTTAATGTTTTTGCCTGCATTGCATAAATAATTTATTTATTAGGCTTAACTCTTTATATGCGTTACTGTTTTGGATACTGACAATAATTGTTGAATTTTCACCTAAGATGATAGGGAAAAATGACAGCGCAATTACTCAAGATACAGCGACAATTTCATTCAAAGCAAGCTAAACGAGTTTTGCTCATTGAAGACAATGATGTAAATAGAATGTTGCTTACGGACTATTTAATTTACTGTAATTACAATGTCCAAAGCTTGTCCGAAGCGGCTAATTTTTTCTTAAAAGTAGAACAATTCCAGCCCGAGTTAATTTTATTAGATTTAAAGTTGCCGGATATAGACGGTTATTCGCTACTACAAGAAATTCAGCATCAACCGAATATCTCTAAAATACCTATTATTGTAGTTTCAGCTTTCGCTTTTAAAAAAGACGAAGAAAAAGCCTTGAGTTTAGGGGCTCGTCGCTACTTTGTAAAACCAGTTAACCTGAACCATCTGACATTAGCTATTGAAGAAGAGTTGACTTGTCATCACTAAAAAATGCATTTCGCTTATTCGGGTTTTTGGGTAGTAATAAAATCTTCTACATTCTGGCTCAAATTTTGTACATTGCTACCTATCTCGGAAATCTTGCGTTGTACTTGAGCTAACATTAACATTGCGGTTTGCAATTCGTTGAGAGTTTCAGCCATCGCATCACGGTACTGGGATTCAAAGTCTTGTATGTTCATAATTTTTACCCTGTATAACTATCCCTGGTAAACATAATCTAATCATAAGCAATGAGAGTAGCTGGACTAATCCGTTGATTCGCTTAATATTGCTTTTTTAAGCAAAATCAGAAATTGTGCCTATCTAAAGTCGATTCTTCTCATGATTTTATAGTGACTTTATAAAATATTCTTTCAAAACAAGTCAAGTTTGCTAAGTTACAAATAGCCGAAAACTTATAAATTTAATTTATAAAATAGATTCAAAGATTAGATACTCAATTTAAAACTAAGAACAAGTGTTATTCATTCCTTTGTGCAGTGAAACTATATGAATATGAAGATATAAATTATATTGGTTAATATCCACAGCTGAATTACTAGCAAAACCTCGAATATTAAGGGTGATTGCCATTTTCCGCTCCATCAACACAAGTACAGTAGTATTACTTACAATAGATAGAGGTGGATTAATAAAAGTGGGAAACTTTGGTTGTGACAATATCTACTCAAATACTGCCACTGGTTAAAGACCCAGAACGTCTAGAAAACCGCTTGAAAGAAATTCCGCCCGAACCGGGGGTTTATTTCATGCGGGACGCCAGCGATCGCATAATGTACATAGGAAAATCGCGGAAGTTGCGATCGCGGGTTCGTTCCTACTTCCGGAATTCCCAAGGACTCTCAGAACGCATTGCGATGATGGTCAAGCAGGTGACAGAAATTGAATTTATTGTCACCGACACTGAAGCGGAAGCATTAGCGTTGGAAGCTAACTTAATTAAACAGCACTTGCCATATTTCAATGTGCTGCTTAAGGATGATAAAAAATATCCTTACGTGTGCATCACTTGGTCGGAAGAGTATCCGCGCATTTTTATCACCCGCAAACGCAGAACCGGGAAAGAAAAAGATAAATTTTACGGACCATATACAGATTCTCACCTATTGCGGGAGATATTACGCATCTCCAAGCGGATTTTTGCCCTTAGACAACGACCGCAACCACTATTTAAAGACCGTCCCTGTTTAAATTACGATCTAGGACGTTGTCCCGGTGTCTGTCAAGGATTGATTACTCCAGAAGAATATCGCAAAACTGTTCAAAAAGTGGCGATGGTATTCCAAGGAAGAACTCAGGAATTGATAGACATCCTCACCAACCAGATGGCAAAACAAGCGGAAGCCTTAAACTTTGAGTCAGCAGCACGGATTCGCGACCAAATTTCTGGCTTAAAGTCGTTGAATGCTGACCAAAAAGTATCCTTACCAGATGATACCGTTTCTCGGGATGCGATCGCACTCGCTGGCGACGAACAGCACGCCTGCATTCAATTATTCCAGATTCGGGCTGGACAATTGGTGGGACGTTTAGCGTTTGTTGCTGATGCTCATGCAGAACCTGGAGCGATTTTACAACGAGTATTGGAAGAACATTACCAAACAGCGGACTCCGTAGAAATCCCTACCGAAATTTTGGTACAACACGACTTACCAGATGCAGAGATATTGGCGGATGTTTTAAGTCAACGCAAAGGCAGAAAAGTCGCAATTTTGGCTCCCCAGCGACAAACTAAGGCAGAATTAATTGAGATGGTAGAGCGAAATGCTCAATATGAATTGCAACGAATGCAAAAATTCGGCGATCGCAATGCTCAAGCCATGCAAGATTTAGCTGCGATTCTCGATTTACCCGACTTACCCCACCGCATCGAAGGTTACGACATTTCCCACATCCAGGGTTCCAATGCGGTAGCTTCCCAAGTCGTGTTTATTGACGGTATACCAGCCAAACAATACTACCGTCATTACAAAATCAAAAATCCCACAGTCACAACGGGACATTCAGATGATTTTGCATCCCTTGCGGAAGTTATCCAGCGTCGTTTTCGCAAATATGCCGAAGATCCAGAAATGTTGAGACAAGGTAACCCCGACTTTCCCGATTTGGTGATGATAGATGGTGGTAAAGGTCAATTATCCTCTGTTATCACCGTCTTGCAAGAAATGAATCTATTAGAAGACTTACGAGTCATCAGTTTGGCGAAAAAGCGGGAAGAAATTTTTTTACCAGGGGAGTCAGAACCAGTGGTAACAGAAATCGAACAACCAGGAGTCCAACTATTGCGACGATTGCGGGATGAAGCTCACAGGTTTGCAGTCACTTTCCACAGACAACAGCGGAGTGACAAATTAAAGCGATCGCGTTTGGATGAGATTCCCGGTTTGGGACATCACCGACAAAAGTTATTGTTAGGACATTTTCGCTCTGTTGATTATATTCGGCAAGCTACACCCGAACAACTGGGGGAAGTTTCGGGAATTGGGCCACATTTGGCTACTGTAATTTACGATTATTTCCATCCTTAGGATTTACGCAAAAACTCTCTTAAAGTAGTAGTTCACCACATTGAATATGAGGGGAAATTAATGAAACAGACCACTACGAGCAAGCGCACCATCGCTATTTTTCAGCTTTCAACAAAAAATAGTACAACTCACCTTTGTTGACAATAGCACCAGCACGTTCTCCAGCTTCCTTGCCAACCCCTAAATAATAATCAACTCGTCCTGGACTTTTAATTGCACCTCCCGTATCTTGATCCAGAACATAACGACTAACAAGACGCTGTTCTATCTTTCCTTGATTAACAAAGGGAAAGGGAGCCCGAATTAAAGCTAAAGCACCAGGAGGCATCAGCGATTTATCAGTAGCAATTGACCTTTCTGGTGTAACTGCAACGTTGAGACTTCCAATAGCAGGAGCATTCTTAGTATCTTTAAAAAAGATAAATCTGGGATTACGGGGTAAATAAACATTTTGGGATTCTGGATTTTTCTCAAGATAGTCGATAACTTTTTGCAGGGTTATACCGGATTGCGACAATTTTCCATCTTTGATGAGTTCTTTGCCTAAACTCACATAATCATGTTCGGTATTTCCTGCGTAGTTAATACTTGTTTGAGTCTTATCGGTAAATTGTAATACCGCAGAACCTTGGACTTGAGCAAGAAATGCATCCATGCGCGATCGCAACCAAAATAATTCTAATCCGCGCAATTTTCCTTTTGAACTTTGTAAAGCATCTTCTCCCTCCAATTCTAAACGGGTCGGGTGGGGCTTTGTCCAAGATTGAAAATCATCCGGTAAGCGGTAGATAGGATAGCGATATTCCGGTGTCGGGACTCGACTGGCAAGATAAATTGGTTTGTAGTATCCAGTGAATAAAATAGAACCTTTATTATCGGAACCAGTAGATTTATAAAATACAAATTCTTTGTTTACTGCTGCTTGTAAATCGGATGCCTTTTTAGAATTAACTACTAGTTCTCTAAATCTTTTCAGGCTTTTTTCTACCCTTGCTTGGGTAATTTCTGAAATTACATAATTTTGGTAGGCTTCTGTAGCTTCCTTGGTTTTGAGATAACTTAAACTATTATCAATTGCTTTTAGTAAATTTTCTTTATCCGCTTTCCCCCCAGATTCACCCCATATTTGATTATCTAGGAAATAATTATTCTCCTTCGGCAGCGATGACTGTAAAGATAAAGGCATTACAGGTTGAGGTGATTTTTTATCCTGTTGATTGTTACAAGCTGAAAATAATAACAATAAACACAAAAAGGTAATTTGAAACCCGACAGTGCCGGGGTTGAAATAAGTTTTCATTAAAATATCAGTTATAAGATATCGGTTTTCAATCAATAGTTGGGGGTTTAAGACCCCGACCTCTACAAGTCATCCGTTTTGAGTTGGGGTCTGAATCCACATCTTGTAAACCTCTTCCTTCTTCCTTCATTCAACCGTTATCGGTCGATCAGGGTTTTCATGGAAAATTTTCGCACCCAAAAGGCGATCGCACTCAAAAATAATACACCCATTATCCCTTGGAGTGGATTGCGATCGATACCAGTAACCCATTCAGGGACTTTTTTTGTATAAACAATCAAATTTCCGACATTAATAATGTAATAACCCCAAATTAAACCGGCGTGGTATCCAATAGGTAAACCTAAGCGTCCCCCAGTTGCACGCTTTCCCCACACCTGCATCAACCCTAACAACACCAAAGATGGAAATTGCGGCCAAATGTGAAGAATTGCCTCTAACGGTCGAATAAAATGAGATACAGCAAACAATCCAGCACTTGCCAACATCGCCACATTTGGGCTGTAATCCCGTTCCAACTCATTGAGCAGCCAACCCCGAAATAACAATTCTTCCGCAAATCCTACTCCCAAGCTAACTAATAAACCCTCTAAAATTACTTTCCGAAACAATTCTAGCGATTGGGGTTGTTGCCATAAAAGCCAACCGAAAATTCCCTGTAACCCAAACAGCAGCAAAACCCCAATTATCCCAATTGCTAACCCACGCAGCAGCTCTACGCCATTTTTCCGGCTAAATTCCAAGCCATAATGTCGCAGCATCTGGGATTGATTGTAAACTTGCTTGCCCCACACCCTGAGGAGAAAGATAAATTCCCCATATAGCACAACTAGTGTCAAAATACTTACTAAATTGGCATCCTGGATGAATAAATACATCGGTGTGGCGAAAGGAAGCCACAGCACCAATAAAATTAAAATAAAACAGCCCAGCCGAATGGGGGCAGGGCGGGGGGCTAGATGGGCCAGGTTTATTTTCATACCAAGTCGTCGATAAATAGTACAGACACTAATAATCATCTCCCTACAAGATGATTTTGCTTCTAATTTGACGAATACTTGGTTGTAAGAGTTTCGTAACTGCTACTCGTCAGGCTCAATTGTGCTACTCAAGCCATGACCTTTCAGGGTTTCGCAATAAAACTCGGCATGCTCTTGAGCGCAAGTAATCACTAATGCTAACCCATTAGTATGAGCTTCCATCATGATACTTACAGCTTGGGGTTGGGTAAGGCTCGGGACTGTGGTAATTAGGCTTTGCACCACATGCTCCATAGAGTTGTAGTCATCATTGTGGAGCAAAACACGATACCGAGGGGCGAGCTTACGGGTTGTTGAAGGTTTTTGGATGGTTTCGACTGACACTGTTCGCTCTTTTATCGTTTACTTACTACAACAAGCTATGTTAAGCGATCGCCTAACAGTTATTAATACTATTTTATAACATTTGCACAATAATACTCAGGCAGGTTAAATTTTTCCGGATAGGAATTTATACTTACAATGCTAACGCTAAGGCTGAGTGCTAACCTAATATTTAAGGGATTGTTGCATTTTTTGGATACAAATCAGGTTACAACTAGTTGCGTAACGATGGATATGAACCTAGACTTTCAACCGGGACAAATTCTATGTTTACCGCATGGGGACAGGAGCCTGTATGTAGAACTTATTCAAGTTATAGTTGAGCGTCAATTGTGTTGGGTGCGTCCTTTACTGCTGGCTACCTTTACCCAAGAACCAGTTCTAATCGTCGATATGCGTTCGGCATCTGACCTACTTTGGCCTATAAGTTTATTTCGGCCAGCCCTAGACACAGAAGTGATTAGCTTTTTAAGCCAAGTTTTGGCAAAAGAATTAAAATCCGAACCAGACTCAGACGCTAAAAGACTACTCCATGTGTTTATTCAAGAGCTTTGGGATGCACATCACGAGAGTGCAACAGTCCCAATCGAGTAGTTTTTGTGTTTGTAGAGATATTCCAGAACCAAAGCGTCTCTACGAAGAGCGGAGTTAGGAAAGTTTTTAATTGATAACGAAAAATTTAAATTACCTCAACAGAATAGTCGTAATACAAGTACTGGGGGCTGGAATTATTGCTTTAATACGTAAAATGTTTGATTTTCTTTGATTTTAGGCTCAACACTGACAGCAATCTTTGTTTTTTCTGTAATCATAATTTCTGTATGTGATACTTTGTCTAATTGAATTGTCAAAATAGGCTTTTTGTAAAAGTTACCTTCTGCGGTTTCAATAATCAGTATATCTCCAACTTTTATCCTATAATTTTCGATTTCAAACGCCAATATTTTATTAGCAAATATTTGAAATCCTTTTCCTATTTTTTGAAAAGTATACATTGATTCTTGTTTAATCAATTCCTCAATTAATGTTTCAAAAATAGCTTGGCAATATTTTTCTAAAAATTCGAGATAAGGCTCTAATCCAGATATGCTTAAAATATCTAATATTTCTGAACCATGAGCAATCTCATTTCTTCTTTCAACTAAATCATTAATTCTATTATATAAACTATCTGTATTTACATTTGCAATATTTTTAATTTGCTTATCATTTCGGATATATTCAATTAATGTTTGATTTTTTTTCAATACTTCATTCAAACTCACATTAATAAGCTCAAATAGTTTGACAATTTGTTTATGCTTCAAATTTCCTGATGAAAGAACAAAAGCTTCTGTATTGAATTTGTAACTTGTAGGATTTACAATACATTCATTTAGTTTTTTTAAAACTTGTTCTTTTGTAAGATGCTGATATTTTGCACTTTCTCTACTTGTAATAGTGCTTATTAGTTTTAAAGAAAGTTCAAAATGATTGTTTCTAATTTTTTCATCTATTTGACTGTACTCAATTACTAAACTCGAAAGTGAATCAAGATATTCCTTAATCCAAATTTCTATATACTTTTCTAGCAACCCGTAAAGTGAAATAATAGATGCTTTGTATTCAAATATCCTTTGAGCGGTTCCAAAACTTCTATGATGGTCTTTCAACGTATTTAGCAAGGCTTTAATTTGTTCATTATCAATCTGGGACAGAGAAGAAACTACCAGATCGTTCACATACTCAATATGTTTAAAATATTCTCGGACTTGATTGATTTCTTTTTTGAAGCTCTCCAATGAAGCTGTGTTCATAATTTCTATACCAGTCTATAAGATATAATCTTGTAGAAAGTTATGAAAATAATTTATGCGTGCTTGTACATCTTTTTTGTTATTGTATCTACCATCAAAAAGGGGTCTATTGTTCTCTTCCTTGACGTATAGCAATTCTTTATTTGAATATAAATTACTTTGTATGGATTTACTATGTTTAAGTAAACTTTCCTTGTGCGAAATATTATTTGCAAACACCTGCATCATTGGATCGTAAATAGTTTTTAATGGCTTTTTATTGTCACGGTTTTCTTTTGGTGGTATAAAAGCTGAATCTCCGAATATGGAATAAATTAAATTAATGGTTTCCTTAAAAAGGTTTTCAAGATTTTTTATCGTTTTATCTGGATAACCATTTGCCTGCTTTAAATAGTCATCTAAAAATTTATCGACTGGGGATTTGAAGTTAGCTATATGACGATAAGCAAAGAATCGCAAAACCAATTCAACATCTTCCATTTTGCGATAAGATTCGCTTTCAAGTAATTTTTCTTCTCCTTCGTCTTCCAAAGGTAATTTCCACATTTTACGGAAAGAATCATTTTCAGCAAGTTTTATACACAATTGGTTAAACTTGCCATTGCGTAAAGCATTTCTTGTTTCCTGTGGAGTTAGTTTCTCTCCACCACTATTCAATCTTTCAAAAACTATTTGTTTGAGAAAATCAGCTTCTTCTGTGCTTTTTGCTGTTTCCTGCAACAATACGATAGATGATAAATAACGCCTATCTATTCCTCTTTTAATTTGTTCGGGTAAATTTTTAGAATTTCGCCCGTTAAGTTCCTGCCAATATTCTAATCCTTCTAAATTAAATTTTCCTTTGTAAAAATCATAAATAGCAGTTAGCCTTTGCAGTCCGTCCATTACTTCATAAATAGAATAATCTACTTCATACAGAAAGATAGGCGGAATCGGCACATTCATTATGAAGGATTCTATCAAACGAGATTTTCGAGTATTGTCCCACCTTTTTCTGCGCTGGTATTCAGGATTTAGGATATACTTTTGACTGTCAAGCATAGGTTCTATACTATCAAGTGGGTAACGAGCTTGTTCCGTTACAATTCTTATCTCTCCCTTCTTGTATTTTTCGTTAATCTCGTCGTCCGAAAGAAAGGCTTGAGAAATATCCGACTTATCTCGGAAAAGAAATGTTTCGCCTGGAATTAAGTGACTATTTGCTATCATGCTAGAGTCTCCAGATTTTGTGATGATAAACTTTTTTTAATATAACAGGATTGGTTAGCTCAAAGGTTGCGTCACGAGCGCGACACAAATTCTTTTAAACTTCTTGACGAAAAGCCTTCCCAACTGGCAGAACATCCTGCTTTGGTTGATGTAAGTTGGTAGTACTTCTCTTATCTTCCCTCGGGAGATGCTGTTTTTATGCATTACTTAGTGTACAAAGGCAACAGCGGCTACTTACCATTAAGTAAGTGATCGTAAATAAGCATCAAATGCTGTTTTTCTGGGAGCATCCGAATTTGTTTAGAAAATAATGGATACAGAGTGGTTGGTGGGGATATGGAATTTTCATCCTTTGTTGCAATTTCTCATAACTCTATGTCTTGAGATTTGATTGCCAAGTCAAGCTAAATTTATTTAATAAAATTAATGTATCGATAAGATTTAATACTTATAATTTACCTTAAGTATTAAAGGCTAGGAACTAACTTAATTCTACCTGCGTCCATTTCTGCCATTAATAATTCTAAAGCTTCGTAGTCAACGTCAGAAATATAACCCATTTCAGTTAACTCTGAATTGATTTCATTTTCAATTTCAGGAGTTAGTTTTTTGATATCAAGCGCTCTTTCTACCAATTGCCGAATAGCGTACTTAGTTCTCATAAGAATTTAACCAACTGTATTTGATACTAATTATCCCAGGCTTTATCTGGTATAAAATGTGATCCACGTGACTAGTCTGTTGTGATTTAGATCACAACCTCACTCGGCATATCCTGAGCGATCGCCCCTACTCAAACCCACAGAACAAGCTTCCATTATTGGTGTATGAGATTCCCATCTTAATAGGCTAAAATAAACCCAAATTGTTGACTGTGCAAGGTATATCACCACAACTAGAAATTAGCTTTTTAGTCCACTGCTTATCTATGTTGATTGTTTTTCACCTCGTCCGGAAAAAAAGTATATTTTGATACTGTTTTCTTTCATGTTATGACAATCTTTAAACAGACACAGTAAAGTAATAAAGATTCAGCAAAGAGGAGTATTACGAATGGTCGATGATAGAAAAAACAGTTTATGGTCAAATACATCTAACTTTAAATTTTGGTAACCTTATTTAGGATGTAATTATGCAAGCAGTACTTAATTATCCAAAAATTACTGTCGTTCGTCCCCAAGGTAGCCTGAATGCCGCAAATGCCTTAGAATTTGAACGCGACTTGACAACGGCGTTGGCACAAAAGGACAACGCCGTTACATTAGTGGATCTAGAAAAATTAGAATCGTTAGACAGCGCAGGTTTAATGGCATTGGTGTCAGGGCTGAAGGTTTCTCAAAGTTTAGGAAAACGTTTAAGCCTTTGTTCTCTGCCAGCGTCAATCAAAATTGTTTTTGAATTGACACAATTAGACGGAGCTTTTGAAATATTTGAAAGCGAAACTGCTTTTGTTGCTGCCTGCCTAGAATCTTCTTCAGCAATGATGGCGGTCGTAGGTGCAGGTGTATCTGGTTAAATTAGTTTAAATTAACAGTTTCTGTGTCGCTAAAACCCGAATCAATGCTAAGGTTGGAGGTGAGTAGCTGTAATTAAGGTAGCTAGAAGATAGCACAGTGGCTGTTGCAGTTGAAAAATTAATCACATCGGATATTTTAAAGCCAGCTCGTTACCTGGGTAACGAACTCAATTCAGTACACAAGCCTTGGGATACGGCAACAATACGCTGGGTGTTAACTTACCCAGAAGTATATGAAGTCGGAGCATCCAACCTAGGGCATATCATTCTCTATAACATTCTGAATGCCCAGCCCCGACAGCTGTGCGATCGCGCTTACCTCCCAGGATCGGATTTGGCGGCAAAACTACGGGCAACTAATACACCCTTGTTTGCTGTAGAGTCAAAGCGCGAATTAACAGAGTTTGACATTTTAGGTTTTAGTCTCAGTTATGAACTGGGTGCAACTAATATCCTAGAAATGTTAGATTTGGCGGGCATTCCCCTCACTTGGCAAGAACGAAAAACGGGAAATTACCCCCTAGTTTTTGCTGGAGGACAAACAGCAACGTCGAATCCAGAACCCTACGCCGACTTTTTCGACTTCATCGCTTTAGGAGATGGAGAAGAATTACTGCCAGAAATTGGCTTGGTGTTGGAGGAAGGTAAAAATGCCTCTTTGAGTCGTGAAGAATTGTTGCTTGATTTGGCACAGGTACCGGGTGTTTATGTACCTCGGTTTTACGATATGGCGTTGGATGGAAGCGTTCATCCTAACCGTCTTGATGTGCCAAAACGTATTCTCCGACGGGTTGCGAGCCCAATGCCGGCGTATTCGATTGGGTTGGTTCCTTATATAGAGACGGTACACGATCGCCTAGTAATTGAAATTAGACGAGGTTGTACCAGAGGTTGCCGTTTTTGTCAACCAGGAATGTTGACCCGACCGGCACGAGATGTGGAACCATCGAAAGTGGTAGAAGCGATAACTAAGGGAATGGAGGAAACTGGCTACAATGAGTTTTCTTTGCTCTCTTTGTCGTGTTCTGATTATTTGTCTCTGCCAGCAGTGGGGATAGAAATCAAAAATCGCTTAAAAGATAGTAATATTTCTCTAGCTTTACCCAGCCAACGGGTAGACAGATTTGATCAAAATATCGCCAACATTCTTGGTGGAGCTAGGCAAGGTGGATTAACTTTTGCCCCAGAAGCTGGTACCCAGAGAATGCGGGATATCGTGAATAAGGGTCTGACCAACTCAGAACTACTACGCGGTGTAAAAACAGCGAGCGAGCAAGGTTGGGACAAAATCAAGCTTTATTTCATGATTGGCTTGCCGGGTGAAACGGATGTTGATGTATTGGGGATTGCAGAAACCGTTAGCTGGTTGCAGCGAGAATGTCGCAAAGAGGGTAGAAAGCCGTTAAGTTTTAACTTGACAATTTCCAACTTTACGCCCAAACCTCATACACCATTCCAATGGCACTCAGTTTCGACAACAGACTTTAAGCGCAAGCGCGAACTATTGTGGCAAGAATTCCGGCGGATGCGAGGAATAAAAGTGAATTTCACTGATGTCCGCATTTCGGCAATGGAAGACTTTATTGGCAGAGGCGATCGCACTTTGTCATCAGTAGTTCGTCGTGCATGGGAATTAGGCGCAGGCATGGATTCTTGGTTTGAGAGTGTGGATAAAGCTTTTAGTGCTTGGAGTCAAGCGATCGCCCTTGAAGGCAAAGGGTGGAAATACCGCCAAGTCGAAAATGGTGAATGGAATGTATTTGCCAAGATAGAGGAGGAAATGGGACAAGGCGTGGGGTCATCCAATGTCACCACCGCGTCTTGTAGCCCTGGTCCGGTTCCCCCATCCTTAGATAAACCCCTTCCTTGGGATCACATTGATACGGGTATCGACAAAAAGTGGTTGCAATCCGATTTGCAACGGGCATTAGAAGCTGCAATTGTTCCAGACTGCTCATTTGATGGTTGTTCTCACTGTGGAGTCTGCGGCACCGACTTCGGTCATAATATTGTGTTTCTTGCGCCGCCAATTCCAGAATTTTCTGGAGATTTTGTACCCAATACTACTAAGTTACAAAGATTGCGCGTGTGGTTTGGCAAGCAGGGCGATATCGCAATGCTTAGTCATTTAGATTTGATGCGCTTATTTGATAGAGTAGTAAGGCGAGCAGGATTGCCAATTTCTTTTACTGGTGGTTTTCATCCCAGTCCGCGAATTGTTGTTGCTAATGCTTTGCCTTTGGGAGCTACTAGCAGTGGTGAAATTGTGGATTTTGAGTTAACCCAAGTGGTGGATGTAGATACTTTCCAAAAACAGTTAGTTTTGGTACTGCCAACAGATATACCAATATATGATGTGGTAGAGCTGGATGTAAAAGCACAATCAGCTACTGCTAGCTTGGCAGCTGCAGAATATTTAATTACTGTGGCTTGTGTTGAAGATGCATCACCTGGACAATGGCAAGACTGGATAGATACAATCAAAGCAAAAGATGAGATTTGGCGGGAGCTAACAACCAAATCAGGTAAAATTCGGTCAGTAAATCTGCGCGATCGCTTGTTTGAACTAGAATTAGTAGAAACAAACACCGATTCTCTTTTACCGACCGTAGTCCTGCGTTATGTTGGTAGCTGTCGCAACGACGGCACTCTATTGCGCCCCGAACAAATCCTGTTTATGCTAGAACAAATGGTTGGTGCAGAATTTCAATTGCTGCACGTCCATCGCAATCAGTTAGTTTTGGCGGTTTGATTTTTTGAGGGCAGCTTACTAGAGGTTGCCCTCATATTGCACAACACAGTAATGGATTTTTGGCAAGTTTGCGTTAGAATTAGGTGAAGAGAAATTTTCTGGCGCTGCATTGATGAACTGATTCACAACCCTGGTATTCAGGGAACCAAAGCAAAGATATTAGAGTGTAATTTCTAAGATTTTATCTCCTGGCAACAGAAACGGCAGATTAAAAAACACTCTATGAATAGCTACCTCGTGAATCAGGAACCAGCAACAGGCAACGCCTGCGGACTCTCTCCTCTATACTTTTTAAAACAGCTGCAACAATGCCCAATTATTGTTTTTAGTAGTGCTGAATGCTAGGTGCTGAGTAAAATCCCCCTTGGATGTATCCGGGGGATGGGAAAAAGAAATATTTTCTTTTTTAATGACTGATGTGGTTTGTTTTAAACTCAAACAACAACAGTTAAAAACCAACCAAAAACTCAGGACTTTTAACTTTGGACTTTGGGTATTGCATCGAAAATCAACCAAGGATGGATGATTTAAATCAGTGAACAGTCGTGAACAGTAAACAGTTATCAAGCGTTGGCAGCTTTTTATACCTGCCACCAATAGGCGAATTACACCAATATGGTGTGGTGTTTCCGAAGCTTGGATTGAACTAAAAACTGAGAACTGATAACTGTTAATTGCTTATAGAATATACAGCCGTCCTGGAATAGTCAGGCGTCTAACCGTTTTATTGAGTGTAAAATCGCTCATACTAGGTTTCAAGATGTCTTCCTTAATTCTGAGCGAAGAAAACGCAATTTTTATTTACAGCACATGGGTGGAGCTTGCAGTCCTTGTGAGAAATAACAAGCCTCCAAGCCTTTGGTGCTGCATTTTTTGAGGAAATTGAATGCCGAAACAAATTATCATCGCAGAGCAGCATCAAATTGCTGCCGTCTTTTCTGAAGATCAAATACAAGAACTCGTTGTTGCCACAGGTCATCACCAAATAGGTGATATTTATTTAGGGGTCGTCGAAAATGTCTTACCTGGGATAGATGCAGCCTTTGTCAATATCGGCGACCCAGAGCGGAATGGTTTTATCCATGTAACTGACTTAGGGCCATTAAAGCTGAAGCGGACTGCAGCGGCGATTACAGAATTGTTGGCACCACAGCAAAAAGTGTTGGTGCAAGTGATGAAGGAGCCAACGGGAACAAAAGGCCCAAGGCTGACTGGCAACATCACCTTGCCGGGACGTTATGTAGTATTGATGCCCTATGGCAGGGGAGTAAATTTATCACGCCGGATCAAAAGTGAAAACGAGCGCAACCGTTTAAGAGCTTTGGCAATTTTGATTAAGCCAGCAGGTATGGGTTTGTTGGTTCGTACCGAAGCAGAAGGCAAGCCAGAAGAAGCGATTATTGAAGACCTAGAAGCGCTACAAAAGCAATGGGAAGCCATCCAGTTAGAGGCGCAATCCACAAGGGCACCAGCTTTGCTCAATCGAGATGATGATTTTATTCAGCGCGTACTCCGGGATATGTATGGCGCAGATGTAAATCGGATTGTAGTGGATTCCAGCACCGGCTTGAAGCGGGTGAAGCAGTATTTGCAGAACTGGAGTGGAGGACAAACACCCCAGGGGTTGTTGATTGACCACCACCGCGATCGCTCTCCCATTCTGGAATACTTCCGGATCAGCGCAGCTATTCGCGAAGCTCTCAAGCCGAGAGTAGATTTACCCTCTGGCGGCTATATTATTATTGAACCGACAGAAGCATTAACGGTAATAGATGTCAACTCAGGTTCATTTACGCGATCGGCAACAGCTAGAGAAACGGTTCTTTGGACTAACTGCGAATCTGCTACAGAAATTGCCCGTCAATTACGTCTGCGGAATATTGCAGGGGTAATAGTCGTCGATTTTATTGATATGGAATCGCGACGTGACCAGTTGCAAGTTTTAGAACACTTCAACAAAGCACTAAAAGCAGATAAAGCCCGACCCCAGATAGCCCAACTTACCGAATTGGGTTTGGTAGAACTCACTCGCAAGCGCCAAGGACAAAACGTTTATGAGTTGTTCGGGCAAACCTGCCCAACCTGTGGTGGTTTAGGACATATCCTGCATCTGCCTGGAGAAACGGAAAACCGTGTAACACCAGCAGGAGAAATCCCAGAGCGTTTTGTATCATCTGTACCGCAGCCTCGGGAACAAAGGGAACAAAGAGAACCGAGAGAACAAAAAGAACAAAGGGAACCGCGTTTGCCAGTTGCTCGCTTGAGCGAACCACGGGAACCCTACGAGGCATTTACAGAAGGATTTGATCCTGACTCGGAATTGGCACCTCTAAATCTAATCAATCATCCCAGCTATAACGAACTTGGTGATAACAAGCGTCGTGTCCGCCGTCGTAACAGTAACCGGATTGGTATAAATGGTGGCAACGGTAAAGATGAGCCGTCGCCACGTATGCCTAACCCCCTAGCTTTGGTGAACGAGCCAGATGATATGGATATCGAGGCGGATATCTCAGCAGTAACAGATTTACCCTCACCCACTATTGGCAGAGCTGGTTGGGGTGAAAGAACAGAACGCTCTAGCTCTAGGTCTTTGAAAGTAGAGCCAGTCAAACCAGTGGTAGAACCACCGGAGATTGTTAGTGTAGAAATGCCGCACCAAGAACAGGATGTTTACGCTTTGATGGGTGTTTCTCCGCTAATTAAATTGAATCGTGAGGTAAAAAATCCTAAGTCTGTAATTATCAACGTTACTGCCCCAGGACAATCTTCTGCAAATCAAGTTGAAGTGACTCCAGAATCAACTGTTGTTGAAACGCGCAGTATCGTCAATCCCAAGCCAGCAATTGAGCCTCTACCGGAAACAGAAATAGAAACACAAATAGAACTTGAACTTGAACTTGAACTTGAAACAGAAATACCAACAGAAATAGAAACAGAAACAGAAACAGAAACCTTTGATGTGCCTGAGACATCAGAAGTTGAGGAGAAAGTGGTAGATGAACAACCCGATAGCAGCACTCTGACTGCCAAACGTCGCACTCGCAAACGTTCTTCAGCTAGCTAGGAATCCTTAAAAAAATTATGCTCAAAAAGTCGCAAGGTGTCGAAGAAATGATGACGACACCTAATCGCGGCGAACTTAGCTGGTTAGAGTTGTCTATCTTGTGTGACTTTGAAGGACTAATTGCGGGAGTGGATGAAGTTGGTCGAGGTGCGCTATTCGGTCCTGTGGTTGCGGCAGCTGTAATATTACCAGCGCATACTTTGCCGGAACTTGTGGCAGCTAAAATTAAGGATAGCAAAAAGCTGTCTAGTTCCCGAAGAGTTCAGCTAGCACAGCAAATTTGTGCTGTAGCCATAGACTGGAAAATTGGTTTTGCTTCAACTGCTGAAATTGACAGACTAAATATTTTGCAGGCAACATTGTTAGCAATGAGGCGGGCTGTACTGAAGCTAAAAGTGCAGCCTTCCCTCTGCTTGATTGATGGCAATCAGTCGGTGAAAGATTTACTACTACCACAACAAACTATAGTCAAGGGAGACTCGCTTTCGCTGAATATTGCATCTGCCAGTATCGTTGCTAAAGTGTGGCGGGACGATTTAATCTTACGAATGGCATTAAAGTATCCCATGTACGACTTAGAGCAAAATAAGGGTTATGGTAGCCCAAAACATCTGCAGGCACTCCAAAAATATGGTGCTTCTGCCTTGCATCGCCAGTCTTTTCGTCCTTGCCAGGTAAAAATTCTCCCAAGCCCACCAGACTTGAGCCTTGAGTCAGTGATTAGGAGTTGTGAAGTCAGACGCCGTAGTGATTCGTGAGTATATAATTATTCTAAGTTCAAAGCAGGTAATTCAATTTCAATATTATTATCCAGGTCAGCTTCCTTGGTTTGTAAAGTCACCCAATTGCAATAATCAGCTAGAAGTTGATGTAGCAATCGTTGCTTAATTGTTAACAGAACGCTCTTTAACAAACCATTACCAGTGGCTTCTAAAATCGACTTGGGCATGAAAGAAAAAGGTGGTGGTAATTCTACTTGTACTTCTAAATCGGCCTTTCCCTTTAATCGAGTGCCAGTACTTAGTTGTTCCGGTGACAAATAGCCCTTTAAATTTAAACTAAAACGCTGGTTAATATACTCAACACCAAGGATTTCACAAGATAGCGATCGCAACTGAATAGTTCCATTTGGTTCTGCCCAGACTCGCATATCTACAGTTGGTTGCAGCGAAAGTGTCATAAAAGTTAGAGGACGCATTTTCAAGCGAAATACTTCTTCAGATAACTGCACAATTCTGCTAAGGTCAACCAATGCATAAACTAAACGTTGTGGCTGACGCAAGTAGTGCGAAATGGGAATAGGCTGTTCTGGTACAGCAATTTCAACCGATAGTGAGGCAGTAAACTTGGTAGCCATAACATCCAATCTCAAAAAAAAGTAGTATTTATTTCGCAGCGAAACACCGTAAATATACTTATGTAGTCAATATTCCAATATTTTAGCTGTACTCCATAAGCAGATAAAAAGTATTATTTCCTAATTATAATATTTTTTAATAAATTACTATTTTATTTGATGAAATTTCTGTTAAATAAATTTAATTTTTTAGTAAAAGTATAGTTATTTCTCCTGGTCTATTATTGACGGAATAGTTGATAAACTAACATCTATCTTTAGTAAGAACTATAAAAAGTATGACAATTGCGATCGCACATTTAGGCCCTGCCGGTACATATGCTGAACAAGCCGCTGATTGTTATGTTAATTTGCTTGCTAAAACTACGGGACTGGAAGCTATTTTATGTCCCTATCCCAGCATTGCTCAGTCGCTCAAAGCAGTAGCTCAAGGTCAAGCAGAGCTAGCAGTAGTACCAGTGGAGAATTCTCTTGAAGGTAGTGTGACAATGACGATGGATGCGCTATGGCAATTGGATAGTTTGCGAATTCAACTGGCTTTGGTTATGCCGATAGTTCATGTATTAGTATCGCGTGCTTCCAGTTTAGAGGGCATTAAAACAGTTTATTCTCACCCGCAAGCTCTAGCACAATGTCAAGGATGGCTGGAACGCTTTCTTCCAAATGTACAAGCAGTTGCAACTAATTCCACAACTGAGCCGCTACAACTCTTGTCATCAGATTATACAGCAGCAGTTATTACATCAAAAAGAGCCGCACAACTCTACAACCTACCTATATTAGCCACTGCGATTAATGACTCTCCCGAAAATTGCACTCGTTTTTGGGTGGTCAGTCAGACTGAAAATACTACTTTTAACCTAACATCAACAGCAAATACGACTCACACCTCACTCGCTTTTAGTACACCAGCAAATGTACCTGGAGCGCTAGTTAAAGCACTGCAAGTATTTGCCCATCTAGGTATTAACCTCAGTCGGGTCGAATCTCGTCCAACTAAGCGATCGCTTGGAGAATACTTGTTTTTTATTGATTTAGAAGCTCAAGAAAGCCAATTAGAGGTGCAATCTGCATTAGCAGATTTAAGGGCTTATGCAGAAATCTTAAAAATTTTTGGTAGCTATAATGTTATGCCATTAAATATTGTTTAAAAATGTTTGTCAAAAATCTCGATTTGCTTTTTTTATTGTCGAAAACATGGCTATCTTGTGTAGATGTAATTCATGTATATATAGCATTCATAAATCCCCAACTTCGCACTCAATAGTCGAGGATCTGTTCCTCACAACAGAGTACTAGCGATATTATAATTATTCAACCGGACATGATATTAAACAAGAGTTGGAATCTGTTGCGGATCTAAAATAAATTACTATTAGTAATAAGCAACGACTAAAAATTAATCATAACTTTTGATTAAATGTGTCTTTGAGGACGGTACGAGCTGCCAAGTGATTGCGAGTAGAAGTTAAAATTTCTGATTCCCGTTGTAAGCGAGCCTCCGTATCCAACATTTCTAGTAATGACTGCTGCTCTTGTGCGACACCGTAGAGGTTGCTTGCCACCCAGTAAGATAATTCAACAGGCAAGTCAGGCAAATCTTCTGGTAGTTCTATGTTTTGTTCGGTTAACTTGGCTGACAAACGTACTACGTCACGCAATAATTGCTCTACATCACTGGCTAAGGGGCGTAAATCACTGGTTGGAGGTTGGTCTTCAATCCATTCAACCAAACCAACACGATAGGGCTTTTCCCGTACATACTCTAGAACCCGGAATCTTTGCTGTCCCAAAGTCAACATCTTCATCCGGTCATCTTGCAACTTTTGATGATGAATGATTTCTGCACAACAGCCAACGTTCGCAATAGTCCCTTTAACTGGATCTACCATCAATACTCCAAATCGGCGATCGCTCTCCAGAATTGTGTTCATCATTATTCTGTAGCGATATTCAAAAACATGTAGGGGTAATGGTCTGGTAGGAAATAGAACTACATCTGGTAACGGGAACAGAGGTAGCTCGCGAACAGCAATTTTAGAAGAGGATGTCATTGTTTCCTTGGTATAAATTTAGTCTTTAAGAAGTATGATTTTCTACTTTTCCCGTATCTTATATCCATTCTAACATTTTGTTTCAGGGCGAAGAAAAAGCCCCGAGACATATTTATTCAGGGCAAGGTCAAATATTCACACAAAATACTTGTTAACCGTCAACAATTAACAATTACAATTTGACTTCGATATCTACACCTGAAGGCAAATCCAACTTCATCAAAGCGTCAATAGTCTTAGAGGAAGGTTGGTAAATATCGATAATCCGACGATGGGTGCGGGTTTCAAAATGTTCTCGTGAATCTTTATCTACGTGAGGCGAACGCAGTACGCAGTAGATTTTGCGTTTTGTTGGTAGAGGAATTGGACCAACAGCTTGAGCGTTAGTACGGTTTGCTGTATCTACAATCTTCTCGCAAGACGTATCCAGTAAACGTCGGTCAAATGCTTGTAAACGAATTCTAATTTTTTGCTGTTGTAGGGTTGCCATTTTTAATTTTCCTGGTTCAGATTAAGGAGCAAAGTTATGAATTTTTAACACTCGCTTTTTTCAAAGGAAGCGAAAGGAGCAGAGATGGAATTCTCCCCTGCTCCTTAGTTCATTCAGTACATTAGTACTATTTTACGATTTTCGAGACGACGCCAGCACCAATGGTGCGACCACCTTCGCGAATAGCAAAGCGCATTCCTTGCTCAATCGCGATTGGGTTGATTAGTTCTACTGTCATCTTGATGCGGTCTCCCGGCATCACCATTTCGGCTTCACTACCATCGTCGGAAGTGAATGCAGTGATGGTACCAGTTACATCGGTTGTCCGGACGTAGAACTGAGGACGGTAACCGGAGAAAAATGGAGTCTTACGACCACCTTCTTTTTCGGTCAGAACGTACACTTCACCTTCAAATTGAGTGTGAGGAGTGATCGAACCGGGCTTTGCCAACACCATACCCCGCTCAATATCCGCTTTTTGGATACCGCGCAGCAATACACCAGCGTTATCGCCAGCCATCCCCTGGTCAAGACTCTTCTTGAACATTTCGATACCAGTTACAGTTGTGTTACGGGTATCTCTAATGCCTACGAGTTCAACGTTATCACCGACTTTGACTATACCCCGCTCAATCCGACCGGTAGCAACTGTACCGCGACCTGTGATGGAGAATACGTCTTCTACAGCCATCAAGAAGGGCTTGTCAACATCGCGCTCAGGAGTTGGAATGTAGGAGTCTACAGCATCCATCAGTTCGTAGATTTTATCTACCCACGGATCTTCACCCCGCTGAGTCTTGGGGTTGCCAGTCATTTTTTCCAGTGCTTTTAGACCGGAGCCTTTGATGATCGGAATGTCATCACCGGGGAAATCGTAGCTAGATAGGAGATCGCGAACTTCTAGTTCTACCAACTCCAGAAGTTCCTCGTCGTCTACCATGTCCTCTTTATTTAAGAAGATGACCAAGCTGGGAACGCCAACCTGCTTTGCTAGCAGGATGTGTTCGCGAGTTTGGGGCATAGGGCCATCAGCCGCAGATACCACTAGGATGCCTCCATCCATTTGGGCTGCACCGGTGATCATGTTTTTCACATAGTCAGCGTGGCCGGGGCAGTCTACGTGAGCATAGTGGCGACCGCCAGTTTCATACTCAACGTGAGCGGTATTGATAGTAATACCACGCGCCTTCTCTTCGGGTGCGTTATCGATTTGATCGTAGCCCTTACCAATAGCATTACCCATTGCTGCCAAGGTCATGGTAATGGCTGCTGTTAATGTAGTTTTACCGTGGTCAACGTGTCCAATGGTACCAATGTTAACGTGGGGTTTATTCCTTTCAAACTTTGCGCGTGCCATGAATGCTCGTTTCCTTTATCTTAATTAAGCGTTCCCTTTGCTTTTAGCGATGATTGCCTCAGCCACGTTGCGAGGCACTTCTTCGTAACGGCTAAACTCCATTGAGAAGATGCCCCGACCTTGGGTTTTTGACCGAATGTCAGTAGCGTAGCCAAACATTTCTGCCAATGGAACTTTAGCAGTAACTTTAGCAATGCCTTGGTCTGATCCCATTCCCTCAATTTGCCCGCGACGGGAATTGAGGTCGCCCATCACATCCCCAAGGTAGTTTTCGGGAACTTCAACCTCAACTTTCATCATAGGCTCTAAGAGGACGGGTGAAGCTTTCAATACAGCTTCTTTCATCGCCATTGAACCAGCGATTTTGAAAGCCATTTCTGAAGAGTCTACATCGTGATAGGACCCATCAATCAATGTTGCTTTGACATCAATCAGCGGATATCCAGCCACTACGCCATTTTCACAGCTTTCTTTCATTCCTGCTTCTGCTGGTCCAACGTACTCTTTAGGCACGGTACCGCCAACAATTTTGGAGACGAATTCAAAACCTGTTCCGGGTTCTCCCGGTTCCAAATCAATAACGACGTGACCGTATTGACCTTTACCACCACTTTGACGGATGAATTTTCCTTCAATTTTGGTAACAGCTTTACGGATGGTTTCACGGTAAGCTACTTGTGGCGCACCCACGTTCGCTTCTACCTTGAATTCCCGTAACATCCGGTCTACCAGAATTTCCAGGTGTAATTCTCCCATCCCTGCAATCACTGTTTGATTGGTTTCAGGGTTAACGCTAACGCGGAAGGTGGGGTCTTCTTCCGAGAGAGATTGTAGGGCTTTGGATAGTTTATCCATGTCGTTCTTGGTTTTGGGTTCAACCGCTACCGAGATTACAGGTTCAGGAATAAACAAGGATTCCAGAATTATTGGCGATCCTTCATCACAAATCGTGTCACCTGTCAAGGTGTCTTTTAACCCAAGAGCGGCTCCCAAATCACCGGCTCTGAGTTCGTCAACATCTTGCCGATCGTCTGCCTTCAAAATCACCAAACGAGAAATTCGTTCTTTCTTGTCTTTGGTGGCATTGTAGACATAACTGCCCTTTTTCAAAATGCCAGAGTAAACGCGAACAAAAGTTAGGCGACCGTAAGGGTCTGCCATAATCTTGAAAGCTAATGCCGATAACGGTTGAGTGTCATCCGCACTGCGCTCGACGGTTTCGCCGTTTGGCAGTAGACCTTGAACTGGTGGTACATCACTTGGTGATGGCAGGTAATCGACAACGGCATCCAACATCAATTGCACGCCTTTGTTTTTAAATGCCGAGCCGCAGAGTACCGGTACAATTTTACCCGAAACTGTACCTTTACGCAGAGCCGCCCGAATTTCATCTGTTGTCAGTTCTTCGCCCTCGAAGTACTTATTCATCAGATTGTCATCGGTTTCTGACACTGCTTCGATCAGTTTGGTGCGGTAAATAAGCACCTTTTCTTGCATATCTGCTGGAATTTCCGTTTCTTGGATGTCAGTACCTTTATCATTAGTGTATATAAAAGCACGCATTGCCACCAAGTCAATAATTCCTAGGAAGTCGTTTTCTGCACCAATTGGCAGTTGAATAGCGATCGCATTCGCTCGCAGGCGATCGCACATCTGTTCGTGAACTCGATAAAAGTTCGCGCCAGTACGATCCATCTTATTGATAAACGCAATTCGAGGCACTTTATAACGATCTGCCTGACGCCAAACTGTTTCTGACTGGGGTTGCACACCACCAACAGAACAGAACACAGCAATTACGCCATCCAGTACGCGCATTGAGCGTTCTACTTCAATAGTAAAGTCAACGTGACCTGGAGTATCGATAATGTTAATTTGATGATTATTCCAACTGGTGCTAATTGCAGCAGCTGTAATAGTAATTCCCCGCTCCCGTTCCTGTTCCATCCAGTCGGTTACAGCGGTTCCTTCATGTACTTCACCAATTTTGTGAATAATCCCAGAGTAAAAAAGTATTCTCTCTGTTGTAGTTGTTTTTCCCGCATCTATATGAGCCGCAATTCCTATATTGCGTACCCTTTCTAGCGGGTTAATACGTGCCACAGTTGCCTCCTATAGCTTTCGCCTCATCATATCTTGTATATTACACTTTGTTAAGTTTCTATACTTCTACGGAAAACCGCCATTTTTTTGTAAGTAAGCGATATATCGTCTTAACGCTTATACGCAAGCGATATATCGGTCTTCTACTTAATAACGATAATGGGCAAAGGCTTTATTCGCTTCTGCCATTCTATGGGTTTCTTCCCGCTTCCGAATTGCGTTACCACTTTCGTTAGCAGCGTCCATTAATTCATTCGCCAGTCTGCCGGCCATTGTACGCCCTGGTCTAGACCTTGAGAACTGCACCAACCAACGCAGTGCTAGAGTAGTACCGCGATCGGCACGCACTTCCATTGGCACTTGGTAAGTTGCACCGCCGACACGACGAGCTTTTACTTCTACCAAAGGCGTTGCATTCTTGATTGCTCTTTCAAATGTTTCTAGAGGATCGGAACCAGTCCGTTCCTCAATTGTTTTCAAAGCTTCATAAACAATTCTTGCGGCAAGGGATTTCTTACCATGACGCATTATCCGGCGCATCATCATGCTAACAAGGCGACTGTTATACACTGAATCAGCCGGAACTGGGCGTCTTTGAACAACACCACGACGAGACATACTTCAACCCTTAATTCGCATTTGGCAACGAGATAATATGGAGTGGACAGCAAAATTTCTGCTGACCCATTTACTTGATGCCCTCAACTAGACACACAAGGCGACATTATATACCTTTAATATCCAATTTAAAACGCTGCTGTCGCTTACAGCGTTCTAAAAATTTCCTACATTTGCTATATCGCTTTGGATGTAGGTGGATTTTCCTAGAAGTCCGATGGCGTCCGATAAGCAATCCCAAGCAAATGTCACAAGACTGCTCACAAGTGTAAGTGGAATTATCGCTTACAGACGCTAAGAAATTGGCAAATTAACTAAGCAATTGCAAAAAGTTAATCTCAAGAACGACTGACTCAACAATTTGAGCCGATTAATCCATAATTCACAGATTAATCGTATTGCTTCGGTCTACTTTTTGCCTTTACCTTTAGTTGCTGCTGCAGCTGCGGCCCCTTCTTTAGGACGCTTGGTTCCATATTTGGAACGACCTTGCTTGCGGTCTTTGACTCCGGCTGTATCTAAGGTGCCACGGATAATGTGGTATCTAACCCCTGGCAAATCCTTGACCCGACCGCCACGAATCATTACCACTGAATGTTCTTGCAAGTTATGACCAATTCCGGGAATGTAAGCTGTGACTTCAAACCCAGAAGTTAGCCGCACCCGTGCTACTTTGCGAAGCGCTGAGTTAGGTTTCTTCGGTGTGGTTGTGTATACCCGAGTACAGACTCCGCGACGCTGAGGGCATTGTTTGAGAGCTGGGGACTTGGTTTTCTGACGCGCTAGTTCGCGTTCACTACGGATTAGTTGCTGTATGGTTGGCATGAGTTACAGCCCATGAAGCTGCATATAGTCTAAGTTTCAACAAATCCTTATATTATCGTTTTACATTGTCTTCTGTCAAACCTTTATATCGAGTCAATCTTGTTATATGGCAGATTGCGCGTATATGGAGAAAGAATTGCCACACCCACAAGTCGCGATCGCATTGTTGTTATGAAAGCGGAAACCACCGCCCATCAAATCTTCTGAGTAATCTAAAGTCAGATCGTTAATATAATTTAAGCTTTTGATATCAATGACTACTGATATACCGTCACACTGAAAAATGCAATCGTCGCTCGGAACAACTATTTCATCAAAGGAAATATCATAATACCACCCAGAACAGCCACCAGGTTTTACCGCCAAGCGAAACATAACATTTGGCTGCTGCTTAAATTTTAATCGCTTAACCTCATTGACTGCTGCTGGACTCAGATGAATCATAATTAGATTTAAAAACCCATCTTTATTGTATAGATGGGTTGAGAAATAAAACAATAGGAGTGGGGAAAGTTAGGAGTGATGAGTTATGAGTTATGAGTTATGAGTTATGAGTTAAGAATTATGAATTTTGCACCTTTGCTCCTCCCCTTCTATCAGGGATCGGTTAAGAATTATGAATTTCCCAACTCCTAACTCCTAATTCCCAACTCCTAATTCCCAACTCCTAACTCCTAACTCCTAACTCCTAACTCCTAATTCCTAACTCCTAATTTATTTTTCTTTAGTACGAGCGTAATCATCTTGGAAGCGGATAATATCATCTTCGCCCAAGTACTCGCCATTTTGGACTTCAATCAAAACCAAAGGAATCACACCAGGATTCTCTAGGCGATGAGTAGTACATTGTGGTACATAGGTTGACTGATTGTTGCTCAACAGCACTTCTTGTTCACCACAAACGACTCTGGCTGTACCAGATACGACAATCCAGTGTTCGCTGCGGTGATGGTGCATTTGTAGGCTCAACCGATGTCCCGGCTTTACTTCGATGCGTTTGATTTTGTATCCACGTCCTTCTTCCAAAATCGTGAATGAACCCCAAGGGCGCAACTCGGTTGCAGCAACCCCTCTAGAAATCACTGATGAAGGTAAGGGTAATGTTGAAATTTGTGTTGTTTCTTGTGATTTAGTCATAGTTACCTCTAGAGACACAATAAACCGTCAATCCTCTTGACCATTAATGAAAAATTATGGTGCTATGTTGCAACCGTATAAATGAGCAATTAAATGCACCTTTGGAAAACATAGCAAAATCACGGCTTTTGCTGCGTGGAACAGGTATTAAATTTGCAACCTCTACACCAACTCTTCATGAAAGATATAATGGCTTATTCATAGCTTTAAAAAAGGGGTTGTTGGTTAGTGGTTAGTGGTTAGTGGTTGTTGGTTAGGAGTTAGGAGTTAGGAGTCAGGAGTTAGGAGTTAGGAGGGGGAAAGATAGGAGGTAGGAGTTAGGAACCCGGCCCTGTCCCTTTACTCCTCGCCAACTCCCAACTCCCAACTCCCAACAACCAACAACCAACAACCAACAACTAACCAGTAACTTTTTTCTCAACGTCGGGGTTGCAGAAAAATACCTATACCGTTGTGGACGCGAGCTGCAGTACTGGGGGAACGATCTAGTAATTGTCCTCCTAAGTAAAGACTGGTTGAACTACCGCCATCTAAATTCAGTGCATTTACACAACCCATTTGTTGCATCAGTTGTGCGTGTTCGGCTAAGGTCGGTCCCGCACCTCCAGGACGATTATGCACGGCAGCGATCGCGAGATTACCTGTTGCTGTGGTACAAATGGCACTGCGAATGGCTTTTTCGGCGATAAAGGCATCGCTGAATTTTTCACCTTTAGCATCAAGGACAATTTGTCGATTTTGCAGCAGCAGAGGCCCGGCTCCGATAATGTTAGGGTAACGGTTAAAATCGGCGGGGATTTTACTTTCTATCCGAATTAAACTCCCTGGTGGCAATAAACTCGCTGTAGTGGCAGCATTGCCCCGTAAGGTTATCAAGTAGCCATCAGCCGGAATGGGAATGACAATTTGATTTGCCATACCACCTGGTAACTGATTGATAATTTGGTTTTTCTGGACAACGAGGATGATTTCGTTGTCGGTTATAGGGATGTAGGTTGTACCCCAAGTCGGGGTGTAACGGGAAATACCATTTTGGACGTAGCCGCTATTCAGAAATAATACTGGCAAGCGCTGGTTATTGGCTGTAATTAAAGTTTCTTCTAGGGTGAGACGACCGAAGTAGAATTGTCCGGAATCATTCCAGGCGATCGCTCCTCGATTTAAAATTGGACCCGATAACCATTGATTATTCTCACGAATTGCACCTAATGGGTATCGATTGTTACGGTTAAAATAACCACCGTTAATTGCCGCAACTGCTAAATAACGCTGTGCAGTCGCAATCAAGGGGGCACTTCCGACAAGGGTGCCGAGGTTTGCCACGATTGGTTTTAGCTTTAAACCAACGGTACGAGGATTTATTTCCAACCAAACAACAGGAAAGCGTTCTTGACCAACACCTACATACTGAGAACGCCAACGCAAACCCTGTGCCCAAGTGATATCTCGTTGTACCAGCGCATCGGGTCGAATATTAATAGTCAAACGATTGGGATTGGGTGAAGTGCTAATCTGGGGAGCAGAACCAAAAGGCACGCTGAGGCGAATAATTGTTTGATTATTTACTTGTTCTACTGATGTAATCAGTGGATCTGGGGGTTCGGGAACTGATGTTGGTATTGGTAATTGTTTAAGTATTGGCAGTGGTGTTGGTGCTGGTGAAGGAGGTGGAGTGTAGCGTTGGATTAACACCGGATCGGCGATGCCATCTAAGGTAATTATCCACTCTCTGTTTGCTGGAGTTGTCAGTTTTGGTGATAGGGAATCGGGATCGTCCAGTTTAACTGGTGTTTTTTTGACTGCTGAACCTTGTGAAACTTGCCAAGGAGTTGAGCGGTCTAAATCTACTTCAATTTGTTCTGTTGTAAGTTGTTTACTCTGGCGAATATTTGTTACTTTCGTTATCCCTGTGGAAATTACTAGGGTGTTACCACTTACTTGTATCTGCCATCTAGATGTTTTAACAAAATTAGTAATATCTAAATAACGATATCCTGATGCCAGCAAGCTAGTTAAGACAATAGGCTTTGCAGTTGAGGAAAACCACTGTATCGGTTGTTTGGCTGGATGAGGAGTGTTTAATAAATCTACTCCTATTAATTGCTTGAGTGCCCCATCACTTAGATGGGTACTGAAGGAGTTGGTTGTTGTCCGCCGCTGAAACCAAGTTCCTGATAAGGTCCGACCGTTAAGGATAATTTGATTACCCCAAAAGGAAACTCCAGGTAAAGGAGGTGGCAAAGTCGGTACTGGTTTGACAGGAGGTGGAGACTGTTGGGCGTAAGTGGTATTGCTGTTAATAGTTGAGCTAAATACTGTTGCAATTACTGATAACAAAAGAATCTTGGCAAAGCTGTGAATGCTTTTGTTTGCAATAGCATTGCAGTATTCTTTTTTATACAAATCCGATTTTTTTACCATATTTTCCTAAGTAATAAATTAAAGCGATCGCTGATATTTTGCAGATTGGGAACTGTCGTAAGGCTCAGATCCCCTGCCCCAAAATTGGGAGCAAGGGGCAAAAGCAGAGGGTATCCCTCATAACTAATGTGCTGGAGTAGTAGTGGTCTATTTCATTATTTTTGAGAGCCTAAAGACAGCCCCCTAACTTTGAATTTTCTCCTCCCCAGAATTGGGCTACGGTGTACACACAAGTCCTAAAATTGTTACTCTCCAAGGCTTATTCTTTTCTTTCTTCGTGTCCTTTGCGTCCTACCCTTCGGGAGCGCTCCCAAAGGGTAGGACACGAAGAAGAAATTTTTACGACTTGTGTGTACACGGTAGCCAGAATTGGGGGGCAGGGGGGGCTTCCGAGTTCATTGAATATTCAGGCTCGCTCTTTTTTTGCAATATCAAGAAACAATGACCTGTTTTTTTACCGGTAGCGTGATAATATATATAGTGGATCTTTGTCTCTTGTGTAACTAAGCAGGCAATTTTACGATGATAGCCACAGGAATCAAGTATTTTAAATAACCAGATACTCAACTAGACGCAAAGAGACATATTGACTATCTAAGCTGTATTTACACATTTCATATGCAGTTATGTTCGCTACTTAAGTAAAGTAAGCGCGAATAGTAATACAAATTATTGATGGATACTCGGTAAGAATGCATAGAAAAATCTAGATATTTAGGAATTGTCAAAAGGGTATATAGTGTAATACGCTGATTTTGTCGGTTATTTAAGAAATTTTAGCGTCTTCTACTAAAAGTTCTTGTTTTTGAGTTATGTATCAGGTAAGCCGAGATTGGTTGTACCGGAAAAAATAATTTTTGTGTGGGAAAAAAGGAATTGAGCAAGTACATAGCTTTGAGATATAAATAGAAATCCATCCTTTAATAACGTAACTTAGCTAACTCAGGAGAAACACATAAAAAATGACGGTTTAATTTTAACACGGGAAGAGCAAAAACAAACCCGAAGTTAGAATTTTTTTACCTTAATTTCATGTATTCTGTATTTCTCCATCTCTAAATTTAGTTAGAAAAAATTTTCTTTTTTGGAATAAGCGGCGAAAATCTTAACTCCAAAGCTCAGGGATATGACAGAGACAATGGGACAATGTATGAATAACAAACGGATGCATCAAGATAACCAAAAGATAAATTCATATCAAGACAGTTATCAAGGACAACGGTGGCTAGTAGAGGAGCGAGATGCTTGTGGTGTGGGTTTTATTGCCCACCGCCAAAATCGTGCGAGTCATGAAATAGTGACAAAAGCCTGCTCTGCTTTAACCTGCTTGGAACACCGGGGTGGTTGTAGTGCAGATCGAGACTCTGGAGATGGTGCAGGAATATTGACAGCAATTCCGTGGGAGTTGTTCCATAAAGAGGTGCGTCTTCCCAACAAAGAAAACATGGCCGTGGGGATGATCTTTCTGCCGCAAGATAAGGACGCAGCAAAGATGGCTAAGGCTATGTTTGAGGAAATAGCTGTAGAAGAAAAATTAACTGTCCTCTCGTGGAGAGTAGTACCAGTGCAGCCTAATTTATTAGGAGTGCAAGCGAGAGAAAATCAACCTCAAATCGAACAAGTTTTTGTTGCTTCCAATGAAAAAAGCGGCTCGGAACTAGAACAGATATTGTACATTGTCCGCCGTCGCATCATGAAAGCAGTTGTCAATTTGATTGACAGTAAATCTTCAGAAGAGTTTTATGTCTGCTCCTTGTCGAGCCGCACAATTGTTTATAAAGGCATGGTGCGATCGGCAGTATTGGGAGAATTTTACGACGATTTAAAAAATCCGGCTTATACAAGTGCCTTTGCTGTATACCACCGTCGCTTTAGTACAAATACCATGCCCAAGTGGCCTTTGGCGCAACCGATGCGGCTTTTGGGTCACAATGGCGAAATCAACACGCTGTTGGGTAATATCAACTGGATGACAGCCAGAGAAGCAACTCTGAATCATCCGATCTGGAGCGATCGCCTAGAACAATTCAAGCCATTTGTCCAACTAGATAACAGCGACTCTGCAACTTTAGATAACGTCCTAGAGTTATTGGTGCGTTCCGGACGCAGCCCATTGGAAGCCTTAATGATTATGGTTCCTGAGGCTTACCAAAATCAGCCTTCTTTGCGTAAATATCCCGAGATAGTCGATTTTTACGAATATTACAGCGGTTTGCAAGAAGCGTGGGATGGTCCAGCGCTGTTGGTGTTTAGCGATGGACTGAAAGTTGGTGCCACATTAGACCGTAATGGTTTAAGACCGGCTCGCTACTGCATCACCAAAGATGACTACATCATAGTCGCTTCCGAAGCCGGTGTTGTAGAGTTAAACGAAGCTGACATTATCGAGAAAGGTAGACTTGGACCTGGGCAAATGATTGCCGTGGATTTGGAAAGCCATGAGGTATTGAAGAATTGGGAGATTAAGCAGCGGATTGCCAAGCAGCATCCTTATGGGAAATGGTTGCTTTCTCACCGAATTGAACTCAAATCTTTGGTTGCAAGCACCTCCATTAACGGTAATGGTAATGGCAACGGCAACGGTAACGGACATTACTCAACCAACCACCAACCACCAACCACCAACACATTAGATAGACAAAGTTTACTACAGCAGCAAATCGCTTTTGGCTACACCACAGAAGATGTGGAAATGGTGATTCAGCCAATGGCAATAGATGGCAAAGAAGCGACATTCTGCATGGGTGATGATATTCCCCTAGCAATATTGTCAGAAAAGCCTCACTTGCTGTATGACTATTTCAAACAGCGTTTTGCTCAGGTGACAAACCCAGCGATTGACCCATTACGGGAAAGCTTGGTGATGTCTTTAAAAGTAGAATTGGGTGAACGCGGTAACTTATTAGACCCGAAACCGGAGTATGCTTCCCGAATCAAGTTAGAGTCTCCAGTACTGACAGAAGCAGAGTTAGAGGCAATTAAAAAATCTAACTTTGCTAACACTGAGTTATCAACCTTGTTTAAAATTGCATCTGGACCTGATGGGTTGAAAGCTGCACTTGAGGCTTTACAGTTTGCAGCTGCTTCTGCTGTCCGTTCCGGTGCCAAGATTCTCATCTTAAGCGATTCACTTGGTAGTATTCACACAGGAGTGAGCAGCGAATATACTTATATTCCCCCATTGTTAGCAGTAGGTGCAGTTCACCACCACTTAATCCGTGAAGGATTGCGGATGAAAGCATCCCTGATTGTCAACACTGCCCAATGCTGGAGTACCCATCATTTCGCTTGTCTGATTGGTTATGGTGCTGGTGCAGTCTGCCCATACATGGCTTTGGCAACAGTGCGTGATTGGTGGTTCGATCCCAAGACCCAGCAGTTTATGGAACGGGGTAAAATTCCTGCCATGAAGCTCGACCAAGCGATCGCTAACTATCGCAAAGCCATAGAAGCCGGTTTGCTAAAAATTCTCTCGAAAATGGGAATTTCTCTGCTATCTAGTTATCAAGCAGCGCAAATCTTTGAAGCGATTGGCATTGGTGGGGATTTGTTAGAATTGGGATTTAAAGGAACAGCTTCTCGCATCGGCGGTTTAAGTGTCAGCGAACTCGCTGTTGAGGTGCTTTCGTTCCACTGCAAGGCTTTCCCAGTCACAACCAAAAAGCTGGAGAATCTGGGCTTTGTGCAGTATCGTCCAGGTGGCGAGTACCATATGAACAGCCCCGAACTAGCGAAAGCCTTGCATAAAGCTGTCGATGGTGTTAATTACGACCACTATGAAGTTTATCAGAAACACCTAAAAAATCGACCGATTACCGCCTTACGGGACTTGCTTGATTTTAAGAGCGATCGCCCTTCTATTCCCCAAGAAGAAGTGGAGTCAGTCAGCGATATCGTCAAGCGTTTCTGCACTGGGGGGATGTCCTTGGGTGCATTGTCTCGGGAAGCACATGAAACCTTAGCGATCGCCATGAATCGCATCGGTGGTAAATCCAATTCTGGAGAAGGTGGCGAAGATCCAGTGCGTTACAAAATCTTGGATGATGTGGATGCAACTGGTAACTCACAAACCCTACCGCACTTAAAAGGATTACAAAACGGCGATACTGCAACCAGTTCCATCAAGCAAGTAGCATCAGGACGCTTTGGCGTAACACCACAGTATCTGATGAGCGCCAAACAAATTGAAATCAAAATTGCCCAAGGTGCAAAACCTGGTGAAGGTGGACAGTTACCAGGTAAAAAAGTGAGTCCGTACATTGCGATGTTGCGCCGCTCTAAGCCCGGTGTCACCTTGATTTCGCCACCACCCCATCACGATATATACTCGATTGAAGACTTGGCGCAGTTAATTTTTGACCTGCACCAAATTAACCCCAAAGCCAAAGTATCTGTGAAGCTGGTAGCAGAAGTTGGTATCGGTACCATTGCCGCCGGTGTCGCCAAAGCCAACGCCGATATCATCCAAATTTCCGGTCACGACGGTGGTACCGGAGCTTCGCCACTAAGTTCTATTAAGCACGCTGGTTCTCCGTGGGAACTCGGATTAAGCGAAGTGCATCGGGTGTTGATGGAAAATAGTTTGCGCGATCGGGTCATTTTGCGGGTAGATGGGGGCTTAAAGAGTGGCTGGGATGTTCTAATGGGTGCATTGATGGGCGCAGAAGAATTCGGCTTTGGCTCGATTGCGATGATTGCCGAAGGTTGTATCATGGCGCGAATTTGTCACACCAATAACTGTCCTGTGGGTGTGGCTTCTCAGAAAGAAGAACTGCGGAAGCGATTTAACGGAATGCCCGAACACGTCGTCAACTTCTTCTACTTCATAGCCCAAGAAGTACGGAGCTTGTTGGCACGACTCGGTTACCGTTCGTTGAATGAATTGATTGGACGTGCTGACTTGCTTTCTGTGCGTGACGAAGCACATCTTACCAAGACAAAAGCATTGAATTTGAATTGCTTGCTACAATTACCCAATACCAAAGAAAATCGTAGTTGGTTGGTGCATGAAGAAGTGCATAGCAATGGTGCAGTATTGGATGACCAATTACTAGCAGATGCAGATATTCAAGCTGCGATTAGCCAGCATTCTACAGTCACCAAAAAACTCGCGATAGTCAACACCGACAGGACAGTTGGCACAAGATTGGCTGGAGCGATCGCATCAAAATACGGTGACAGTGGGTTTGAAGGACAAATCAATCTCAACTTCACTGGTAGTGTCGGACAAAGCTTTGGAGCCTTCAACCTCCCAGGGATGACTCTGACTCTAGAAGGGGAAGCCAACGACTATGTAGGTAAAGGAATGCACGGTGGTGAAATTATCATCAAGCCACCAGTAGAAGCCACCTACGACCCATCACAAAACGTGATAGTTGGCAATACCTGCCTTTACGGTGCGACTGGTGGAGTATTATTTGCCAATGGTTTAGCTGGGGAACGCTTCGCTGTCCGTAACTCTAAAGGTACGGCAGTAATTGAGGGTGCTGGGGATCACTGCTGCGAGTATATGACTGGTGGCATAGTAGTTGTACTGGGGAAAGTTGGACGCAACGTTGCCGCAGGGATGACTGGTGGACTGGCCTACTTCTTAGATGAAGACTCTCGATTCCCTGAGTTAGTAAACCAGGAAATAGTCAAACTCCAACGGGTGATGACAATACATGGTCAGAAGCAACTCAAGGAGTTAATTCAAGCTCATCTACAGCGTACCGATTCACCCAAAGCGAAGATGATTTTGGAGAATTGGCAAGAGTTCCTAGCAAAATTCTGGCAGTTGGTTCCACCTTCGGAAGCTGATGGACCAGAAGCAAATCCCCAAGAAGAAAAGCAGTTGAGTCCTGTTTAGTTGTTGCTGTCCGCTGAAATGACCGTAAAACTTGTAGTTACAATATCGGCAAGGAGGTAAGCCAGATGAATTGTAACTACAGGTTCACGGGGCTAATTGACCAAAAAAAAGAAGCAAATCCGCAACAATAAAAGTAGTTGAGTTCCGTTTAATTGTTGGTTGGTAGAATTCCACCCCTAGGTAGAGACAATAACTGTAAGACTTTCAGCTATAATATCAACAATAAGGAAAGCCAGATAGTTAATTATTTCATCAACAACTAACAACTAACAATTAATAACCAACAACAATCTATTGCTTTTTGGCTGTTACTACGCCTTGTTGCTTATCTTCCATTTCTAGAAGTTCTGGAACAGTTAGGAAGCGATAGCCCTGCTTTCTAAAGTTCTGAATAATTTGTGGCAAAGCTTTGACTGTATTAGAGCGATTACCTCCGCCATCATGCATTAGCACAATACCGCCGGGTTTCGCTTCTTTCATCACATTATTAATTAATCTAGGTATACCTGGACGGCTGTAGTCATTGGAGTCAGAGGACCACATAATCAGACTATATTTTTTGTTTTTGGCATAAGCAGCTACCCCATTATTCATAATTCCTCCGGGTGGTCGAAACAAAGTTGTTCTGACACCCGTTATCTGATAAATCTGATCTGATGTACGGTCAATTTCATAAGCGGCTACTTGGGGATTCATGTGATGGTACCAATGATGCCAAGTATGGTTGGCAATGATATGACCTTCAGCCACTACCCGCTTACCAAGATCCGGAAAACTCTTCAAGTTTTGTCCGACGACAAAAAATGTTCCCTTGATATTATTGGCTTTCAGGATGTCCAGCACTTCCCCGGTATAAGTAGGCCAAGGACCATCATCAAAGGTCAGAGCAATTACTTTTTCTCCCTTAGCCAATTTGGCCCGATCAATAGTTGCCCCTTCAAAGCGCTTTGGTGCAGAGTGAGCCAGACCCCTTGTTTTCGCTTGTTGCTGCCAACTTGTCAGCATTGCGTCTTTTAATCCTTCAATCCGCAGTTGAATAGGCTGGCTCGCAACTACACTACCTACATCGATCGCTTGTCCACTCTTACCCATGAAAACATTCGGCTTTATTGGGATTATCAAACCAACACATAAAGTGGCAGATAATGCCGCAAGCCCAAGCAAAACCTTTTCCGGCCAAATAAACGACTTCTTGCTTCCCACGTCACAGCTCCTTCACTGGGTCGAACCATCAGTCACCGAATCTGACGGTACTACATAACACAATTTCTCTAGATACTAGTTATTACATACCGAGGAAATCTCTGGTTATCCCGAAAATTTAAATACAGGTTAACAGAAATTTAGGAATCGATAAATTATACAGATTGAATTAAAGCATACATTCTCCGACTTCGGACGTTCACCGCACGAATGCGTAGATGCGTAATAAATCATTCGCAACCTACAAAATCGAATATCGTTTAAAATGAAGTCTTTGTTTCATAGTTTACAAGACAAGGCGCATTATATAGCTTTGGCTGAACCCAAACTCCTAAAGAAAAGGTTAAATTTTTAACTGACTTTTGTGTGTCACCTTCTCTAAGCTGGCTAGACAGAAATCGACTCAATATAGTTTCTGGTTATCAAAGAGTATTTTTTTGACCTTAAGACTTTTCATCAATTAACCAAAAATGATCTTGCTCGAAAGCTCAGTTCTACAAATATCTTTCAACTTGCATTTTGAATATTGATACTTCAATGATTAAGTAAGTATACTTTGTTCAAATTTCTAGCAGCCCACCCCGAGAGTTTTTCCGCAAATTAATCGCAGTTATTACATTTATTGTATTACAATTAAAAATATTTTTTTCAGTGTAATTACGTAATTTATTAGCACCTCCAGCAATTTAATTTTTTGAACTTTGCTTTGACGTGAAATAATTGAATCACTTTATCCCTAGAAAAAAAGTAATATATTATACTTATATAATTTGCTTATAAAAGTCAAAAGACTCAGATTACTAGTCTTTAGTGGTTTGAGCGCCTTCGCATTTCATTTATTTTTAGTAAATAAATATACTTCTGAGCCTTGATAGCGAAGTTGGAATAATTGAGTACTTTTAAGTTGATTTAACAATACTTTTAGTTTGAACAAGAGCGATCGCTTGGTTTGTAGCTTGCCAAGTATCGAAAGAATCCACATAAATCAACCAAAAATAAGAGTATTTACTTAATTTTTTTTCTCCGTCAGCTATATAAGTTGTCATTTTTGCCAAACTACTAATATCACTCCAGCCACAATGAAACTTAAACCCGCTAGACGGGTCACAGGGATATATTCTTTAAAAATAAAATAACCGAGTAAGACAGAGAAAACATAAACTAGTGACGCTGCAGGACCGGCAACGCTGAGGTTCACTCTAGTTAAAAGGAGGATATAGAATAAAGCCCCTACACCGTAGCAGCCTAGTCCAATTAAAAGTTCAGGTGTTGTGATGATGCTGAGAATGTGATTGATAGCATTTGCTGCATTAACCTTGCCTAACTTAACTGCTCCGATTTTTAAGAATACCTGCCCTGCGACGCTGGCAAGGACTGAGATTAACATTAAACCAAATTCTTGTGGTGTCATGAGAAAGTTTGTGAGTGGGGGAAACCTACGGTTTGGGATGGATATTAAGGGTTAAAGGGAAAGGAAGTTTTTTCCACCCTTATCCTTTGAACAACTAACACTAATATTTGATTTCTGATGATTTAATTACGCCTCCAGTTTCTTTTAAGGTATAGATAGGACGACCTTTTACTTCTTCATAGATTCGACCAATGTATTCGCCCAAAATGCCAATCGAAACTAGTTGAACAGAGCCAATGAAAAAGACCGCAATGGTAATCAAACTGTAACCAATTAATGGTGAAGCTGGGTCAAAGAAGCGCCAGTAAAGGACTAAAAATATCATTAGTATGGCTATTGCTGCTGATAGCAATCCCAGATATGTTGCTACTCTTAAGGGCACTTTTGATAGAGAAATAATGCCATCAACTGCTAATGCCCAAGATTTACCAAAGGTATATTTTACCTCTCCGGCGAAGCGGGGGTCGCGTTCAAAATGTATGGCTGTTTGGCGGAAACCCACCCATGCACGCAAGCCACGAATGTAACGGTTGCGTTCTGGCATGGTATTCAGGACATCTACTACTTGCCTGTCCATTAAACAGAAGTCTCCGGTATCAGAGGGGATATCGACATCGGCCAGCCGACGAAAAATTCGGTAGAAGGCATAGGCCGTGAAGCGTTTAAACCAACCTTCTTTTTTGCGACTCAGACGTTGAGCATAGACGACTTGATAGCCTTGCCGCCATTTTCCAATCATGTCAAAAATTAACTCTGGAGGGTCTTGCAAATCCGCATCCATAACGACCGCTACTTTGCCTTGAACAAAATTTAGACCGGCTGTGACTGCGATTTGATGACCGAAGTTACGGGCAAAACTGAGGTAATGCACCCGGCTATCGTGATGGTGGAGTTCTCTGATCATGTTCAATGAGCGATCGCGACTACCGTCATCAATCAAAATTAACTCAGCTTCACCATCTAATCTGTCCATAACACTACTGAGACGCCGATACATTTCAGTAATGTTCTCTTCTTCGTTATAAATCGGTATTACTATCGAGTAGATTTGTCTAGCCACAATGGTTATCTACTTTTTACCAAGTTTAATATAAATCAAATTGCTGCTAATTTTCCTGGTAATACGTATTTTTTGTGAAATTTAGCTTTCAGATTTCCTAATTGACTTTATATCAGCCTAAAAAGTTGCAATCAGACCCCAAGCATCAGAACTATCAGAGCTTTTTCTGTGCTACAAGCAAAACCGATACACCAAATGGTAGGGTGACTCGATTAATTAGGTGACGTTCACTTGCAAACAAAAAAGTCAAAAGCTGGTTGACAGGTTTTGGTGGCAAGGTTAGATCGCTACTAATTTGGGAATCGTTGTCAATTCGCAACAAATTTTTTAAGCAACGCACAAAAGCAACAGCCGGAAACAAGAAAACGTTAAAGTAGCTACTATGCCGGACAGTGTAGCCACCATTTTTCACAACTTGCTTTAAACCTTTTAATACATAACGGCGTTTGTGCTGGTTAATTTCATCGTGCCGACTCCATAAGAACTGATACGCTGGAACTGTAACCAATAACCATCCTCCGGGCTTTAATTTAGAATGCAATGCCTTGAGTGCTGCTAAGTCATCATCAAGATGTTCCATCACATCTAACATTGCAATCAAGTCATACTCACCTGTAAAAGGAATTTTATCGGGCAAACTGCCTAATTTTACCGGAGTTACTTGCCGTCTATTGGCAAATTTACAAGCAATCTCATCTAACTCCATTGCTAAAACTCGACCGTGACGAGCAAGCATATTCAAGTTACCTCCTGTACCGCAACCCACCTCCAGAATCTCGGAATTTTGCGGTAGATTTAGTTGATTAATCACGTGGTTTATAATCCGACGACGACCGACAAACCACCAATGTTTATCTTCAAATTTTGCATATTGTAAGTAAAAGTTTTTATCCATTTAGATTGGATTTAATAAAAATACCTTACTAAGCTGTTCCACATTTACTTTGCACATTCGGACGGTTCGGGATGCCCACCCCACAAGAATTAGAGTAATTTAGATTATGTAGTTTAAATGTGGTTTAGCTTATAAACACGATCTGCAAAGCAGTTGCAGTAAAGATTATACCTCTTTGCGTGTAGCGCTCCTACAGAATCGATCATATCAGTTTGGCTTAAATAGTTACAAGAAGAAGGACTCGGTGCTAATATCGAAATCGTTCCATCACCTTTTGTCAGTATTGACAATCGTAATGCTTGGCTGCTGAAAGTTTAAGTAGAACAAATATGTTCAATTTAGTTCTGTTATCTTTACCCCTCATAATTAATCTGGCGGATTATTAGTAGTGCGTAGGCAGAGCCAGCCGTTTCGGCATATGCGTCCCCACTCGCTTTATATAGTATGCGAGCGGGGATGCTCGCACTACCCTGCTTTATAAACACGCTCTAAGATAACCATAATTTTTGAGAAAAAATGATAGAAAACTTTGCCAGTACGAGCGCAAAGAAACTCATAATCATATATCCCCAACGAGGATGACGGTTAACTATTAGCCCAAGGGCAATTGATAGCGATACAATGCCATAAACGTAGCGCTCAACAGAAAGAGTAAGCCCAGTGTTGAAGATTAACAAATAGGTAAAAAACCCATAAAGAACGGTCACAAAGGGTATTTTATTTCGTGATATCCATGAGAGACAGACACCACCATAAATAATTGTGATTCTAACTAAGTTTTCTTGTGCCATTGACCAAAGCAATATCCATAAAACAAATATTCCATAGTCTGTTTTTTTTGAACCTATCTGTTTGCGGAAGCGCCATAAAAAACAAGCACTAATACTAATAATTCCAAACTTTAATGGATAGCCAATATATCGAATACCACTAGAATCAACAATAGTTTGACCTAATGTAATTTGCTGAATCATCAACCACCAACCCTCACCCGCAAATCCTGCTGATTCACGCCACCCTTTCTGGACGTGAACAAATGCCAAAGCATCCCCAAATTTCATTTGACAATACAGGCTAAAGAGTAAAATCCCACTAGCAGTCGCAAAGCTGGCAAGGTAAGCTTTTACACCTCTTTTTTCTTTGAAGCTAACAATTAGAAAAGCGGGTATGAGTGCTAATCCAGGCGATCGCGTGGCTGTAGACAATGCTCCCCAAAAGGCTGTCTGGGCATATTTCTGTTTGTCAAAGGCTCGTAATGCAGCGGTGCTACACAACAAAAATAGCCCTTCAGTATAAATCACAGTGCAAAAAAGTGACAAAGGACACCACGCTAAAGTTGCTGTTGCCCAACGTGCTGCACTGGAATCGTAACGCTCCTCGATCCAAGAATACAGCAGAATCAATGCCGCTAAAAATGATAGATTATTTACTAATAAGCCTGCGATATTAAAAGGCAAGCCAGTAAGCATCACTGCACGGATTAATAAGGGAAAAAGTGGTAAGAAAGCAATTGAATATTGTTTGCCGTCGTTGATGTATTCGTACCCAAAAGTTACTATTTTTTGGTACCAAACGCTATCCCATGAATGAAAAACATCCCAGCTAAATGTGGCAGCAACTCCACCTTCTGGAACTGGGAGTAAAGGAGCGATCGCTAACATAGAGATGCAAATGATGATTCGGCTGCTTAACCACATCGCAAATGCAAAAAATACACCCTTCTGAATGAGATTTTTGCTTTTAATCATTCAATTAACTCGCATAATTACTGCTTTGTTAACAAATTTACATGATCACGTTTTAGATCCTCGACTTCGCAGAAGTTGTCGGGGATCTCAAATTATTGTCTGTTGGCATACAGATTTATAATCATATATTTATAAGAAGCGATAAAATTATTTTCAAGTATGCGTGCATTCAGAGAAAAAGAATTGCTATTTATACTGGTGATGGCATCTGGTGTTCTATGGCTGATGTTTTTAGGTAATTCGCCCTTACGCGACTGGGATGAAGGTACTTATGGCATGGTAGCTAAAGAAATTTATCGTACTGGTAACTGGCTCTATCCTACCCTTCAGGGAGAACCATTTTTGTTAAAACCACCTTTGATGCAGTGGTTAATTGCTTTGTGCTATCAACTAGGAGGAGTGCAAGAATTCACTACACGCTTACCCGGAGCGGTGTTAACGGCTTTGGGAGTGCCATTGCTTTACTTGGTAGGACGTTTGGTTTTTAACGAAACTTTACCATCTCTGTTTGCAGCTTTAGTTTACTTGACAATGTTGCCTGTGGTGCGTCATGGAAGATTGGCAATGTTAGATGGTATGACTATTACTTTTTTTCTACTGTTGTTATTTTGTGTTTTGCAAGCACGTCAAAACAGACGGTGGGCATTAGGTGTGGGGTTTTGCCTGGGGCTAATTACTCTGACAAAGGGGACGATAGTTTTGCTGCTAGGAGCGATCGCTTGTATATTCATCCTGGTAAATCGACAGTTCGCTTTGTTAAAAAATCCCTATTTCTGGACGGGAATGTTTTTCGGAAATGCTTTGGCGATCGCTTGGTATGTTGCACAATGGCAACATTATGGAGATATTTTTTTACAAGTACATTTTCAATCGCAAGCCATAGACCGACTTTCGCAGGCTGTTGAGGGTAATAGTGGACCTCCCTGGTACTATTTAATTGAGTTACTTAAATATGGTTTTCCCTGGTTGTTATTTTTACCCGGTGGGCTTTATCTAGCTTGGAAAAAACGTGATACTGCTTGGGGTTCTTTAGTTCTGATCGGGACAATTGTTTACTTTGGAACAATTTCTTTGATGAGTACAAAACTGCCGTGGTATATCATGCCTGTATACCCATTTTTAGCTCTGGCAGTCGGTGCTAAATTGAGCGAATACCAGCACCGGAGTTTTAAGGCTCCGATTTCGGCGGTATTATTGGCGATTATAGCGATCGCCAGTTTAGGAGGTTGTGTTTACTTTGCTACTAACAATCCTCAGCCTGTTTTAATCGTTATGAGCATTGTTTTGGCAATTAGTATGGGTGTTACTGCATGGCTAATTAAACAGCGCGATCGCCGATTTATTCCAGTTTTATTTTCTGGGATGTACCTAGTTTTGGCACTGTTGATGAGTTCGCAATCCTGGATTTGGGAGTTGAAGGAAAGGTTCCCAGTCAAGCCCGTTGCGGCATTAATTCGTCAACACGTCTCACCTGGGACAACAATCTATATATCTTTTGCTTATGCACGTCCTAGTTTGGAATTTTATAGCGATTGCAAGATAGTTCCTGCAACTGCGCCAGTTTTACAACAAATGTGGTCAAATAAATCTTATTTACTATTAGATAATGCAACTTTAAAGGGAATAAATTTACCTGGGAGTAAAGCTCTAGGTACGGCTGAAGGTTTTACCCTGATTGCACCACAGATAAATTAACATTGCCACTACCTATGAATTGCTACACTCTTTATAGAACAAAGTTTCCAGGTTATTTTGTCGCTTTTTCAAGGGAGTAAAGCCCAATCGCATTAATTTGGTTAAGGAATCGGTGAGGACGGGGAGAACGAATTAACGCTTTCTATAGGGGTGGTAAAGTCAAATATATGTGGAGGTGCTAACTTATGTCCCAAACCCAAACACAAACCGAACCAAAATTATACACCTTTGATGAGTTTATCGAATGGTATCCGGAAAGCTCGGTAGTACGCTATGAACTGCATAATGGGGTGATTGTTGAAATGCCAAAACCCACAGGAACACATTCTAATGTTGCTGGTTTTATTATAGGCATATTATTTATAGAAATTTTACGCCTAAAATTACCTTACTCAATCCCTAAAGAATGTGTTGTCAAGGTTGAAAACACTAGCTATGAACCTGATGTAATTGTTATCGATAAAAATCAGGTTGCCGATAAAGAACATCGTTGGCAAAAAGAATCAATAATTACTTTGGGTAGTTCCATTCCCTTAATCATTGAAGTGGTTTCGACAAATTGGGCTGATGATTATGCCTTAAAAATGGATGATTATGAATACTTGGGAATTCAAGAATATTGGATTGTAGACTATTTGGGGTTAGGTGGTAGAAAGTTTATAGGCAATCCCAAACAGCCTACAGTTTCTATTTATCAGTTAGTTGATAATCTATATCAAATCACTCAGTTTAGAGGTACAGACCGGATCATATCCCCTACTTTCCCAGAATTAAACTTGACCGTGCAGCAGATTATTGACTCGGTTGCGTGAGTTTTTACCGATTTACAAATAAATAAACATCATCACGTTGATATTTTAAGTCAAATTTTGACTGATTTTTCAATTGGTTGACCAAGTTCTGATAATCCTCTGAACTTGCGGCCCAACCTGGGTGACGGACATTGAGCAATACATAGTGAAAATTAGTTAATTCATCAAGTTGTTGAGAGTTATTATATTTGAAACTAATTAACTCTCTATGGGTTAGATGTGGGGTAATTATATCTGTAGTCAGAACGCTTTCTTTAGTTTTAATTAGAGCGATCGCCTGTTTTGTGGCTTGCCAAGTATCTAAATAGCTGATATATTTAGAGGCAAAAAACCCAAATTTACCTAAAATTAGAAATGCAACTAACGACCACAAAAGAATTGGTTGTTTTCGTTGTAGCCAAGCTCTACCTGTTGCTAGGGTGGCAATTACAGCCAACATTAGAAATGGAATGGCTGGTAAAGAGTAGTGCAAAACCAGATTTTTTTGTGAGGGATGATCGGCAAGTAAATTCATTGCCACACAAGGAATTGCACCTATCAAAGGTATTGTATAGTGTAGTCTTAAACCCCAAATAACGGGTGCTAATAAAAAAAATAAATATTCTAAATTGATGGATGAAAAAACGTTGGTAAAAATAATGGACGGTTGGGACAGGAAAATTTGCACCATTTCGGGGAAGGATTTTCCCAAATAGCTATACCGATAAAAATGACGTTGGATTAATGCTGATTCGCTGCCAAAAAACGGGATGATAATCTTGTTGGCAATCAAAAACCAAGCGATACCGCTAATAATAGCGATCGCACCAAATAAACGTCGCTTTTCAAAAAATAGTAACCAAACCCCCATTGCCACTACAGTCAGGGACAATACTGCCTTACAACCCAACACTAAAAGAATACTGACGCAAAACCAAACTATTTTTCTCGATCTAGCAGCTAAAACTGCTGTCAAAAGTGCAGGAACAGCGATCGTATCTGGATGAAAATCACAGAGGTTGCTATTGTATACCACCGGATACAGTAGGTACACAGCCACCATTGCTACTGCTTGACTTTCTTTCAAACCTGCTTGAAGTGCAAGAAAATATGTTGGTAAAGCACCTAATGCCAAAGCAGCAGACTGGACTGCGAATAGCCAATAAACGCTAGGGTAAATTTTGTACAAGAAAGCGAAGAAATACAAAATCCAAGCAGCATGGTCAGAAAGAACGTGAAAACCGAGTACAGAAGAAATTGGCGGTTTAGAATGACTAATTAAGTAAACCCCTTGGTCAAAAAAGGCTAAATCACCAGATGAATTAAATAACTCGTGTCTCAGACAACTAGATATAAATAAAATTAAGCCACTAATGGCAATTATTACACCAACAGTATTGTGTTTTTGCACTTTTTCTCTTATTTCAACCCGGCTGCCCATACTACACTACAATTTTTTATTAATATTTTATCTTCCTTCTTCCTTCGTCCTTCTTCCTTCTTCCTTCATTCAATGAAAATCATATCGCATTTTCGCATAACAAACCAAAGTGTAAAAGCTAAGGGAACAGAAAATAACTGGATATATATAGGAGTTCCCAAATAGCTGAAAAATGATGCTAATTGCACAACTATAGCTACCCAACGATATCGGGGAAAGTAAAAAGCAAAGATAATGGAAAATATATCAGCAGGATAAAAATATCTTTCGTGCATTTTGGGCAGGATATATGGCATAAACAAAACTGATAGGGTAGCTAAATGTATCAGTCTGTCTTGAGTAATTTCTAGTCTACTTTTATAAACAATGTATGCAAATAAAAATATTACACATACAGTTAAGATTAAACCTATGGGGGCAACAATATTATAAAAATCGTTAGGAATCCATTGATAAAGATTGGGTGCGTTTTTAGAAAGTTCCTTGTATTTGTTAGCTTGGCTGAAGTATATTAACAGCAATTCTGATATCGGTCTTCCGGCAAACCAACTGGGCAAGATTGCAACTACATATACCGCTGGAACTAATGGTAAATAATACCAGGAGATTCTTTTTTTGAGCAATAGAATCAATAATAAAGGTGCAATAAACATCGCTTGCAACTTAAAAGAAATTGCTACCCCAAAGCTGACTAATGCTGGAATTTGCTTTTGAATAGATAAAAAATAAATGCAGGCTACTATCCCCGTTGTATAGATGCTGTCACATTGACCCCAGAGGGCACTATTATAAATAACAGTGGGACTCAATATAACTGCCAAAAAAGCAAAGATTGGCATCCTCCCCTGGGGGTATTTTAATCGAACAATTTTGTAAGTCAGAAAGGCACATAGAAAATCAACAGACATCGCAAAAAGCTTGATTGCCAGAATTTTTGGCAATCCAGAAAGCAGGGTAGCAGAAATTAAAATCCAGTAGAGATAGGAGGGTGTATAGTCAGCAAAACTATATTTGAGGGCCGCAAATCCGCCATGAGAAGCGATAAAATCATACCAAGGTGCTAAAAAAAACTTATAATCTACTGATTTATTAGGAACACAAGCCAATCGAATCAGCACGGCTAATATAATGCCAATAGCCAAATATTTTGGAGTCGTAAGTTGGAAAGATTTTAATAATCTTTTCTCTGAAGTATTATTCATAAATTTTATCTGTTCTCGATAAATTATAAAATATTTTCGCAATTGGGCTTCTGTTGGGCATCCACTCTCAATGACGATCCCAAAAATTTTATCATTTTACTGTTTGATAAATAAGTAAATATCATCGCGCAGATATTTTAACTGAAATTTGGGATTATTTTTAATATTTTTTAACAAAGTTTCAGTAAATTCTTGATTTTTAGCCTAACTAGGATGGCTAACATTTCAGATAACTCCGCTGGCTAATAGGTTTTGAGATGCGCTAATAGTGCAATATAATGACGCATACCTATTTGTGAAATAATAGTAATAGTTAGGATTATTAAATTGGAATAGTGTGAAAAATAAAGCTGGGCTTATTTATATCTGTTGGATGGTTGGAATAAGTGCCTTAATCTTATTTATCTGTAGCAGCTTACGACATGGATTATTTCAATCAACTGCTTTGGATTTAGCTGTCTTCGACCAATGGGTATATTTAGCAAGTCAAGGACTACCTCCAATTTCATCATTACTTGGCTTTCACATGATTGGAGATCATGCAGCTTTTATCTTGTATTTAATCGTGCCACTTTACAAAATTTATCCTGATGTACATTGGCTATTTGCAGTCCAGGCGATCGCTTTAGCAATAGGATGTGTACCCGTATATGCCTTAAGTTTGCAAGCTGGCTTATCCATAATTTATGCACGAGCAATTCCTATTTCCTATCTACTCTATCCTTCTTTATTTAATATCAACTTTTTTACTGATTTCCGTCCAGAAGCAATTGCTGTCCCCGCCTTATTATGGGCTATTTGGGCAGGAATTAGCAATCGAACTTGGCAGTTGATTATAGCTATCGTTTTAGTCCTAATTTGCAAAGATATTTTAAGTTTAACCGTAATTACTTTCGGAGTCTGGCTGTGGTTTATCCAGCATCGACGTATGTATGGAATTGGTTGTATTGTAACAGGTGTAGTTTGGTATTTGATGACTGTTGGTTATCTCGTCCCCGCGCTGCGAAGTGGTCAAGCTGGTGGGGTTGTATTTTATAGTTCTCTAGGTGATTCTCCCAAACAAATCATCTGGAATATTATTATTAATCCTAGTTTAATTTTAGGAAAAATCTTTGCATCTGAAACACTATTTTATTATTTATTACTTTTGTTACCAATAATTTTTGGATTACACTGGCGACAAGTAATGACAATAATACCAGCTTTACCAATGTTGTTGTTGAATATTATTTCTGATTATTCAGCACAGCGAGACTTAATTCACCATTATTCCTTAACAATTTTCCCGTTTTTGATTCTTTGGTTGTTGCGTTCAATATGGCAGTACCAACAAGACAAAAAAAGACGTTGGCTGAAACCGCATTTTTTAATAGTTTGGGCTACGATCGCATTTTTGGTACTGGCTAAGTATGATTTTTTCATAACACGTTATCTATCTAGTCTGTCAAATCTTAACTCTCTGCATACAGCAGTAAGTTTGGTTGAAACTCAAGGAAGCGTTTTAACAACATCAAGAATTGCCCCTCATTTAAGCCAACGCCAAATTATTAATCTAATTAGTATAGACAGTAAATCTGATGATATAAGTAGTGAAACTATTGAATATGTATTACTTGATGTCCGAACTAAAAATCCGGTCAATAAACTTGACTTTAATCCAGAATTGCCCAATCAACTCAAAAATAACCAAGCATTTAAATTGATTTATCAACAGGATGATGTTTATTTATTTAAAAAGCAGAGCTAGGAGTTAGTGGTTGGTGGTTAGTGGTTAGTGGTTGGTGGTTAGTGGTTGGTGGTTAGTGGTTGGTGGTTAGTGGTTGGGAGTTTGGAGTTTGGAGTTTGGAGTTAAAAACTCATAACTCATAACTCATAACTCCTAACTCCTAACTTTCCCCTATGCAACCCAGAGTTGTTGGGCAAACCTCACAGCTACTCTGGCAAGTAAAATTCCAGACAAACCAAGAATTAGATAGCCGCGTCGAGGATAGTGAGATAAAAACACCCCTAAAGCTACACCTAGAGGCACAATACCATAAGCTAGGCGACTCAAGGACATGGTACCGCCAGAAGCAAGTAACAACCCGATACCACAAAAGCCGTAAGTAAGGGTAACTAGGGTTAGTTGCGTGCGTAACTGCCACAACATATAACCCCCACCAATAAAAATGACGGCATTAAGTAAATTATTTATCCAGTCACCACTCGCAAATATGAATAAAAATGCCACTATGCCATAAAATCCATAGACAACTCTGAAGGAACTAAAATGTTTGCGGAAGTTCCATATTCGATAACCACCGCCAACAAACACACAAAATAATATAGGATGCAGGGGATCTTTGATTCCACCATACTGCCAATTAGTTCTACCAACTGCAATCTGAATCAGCATATTTATCCAACCCTGCCAATCAAACCCTAAAGAGGGACGCCATCCCCGTTGGGCTTGGATAAAAGCTAAAGGGTGACCAAAATGAATCACACAGTAAAAGCTAAATACAAGTACTCCGATGGCGGTAGAAAAAGATGCAACGTAAGCAATTAGTGGGCGGCGTTCTTTCACACAGACAAGTAGAAATGCTGGTATCAGAGCCATCCCTGTAGGACGTGTCGCTGTCGCCATTGCACCGCACAAGGCAGTCCAGCCATAATACTTTTGGTCAAAGGCATACAGCGCCGCTGTACTGAATAGTAAATAGAAACCCTCGGTATAAATCATCGAGCCAAACATCGACATCGGGCACCAAGCCATTACAGCACAAACCCACCGCGCCGCATTTTTACCGTAATTTTTCTCACTCCAGAGGTATAAGATATAAAGTGCGGCAAGAAATGCGCAATTATTCACTAGGGTACCTGCAACTTGAAACGGTAAACCAGCCCCCATCAATCCCCGCAGTACCAGAGGATACAGGGGAAAGAATGCCAGATTATATCGATTGCCGTCATTGACAAATTCATATCCGGAAGTAGCGATCGCCCGGTAATGTATGCTATCCCATGCATCAAAAATCCCCCAGCCAAATTTAGGAACAACCCCGTAGTGTGGTACTGGTAGATTTGGTGCAATGATTAACATAGCGATCCAAATCACAATTCGACTGAGAAGCCATATCCCTAGTGGAAAGAGCAAATCGTTTGAATATGTAATTTTGGTGATGGCGATCTCAACTTGACTCATAAGCTTGAGTCTGGTTTCAGATGTTTTAAGCATCCTCAACACCTATGCTTGCAAGATCGCAATTATCTTGTAATTTATTAGACATAATCTCCTCACACACACGACTCACTCACTGAAGATAAAGATAACTGCTAATCCTGTTGACAGTAAACTTTCAGCGGTTACTATTCGTTATTTAATTCATTATAAAATTAAGAAATTACATATAGATGTTAGGTATATATGTATACATATAGCGACAAAAAAAGATTATTGTCGAACAACGAGGAGGTTAGGTAAATGTTGTGCGATCGCGATCAAGAAAGAGTCCTTAGCAATTTATAGTTAAGGTGTCTGTCAATCCTTAAAAAATTGTGAAAGCAATTACTCTTCTTGGCTCTACTGGCTCTATCGGTACTCAGACTTTGGAAATTGTAGCCCAGTACCCCGAACAGTTTCGGATCGTGGGATTAGCTGCTGGGAACAATATAGAAATGTTTGCTGCCCAGATTCGCCAATTTCGACCGAGTATCGCAGCGATTTGCAACGAAGAAAAATTACCACTTCTCAAACAAGCGATCGCTGACCTCGACCCTCAACCGATTTTACTGGCTGGTGAAGCGGGAGTTATCGAAGTTGCTCGCTATGGTGAAGCCGAAACTGTTGTTACAGGTATCGTCGGTTGTGCGGGGTTGCTACCTACTATTGCTGCGATCGAAGCTGGTAAAGATATTGCCCTTGCGAACAAAGAAACTCTAATCGCCGGTGCCCCAGTAGTTCTACCGTTAATTGAAAAACATAAGGTAAAACTGTTACCAGCAGATTCCGAGCATTCGGCAATCTTCCAATGTCTGCAAGGCGTTCCTGCAAATGGATTGCGGCGGATTATCCTCACTGCTTCTGGTGGTGCTTTCCGCGATTGGGATGTAGAAAAATTAGCTTCGGTTACAGTTGCCGATGCCCTAAAGCATCCTAATTGGTCGATGGGACGTAAAATTACTGTAGATTCTGCCACTTTGATGAATAAAGGACTGGAAGTAATTGAAGCCCACTACCTATTTGGCATGGATTACGCCAATATTGATATAGTAATTCATCCTCAAAGTATTATTCACTCGCTAATCGAACTGCAAGATACCTCAGTTTTGGCACAACTCGGCTGGGCTGATATGCGCTTACCTTTGCTGTATGCTTTATCTTACCCAGAGCGCATCCATACTGACTGGAAACAGTTAGATTTAGTCAAAGCTGGTAACTTAACCTTCCGCGAACCAGACCATGAAAAATATCCCTGCATGAAATTGGCTTATGCTGCAGGTAATGCTGGTGGTTCCATGCCTGCTGTGTTAAATGCCGCAAACGAACAAGTTGTAGCCTTATTTTTAGAAGAGAAAATTCGCTTTTTAGATATTCCCCGATGTATTGAATCGGTATGCTCAAGCTTTTCACCTCAGAACCGTTCAAATCCTTCTTTAGATGACATTTTGGCGGCAGATAAATGGGCAAGACAAGAAGTTTTAACCGTAACTCAAAAGCTAGAGAATCCCTCCTCTGTGATTCTGATGAGTTGACGAAGGAAGAAGGAAGAAGGAAGAGGTTTCGACCTGTGGGTTCAAACCCCAACTCAAAACAAGCGACCTGTAAATGTCGGGGTATTAAACCCCCACAAGGAAGCGGATAAAAGTACCATTCTGGATTAACCCAATATCCCTACCACTCCATGTCATTAATTTTGACATGGAGTATTGGGTGTAGGGGGCAAAAGTGTTGTACCCCTAGAATTAATTACACAGACCACTACGCCATATTGTGAATTGCGTATCATAATTTTTGTATATACTTAATATAAAAATATATAATAAATGCTATAGTCATCACCAATAAAAAAGTTTCTTTACATACCAATTCTTCTGTCGTTTTTCGGTATATTTATCTAAGGATAATTACCTAAAAAACCCAATTTATAGCATTGAAGAATATTATTAGCAAATATTGTTACAAAAAGCCCCAACTTACCCTGCTGCGTAGGGAAGAGCGATTCTGAAGGAATAGACATCTATGTTTCTTGCCCTGATTGTAGCTTGGATTTTATTCACAATTTTAGTCAAGATAGTCAAAACAACCGTTAAGACTGCGTTTTTTGTTGCCGCGATCGTTGTTTTATTGCAGGTGGCGTATAATATTAGTCCTCAAGATGTTTTGGACTACATCATTCACTTACCAGAAACCTTGAACAAGCTACGTTCAACCAAGTAGTAATGGAAGCGATCGGCAACGGATAAAACGGATAATTTGTTCATTTAATAATTATTTATCCGTTACATCCGTTATAATTCACTTCCTAAATGCCTTGTTATTTTGTAGAAGCAGAAAGTTTTGCTAGAGCATCTTGCATACTTGGAGGTAGAGTTCGCAGAATTTTACCGCGATCGCGATCGACTGCCACCAACGCTACCTTGGCTGTAAGATATAATTCTTGGCGATCTGGGGATTCAATTGCATAATCCCAGTTAATACGGACACCAGTTACCTCATTCATGCGGGTTTTGACCACTGCTGCCATACCCAACTGAATTGAGCGGTGATAGCGTACAGATAATTCTACAACTGGTAGATCGCAGCCTAAAGCCACTAGATCGGCAAATTCAATACCTATTGAGCGCAAACATTCTACCCTAGCTTCTTCCATCCAAGTTAAGTAGGTTCCATGCCAAACAACACCTGCATAGTCAGTGTGATGGGGTTGCACTCTGATCAGATATTCAAACCAATTTTCCAGTATCTGACTTGATGTGATATCAAGGGTGCTGGTGGGTGGTAGTTGTGGTTGGGTAGATTTTTCTTCAGACATCTTATATCTTTCCTGGCAACTGTAATCAATTTTCTATACCTGAATTAACATACAAATTGGTTGCCTTGTGCGACTAACTCAACTAATATCCTATCAAGAGCTTCTAATTAAAAAAATATCCAATAATGTAAGGTGTATTAGACGAAAGTACTGCATTAAGCTTTATGACGGCTACTTTACCGCATAACTCACATCGGGTTTACCCTATTTACTTTTGTAATTTTAAAATTTGAATTATTATGTCTCCTTATCAAGCATATTTCAGTCTTGTAACTGCTACAGTATTTGCCTTGAGCAGTTCTGGCATGGCTTTACCAGTAACGATGGTAACATCTAATGCCTTTACTAAATCCTTAACAAATGAATTCGCCCAAATTGAGTCTGGAAATAAGAAAAATTTTGAAGTCAAGCGGCTAAATGAAGATGCGATCAGACTTTTGGATGCATCTCGGTTTCCAGAGGCTTTGCAGAGATTACAAACAGCGTTAACGATTAGTACAGGTAATGGCGATCGCCTTCAAGAAGCTGCGACTTTAAACAATATTGGCAGAGTTTACCAAAAACAAGGGCAAAATTCCCAAGCTTTTAAATTCTACGTGCAAGCCTTGGCGATTAACAAGGATCTGACTAATAGGGAAACTACTCCGGGACTTGCTCGCATCGCATTTGGTAAAACTTATAGTAATCTAGGGAATTTATTTGAGAGTCAGAATCAACCAGAGTTAGCGATTTTCTTTTACAAGCAATGTGTCAATCATCGTGAAAAGGCTCGTCTCAATCCATCTGCGTTTGCAATCCCGTTAGTAAATGCTTATAGCCAAACTGTTGCCCAGACATATCGTGCTTTGGGAGAAAATTTACTCTTCATGGGACGTGTGGCTGAAGCACAACGGATTATGGATTTGGTCAAAGTCGAAGAACTTGAAGAGTATATTAGCAGGGTACAAGGCAATAAACGCACTGCCAAAGGTATTGAGTTAATTTCCGAAGAAAAAAAACTGCTAGTAAATTTAAGTAATAAAGTCGATTCGGCGATCGCATTAGGTAAACAATTAACAGCATTGCGACAGGTAGAACCCTCCAAGCGATCGCCCGAACAAAAACAACGTCTTGCTCAATTGGTGACAACTGAGCAAAAAATCTTGGATGATTTCCAAAATTTTATCACCAGTCCGTCGGTCAGAGAACAGGTGGAGCAAATTAACCGGACTGCAAGACGACAAAATTTAGACTTAGAAAGCCTGAATGAGGTTCGGGATAATTTGGCACAATTACCGCAAAAATCCGTACTTTTTTATCCACTGGTGTTAAAAGATAGCTTGGAACTGGTGTTGGTAACTCCGGAATCACCGCCAATTCATCGCACCGTTGCTGTCAAACGCGAAAACCTGAATAAAACAATACTCGCATTTCGCAAAGCTTTACAAGATCCCCGTTTGGATGCCAAAATACCTGCACGTCAGTTGTATGACTGGTTAATTAGACCTCTTGAAAATGACCTCAAGCAAGCAGGTGCAAAAACGCTGATTTATGCACCAGATAACCAGTTACGTTATATACCCTTAGCCGCTTTATATAATGGGAAATGGCTAGTACAGAGTTTTGCTATCAACCATATCACCTCAGCCAGCCTGACTAACTTTAACACTCCACCAAAATCGAAATTGCGAGTTTTAGCTGCGGCGTTTACCGAGGGTGATTATACAGTGACAGTCGGGAGTCGCCAATTTGCATTTTCTGGATTGCCTTTTGCAGGGCAAGAAGTGGAAACTTTAGCACAGCAGGTTCCCGGAACCATAAAGTTATTAGATGCTGCTTTCAGTCGTCAGGCGACCATACCACAGTTGGATGATTATACAGTTATTCATTTTGCCACTCATGCGGCATTCGTGGTGGGTAAGCCAGAAGATTCATTTATTTTATTTGGTAGTGGCGAACGCGCTACTCTGCGAGATGTCGCTACTTGGTCATTACCACGAGTAGATTTAGTCGTTTTGAGTGCCTGTGAAACCGGATTGGGTGGTAAATTAGGTAACGGTGAGGAAATTTTAGGCTTTGGTTACCAAATCCAAAAAACCGGTGCTAAATCGGCGATCGCCTCTTTATGGGCTGTAGATGATGGCGGTACAGAAACGTTGATGAGTGCTTTTTATGCGGCACTACATAAAGGGAAATTGACTAAAGCCGAAGCCTTGCGACAAGCCCAAATTGCCTTGATTACTGGAGATTTATCTGCGTTCGGTCTACGACAAGACAGGAGTCCAAATATATCTACGGGTATTGGAGTTAGCCTCAGTAATCCTTACTACTGGGCACCATTTATTTTGATTGGGAATGGACTCTAAACAATCAAAAAATAAAAAAAGCATTCCACAGCAGACATTCTAGCTATCGACTAGTATCTGTTGCCAAGCCAAATGAAAACAAACTTTTTCCTTCTAGCTGTCAAGAATCGACTCGCTGATTTCGATTGACGCTTTTTTTGGGCTATGGCATATTTTCCGCACTAAGTATAGCGGTAGATATTCGGAAAAATTGCTTGCCACAAGGTACTACAAGAGTGTGGGAACCTTGACTAGAGGGTTCGTGAGAATTAGGAGTTATGACTTATGAGTTGAATATCAACACTCAAAACTTTTCCCCAATTCCCAATTCTCAATTTTCCGTCTAATCATTTTTTTTCAATACCCCGACAAATAGGACACTAGCGATCATCGCTTGGCTAGGGTTTTGTTGCTTGCACCGGTTTGCATAGATTGCTTGACAATACTCGCAAGTTCCTGTAGTTGGCTTACCGCTTCAGCACCCTCTAACTTCATTAATTCGCGATCGTCTCGCATTTCAGTCCAAGTAATGCCGTAATCGGATACCAAAAACCGAATCAGGTGACTATCTCCCAAACTAACCATAAACGAAGCACTGTTCATTTGGTCGCCACAGGTATAACAAGACGCAGGATATCCCCGTCTTTCCATTACAATCGCCAAGGCTTGCAGGTTCATTACCAAGTCTTGAACGAATTGCCGATGTTGTTGCGCTAATCTCAGAAACATTTTAGACCTCCAAACACCACTATCATGTTTGCCAATTTTATCTTTTCTTTAGATTTTGTCATCAACTGGTATTGTAGACTATTTAATACAATTCCCAAATTGTGATAGAGTCATTAACTGACTACCTTGATTAGGGTAGTAGATAGCAGCTTAACGTGCCGTATCAAAATATTCACTTTACAAAATCCAAATATCGGACAGAATTGCAAGACTTTACTTTCTCTTCATGCGTTGCTGTCAGGGTAGATACGGACTTAAGGCGATCGCTCTAAGAGTAACTCATTTTTCGCATAAGTCAACAGTAGAAAAGTCACATATTGCCACTTTCTGGGCAATCAATAACCGAACTTCCGATACAAGCAGGTTGTAACTACTTTTATCGTCTATTTAATCCGATTGACGTATATTTATTGCTTATGCGTAACATTATGGGGACTTGACATTTCAAAGCAAGAGAACTAACCCTGACAACTTCTGCTCGAACTCGTCAAATTCACTAGATAACCTGGCAGTTTGAGACTGTTCAACTTTTAATCCCTGCATTGAAGGCTCTACATCTAAAATGGGGAAACAAAAAGCTGGCAATTGGCTCTTTGAGTCTCAAATGGAAAGCCCCAATTCGTTTGACTTAACACTGACGATAACTAAAACAATAAAATTCATGTTGCCATTTCGGCAGTATTTTTATTTGACTTAATGGTTTAGTAATATTTATCACATTAATCAATCGTTAGGGAGTATTGACAATTAGCAAATCTAATATAGCAAAACTTGAAGAGTATTATTAATCTACACTTGGCTATATTTTTTTTCTTGAAAGTAATGTTAATGTATGAGTAAAATTATTATTTTCTTGTAGCTTGGAACACAAAAAAACTTAATAAAAGAAGTAACACAAAAAAAGACAGATTGGTTGCCCCAACTGCCTTTTCGTCTTAAAAACTGTCCATCTGGGTTGTTTAGACAACTTGCCACCAACCAAAAGCCGGACCGATAAAGCGGATGGTTACCCAGGCTGCAACCATCAGACCAATACCGATCCAAGCACCGCGATTAGCCAATTCGACGAATCGTTCTCCTTGAGTTTTGGTGATTGGCAACCAAGGGAAAATCCGAGCTTCTTGACCGTATTGTTCTCCAAGTGTGGTTTTACGACGTTTTGCTTCGCCCATAACAAAAATTTAGGTATTCAAAATTTAAACAAGTCTTAATAAGTTAGCAGTCAATCAATTTTGGAGCCTGGAAGAAGCCGCAGTCTGAGTTGGCTTCCGCTTTATGAAGTAGGGAAACTCAGATTTCAGATTGGGAGCTTTTCGACTTGAAATTACTGCTTGAATTTCAACTTAGCACAATCAAGAGTCATCATTAGCAGAAAACAAATTGGGATCGAGATAATTAATGCGGGCTAGGGGACTCAGAGCCGCGAGAATTTGAGTGCCATAGCTGCGATAAACTACACGAGAGTCAAGTAAAGCGACAATACCTTGACTTTCGCGCAGGGGAGCGATCGCTCGTTGCAATTCATTTAAAGCAGTAGGCAACAGGTAGAAGCGAAACCAATCTTGGTGTGATTGCTTGTAGTGAGCAACCATCCCCGCTACTAAAGGATTTTCTAAAGATGGTAAAGGCAAGGTCGCAATAATTAACAATTGAGGTGCAGGTAAAACACTTTGATGCTCTCGCCAAAATTGCCAACCGCTAATCAAAATACCATTTTCATCCAAACAAGTTTTTTCCACCTGCACCCTTGAACCAAACTCGGAAGCTAGAACTGCCGCAACTTGGGCTTTCATCGGCACATCTCCCACAAGAATCACCAAGAGTCCGGGGGAAGTGGCACTCAAACAAACTAAGGTGCGGACTTTATGAATAAATGCCGCTTGGAATTCTGGCGTATTAGGTAAGGGTAATTTATAAGGTAAATAAAGTTGAATTGCTTCTGTTTGGGGATCGGGTGAGAACTTCAAACAAGTCACATCCTCCAACCCCAAACGAGAAAGAAAAATTGGAGCTTCCGTTTCTGCTTCCAAAGCACTACCAATTAAGACTACAGGTTGCCGTTGCCAAATCGGCGAAAGGATTTTGTTGAGTTCAATTGGGGCACAGTGCAAAGAAAATAAACCTTGACGACGAGCAATCGTAGTCCAGAGGAGGAGGGGAGGAGGGGAGGAGGGCAATTTGAAGAGGTGGTAGAAATTTTTCCAGGCGTCGGGGAGGGTCGTTGGATGTAAAGTCGAGTAGAGACGTTGTAAAATTTCTGTCTGTTGTGGGGAAATCAGATAACATTCGTAAGGATTGGCTGGATGCTGGAAGACTTCCCGTGTTAGTTCCACCCTGGCTTCGCGAATGGCATCAGCTTGTTTGGGACAAGCTAGCATCAGTTCATCCCAGTCATGGGGCTGCAAACTGACCGTGAGTTGATGGCGCACCCAATCTTCTAAATCGTCTACACCATCAATAATTGTGGGAATACCTTGGGGAAAAACATTATTAAAACTTAACTGCGCTTTTAACCAAGCTTCCGGAGATATGAGGAGTAGACCCTGGAACTCATCAGGTACAACATCACCTGTCCTGATTGGTTTATTGATTTGAAACCACTGCTGTAGCCGAGGAATTTCAATTTTGAGCAGGCGTTGTTGTACGGCTTCTGAGGCAACAATAATCACAGGTCCATGCCACATCAATGCTGATGCGACAAAGCTAGTGCGATACCTACCTTGGTAGCCACAAGTTGCTCCCACTTGAATTAAAGCGCTACGTCCTAAGCGTAAAGCGCGTGCTACCAAGCGTGCCATCGTCAAATGATGTGGCCAGGAAGGAAAACCCGCCTGCGATCGCAGGAAGTTATGTAATGACAAATGAACTTCTGCCTCTATCACACGCTTTTAGTCCCATACAAATTGTTTTTACTTCCAACGCCTCACTGTTAGTTGTTGGTTGTTAGTTGTTTGTTAGTTGTTTACTCCTAACTCAATACTCCTAACTCCTAACTTCTAACTCTTAACCACTAACCACTAACCAACTATAAATTATGCCTACTTACACAGGAATTTCCAGCGAAGCCTTCAGGCATCCCTTAGATCGCCAAGCCGAGCAAGCCTTGCGGAGTTTACCAGGATTTGATTTAGTTGCTCGTAAATTTGTGGAATTTGTCTATGAACGCCCTCAGTTAGTTTATCTAATGGGTAACACCATCCAAGTCGGGCCGCGCCAATATTCCACTATTTACCAGATGTTTCGGGAATGTGTCCGGGATTTGGACATTTACCCAGAACCATCACTGTTTGTTGAACAAAACCCAAGTGTAAACAGCTATGCACTGGGACAAGAGCATCCTTACATAGTCATAAATACAGGAGTACTAGACTTACTCAATGAAGCCGAAATCCGCTCGGTGCTAGCCCATGAACTCGGGCATATTAAATGTGGTCATACTATTTTAATTCAAATGGCGATGTGGGCGATGGGTGCTGCTTCCGCCCTGGGGGAATTGACATGGGGCATAGGTAACTTTATTAGTCAAGGCCTAATTTTTGCCTTTTATGAATGGCGACGGAAAGCTGAGTTATCAAGCGATCGCGCGGCTTTGCTGGTGATGGATGACTTAAATCCAGTGATGACTTCGATGATGAAAATCTCTGGTGGCAGTAGCAAATATGCCAACGAATGCAGTTTACAAGAATTTATCCGTCAGTCAGATAATTATCAAGCTCTTGACGAAGACGGCTTGAATCAAGTGTATAAATTTTTTCTTTATAACGGCGGTCAAGGTGGAATGCTCACCCATCCTTTTCCTGTAGAGCGCTTACGTTATATCCGGGAGTGGGCTGTGTCAGAAGAATATCAGCAGATTCGTAACGGAAATTATATGCGATCGCCCAGTGAGGGTGCAGTCAATGTAAATTCACAAACTACCCAAAATCCAGAAGCAGAAAGATTGCGTCGTGAAATTGAAGAATTGCAACGAGAAATTGAACGGATGAGGAGGAATTCAGACTCGCAGTAGATCCTCAGAACCCGCACCTAGCGTGGGTCTTGATCGCTAAAAATTTGGGAAATTATTCTTGTTTTGGGTATTTTACCTTGCCCAAACGATTGGCTTTGCCTTCGCGTTCTTCGTCAATCCGGAACCATAGCGGATTGTAATTCTAATAGGACTTATATATTTTTCTTTCTTATCAATTACTGAAGATAGTCATAGAGATAACACTATATTGTCGGCAACTCCTGTTGTCGCAAATGTAGCGGATAATTAGTTGGTAGAACAATTTGTACCGTCACAAAGAATCTCATTTGGAAGTTGCTAAATATGAGTATAAAATTTTCAATAAATCTGTTATTTTTAACTATTATTGCTCTATTTATCTGGGTTTTTCCAGGAATTGCAACAGCCGCACCAGATAAATTAGATACAAATTATCCGTTCATTATTGCCCAAACAATGCCAGAAATTAGCCTGACTCCGCAACAAAGTCAACAACTCCAAGCAGTGAATCAAGGGAGAAGCAAACAGATTAAAGCGGTGTTAGACTCATCCCAACGTCAGGAACTTTCCCACAAATTGCGTGCTGGAGATAATTTGAATCAAGCCTTAGATAAACTGAAAATGCAACCAGAACAGCGGGAAATGGTGAAGGCGATCGGGCAAGTTTATAATTTGAAGTTAAAGGCTCTTGAATCGAAATTTTCGGGGCAATTGGGGCTGAAGTAATATTATATACAAAAGCCAGTAAAGGCACAACATTAGGTTGCACCCCTACATACATAGATATTCCATTTAATCAATCCGAAATCTAAAATCAAAAATTCGCACACTGCCAAATTTTGATTGTGCCATCTGCACTCGCACTTGCCAGAATTTTTCCATCTGGGCTAAAAGTCACAGATTTTACACTAGATAGATGCCCCGTGAGTGTAACTATTTCCTCTCCAGTTTCTAGATTCCACAGTTTGACAGTCGCATCGGTACTGCCGCTAGCTAATATCGTTCCATCCGGACTAATGGCTGCTGAGTACACTTCGTCGCTATGTCCAAACAATGTTTCTAGAAGTTCTCCGGTTCGTGGATGCCACAGTTTGATGGTACCGTCGCTGCTAGCACTAGCAAGGAGTGTCCCATCTTGACTAAAGACTACCGAATGAACTACAGATGAATGTCCGTCGAGGGTCGCAATTTCAGTTTTGGTGTCGAAATGCCAGAGTTTGATGGTTTTGTCGTGACTACCACTAGCGAGAATTTGTCCGTCTGGGCTAATAGCTACGGAATTTACCCAATCCTGATGTTGAATAAAGGTGGCGATCGCCTGTTGTGCATTCGCATTCCAAACTTGGATAGTTTTCCCGCGATCGCCACTGACAAAAGTCTCGCCATTCGGACTAAATGTCAGTGAATTCACGGCATATGCATGGGGTGTAAATTTACGAATTTCCTCCCCAGTTGCGACATTCCACAATTCAATAGTCTGACTTAAGCCGCTACTAACGAGGGTTTTACCATCAGGATTAAACGCGATCGCTTTGAGAATGCCAGTATTTCGCTTCAGGGTACTAATTATTTCTCCTGTTTCGAGATTCCACAATTTTACATCTGTACTACCACTGGCAAAGGTTTTGCTATCTGGACTAAATGCAACAGCTTGCGAATTTCCGGTAAGTGTATGTACGCATGGACATACTTCGGGATTAAGTAACCGCAATTTTTCTTCTTGAGAGCGGAAAAAAGTGTTAAATCCAGAACTTCCTACTTGTGGCAAATAATCTTCAGATACTTCTTGTGGCTTATATCCAAGGCTGTTTGTAGCTGAAGAAGGCAAACCACGGAAAAGATTTGACGCACGGCGAGAGGGTAAAAACATGGCGATCGCTGGGGTATAAATAAGGGTATTTTTTGACAAGATTTTTAACCAAAACTAAAGTGCGCATTGAAGCAGTTGTGACATCGCATAATGGCGAAATTAACTGCTTGGCATTTGTAAATTTTGGTTAAACTTTATAGCTTTTGCCTAATTATTTTCTAGGAAAAGCTATGTGCGGCAAGAACACGTATATACTTACATTCTCTTAGTTGTAGCCTGGTAATTGAACCCGTGTCACTAGTACTTTTACGGATGAGAAAAATAAGTATAGGATTTTGTAAATCGCAGAAATTTTATTCCCCTAACTCTCCTAACAATAAATGCACAGGGGAGAATGGCATTAACTTTAGCCCTATATTAAAATTTCCTGCGGGAAATCTCCACAGGCGACGAAAGTCTATTCACTAATAGTCAAAACCCAGTCAAACAGGATAAAAGGCTACCGAATAAGCTAATGGGTAACTTTAGCTAAGGTTTGAGAGTTTATCCGGGAGGTTGGAGTATTAAACCCCCAGCCTCTACAGGAAAACCGTTTTCAGTTGGGGTCTGAATCCACACCTTGTAAACTTCTTACGAATTCCTTCTTACGAATTCCTTCATTCAATGTGTGAGGTATTTTAGCTTAGAGGTTGCGATCCCCTCTTTATTCACCCTAGCAGAAAATTATGAAGAAGGACTGCCACAAACGCAACATTTCAAAATAATATAGGCGAACGCTTCTCATAAACATTGCTAATTTAGCCCACAAAATAGCACTATAGAGGATAACTGCTCGATTAAAAATGTACAATTTGGCAGATCCTATAATTAATCTTCCCCCAATTAGTTCGTTACTATGTCGGATGATATTCGTGCTACAAGACTAGAAAAAGTAGAACAACTCAGACAACTAGGGATAAATCCCTATGCATATCGTTGGGAATCAACCCATCACGCAGCCAAATTGCAAGAAGAATTTGCTGACTTACCCAACGGTGAAGAAGTTAATGTAGAAGTAGCGATCGCCGGACGGATTATGACCCGTCGTGTGTTCGGCAAGCTGGCTTTCTTCACTCTCCAAGATGAAACCGGCACTATTCAGCTTTATTTAGATAAAAATCGCATCGTAGAAAGCATGGCGAATATTGACGCTGACGCTTTCAATCACCTCAAGAATCTCAGCGATGCAGGAGATATTCTGGGTGCTACGGGGACAATCAAACGGACTGAAAAGGGTGAGTTATCAGTTTACGTTAAACAATATACTTTCTTGACGAAATCTCTGTTACCTCTACCCGACAAGTGGCATGGATTAACAGATGTCGAAAAGCGCTACCGTCAGCGTTACGTAGATTTGATTGTCAACCCAGAGGTGCGGCAAAGTTTTCGCCGTCGTGCCCAAATTACGGCAGGTATTCGTCGCTACTTGGAACAGCGGGATTTTCTGGAGATTGAAACCCCTGTTCTCCAAAGTGAAGCGGGGGGAGCGGATGCACGTCCATTTACCACCTATCACAACACCTTGGAAATGGAGTTGTATCTACGAATTGCTACAGAATTGCACCTGAAGCGGTTGATTGTCGGTGGGTTTGAAAAGGTGTTTGAATTGGGGCGGGTTTTCCGAAATGAAGGTGTTTCCACCCGTCACAACCCAGAATTTACTACAATTGAGGTTTATCAAGCATACGCTGATTACAACGATATGATGGCGCTGACAGAGGGAATTGTTACCACTGTAGCGGAAGATGTCCTTGGCACTTTGCAAATTACCTATCAAGGTACGGAGATTGATTTAACTCCCCCTTGGCGGCGCGTAACGATGCACGATGCAGTCAAAGAAGCTACAGGTTTAGATTTCAATTCTTTCCAAAGTTTGGATGACGCGAAAAATAAAAGTAAAAATGCTGATATACCTGGTGTAGAAAAATGCGAATCAATTGGGAAGTTGCTGGTTTTAGCCTTTGAAGAGAAGGTTGAAACAAGCTTAATTCAGCCAACTTTTGTAATTGACTATCCTATAGAAAATTCACCTCTATCAAAACCACACCGTTCCAAGCCCGGATTAGTAGAGCGTTTTGAGTTATTTGTAGTCGGTCGAGAAACTGCCAATAGTTTTTCAGAACTTACCGATCCGATCGACCAAAGGCAACGTTTGGAAGCACAAGCAGCAAGAAAAGCAGCCGGAGACTTAGAAGCCCAAGGTGTAGACGAAGACTTTCTGACTGCATTGGAATACGGTATGCCCCCTACAGGTGGATTGGGAATTGGGATCGATCGATTGGTGATGTTCTTAACCGATTGTGCCAGTATTCGCGATGCGATCGCTTTTCCGCTACTCAAGCCAGAAAAATCCGATTCATTACCAGAATCAGCTACCTAATACGATTTTGGGGATCTAGAGACGTTACATTTAACGTCTCTTTGACAAAGATAATGACATAAAAAATCATAAAATAATTAAAATCGACTTAATTTCACAAGGTATAACATCTTTTGCAATCACAAGAGATTAAAGAGAGACTAACGTCACTCATAGAGGAAGCATCTGCAGTAGATCCCAATTTAGAGAAAAGGTTAGAGGAAATATATCATTGGATTAAAAATGTCAAGCTTGGTTCTTTAACCGCTAAGAGATTTGTAATTCTGTTTCTGCAACAGATGATCAGCGATTCCCAAATTTGGCTTGATATTCAAGCCCTTACTTCCCAAGAAGAGCAGCAAGCATATTATGGTGAAATGACAGCTACAGAAAAGTATTGGTATGGAGAGTTATTTTCCAAATGGTTAAGTGAAAATGACCCGAAATTTTATATTTGGAAACGAAAACTGATGGCAGAGGAGTTCAGCCAGCAGGATGCTACTTTAATTGATTCTATTACCAGTACTATTAAGTTTCGTGGCGGTACAATTGTGCAGCGTTATGTTGCCGACCTTTCTATGGCAACTGATATAATAGTAAGTAGCAGGCAGGAGAAAGCACTGTGTATCCAACTCACTAGCCTTAGTAATGAATTTTCAATAGGTAAATCTGATAATTGGGAAACTACCCTCCGCTTCTGGGAAATAGAAAGAGGATTATTTTTAAGCTACAACCCCGGTACGAGTAATTTTGTAAATCAGATAGCGAACATAATCCTGTATAACAGCGATAATCTCAAAGCAAGTGTTTATCTAAAATTCCATTTCTAGTTACAGGTTGCTCTCATTTACTTTTGTATACATTACATACAGCAAAATTGGCATCATGGTTAATGAACAACTAGTTCGTCAACAGAGATTAGAAAAATTTGTTCAGCATTTAGAAGAAGCCCGAAAGCTACAAGATGACATACTTAAGTATGGACTTGCGGCAGCCGATTTGTATTTTGGAGATATAGATGGAGATTGGTTGGAAAAGTGGCGAGAAAATGAACAAGGACAGCAGAAGGCTTTTGACTCTTTGACTGCTTTTTTGTCAAGTGGTGACTCCGTAGCTGTAAAGTTAAGAAAGCTGCTAAAAGACAAATCGCTTTTGGAAATTGCTGCTGAGTTGGAAAAATGCCTCAATCTCCCAGAAGAAAACAATGAGAGATTGTTTGAGGTAAAAAATTTGTTCACGACTAACGCTATCGGCAAAGAAAGTAACCGGGATGTTAGCGATGAGAATAATGAAATTGATTTAGTCGATTTAGCCCAAAGTCTGCTGGAAAAGTTAGCGGACATTTTGGAGAAGCATGATTAGAAGTCGATAGGGTGCGTTGGGTGTCGGTCATGACATAGCCCAAAATCCCGCCCAAAAATAAATTATCCTTCGGGAACGCCAAGGGCGAACGGGCTAATAGCTTAAGTTAGCTTTTAGCTTACTAAGTAACATTTTTAACCCATTTTAATGGGTTTAAGCTTTTAGCCCGTTCGCCCAGCGTCCCGAAGGGATAATTTATATCTGGGCTTGTTGGGATTAGTGCAAGATGCCAGAATGGAGGAATCCGCAAGGATTTGTTAGCTTTTTTTATCAGGATGATTCCTGAACAGGAGCAGCCAAAAAATCCACCCAAGCCATTAGACATCTGGTCTGCAAGGGTTAGGTTGCGTGAATTAGAGGAAAGCGAAAAAAGTGATGAAAAAGCCTAATTTTCAAGCACTGAAACGTAGCCCGAAAAATGTGCGATTTTATTTAATTTTCATTCCTAACTCCTAACTCCTAACTCCTAACTCCTAACTCCTAACTCCTAACTCCTAACTCCTAACTCCTAACTTCTAACTCCTAACTCCTAACTCCTAACTCCTAACTCCTAACTCCTAACTCCTAACTCCTAATTCCTAACTCCTAACTCCTAATTCCTAACTCCTAACTAATTTAATTCGCCACTTCTGCCAATTCAATCACCCGCCCTTCATAATCCTTAATCAAAAAGTTTAAGGGCTTACGGTTGCGAATCTTGAACTTTAAACCGCGAGTTTCTACCCGCATTAAAACCATTTCCAAGCAGTCATGGTCAAAACAAACGTGACGGTGCTGACTCTTGGTGCCTAAACTAGCTCCAGTAATTACGTGTAGCTGGGTATTTTTCTTCAGTTGATACCAAAGGCCCTCGCTGGCATTATTCATCATTCTGCCAGAGAATGTAGGACTGGCGGACATATACAGCGGATCTACTCCCGTAGCACCTAGGGTTTGCTCGTAGTTGTAGTAGTAGTGCAAAGGCACTTCAGCCGCTGGTAAATCTAGTAGCCCTTCATATAACTGTCGGGCAACCTCCAAGTCCGACACCATGACGGTATAGACTTTTGGCGCACTGGTGAGAAACATCCACATCGCACCAGCATAGGCTGCCAAGAGCATCACCATGATGCCTTGGGTGGAAAATAAGCTATCTAGAGGTAGAGAAGGTAAAAGGGAGCCTAAATAAAAAGGCTGAAGCAGGAACGGTGCCACACTAACTGCTATAACCATGAACGTATCAATGATTGATTGTATAAGAGAGCTAGTTTTAGTTTTGTCTTTTAAGACTAAAATTAAGTCCGTGTTTCTAGTTTACCAATATTTAATCTGTCTGTATGTGATACGCAAACAGACCAACACCGAGATATTATGCCATTGACCCAGAAGTTGCCATTCTCTTATCTATTCTAACAACACGGGTTCAATCAGGATTGTGCAAATTCCACATTTTTCCGAAGCTAACCACCCGATAGTCAAATCGCTGTTTCATCACAGCGATCAAGAACTCCTATCCCTGTTTCAGCGTCATCCAGATGCTGGAAAATTCTTGACTGCGATTTTTTGTCGCTACAGTCCGATAGTTTACACCTTGATTCGCCATTCAGCGCGATCGCCTGTCCAAGCAGATTACTTATTTGCTTTAACTTGGCGACATATTTACCACGAGCTCGGCGGACTAGATTTAACCAACCCGCAACCAGGTGGGGAAGCCTTGACTTTGCAAAATTGGCTGATCAATATGACAGCTTATTGTATTAATGAAATTGAATTGCCGCCAACCGAAGCGATTAATTATTCCCTAAAAGCCACTTCTCCTCCGCTGTGGTGTTATTTAGAACAAGCATTAGACCAACTGCCACCAATTTTGCGTTTGATGGTTTTGATGGCTCAAACCTTTCATTGGAGCGAAACTAGAATCGCTGCCTACCTACAAGCAGAAGGAGAAGCGATCGCTCCTAACGAGGTAGCAAATTTTCTTCAGGAAGGTTATCGTATGCTAGAAGACAAATTACCGACAGACATTCGCGCCATTTACTTAGGCGAGAATTTGCTTCTTTCGGCTTCTAAGTAAAAATGCTGCTTCAGTATTTTTTATTTAACAAATTCATACTTCCTCTTAAACCTTCTACTTAATGCCGAGATTGCACTTTGTAGTTTTATGAAACATTGGCATTTATTACCAGGGCATCAGATTTTGGATTTTCTTTCTTTTGTCAAGCAAAGAAAAAACAAATTGAATTCGTGGAGTTTTTACTCTTACGAGTTCGCCAGTTGCTTTATGCCGGGGAACCCGTCCACCGCACTGGCTCACTTTTTACTTTTCACTTGTTTGCTAAGTCCGATTGCGGCAAATGCATCTGACATTACACAGCAACTCCACCGTAGTGGAAATCCTACAGCATCACGAGAAGTTAGAGATGAGGCAGACAGGTTGGTGCGCTTGGGAGAAGAACAACATACCTCAGGTAATTCTGAGAAAGCTGTTGAATCTTGGTTGCAAGCGCTGGAGATTTACCACAAGCTCGATGACCTCAAAGCCCAAGGTTTGACCTATGATTTATTAGGTAAGGGATATGTTGAACTAGGTCGCTTGAAAGAAGCCGAAAATGCCATGCGCCGACATTTAGCGATCGCTCGTGATGTGAAAGACTTTCAAGGTCAAATTTTTGGATTGAATAACATCGGCACGGTTATGCTCCAAAAAGATGAATCAGCTGCAGCTGCCAAAACTTTTGAAGAAGCTGTAGAAATTTCTAATAGCCTGAAAAATATCGAAGGTGAAGGACTATCCCTAAGTAATTTGGGTTTGGCAACTGCCCGGTTGGGAAATTACAACAAAGCAATTAAACTATATGAAGATGCTTTAGGCTATCGACGGCAAGCTCGCGACCCCATTGGTGAGGCCAATACTCTAAATAATTTGGGCGATTCTTACCTAGCAGCAGGAAATTATCAGGAAACAATTGGTACATACGGTTCCGCAATGCGAATTGCGAAAACAACACGCGATCGTACCAATCAACTCCGAGCCATTGATGGTTTAGTTACTGCCCACTCTTTTGTAGGACGTTACAACCGTGCTTTTGACTTGTTGGAGGAACGTCTAGCACTTGCGAATCAATTGCAGAATCTACAGGAAGAATTGAAATCTTTTGAATCTTATGCTCTGTTGTACGAGCAGATGGGTAATTATCCCACAGCTCGCAACTTCTATGAAAGGGCAATTATCCTGGCACGGACTTTAGATGACAGTAAAAAGGAAGTTCTATTGCTGGATAGATTAACGCAAATGCTCAAGAAGTAGTTTAGAGGTCGAGGACGGCTTTTGCCCCCTACCCCAATTCTGTTCGGGAAGATAATTCAAAGTCCCCCAGTATTGGGGAGCCACTGCGTTGGGCGGCTGACTTGTAGCATGTGGCGTGGATTTAGGGGGCTTGTCTTACCTCCCTAGTACAGCTAGGCGGAAATAAAGCTACCATCTGAAATAAGTGAAAAGCTTACAACATAGGTATTCTTTCTTTTTACCTTCTTACAAAGTTAGGCGGGACGGAAACCGACTAAGCAACACTTTGCGCTTTTTACTTTTTAATGAGTGCCTTGTTGTACTAGTCTCTAATTCAAGAAGACAGAACCGTTATTTTCAATTCGCAAAGCTTTTGTATCGATTCTCAAATCTGTTGTTTCGTCCAAAGTAACTTCCAACATCCCTGTTTCTGAAGAGGGCTGTATCTTTACACTCAACAGTCCACCATCTCGTCGTTGGAAGGTTACAGTTGTTGGTGCCGATAAACCTTGTAACATCACATCAGAATTGCCTCCAAGCGATCGGGGAGATGTATCGCCAATCACTTGGTAGGTAACATCAGCCCCAGTATCATTCACTAATCTGACATTTACCATGCCGTTATTGAGTGCGATTCTTGCGCTGGGTGCTTGTTGCTGTTGTGGCAGTGGTATGCTCACAATCCCTGGTTGTATATTGGGCATTGTTGGGACTGCAGTTTGTCCATAGGGGCTTTCACCACCAACACCAAGATTTGTCTGGTCTATTGATGAAGTAGCAGGGACATTGCTCAGAGGAGTCGATCCTTGAGCAGCATATCTTCTAGTGAAGGCATTAGGGGGGCATCCCTGGGGAACCAAAACTTGATTATCGTGTGGCTTTTCGTAGAAAATCCTTGGGCAGGGGTTAACTTTGGATGTTGTTGTGTATCTAGTTTGTTGTGCTATTGTCGCTTGAGGAATTGCAGACAAGCTAATAATAAATCCTCCACAAATTGCACCGATTAATTTAGCCGAACTGCGTAAATTTTGTGAGTACTTAGTCATTTTGCCTCCTAATTAAAATATTTAAATTAGTTAAGAAAGTTCGAGAAAATAAATTATCCAATATGTAAGGTGGATGCTTACAGACGAAAATCTACAATCTTGCACAAGGGACTTGAAAGTGTCGTAGTCTACCCTTGTTTTCTGCCTCACACGAAATTTGTTGTTTTTTATTTAAATTGTAATTCATTGAATCTGAAACTTTTTAACTAAGTAAAAAAAACGCTAGCCTGCAATTGAGATTTGCGAAATTTGAAATTGTTTATATTTACAAGGTAGCAACTAATAAGATATCTTATCTCTATCAATAGAAGTGAATCTTCAGGAAGATGAATTAGATTCCCAACCTCTTAAACAAGTGGGGAATCTAATTTTGTAAGAGCGCTTTTTACCCTGCCCCTCCTAAATCAACTCTCTTCCCAAATTTGGCGAACTTTATCGGGCAACCAGCTAGCAATTTCCTCAATTCTTTCTGGGGATAATTCTTCTTTCGTGGCAGAAAATACTGCTTTAGCTACCAATTCGGCATTTTCATGTTGGACTCCACCTTCATTTGCAACCCGAAATAAGAAGCGATCGCTGTCAATCTTAAAAATTCCAGGACCTTGCCAGGGTGGACGAACCCGGCTCAAAAATCCGACAATCGGATTGGTATCATGCCACAAATCAGAAATTTCCATTTGCAGCGATTTATCTTCTGTTGGCAATGCCTCTTTGTGCAATTCTTCCTCAACGCGATCAGCTGCTTCTGTAGTCATCAGATCGCGCATCACCCGGAACACAACTTCTGTTACGTCCCTAGCATCAAAGATATCGTCCAGGTTGCCTTTGAGCAGAACCTTCTCTAAAAAAGCCATATCCTTTGTAGCTATTGGAACTGATGGCCCTTGCTTTAAAGCAGTGGGAAGATTAGCTTCCAGCTTGGACAGCATTTTGCGCCCTTTATCAGTTAATTCTGCCTTTTTAAACTTAATCAAGTGAGGCAAAGGTCCATCCGGTGCAGCATAAGTGTTGGCAATTCTCAAATCAAATTCTTTGGGATCGACAAAATCAGGTACATCTTCTTGAGTCGCATAGGCATTGCCTGTAAACTCAGCCTTGATGTAGTGATTTTGGTTCAAGTAATCTAAATGACCCAAAATGTCTGCTTCTTTGAGTTCTAAACCTGCTAAGTCAGTTTCTGAAAAACTAACTTCATGCATTTCTTGCCCACCCTCTTTAATTTTTTCTAGTATGGTGAAGGCAACATCTTTTCTAATAGGAATTGGCATTTTATCCCTGGCAAATATTTTTATAGATGGGTTATAGTTCAAATACTTTTGCCAATGTTATAACTTACAAAGGAAACTCTTTTAAACTCTTATTCCTAGCCTTGCCTAGCCTCCGGCAGCGCTTCGCTTACGGCACGCTCCGCGATAGCTTGCTTCCCCGAAGGAGTACGGTATGCCTTTGGCTACGCTTACTTAGCGCCTACGTAGTTCTATAAATCAAAGTTTTTAGTAATTTCTACGTAAGTCCTACATTAGCAAAATTATTTGAGTATTGTTCTATAAAATAGTTAATAAAGTTATACCTCTACATCTGCCCCAAGAAACAATTATTTTATACAAAATTATGACTCAAGAGTTACTGGTAAAATGACAGTAAAAGTGGTACCTTTACCTGTAGTGCTTTGAACTTGAATATTCCCCTCATGTTTTTCCACAATAGCTTGGGCGATCGCTAACCCCAATCCTGAACCAGTAGTATTTTCTGTCAAGCTAGTTCCAGTACTATGAGTACGCGCCGGATCTACCCGATAAAAGCGATCGAATAAGCTGGGTAAAGCATCTGCCGGGATACCGATACCAGTATCACTAACCTTAATTTGTAAGTGTGGCGGATTGTAACGCAGTCTTGAAACGCGCCCAGAAAAATGGTTTATTGCTTCTGTTCGCGATAATTCTACATTTACCCGTCCACCAGTGGGTGTATATCGCAAAGCATTACCAATCAAATTCGTAAATAGCCGCACTAATTGATCCCAGTTACCGACAAGCGTGAACCAATTCTCAAATAATTCTGGGCTAGTTTCAAAGCTGGGAGGGTCAATCAAATCTAGAGAAAGAGTAATATTTTTTTCACTGGCGAATAATTGCTGTTCTTCCACTACTTCCATTAACAAAGCATCAATAGGGCAAGGGGAAAAGCTTTCTTTACTGATACCACTATCCTGCCGTGCCAGAAACAGTAAATCATTGACTAACTTACCCAAACGCTGAGTTAGCCTTTCCACCACCTTTAATTGTTGCCCATATTGCAAAGATTTAGCACCAGCAGCCTCACCCGACTCCAAATCAGCAAGAGCAACTTGCACATTCGTTTGAATCAAAGTAATCGGACTTCTAAGTTCGTGAGAAGCATCAGCAGTAAACTGTTTCAAACGCTGATACGACTCTTTTACTGGTTCCATCGCTTTACCAGAAAGAAACCAACCACTTGCAGCCACAGAAAGCACCATCAACCCAGTACCTAACCCTAAATCAAAAATTAACTGCCGGCTCGGCTTGGTCACCTCAAACCAAGGATGACTCACGCGCAGATATCCCAGTACTTCCCGACCGATTTCTATCCTTTGCGTGACTTGCCGGAGGAGGAGGGGAGAGTTGGGAGTTAGGAGTGATGAGTTGGGAGTTTTTTCTATTTCCACACCTTGCCCTACCCTAAATACACGCACAGTCTCACCAGTACGGTTGGCGTGAATGGGAATATCTAGCGGTTCGGATAGAGTTGACCAAAGTAATTTACCAGTGGGGCTAAACCACTCTAAATCAATGTGGTCGTCTTCCACCGTGTCGGCATTGTCGCGGAAACTGGCTTCTACATTGATGCGGAATTTAACTGTGCCGGGATTGACTGGCTCAATTACAAGCGATCGCTCCACTATTTCGACTACATGATTCAAGGTATCGTCAATCCGCTCAATCAAGGTACTGCGGACGTATAAATATACGCCACTGGCAAAGAACAGCAATAGGACTGCAGTTATGGAAGTGTACCAGAGGGCAAGACGGCGACGGGTAGCTTGAAACATATTTTGCTTGGTTCTTGGTTGGTGGTTATGTCATTTATTTATCAAAATAATCTGACACCATGTAATACACCAAAAAAGTAACTAAGTATTTAGAGATTTTCTGACTGCGTTCCCGTCCGGCAGGGAATTTAATTCCCTGTTAATTGCATCTTCATACAGAAATGGGATTATACCACTCTCTACAAAAAATATAGCTATTTACCGACATATGTTCTAAATTTGATTGCAGACAGCCTTAGTCAAAGATTCCGACACAATGCGAAACTTTAAGGCCATACTCGCGTCAATACCCAAAGATTCTCCTCAAACCTGTAAAAATAACTGTAGATATTATTTTTATTAAGCTTCAACATTTTAGGTTGTGGTTATGCGATTTTCCAAATTACCCCGCTCAATGCGCCAATTCGGTACTCATGTGTTAGCGATAATTCTCGGAGTTCTGCTAACTGTAGGCACTCTCCAGGTGTCACCATCCCAAGCAGAACCCGCACCTAACACTCTCCTTAATACGTCATTAGTCGCCCAAAGACAATCCCCAGCGACGGGTGCTATTGGTAGCAGTAGCTTTGTTGCAGCGGCAGTCAAGCGTGTAGGACCTGCGGTTGTCCGCATTGATACTGAACGCACAATCACCCGTCGTCTCGACCCCATGTTTGATGACCCGTTTTTCCGACGGTTCTTTGGCGATAATTTACCCCGTCAGCCACAGTCCGAGCAGCAACGCGGTTTGGGTTCTGGTGTAATTTTTGACAAAAGTGGCTTGGTTCTGACTAATGCCCATGTTGTAGATAATGCCGATCGCGTGACAGTCCTTTTAAAAGATGGACGCAAGTTTGAGGGTAAGGTGCAAGGTGTTGATGAAGTTACTGATATCGCAGTAGTGAAAATTAACGCTGGTGCCGACCTCCCTGTTGCGCCATTGGGTGCTTCCGCTAATGTTGAGGTGGGAGACTGGGCGATCGCTGTGGGCAACCCCTTGGGATTGGATAACACCGTCACTTTGGGAATTGTCAGCACCCTGCGACGTTCCAGCGCTCAAGTTGGGATTGGTAATAAGCGTTTGGAATTTATTCAAACCGATGCCGCCATCAACCCCGGCAACTCCGGTGGACCACTGGTGAATGACCGAGGGGAAGTAATTGGTATAAATACAGCAATTCGGGCTGATGGCATGGGTATCGGCTTTGCGATACCCATCGATCGAGCCAAGGCGATCGCTTCTCAATTGCAACGAGGCGAAAAAGTAGCTCATCCGTACCTAGGTGTCGGAATGGAAGATTTAACCCCCGACCTGGCAAAGCGACTCAACGCCAACCCTAATTCTCCCATCCAAGTGCCTGAAATCAGCGGTATTTTAGTGGGACGAGTTGTACCAAACTCACCAGCAGCAACAGCAGGTATCCGCATCGGGGATGTAATTGTGCAAGTCGATGGACAAAAAGTGACCAAAGGCGAACAATTACTTAACATTGTGGAAGCTAGCCAAATTGGACAGGTGTTGCAAGTGAAAGTACAACGTGGTAACCAGACACAGCAGCTATCTGTACGTACTGCCCAGTTGCAAGATGCGACGTAAATAAGACCCTGTCCCCTCCCCCTGCCCCCAATTTTGGGGGATTTAGGGGGCGAAAAACTGCTGTCTACTCCCCCTTTACAATCAAAAACTGACGCAAACTCAGCAAACTCAGGGTTTGTCCCAAAGAAAGCGGTAGCATTGATACCCCTTCCAAACGAGACTGTACCCAACCCTCTCCCCAGTACCATTCGTGAAAGCCGTCAATTCCTTTGCTCAGTATCAGACGCAGGCAATCTGAACCGACTAAATCTACATAATGATGAACCTGGATTGGCCCAGCCGAGCTAGTAAACTCAAATCCAGGATGTAGTTCTTCTGGCATTCCCGAAGCAAAACGACCAGAGGGAAGCCATTTTTCTAATTTTGCAGGACGTAGTAGACTGTTTTTAATCGCAGTCGCAGAAGCTTCAATTTCTATCCGTAGTTGGCTTTGTTGAAAATTACCCAGCATGATGTTGGCATATTCGTATTTTCTTTAAGTATGGCAAACATATAATTGTTGGTGGTTATACCATTCTTATATGAAGATGCATACAAAAAACCGACCGCCTCCAAACCTCCCCGTATGCTTAGGGGAGGTTTGGAGGGGTAAAAATTATATGCAGCTTGCCCGAAGGGCAAGCTTCGCTAACACAGAAAATTGGTATTAGTGGTTAGTAATTAGTGCGGCAGACAACCAACAATTAACAACTAACAATTCTGTCGATGATAAAAACCTTACAATATATAAAGATGTATTGTTAAGAAATGTAAGGTTTTTCATGGCGGATCAATTAATTCGCGCCACAGCTGCTGATGGTGGGATTCGTGCGGTAGGCGTCATCACCACACGCTTGACTGAGGAAGCACGCGCTAAACACAAACTTTCCTATGTGGCAACAGCCGCACTAGGTCGGACTATGGCTGCAGGTCTGTTAATGGCTTCCAGTATGAAGCGCCCTGGCTCAAGAGTCAATGTGAGAGTTAAGGGCGATGGTCCTTTGGGTGGTATATTGGTAGATGCAGGGTTAGATGGAACGGTACGCGGCTATGTACAAAACCCATCTGTAGAATTGCCTCCCAATGCCAAAGGTAAGTTAGATGTTGGCGGTGCAGTCGGTAATGGTTATCTCTATGTTGTGCGCGATGTCGGTTATGGCTATCCTTATTCGAGTACTGTACAACTCGTTTCCGGCGAAATTGGAGACGATGTGGCTCATTACCTCCTAAACTCAGAACAAACACCTTCAGCTTTGGTTTTAGGCGTGTTTGTGGGAGCCAGTGGAGTAACTGCTGCCGGAGGGTTACTAATACAAGTCTTGCCCAAAGCAGCTAGGGATGAAGAGTTAGTCGCAACTTTAGAATCGCGAGTAGCTGCACTATCAGGGTTTACGCCATTGTTGCAAGCTGGTAAAACATTAACAGAAATCTTTAACGATTTGTTGGGAGATATGGGGCTTACAATCTTTCCCGAAACTCAAATGTTGCGTTTTCACTGCGGTTGCTCTTTCGATCGCGTGTTGGGCGCATTAAAAATTTTGGGAGAAGAAGAATTGCAAGATATGATTGCCAAAGATAATGGTGCTGAGGCTACTTGCGATTTTTGCGGCTCGGTGTATCATGCCACTAGCGATCAATTGCAAGAGCTAATAGTCGATTTAAGAACCGAATCTTCAGCTTCTGGCTGAGGTATAAAAGGACACTTTATTTATTGAAAAGTAGTGGTATCTATGGAGATAAGAAAAGGCAAAAGGTGGCTTTTTTGGTTTTGAGAAAGCTAGTATGACAAGAACGGAATTTTAAAATCGAGAACAGAACGCTGTTAAATTATTTTGGTGTGAGAGATGACAGAGCGGGATATTCCAGAGAGTTGGTCACCAGCCAGAGCAACAGAGCCAGATGACATGACCCTCCAAACCCCGAAGCGGCAATTCGCTGAAACTCATGGGTCTGGTGTTCCAGCGACTGGGGAAGCCTTATCGTCACTGAAGCGACGAAAAAAAAGCAGTTCTGAAAAAGTGGTAGATAGTCACGACTCCAGTCGAAAGCCAGGAAAATTGCCACGTTGGACTAAAAGTTGGATATTGTGGACTCTTTTGCTAGCGTTGGTTCCTGGCAGTATCGGGTTCATGGCGATGTCGATGCTTTTTAAGCTGCCAACTGCGCCGAATTGCCCATCGATTTTCTGGCCCCTTGCTAGTGCATCGGTGCGGCTGCATTGTGCGCAATTGGCAGCTTCTAAACAGACGGTGAACGACTTGTTGCAAGCGATCGCCTTGGTGAAGCAATTGCCACAAAACCATCCGTTACGCGTAGAAATCGACAAAAATATAGAAGATTGGTCCTCTGAAATTTTAAAGTTGGCTGATGGCAGTTTCCAGACCGGAAAACTAGATGAGGCGATCGCGACTGCTCGTAAAATACCTGAAGATTTATCTGCTCGTAAATTAGTAGAAGATAAAATTACTCATTGGCAGTCAATTTGGTCGAAAGCAGAAGGCATCTACAAAGAAGCGGAAGACCATACACGGGAGGGACGGTGGCACCAAGCCTTTATGACTGCAGCCAAATTGCTGCGAGTGGATAATAAATTTTGGGAAACCACTAGATACGAGCAATTGAATGGCCTAATTACCGGGGCACGGGTAGATGGCGAAAAATTAGCAAAAGCCGAAGGTCTAGCCAAAAACGGTACAGTCAATAATTTACTGGAAGCCATTAAGTTGGGACAGTCGATTGGGCAAAATAGTTATATCTATCAAAAAGCTCAAAAGGCAATTCCAGAATTTGGACGCAAGATGCTGGATTTGGCACAAGTAAAGTTGGATCGACAAAATGCCGATGAAGCGATCTCTATTGCCCAACAAATTCCTTCAGTCACAGGTTTAGACGGAGATACTCAAGACTTTATTACCTTGGCTGAAGCGCAACGCAGTGCCTGGATAGGTACTACGATCGGTTTAGAAGGAGCAATCTCCCAAGCCCAGCAAATCAGTACTACAAGACCAGTTTACGACAAGGCACAAAAACTGATTGCTCGCTGGCAGTTAGAAATTCAAGATGTCGCTCTTTTGGAAAAAGCCCGAAGCTTGGCAAGCCTTGGGACAGTAAGCGACCTGACAGCAGCCATTAATGAGGCACAATTGGTTCCTGCGAGCAACCCCCGTGGGAGGGAAGCAAAAAGTGAAATTGGTCGCTGGGTGGGACAAATTCAGACAATCCAAGACCGTCCTTATTTGGATCGTGCCGACCAAATCGCCTTGGTAGACGATATGAACTCCTTGCAAGCAGCGATCGCCGAAGCAAGTCAAGTCCGTCGCGGTCGGGCATTATACCCAGAAGCACGGAAAAAAATTCGTACTTGGACAGCTAAAATTGAGCGAATTCAAGACCAGCCCTACTTGGATCAAGCCCGTGCATTGGCTCGTGATGGTAATTTTAATGATGCCATCAGAACTGCTCAACAAATTGCGGATGGAAGGGCACTTGCACGAGAAGCCCAAGGGGATATTGATAATTGGCAAGAGCAAGTCAACGCCAGAGAAAACTGGAAGCAAGCAAGAGAAGTGGCACAAGGCGGCACACCAGACGCTTTGTCAGAGGCGATTAGGTTGGCCAGACGGGTGCCAGACAGTAGTATGTTACGTGGAGATGCGAACGTTGCCATTGACCAATGGAGTCAGCAATTATTGGACATTGCTCGTTCCCAGAGTGAGTCTGATGTTGAACGGGCAATTGAGACAGCGAGGCTGATTCCTAGACGTTCCGCAGCTTATAGCACCGCACGAGAACAAATAAGGACTTGGCGAGAATTTCTTAATCCTCCTGAGCCTCAGCAAACAGAAGAGGCATCACCGTCTGAGTCAACAAATAACGAACCGCAATAAAAAGTCTTGGAGTTAGGGGTTAGGGGTTAGGAGTTAGGAGTTAGGAATTGGGAGTTAGGAATTGGGAATGAGTAGGAGTTAAAATTAAAAAATTTTTAACTCCTACTCATTCCCATAGATAAGAATATTGCAACTTTCATCAAAAAAGCTTAATCTAAACTTATTGGCTCTTGCTCCTAACTCCTAACTCCTACCTCCTACCTCCTAACTCCTAACTCCTAACTCCTAACTCCTAACTCCTACCTCCTAACTCCTACCTCCTAACTCCTAACTCCTAACTCCTAACTCCTAACTCCTACCTCCTAACTCCTACGTAACTCCTACGTAACTCCTAAACTCATCTGGTAATACAAGTTTAAATTCTCAACTGCTCCCGATAATAATTCTCTTTCCCGAAAAGCTACAACTGTTCCTCGTACAGATTGCTTCTGATAATAATTATGTACTAATCTTGCTAGGGGGTTGCGTAAATTAGCAATGAAACTATCCGGTTCGGGGGTGGGGCAATACAGGATTATCTCCGGGTTAGCTTTTGAGAAACCAAATCCAAAGGCCCAGCAGTTATCCAACATCTGTAAAGCAGATGGAGACAAAACTTTTGCTAGTCGCCTTTGTACCCTAAGTTCTTCTAATTCTTTGCGTAGTATTCTTGGATACAACTCAATAGTGCTACGACCATCTAGATGAAAATCAAAACCCACTACTACTAGACTGCAGCAAACAATCATTGCTCGCAACTCTTCACTAGGTTCGCACAGAGCAATTGCGATTTCTAGTTTTTCTGGATAATCTTGAATCACAAACCAAACTTTCAAGCGTGAATCGAAAAGTTCCTTTCGCAGATCCACTCCCACTAGGATTTGTGAGATTTTGTTAGGGTCAAAATCATTACCTAAAAACTGCTCCATTAACCGATAATCCAATTTCACCTCATCCCTTGCTTCTACTTGGTGAAAGAAGTTGAGTGCTGCATCGAATTGTTTGAAACTTGGGTTATTGCGAAACAGGTTAAATCGAATAGGATACAGTTTCTCTTTCTGAATCTTGCAAGAACACTCCAGTCCCCAATCCTTTGCTTCCTTCACAAAGCACTCAAATTGCTCTAGTGCATAGACAGACTCAATCTGAAATGCACGTTTATGTTCATTAATGAAGTGTAGGTTGCGATCGCCCAGTAGCAACGTGTTATCGTCAGCAATCATTTCTGAAAAAATCTCGTCGTTTGCTTAATCAGGATTGTGGCTTATTCGGACCGGGTAGACCAGGGGGTGTATAGACAGGTGTCTCAGCCGTGATTCGTCCCATAATCGTAAAAGCTGTAGTTACTAATAACATTGAGATTTTAAAGATGCTAGCGGGATTAATTTTCCCCGTCTTTTGAAACTCGCTAAGTAGGTCGTTCATAGCAGGAGCAATTGCTATAATCGCTGTCGAAACTGCTCCCCAAAAAGTTTTGCTTTCAAAAATGCTTTTGGATTGACTGAATTCCACTCTGTCAGGACCAGGCAAACCATTAGGTGTATAGACAGGAGTTTGGGCCGTAACCCTTCCAACAACCGTTAAAGTGGTACTGGCCAACAACAGTGAGATTCTAAAGATAGTAATTGGGGAAATTTTTCCAGTCCTCAAAAATTCCACAATCATGTCGTTGACTGCAGGGGATATGGCTAAAATTGCAGTTGAAACTGCTCCCCAAAAGGTTTTACTTTCAAAGATGTTTTTGTATTCACTTGAAGCAAAGGAAGGTAAAACTTGTTCTACGGGACTTTGCATGGAAATTCTCCAACTGAATGGTTTGTTTTCAGTAACCTTATGAATCAAGGAGTAGATAGCTTAAAAAATCACTGCTCGTCCACTCCGTGATCCTTTTCGTAGTTATGTTGGCCGTTTGAATTTTCTTCTCCCCTTTGAATTGGGAGTAGGGGGCTTCATTGTCGAATTGCGAACGTTATAAGATCGTATCCGCTCAATAAATAGAACCTGACCTGACTGTATAAGGCTAAAACTAGCGAGAGATACTTTGGTTAAATATTATATTTATTAATAATCAAGTTTTTTAGTTGTTACAAAAATATAAATACTTATTCACCATAAGTAAAATAGTTTTCCAAGCAAAAAACGACCGTAGATAATAAATTGCATTAAGTGAAATAATAAAACTTCCCAAAGATAGATGATTTTAAAATAATTATTTAATCGCATTAATACAAATCTCTCTTTAGGCCGATGAATTAAAAAACATAGTAGTATGTGTGGTGAAATCCTCGGGAAGATTGCTTTAAAAAGTCAAATTGAATACAAATCCTCCTAAAGGAAGATGTGTCAGAGAAAACACTGATACTAAAGTTTTGAGAGACATACAGGGAGTTGATTTGGAATTTCGTGAAGTCGCTCCTGTATTTAGGGAAAAACCCTAACAAGTCTGCTATTTGCCAATATTGACTAATTTCTTGAATATCATTTGCGAGGTGTTTTATGTCTAAGAATACCGTTGAGAAACCTTCTGCGAATTACCTTGAGCAACTGTTGCAGCGAGCTGCGACTGATGCAGATTTCCGGGACGAATTGGAGAGCAACCCTAAATATTTTGGCATCTCATCTGAGACCGAACTAGTACTGCCAAAATCAGTTGCAACGCAGGAGCAATCAGGTATCGACTTGAAGGACAATATTGAAGGAGAATTGGGAATAGTTTCAATGGCTTGCCAAAGTACCTGTACTGGCGGTCCCTACACCATTGTTTGTGATGGGACAACAAAGTAAAAAAGAAAAAAGATAAAAGTAAAAAGTACATCCCCTAAACTTATTTATGGGATTTGTAAGGGAAGCCTTCTTTCTTGGGCTGTGCGTGTCTAACAAAATCTCTTACTCTTTTCGTAAATAAATTTAGGGCTTTAACCCTTTTACTTATTCTTTCTTTTGCCTTTTTACTTTTTAATGAGTGCCTTGTTTGGTAATTTTCTTTCTTAGGGTCGTGCGCAAGTAAATTACCTGTTTTGAAAAATATAAGCCTTGGTTCTCAAGGCTTTCAGTGATTAAAAAAGGTAACTTATTTGTGCAGTTCTAACACCGATAAGAGAGGCAAAATTACGAAGTAGCGGCATAGAGTTTTCAATCAAGAGATTATACTGTAGTCTCTTTTGCGATCGGCAATTTCCAAAGAAATAGTCTGATAAAATTTTGGTATGTGCAGACATCCTGCCTGACAGATGACTTATTTCTTGGATCTGTGTAGGGGAATTCAACATCAGAAAGTTTCCTAATATTCTTGTAGTGCAGATGTACAGTTTGCCAAACAGGCTTTTTGACCTGTTTGTTCTATAGGATGATTGGTTTCGTGGAATTCCCTAAGATAATTTTTGGGCTAGCATCAAAGTAATTTAAATGTGGTGCTAGTCTGGTTTACAAATGATGTTGAAGTAAGGACCGAAGTTGGAAGAAGGAGTAGCTAATAAAAATGCGCGTTCGTAAGTTTAGAGCTTCAGTAAAAAAAAGATGTTTTTCGAGTCCTTTGTAGCGCGTTCACGTAGTGTCTCGCAGAGAAGAAAAACAGTGTCCTTGTTTCAATCCCACATGAGTGCTCATGTGGGTACTTCTTCCTTCTTTCTTCTTCCTTCTTTCTTCGTGAATATGGCATTGCTGAATTGAAGTATGAAATTTAAAAACAAGGTACTTTAAACTCTTACTATTTGCGCCTACCTTCCCGCAATGCATGAGTTGATAGACTACAATGCTCAATCCTTCTTCACTTCTTGAAATTGCCACTTGCGCTAGCAATCTATCTGAGCGCACTATCATTGTTCAGCAATTAGCAAAACGTAATCTACAGGTAAAGTGTACTACTCAACTCAGCCCACTTGATACCTGGATTGTAGAAAAAATAGCAGGCAAATTAGCCGCAAAGTTCATCAAGAGGGACTCTAATCAGCAGTCCCTGACTCATTTCCCGAAAATTGGTGATATCAAAGAACTGCTAACTAAGTATAAATTATATGAATTGAATTTAGCTAATTTCTCTGAATTGGATAGGTTCGAGTTTATTAAAGTCCATGCAAAATGGTTAAACGTTTATCAAGCGGCTCTCGCAACGCTAGACTTACCGAGAGAGGATTTTTCGGATGCATACTGGTATAAAAATGATATTTATTACGGTAAATTTGCAAAAGTTTGCGAGCCATTTCTACGACTACTAGACCAAACATTGCGATCGCTATGTAATGTAATTAACGTATCCCAGCAAGGCAGGTATACAATTAATCCGCAAGTCTTGGCTGATATTCAGCTTCACCTGTTAAAGCGGTTTGAAATATCTTTAGCTTGGGCACTGGAAGCAGATATAAATGTTTACTGCTCCAAAAATAATATCGCCAAAACATCCGATTCTCGTGATGCTTACATCGCTTATCTTGAACAAACCTTTAATAGCGAGCAAGATTACCACCGCTTTTATTGCAAATTTCCCGTACTAGGACGTTGGCTAGCTCAAATCACCAATTTTCTCTGCACTGCTGGTGAAGAATTGATCCAACGTTTGACTATCGATCGAGAGCAAATCAGTTCTACCTTCTTTGGTGGTAGAGAAATTTCCCAAATCAAATCCTTGAAGTTGGGTCAGTCCGACCACCATGCTGAGGGCAAAAGCGTAATCATTGTTGAATTAGAGCTAATCGAATCTGAGACTGCAACTATAGTTTATAAACCCCGGTGTCTCAAATCTGAAGCTGCAATGCAAGGGTTGCTGGAAACTTTGAACCGAGCTAAAGTTGTTGAGTTTGCTACCTACAAAGTGCTTTGTAAGGAAGACTATGGTTATGCAGAGTTTATTCCTTCTGGGAAAAATCATGTCTTAAGCAAAAAGGATATTGAGAGGTTCTATAGTCAATTAGGCGGATATTTAGCTATATTTTATATATTAGGCGGCGGGGATATGCATTATGAAAATATTCTTGTCGCTAACGGTAATGCTTTTATTTGCGATTGTGAAACAGTCCTAGAAGTCCTACCCCACAATCTTGATAAATTACCAAATACAGTATTTGATTCGGTATTTAAAACCGTGATGCTTGATTGGCCACGTCCAAAAGCTGCGGATCGAACAAGGAGTATAAGTGGCTACAGCGGTGGTGAATCTTACGAGTCCCCATTTTCTGTATCCAAAATTAATGATTCTCGGATGTCATTAGCTTTGGCAGTTGAACAAAAAGTTGGGGAGCGCGTTGAAGTGGAACCAGCTAATCGCATATATTACAACGGACAGTTAGTAGGTCCGCACGATTATCAAGACTGTATTGTGAGTGGGTTTAACCAAGTTTATAGTTGGTTCCAACAAAATACCAGCTTCGGAATACAGCAGATTACAAAGCTATTCGCTCCTTCATCAGTCCGCTTCATCAATTTGGGAACACAAACTTATGTTAAGTTAATTGCTGCAGCACAACACCCGAAATGTTTAGCCGATCCACTAGAAGTTGATTTGTTTTTCAGCAGCTTAATTGAACATCCGAGGAAGTGGGACGAGACTTATCAGCTAGCAGAGTGTGAAGTTGCAGCACTGTGGCAATTAGATGTTCCACTCTTTACTGCAAAGGCAGATGATGATAATGAATTAATTTATAACTATCACCATTTACTGCCAGATACTTTAGCGATTTCACCGTTGGATAATGCAGCCAAGCGAATTCATAAATTATCTACGGAAAACCAAATTCGGCAAAATCAATACATTTATACCAGCTTTTCCACTGAAGAAATTAATAACCAATATTTTATTGATTCAGCCGTTAATTATGCTCAACAAATAGGCTGGCAGTTATGCGAATTGCTTCAGCCGTCTTCCAGTGAAGCTCCGTGGAAAAATTATGAATTTACGGGTACTCGTAAAGATATCGTGGATATTCGATCGGATCTTTATGCTGGATCGGCTGGGATTTGCTTATTTTTGGCTTACCTAGATTGGATTCAACCACAGCCTGAGTTTCGCCAAGCGGCAGAAAGAGCTTTAGAGTATTCCATCAAGCAACGTGATACTACGATGGTTGGGGTATTCCAAGGTGCAACTGGCTTAATTTACCTATTAACACACCTTGCCCAACTATGGAATAAACCAACCCTGCTTGATTTAGCTGCCGAATTGATTGATGAACTAATACCTGACATTAGTCAAGATCGTTACTTTGATATTTTACATGGTGTTGCTGGGATTATTCCTGTAATGATTGTTCTGGCAGAGGCTGGATACGAGAAAGCCCTTACCCTGGCTACCCAGTGCGCTCAACACTTACTTGAATATGCAACTTACGAGAACGGTACGCTTAGTTGGCCTTGTAATCGTTCAGAACTAGCACAAGCGAACTTAACTGGCTTCTCCCACGGAGCTAGCGGCATTGGCTGGGCTTTAATTTTGCTTGGTTGCCACATCAAAGATAATCAATACATTACAGCTGGTCGCCAAGCTTTTGCTTATGAAGCAAGCAAATTCGATTTAGCCCAACGCGATTGGTATGATTTACGAACATCAGTGATGAAGCTGAGTGGAAAATTACCACATTTTGCGAATGCTTGGTGTAATGGTGCGGCAGGAATTGGTTTGAGCCGCATTGCAATTTGGGCAGCTTTAGGCAAAAATGACGACGATTTACTGCGGGAAGCTTATACGGCTTTGAGTGCAACGTTACGTAACTTTCATCAGCTAGGAAATGACTCATTATGTCACGGGAAAGCAGGAAATGCCGAACTTTTACTGCGGGTTGCCAAGTTAAGGGATGAACCTTATTTGCAGATGGAAGCGAATGTACAAGCCCAAGCACAGTGGCGGAATTTTGAGAAGAGCCGTTATTGGATTTGTGGTACTGGTGGTAACGATGTCCTTCCCGATCTAATGCTTGGATTGGCTGGTATTGGAATGCACTTTTTGCGTTTAGCCTATCCGGAACGAATACCTTCACCCCTCCTATTAGATCCTCCACCAAATATTCAGAGCCAAGCAATCGGGACTTAACTGTTCCCATCCATATGCATTGATTAAATCTGAAAGAAGAAAAAAAGACTTATGCCAAAAGAATCTATCCAACAGTTCCATGAAGAATTTCTAAAAAGTGAAGAGTTGAAGCAGAAGGTCAGGACAATCACTACTTATCGGGAGATGATTAAGCTTGGAGAGAATTATGGCTACTATTTCACAGAAGAAGACATTGCTGAAGCAAATGCTACTTACCAAGATGACCAAAAGGTTTCTTTAAATAATATTTCTATTAATTCAGATGAAAATTCAAATCAAGTATATCACTATGATTTCAAATGCTCAGATATTGCAAATTTTGATAAAATCGCTCTAGAGTTTGAAAAACTCAAAATCAAACCCAGTACAGTAGATATGAATGAGTTTGAAAAATATTTTCAAAATGACGACTTGAATTTTACCTCTATCTCTCCTTCTTCACTTGAATTCAAGTCTTATTATGACGATATTATCAAGTCAGATATGAGGAAAAAAGCTCTTGAACCATTCCCGGAATATACAAAACGGTCATTTCACTTAATCAATTTGGATCTTCATGTAGAACACCAGCTTTATGAAGATTATTTTCTTAGTAAATTTAGAATAATTCAATTTTTGGAGAATCTTTTTGACACTGAAGTTAAGTTTTCCGGAAGCTTATGGTATCCGCCAAATTCATACAGATTATGGCATACCAATGAAACCCAGCCGGGATGGAGAATGTATTGGATTGATTTCGATGCTTTTGAATCAGATAAGCCGGAAAAATCATTCTTTCGCTATATGAATCCTCAGACTAAGGAGTTAGTTACACTTGATGAAGAACCCAAGATAGTTCGATTTTTTAAAGTCGAAAATAATTCCGATAAATTATTCTGGCATTGTATAGCTAACCCGACGCAATTTAATCGCTGGAGTTTCGGGTTCCTTATTCCTGATAACTGGATGCAAAAATTGCTTACTAGAAGCGAGGATAATAGTAAAAAGGTAGGTAATGAATGGGCTTACAAAAATTGAAGAAGGAAGAAGGAAGAAGGAACAGGTTTATATATGGGGATTCAGACAAGGCACGTTTGAAGAAGGAAGCTTCCAAGAGCAAGCTGCCGTCCCAACTCAAAACGAGCGACCTAAATAAGTCGGGGTATTAAACCCCCACAAAAAAGCGGATAAATTATCCCTTTTAGCTTTCAAAGCCTACCCGAGAAAATATATTGGGATACTTTTTATAGTTTAAAGGTCTTAAGACAGTAAATCTACGCCCTTGTATAGTTTAATCAATTGGGCTATTTGTTAATAAATCAAAAATTTTTGGTTTTAAGGTTTTATATCATGTGTTCTTGAAATAAGAACTGCTGAATATGGCTTTTGATATTTGTTGGACAACTGGAACAGAAGATATCACTTATCCTTTGGAGTCAAATTTACAGATAACTCCACCTGGAGAACCAAGATGAATATATTTGACAGTCAGTTGTGGAATCAATTTTTAGCAATTGCTAAACCTTACTGGTATCCATCCGAGGAAGAAGGAAGGACATTACCACAAATTTTGTGGTCATGGTCTAGGTTAGCTTTAGTGCTGTTATTGCTGCTCTCGTTCAACAGTTTAAATGCATTCAACAGTTATATAAATAGAGACTTGCTAGACGTCCTTGAACAAAGAGATGCTCCAAACTTCTTCCGTTTATTATTTCTTTATGCTACAACTTTTGCAATTCTGACACCGCTGATAGTATTGTCTGAATATTTTAGAAAAAAGCTCGCTCTCGATTGGTATGAATGGCTAAACAATTATATCTTGGATAAATATTTCCACAATCGGGCTTACTATCAAATTAATTTTCAGTCTGACATTGAAAACCCAGACCAACGTATATCTCAAGAAATCGAGCCAATACCCAGTCTCGCTCTAGATTCTTTGTTCATTATTATCGAAAAAATTATTGTCATAATTGCTTTTGTTGGAATTCTCTGGTCTATTTCTAAACTAATAGTATTTGTTCTGATTCTTTATTCTATCTTTGGCAACGCTGTCACGGTTTTTCTGAGTAGGGAAGGGTCGGGGATTAATTCCGATAAACTCGAATCCGAAGCCGATTACCGCTATTGCTTGACTCATGTTCGCAACAATGCTGAATCGATTGCTTTTTTTCGAGGTGAAGCCCAGGAATCACGTCTAGTTAAGAAAAAATTTACTGACTTGATTGAGAATTTTACTCGAATCATTGATTGGCAGCGGAATTTACAACTATTTGCCAATGCATATCAGTCTTTTCTTTATGTAGTTCCATTTTTAACGGTAGCACCTTTATATTTTGTGGATCGAATTGATTTGGGTGAGGTTTCTCAAGCGACCATCGCTTGCGCTCAAGTGGCAGGGGCACTGTCAACACTTGTATCTCAGTTTGGATCTTTCGGTTCATTTAGTAGTTTGATTAATCGTGCAGCAACTTTCTTGGAGGCTTTGGCAGCAGCGACAATACAAAAGCCAGGTAGTACCGTTGAGACAGTGGAAGAAGACCGTTTTGCCTTGGAAGAAGTTACATTGCAAACTCCCAACTACGAGCAAATTTTAGTCCAAAACTTATCAGTTTCGGTTGAACCTGGTGGACTGCTAATAGTGGGCCCTAGTGGCTCGGGAAAAAGTTCTCTGCTACGGCTAATTGCTGGGTTATGGAACGCTGGGACAGGTCGTTTAGTGCGACCAAGCCTAGAAGAAATGTTGTTTTTGCCCCAAAGTCCTTACCTGATTTTGGGAACTCTGCGAGAACAGCTACTATACCCCAATAGAAATAGTAGTGAAGTGACGGATCGGGAGCTTGAACAAGTGTTGGAACAAGTCAACCTTTATGACTTGATCGCAAGAATCGGTGGCTTGGATGCAGAAGTCTATTGGGAAAATATTTTGTCATTAGGAGAACAACAACGTCTCGCTTTTGCCCGACTGTTGGTCACTCGTCCACGCTACGTTATTTTGGATGAAGCAACAAGTGCCTTAGATTTGAGAAATGAGGAAAATCTCTATCGACAGTTGCAACAAACTGAAACAACTTTTATTAGTGTTGGTCACCGAGAGAGCTTGTTAAATTATCACCGCTATGCCCTAGAACTTTCAAGGGATTCTACTTGGCAACTTGTTTTAACTCAAGACTACCACTCTGATTCTAGTTGGGAATAATTTTTCTACTTCAGGATTGTCTTACTCTTGAATAAGAGTTGTAACAGTAACAAACTTTTTAATAAAATAAAATGCAAAGTCTTAAAAAGATTGCTTTAGCTGTGCTATTGACAGGTTCGCTACTTTTATGGGTTCAAGGATCTGCCTTGGCTTTTAAGGTTCCCATACACGAAGCAATCACTAGAGAAGCACTTGCTGCCACCCAGCCTGCGATCGATGGTGAAACGCTGAAATTTTCAAACCGAGCCATCCAGCAGATTGTGGATGCTAATAAGGATACGGATCAGGTAGTCAACCAGTTCAGCCCTGAGAAGCATTTCGACGGAGAAGATTTTCTTGGTGGAAGTAAACGGCTCGTTAACCTCAAAGAACGAACGATCGCTAAAGTTATTGACGAAGATCCCGAAGAGTCATCGGCTCGTAAGGATCTAGGTGGTGCCTTGCATACTCTTCAGGACTTCTATGCTCACAGTAATTGGTTAGAGCTGGGACATACCAGCCCTAATATCAATAATAAACTAGGTCGTGAGGAATTTTCTGGAGCTAGGAAAGACACGCCAACTTGTCCGAAAGATCCAGGCACTCTCGCTGGTGCCGGCTTAAGTGAATTAACCTCTGGGTATTTCCTCTTCTCGGGGAAGGTAGTTCCATCATGCAGTGTTCCGGATGGAAAATGCCGACATGGACTTCCCTTAGCCTGTCCCACAGGAATTAATAAGGATGATGACAGCCGAACTGGATTTTCAACTGCACGAGCTTTGGCTGTTGAAGCTACGAAGGAATTTCTCAATCACATTTTTACTGATTCTCGCATGGCTGGTAATCCTAAAGCAACTAAAGTGCTACTAGGAATCAATTGACACTTTTACGAGGTTTTATGATTAAGGATGTATTAGAGTCTTCTTTGATTGCTTCACGAAATTGGCAGTCGGTGTTGGAAGCTTACAAGTCGTCTACACCATACAATTATGTAGTGATGGACGATTTTCTCCAACCTAATATTTGCAAGCAACTTCATCAAGAGCTATTGAATCACTTGGGATGGCGCTATCAGGATGACATAGAACAGCCTATTATTAATAATATGAGACCTGATATAGAGACAATTTTCACGATTGCAGAATCACTTAAAGTTCATTGTCCCTCTCTGTTCTCTAATTATGAATTGGTCGAACATTGGGCGCTCATGTATCCTAAAAATGCCCTTGGAAAAGTCCATTCTGATATTGGAGCTTTAACCTTAAATATCTGGCTGACACCAGAACAGTACAACCTAGATTCTTCCGGAGGGGGGCTTGTTTTTTTTGATGTCAAGCGTGAGTCCGAAGCTTCCTCTAATAAGCCCTCATCATATCTTTGGTCAGAGCAGTATGTAAAAGATTTTACGGCAGGACAAAAAGTCAGCGTCAATTACAAATGCAACCGCGCACTTTTGTTTGATGCCAGAACCTTTCATCAAACTGATACTTTTTCCTTTGCCAATATGAAACCCGAGTCTTACCGAATCAATCTTTCTTTGGCTTTTGATAATCCTGACGCTTATCGCGATCGCGTTTCCTCCTTTACAAAAGCATTGACCAACAAAAGTAACGATTGAGTCAATGTACTGCTTTGGAAGTTGATTGCCCGAATATCTGCCTTCCTAATACAGCTAAAATCAGCGACAGCAGTACCAAAAAAGCACCAGCAGAAGCATAAGTCATCCCCAATCCGCCAACTAATACCATTTCTGTATGAAGCTGCGCTAAATTAGAAATAAGGGTGCGTTTGGTTTAAACGTGATGGGTTTGAGATTGCAAGTCGAGATTAAAGAAAGCCTTGAAGAATTGGAAAAAGCTGTTAAATATGCAACAACGGCAAGTAGCAAAGAGCGATTACAAATGCTTTACTGGCTTAAAAGTGGTCAAGTCACAAGTCTTTTAATACCGCAAATATATCTGAACCGGATAACTCATATTCTTTTCTTGTGTTGTCATCGCGAACTTCAAAGGCATCTCTCCAAGGTGCATTTAAATCCAATGAGACTACATCTGGAAATCTGGAAATTCATGATTTTCGCAGTCCAAGCGAAAGAATTTATACGCCATGCTCTGATAATGTTATTAATTGGAGTGCAACAAAGCAGTAAGGCAATTGCGGTGGAGGTAACTGAGAGGTGATCGCGGTTGCTGCATTAAACCCAATTCTTTCCGACCAAAGTGCTACATCAGCTTGTTTGGCTCTTGCAGCGCATTGCTACCATTGACCGCGAAATTGGACTCGATGCCAGTGTGCTAGGGGAAACTATCTCCGAGCGATCGCTTGAGGAACTGATAAGAAGGCATAACCGTAAGCTACGACGAACGGGTAAAAAAAGGGCATCATCGCACTGAAAAGCGCTCAATATGGAGTGTTCCGGTTTCTCAACTACCACCTCTACATAATCAAGACGAGTTGTATTCTGCTGTATAATCCTGTGAGAAAATATTATATTGCAAGATTTATGGCAAATCGGTTCAATCGATTTTGGTCTAAAAAGAAGGTTAGAGGCTGGAAAAGACAGATTAGAAAAATTCCCAAATGGAAAGAGCGAAATTTCAACATTGATTTAAATAATTTCAACTGGGATCATGTAAGAATTGAATCTGTCAGAGCATCAACACCAATGTGGTACAGACGGTTAATTTTAGAAGCGATATTTGAAATTTACCACAATTGGAGAAACCAACTTATTAAAAGAGGAGAACCTTTTTACTTAAAAATTTGGTTGTTTCATCCACGATTTTATAAGTCAGAAGTCGTTGCCGGAATACGTGAACGAATTGATTGGTACAATAATGTTTTTTCTACCTCAGAAAATCAAGACCAAGAATTCACATATCAAGAATATGCTTCAAATCGCTACAATTTGGATGATATAACATGGGAATTAGCCATAGATGATGTTGTGCATTCTGAAAAATTTGATGAATTAACACCCCAGGATGTAAAAGTTCTTGAAAAAACAGCTTACAACATAACTCAAACATCTGACGGTGATACTTTATACGCAGTCTGGCTTGGTTCAGTCTGGCTTGGTTCGGAGATGTCTAATGGTTAAGCATTTGATTGTTGTCTGGCGATCGCAAGGGAGCGCAAGCAGGCATCGCGCTATCTATACTTTGGACATCATCTAATACAATCAATACTGGTTCGGATTCAGGTTGCCAGCGATACATTTTAATAAAGAGATAAATTAAACGTCATGACCCAAACCCAACCACTACAAAAACTATATTCGTTCGATGAATTTATCGAATGGTATCCAGAAGACGGGAAACGCTACGAATTACACGATGGAGTAATAATTGAGATGCCACCAGCCACGGGTGATCACACATTTATTATCAGTTTTTTACTGCAAGTAATATTACCTTTGATACAACCGTATCTAGTCTCATCGTCAGCATTCGTAAAAACACCCAATGAACCATCAGCTTACATACCTGATATGTTGGTCATCAATCCAAACAATCTCGTAAATGAACCATTCTGGAAAAAACAATCTACACTCATTTATCCAGAATCTATACCCTTAATAATTGAGATAGTTAGTACCAACTGGCAGGATGATTATGATAAAAAGTTTAATGATTATGAAGCTATGGGTATACGAGAATACTGGATTGTGGACTATGCCGCGTTGGGTGGACGTAAATACATTGGTAAACCTAAGCAACCTACAATTTTCGTATGTGAATTAATCGATAGTGAATATCAAATGACACCATTTAGAGGTACTGACCGCATCGTATCGCCGACTTTCCCGCAGTTGAATCTAACGGCCCAACAAATATTTGACTCTATTATTTAATTAAAATCTCCATCGGACTATCCTAGTCCAGGGTGTCCAAGGTGAAAACCGGGCCATTTTTTGCTTGGATATGCTGGGCAGAGTAGAGAGGCCCAAATCGATATCGATACCACATAATGAAACCCCCGCGCATCCAAAGAAAAGTATCAAAAAGCCCCAAGTAATTTCAGAAAACAGCCACAGTGTTTGTTGGCACTCGACTTACCAACCACTAATTAACTTAAGGTGCCGCGAATAGCCAAGAAGTGCACGGCTAATAGCCCAAGCTGATGCACTTCAAATGTCTGTTGAGCAGTATCTTCAATCTCTGATTCAGAGCAACCTGGCAGAGTCCCCGTCTCTCATCCCATCACCCCGTGAGGAACGGATGGCTGCTCTTGAGCGATTTTGCAACAATCCTGCCCTTGCTAAGGTTCCACCACTTTCTGATGAAGCTATTAGTCGTGAGAGTATCTATCGGCAACGGGAAGATAATCAACTATGACCTATTTGGTGGATACCAATGTCCTGCTACGTCTGGCACAAAACACTGACCCGTTACATCCACCTGCCCGTAGTGCCTATGTCGCATTAGAGGCTGAAGACAAGACGCTGAAAATCGTTCCCCAAACCATCATTGAGTTTTGGGTAGTAGCAACAAGACCCGTGAGTGTCAATGGCTTCGGCTTTTCGATCGCTCAGGTATCTTATGAAATTGGACTAATGAAGCAGTTGTTTATACTCCAGCCAGACACCTCCGCCATCTTTACAGAATGGGAAAAGTTGGTGGTCAAGTATCATTTTTGCCCCTTGTTCAAAGAGTCTACTTGATCAAAATTCCGAATCTGCATTCATAAGGCCTCAGATTTGTTGCAAAATGTTGAAATCCCCACCAACCCCAGGCAAACACAGCCAAGTCTGTTCCTTATGGCAACAATTAACAACAACTATCTCAAACTCAAAGCCGGCTACCTGTTTCCGGAAATTGCTCGTCGAGTAAATAGTTTTGCGTCTTCTAATCCTGAAGCTAAGGTTATTCGTTTAGGGATTGGTGATGTCACAGAACCATTACCAGAAGCCTGTCGGACAGCGATGATTAAAGCCGTAGAAGAAATGGGCGATCGCTCTACCTTCCAAGGCTATGGACCAGAACAGGGCTATGCTTGGTTAAGGGAGAAAATCGCCCAACATGATTTTCAATCTCGCGGATGTGAGGTGGATGCATCGGAAGTATTCATCTCCGACGGTTCTAAGTGTGACTGTAGTAATATTCTTGACATTCTGGGAGACGACAACATCATCGCCGTCACCGACCCAGTTTATCCTGTGTATGTAGATACCAACGTCATGGCAGGACATACGGGAGAAATTAACGAAAAAGGCGAATTTGATGGCTTGGTATATTTACCAATTTCCGCAGAAAATAATTTTACCGCCCAAATTCCCACTCAGAAAGTCGATTTAATTTACCTCTGTTTCCCCAATAATCCGACCGGAGCTACAGCAACTAAGGAACATCTAAAGGCTTGGGTAGATTATGCTCTTGCAAATGGCTCGATAATCTTCTTTGATGCCGCTTACGAAGCCTTCATCAACGACCCCAGCATACCTCACTCCATCTATGAGATTGAAGGAGCAAGAGATTGTGCAATTGAATTCCGTTCCTTCTCCAAAAATGCCGGCTTTACCGGTACCCGCTGCGCCTTGACAGTCGTACCCAAGACACTCAAAGGAAAAGCTGCCGATGGTTCCGATGTCGAACTGTGGAAGCTGTGGAACCGCCGCCAGTCTACCAAATTCAACGGCGTTTCTTATATTGTGCAACGCGGTGCAGAAGCTGTTTATTCAGAGAAAGGAAAATCACAAATTAAGGAACTTGTCAACTTTTACATGGAAAACGCCAAGATTATTCGTGAGAAACTGACAGCCGCTGGTATAGAGGTGTACGGGGGTGTAAATGCACCTTATGTGTGGGTAAAAACACCCAACGGTTTATCGAGTTGGGATTTCTTTGATAAGTTGTTGCATACTTGCAATGTTGTGGGTACACCTGGTTCTGGTTTTGGTGCTGCAGGTGAAGGTTATTTCCGGATTTCTGCATTTAACAGTCGGGAGAATGTAGAAGAAGCGATGAAGCGGATTGTGGAGAACTTTAAGGTCTAAAGGTAGTTCGGGTGGGCTATGCTGCCCACCGTGGTTGACTACTGGTGCAAAATTCTAAAATGAATTTATTCAATGCTGAAATCAAGATTATGACAGACCAAGAATTATACGAGCGAATTGTTCTAAATCCTAAAGTCATGGTAGGAAAGCCAGTAATTAGGGGAACCCGTTTGAGCGTTGAGTATATTCTAAACCTCCTTGCTCATGGTGCAACTGTCACAGAAATTATTGAAGAATACAAAGGTCTTAGCCCTGAAGATATTCAAGCTTGTCTTTTGTTTGCCAGTAAGTCCCTATCAAATACAACTTTCATGCCACTTATGGAAACAGCTTAGATGCGCTTTCTAGTAGATGAATGTACAGGATCATCTGTTGCTGAGTGGTTACGCAGTCAAGGTCATGATGTTTTCTCTGTTTATGAAGAAGCACGAGGCATGAATGATGATAATGTGCTGCAAAAAGCATTCACCGAAAATTGGATTCTGATTACCAATGACAAAGATTTTGGTGAAAAGATTTACCGAGACGGATGTCCACATAGAGGCGTGATTTTCATGAGACTTGAAAATGAGCGAGCAGCCAATAAAATAGAAACGCTTCGGCGGTTGCTTGAAAGCTATGCGGAACGGTTACCTGAACAATATGTTGTGGTTACAGATAACAGAGTTAGATTTGCATCATCATAATGTATGTAGACTTTTAAGCAACGGCTAAAACATTGTCCGATCTTCTGGTTGCAGAAAAGGAAAAAGGCAATGCTTGACGGTCAAAGAGATCCATTCGTTGAGCGAAACAACAGCCTCGGTGTTTTTAGCATAATGCCCTATTTGCCGATCGCACTGACCTACCGAAAGCGTTCCGTGGACTTGATTTATAATTACGTCTCGGGCGATCGCCAATAAATACTATTTTCACGTCGCATCAACTGGTAGCCGACTAACTCCCGTCGCAAAGTGGCACAGTCAATATGGTATTGCTTGAGAATTTCATTTACCTTCTCTTCTGGGTATTCAACTCCAATTTCAAATTTAGTCACCAACCATTTGAGAATTACTAAGCGCTTTTTGCGACTGGCTGGAATTTCTTTGAGACGGATATCTCCATCACTATTGAAAATATCACCTTCTAAAAAAGTTTTCAGTACTTTATTTTCCCATGCATCAATATCGACATCTTCTACTAAAGACGCTATCTTATCGATAGTAAAAATTTCCTTGCTAATACCTTGCAAAGCTTCGTTATCCAACTGATATAAGTGGGTATTACCTTCAGCACGCATAGTCACTAAATTCAGTTGCTTTAATTTAGACAAATGATGAGATACTGTTGGCTCTTTGAGTTGTAGTAACACTGCTAATTCTTCCACACTACACTCTTGGTTTGCTAAAATACCCAAAAGTTTCAACCGACTCTCATCCGCCAAAGCTTTGAAAAATTGCAGCAAGATTTGAAATTGATTTGTCTTCATAATTTTTGATAATTAAATTCGACCTAAATCTAATTAGAACTAGACCGAACTAGCTAACTACCCTCCTCCTCGGACGCAGCATTGCTGCTGTGTAAGCGCATTTCGCATTCTTGCTAATTTTGTTACGTATTCTTAACAATCTTGAGATTTCTTAAGTGCTTTTTTAGATTTCACTCATGTATCTAGGCGAAAAATTAAAAATAGGTATGGTCAAACACGACATTTTTTTGTATAGGCGACAAAATATTTGGGCAGAAAGCAAAGGTGTTTGTATATATACAAAAAACAAGTGTACCGGAAGCGATCAATAAGCTTTTTTAGAATACCTTATAGCGATTCCAAAATGCATAATAAATCAAAAATAATTCCGATGATAAGTAATTCTAAATTCAATTATTAGCAATCCAAATTATTTCACGGGACGGACGATTACAGGTTTTGTTGGTGTTTTTGGTTCAAATATAGCGGTTAATGCCTGTTCTAAAGTTTCTGCCATGACGATGCGGTTATTGTAAACAACAATTACCCGGACTAAAGTCGGTAAACTATTTTGTTCGGCTTCTAAATAGAGTGGTTCAACGTAGAGAAGAGATTTTTCAATCGGGATTACTAATAAATTACCTTGAATTACCCGTGAACCTGCGCGATTCCACAAAGAAATCTGCTGGGAAATCTCTGGATCTTGGTTGATTAAAGCCTCAACTTGTTCTTGTCCGTAAACGAGTTGTTGCTTGGGAAACTCATACAACAGCAATTTGCCGTATTGATCCCCGTCGGAACGTGCTGCCAACCAAGCAATTAAGTTTGGACGTTGGGTTGGGGTGAACGGTGGCAGTAAAATAAACTCTTCTGTATCGGTGGTAGGCAACTTCATTATCAGGTAGTACGGTTCTACCGCACGGGGTTTGCTGCCATAAATTTCTGTAGGTATTTGCCATAAGTCCTCCCGGTTGTAAAATACTTGGGGATCGGTCATATGATAGGCTAACGACCGTTCAGATTGAATCTTGAACAAGTCTACAGGATAGCGGAGATGGCTGCGCAGAGTCGCAGGGATCGCATCAAGGGGTTTGAGCAAAGTCGGAAAAATTTTCCCGAAAGTGGCGATCATCGGGTCTGTTGGGTCGGCAACGTAGAAATTAACATTGCCATTGTAGGCATCGATAATCACTTTTACACAGTTGCGGATATAATTAAATTTATTCTTACCAGGGTCGGAATAAGGATATGCTTTGCTTATTGTGTAAGCATCGAGAATCCAGTATAGATAAGTCTTTTCCCCTTTACTAGTTGTCGCCCCTCCATCGGCTGAAACTAAATAAGGGTCGCTATCATAGGATAAAAAAGGAGCGATCGCCTGTACCCGTTCTTTAATATTCCGGCGAAACAACAGCTTTGTTTGCGGTGTGAAATTGCGTGTCAGTAGCATCTGCCAATCTTTGAGATATTCGGCAAAAACCAACCGCTTCCATCCCCCAGCAATCGCAATTCCACCCCGGCCATCGTAAACGTTATAGACATTATCATTACCCTTGGGATAATCTAACTCTTGGGTTTTTGTTCCAGTTATTACATAATTATTAGTGATTTCGCCGTAATAAATTCGCGGTTGCCCAGTGGGAATGCTGGCACGAATTGACTCACTCGATATCTGCAAAGAACCTTCTTTACCCGTATTATCAACACCAATATCTTGCACGTAATAATCTGGTAATCCTCCAGGAGCAACAGTATTTACCGGACTAAGGGTAAAGCCGTAGCCATGAGTATAAACTAAATGTTTGTTTACCCAGGTCTGTGCTTGCTGCGGAACCAACCCATAATCTAATTCCCGTGCTGCAATAATTGTTTGTTGCTTCTCAGCTGCTTGTGGTGTATTAAAATTTAGATTTCCTCCCCCTCTCCCCACCTTCCTTAAGGTGTAACGGTCAATATCAGCACCAAGAAATTGATAGTAAGGTCGGATTTGTTGCAACTGGCGGTTAGTTTCTAACAAGGGACGTGTATCCCATAAACGAATATTGCGAATTGTTAAATCATTTTCTTGTAATGCATCTGCACTCAGCTGTCCTCGGGGGTCAAAAGTTTGGGCTTCAATCCGATCTAAATTAAATGCCTGTCTGGTGAGAGCGATGGTACGCTCAATGTAGGGACGTTCGCGAGCTAGTTCATTCGGTTGGACGATGAAATACTGTACACAATTGGGTAATATTTCACCAGAAATACTAGCTACTACTATATATAATCCTAACAGGTAAATTAGATGGCGAGGGTAACCAATCGTAACTCCTCCATTAGGAATTGAAGATTTCCTTTTCTTTACTCCCTTTAACAGCCGAGATAAAGCAATTATTCTTAGTAGCAGGTAAACAGCGATCCCTACAGCCAAAAGACTTAACCCTGTATAAATTGGCAACTGTACTTTAATCGCAGTATAGCTAGCGCCGTAATTGACACCATAGGTGGAATACAATAACGAGTAACGCAATAGCCAATAACGCCCAGCGATCGCCAACATTAGAAGGCTACCATTGGCGTTTAAGTGGAGTTTCTGTAGCAAAGAAAATCCCTCAAACTGCCCTTGACTCAAACTATCTTTTGAGCGCAAATAAATTAACGCTACAGATGCCGTACCGGATAAAAATACTCCCAACAACCCTAAATCTACCAGTTCCCAAATCGGCAGGGAGAATATATAAAAGCTAATGTCTTGGTTAAATAGGGCTTCTTTATAATTAAAACTGCTTTGATGGAAATACTGTAAAATTTCTATCCAGTGTGCCGAAAGTACAAAACCCAACAGCAAACTAATTGAGACTGCGATCGCATTTAAGAAAAACAGAGGATTAATTAATATTAAAAAAGTCAACCCCAGCAGCAAACCTGACTGGACAATTGGAATAGATATTTGTTGCAATCCCAAAAGTGGCGACAATTTCAGATTCGGACGCCAAATATTTAAAACTTCCTGCCCATAGTAAATCAGTACTAATCCTACCAATGCACTCAGCCCCAGCACTATTGGCAGGAGAAAGCGTAATTTCAGTACTGAATTTGAGGAAATTAATTCCTTTCTTGCTCCCTCCTGTGCTTGGTTTTTAGGGCTAGGGATCGAGTTACTTAGCCTTTTAGCTACAGTCAAATTAAGTAGCAAAAATGCAGATGAGGAAAAAAAAGCGATCGCCCACAATCCCAACTGCGTTTTTATGCGCAAGAAAAATGCTAATGAATACCCAATTTCGCCAAACCACAAAATTTCTGCTGCTACACGGGAGGCTAAATCAAACAATAGCCACAAACCCAACACAAGTAGAATTACTCGATGAATTGGTTTGAAAAATTTATAATTCATCGCAGCTATCAGTATAAGTCGCCTTTATTTAGGAGTGCATTAGCCTTTCTGACTTGCCCGACTAATTGTTAATAGCAATCCAAAATGCAAAATCCTTTAAGACTAAATGCCATAGAAGTAGTAGTCAGAAGTATAATTTACTGACACTTCAGCACCTGTGTTGGCCCGAGTGCATCCTTTAACAGGAGCTTTGCCACCCACAGTATCTACCCGTTGGATATATTTTACCTTGTTGAAAATACCATTGCCCTGGTTTGATTTTGCTTGCAGAAGCAACCAAGGAATAGCGTTCTTATTCGGTGAGTCCGCTTTGGATTTAACCTCACCGACAACTTTACTGCCATCATTTGCTTCCCAAGTCGGGCCTATGTAGTGTGTGCCAATTTTCTGCCCTTTAGCGTCAAATAAGTCAGCTTGGGGTGCTTTTAAACTCCACTCGGACTGATTGGGATTGTCAGAGAGTGGCTTACACTGATAAATTTGGACTCCCTTAGCACTCAAAGAGGCAAGCAATGTCTGTCCCACTGCCACTTGCAAGTTTTTCGGAACCCTTGGTCGCGAGTATAATTGCTCTGGTTTATTTGGTGGTAATCCCATTTGTGCGAGTAATAACGGGAATAGCCCAAACCATGTAGATTTAAAGTTGTTTGTTTTCATACTCAATAACTCGAATCAACTGCTTTAGCTGAACTGCTCTTCAATATCGAGGTTGAATAACATTTGCAAAGTCTGCATACATCGCCGCCTTGCTTCAACATCCTGCTGCGCACGCAATTGCACCATTGGATCGTGTAAAATTTTATTAACAATGCCCCGCGTTAGGGCTTCAATAACTTCTTGATGTTTTTCGCCGAATTCTGAACCCAATCGCGACAAAGCTTTTTCTAATTCTTGCTCCCGGATAGTTTCGATTTTATTCCGCAAACAACTTATTGTAGTTACAGTTTCTAGCGATCGCCACCAGATATCGAAAGTATCTACCTCTTCTTCCAACAGTCGCTGGGCATCAATAGCCATTTGACGGCGGCTTTCTTGGTTTTGTGCCACCACTGCTTTCAAATCATCGACGTTAAACGCTTGGACGTGCCTTAGTTCGTTCACATCCACATGGACGTTGCGGGGCACGGAAATATCAAATAGCATTAACGGTCGGCTGGGTTCTATAACCATTTCTAGTTTGGCGCGGTCAAGTATCGGTTCCATAGCAGATGTACTAGTAAACACTATGTCAACATCGGCAATTACTGTCATCATTTCCGATAGTAGATGAGTTTTAATCGGCTGTCCGGGGAATAATTTTGCTAATTCTAGTGCCCGCTCGACAGAACGGTTTAAAATAGAAATTCGGGATGCGCCTTTGGAAACAAGATGTTGCACCAGCAAGCGAGACATCTTACCCGCACCGAGAATCGCCACTCGGCAAGTTGCTAGATTTTCTACTTTCATCACAGCCAATTCCACAGCGGCCGAACTAATGGAAACAGCGCCGGTGCCAATATTCGTTTCAGTACGGACTCGTTTACCTGCTGTAATTGCTTGTTTAAATAATCGATTCAAAATCGTTTTTATACCACTATATTGCTGTCCCAGTTTGTGAGTATTTTTCACTTGGGCGAGAATTTGTCCTTCTCCAAGTACTAAACTATCCAAACCAGCTGCTACCCGCATCATATGCATCACCGCATCTTGATGTAACAACATAAACAGATGCGGTCGCAGAGAGGGAATAGCTAATTTGCTGTGTTCCGACAGAAACTGAATAACTTCCCGGATACCTTGCTCGCTTTCGTGAGCGACAATGTAAATTTCCAACCGATTGCAAGTGCTAAGTATGGCGACTTCCTCAATATGGGGATAGCTCAAAAGTTGAGCGATCGCGCTTTGGGTTTGTGGCTCTGGAATACTCAGCTTTTCCCGGACTTCAACAGGGGCTGTTTTGTGGCTTAACCCCACTACTGCAATTTGCATATTTTGTCAATTTGTTAACTGTTATTTGTTATTTGTTATTTGTTAGTGGTTAGTTGTTGGTTCTTAGTTGTTGGTTGTGAATTTCGCGCCTTCTAACTCCTAACTCTGCTCCTCCTAACCACTAACCACTAACCACTAACCATTAACTACCGCAGTTGTAAACTCTTCGGCTCGTCAAACATATGAATTGTATCCACAAATCGGGCAGTTTGGGACTGGCTGGAAATTACCAAACTTTGGGTTCTTGCACCACCGTGGAAAAAGCGGACTCCTTCCATGAGGGTTCCTGGGGTGATACCACAAGCTGCGAACAATACGTTTGCACCACTGGCTAGTTCTTCGGCATGATAACTCCGATCTGGGTCTGTAATGCCCATTTCTTTGAGCCGTGCCAGATTGCCTTCTCTGCTTTCCCCAATTAAACCTGTTTGAACTACTTGTGGATCGTAGATCAATTGCCCTTGGAAATGACCGCCTAAACAACGCATAGCTGCCGCAGAAATCACACCTTCTGGTGCAGCACCGATACCCATAAGCGCATGGATATTGGTACCAGCGAACCCGCAGCAGACAGCAGCAGAAACGTCACCATCACTGATTAATCGGACTCTTGCACCTGCAGTGCGAATTTCAGCTATTAGTTCTGTGTGACGCGGACGATCCATCACTACTACCACTAATTCTTCTACAGCACGGTTTAAGCACTCGGAGAGAATTTTGAGGTTTTCTGTAGCTGACTTGTTGATATCTACATGACCACGTGCTTGAGGTGGAGCTGCTAATTTCCTCATGTAAAAGTCAGGAGCAGCAAATAAACCGCCTCTTTCGGAAATTGCCAACACTGCCATTGAGCCATTTTGACCGTATGCTACCAGGTTGGTGCCTTCGCAAGGGTCAACAGCGATGTCAATTTCCACTAATTCATCAGGGTTGCAGAAGTTTTTAGCATCTGGACGAGTACAGATACCGACTTCTTCTCCAATGTAAAGCATCGGGGCTTCATCACGTTCCCCTTCCCCAATCACAATGCGACCCCGCATATGAATTTTATTCATCCGTTCCCTCATGGCTTCTACAGCCACTTGGTCTGCGGTGTTCTTTTCGCCCTTACCCATCCAACGTGAGGATGCGATCGCGGCTTGCTCAACTACCTCAATAATCTCTAAACCAAGCGTATTTTCCACAGACTCAGCCCTCTCAATTGCTTGACGTTACGTTATTCGGTGCAAACCGGTGTCAGTTTTACAGTCTACCAAAGGGGGGATACTTGCGGATACCCGAAAGATATTGTCTATGGAAGGGTTTTTGTTAAGAAGTTTTACTAATTAGTCTGTTTTGATACTGCTGAATTTTTATTGCCTTCTTGTAAATTGAGAAAATTATCCAAAATTACAACGTTTTTCAGGGGATGCACGCAAGTCTCTAAAGTCTTGGAACTAATTAATTGCCTGGAAACACCCTTCCCTAGGTAATTCCGGCTCAACTTTACACGCAAAATTTCAATTCCCCAAAGAAATATTTTTCTCTATAACCTTTTTTGCTCTTTGTGACAAAAAAAACTACAAAATTTTACATTTTTTTGATTTGATCCTATATTACTGATATACAATAATTAATATTTTTGTTTCAGGACGCATATTTTGGGCTTTAGAAAAAATTTTGCGTAAGCACTAAATAAAAATTTGTGGAGTCAATCACTTACTAAAATTTTAATTGAGGGATAGCATTCGCTTTTATATTTAAAAAATACCTCCAAAAACAATTTAATATTCCAAAAAATGTGCATACCTAGATTGCCTCTTTAAGAAGCGGGGAATTTTATTTTTCACAAATGATTTAGGAACGCTATAGTTGCGATTTATTTCCTTTTTTTCATTATCAAAAATTAGACATTTTCTCGAATTTTATATAGATAAAAGTCTATGAAGACCAAAACCAATAGTTATTAAGCAGTAGGTACAATAAAAAAATCATTAAATAAAAAATCAATTACGCTTTTACAAGTAATAATTTAAGTTAGACAAGCGTTACAAAAATTCATAAGACAGAAAAATGTTGGAACTTTTCAACTCTCTTTTAAATCGTCATCCAGAACTTATCAAAGCCAATACGGAAATTTACACTTGGCAGACTTGCCCTTACTGCATCCGTGCCAAAATGCTGCTGTGGTGGAAAGGTGTAAAATTTACCGAATATAAAATTGACGGTGACGAAGCGGCTAGAGCAAAGATGGCAGAACGCAGCAACGGACGTCGTTCAGTACCGCAAATTTTTATCAATAATCAGCATATGGGGGGTTGCGATGACCTTTACGACCTAGATACCAAAGGTCAACTAGACCTGCTTTTAAAAATAGGGAGTTAGGAGTTTGGAATTTGGAGTTTGGAGTTTGGAGTTTGGAGTTTGGAGTTAGGAGTTAGGAGTTTGGAATTTGGAGTTTGGAGTTTGGAGTTTGGAGTTTGGAGTTTGGAGTTAAAAATTCATAACTCCTAACTCCCAGAAGAAGCCTGTGAGTTTCCTTTTTATCCGGGAGTTGGGGGTTTAATACCCCGACCTAAGAAGGGTCGCCCGTTTTGAGTTGGGGCTTCGGCGTGAGCGCGACTCGACTGAGCGCTCGCCGAACGGTCTGAATTCACATCTTGTAAACGTCTTCCTTCTTCCTTCTTCCTTGATTCAAATAAGAAAATGTTAATTGAATACTCAGATTATCTTATACATCGACAATGGATGAGTCGTGCCCTAAAATTGGCAAAAGCTGCTGGTAATACTGGAGAAATCCCAGTAGGCGCTGTTATTGTTGATTCATCCGGAAATTTAATTGCAGAAGGTGAAAATCACAAAGAACGCGACCAAGACCCCACAGCTCATGCGGAAATTATTGCTCTCAGGGCGGCTGCTAAGGCGTTAAAAAGTTGGCGTCTAAACCAATGTACTCTCTACGTGACTCTAGAACCTTGCCCGATGTGTGCGGGTGCAATTATCCAAGCACGTTTAGGACTTCTTGTCTATGGGGTTGACGACGCCAAAACTGGCTCAGTTCGTACCGTTGCCAACATTCCTGATAGCGCAGCTTCCAACCACAATTTGTGTGTAATTGGAGGCATTCTAGAGTCTGACTGCCGCCAAGAGTTACAAACTTGGTTTGCTAATCGGCGACTTGGAAAAAGTAACAGACAGAGGTAAAACTGTCCAGTGGATGCCACACAAGTCAGGGAAGAAAATCTACGGTGTAACTAATCAAGTTTTTACTACATTTCACCCAACAATCTGCAGCCACCGTGATGATGATGGAACTTCACTCGCCCAACCTAATTTTTGACCAACAAAGAGCGAATACTTCGGCAAATCCGAAATCGGCTCATACCACCTCCCAGGTTTCTGCTTGGTTAAGCCCTCTAAGCTATTTTTTAGGGCTTAACTTCCTTCCACTCTTTTTTAGGCGAATTCAAGTCACCGGACAAGAAAATATCCCAGCAACTGGTCCTGTTATTCTTGCACCTACTCATCGGTCACGTTGGGATTCATTACTACTTCCTTACGCTACTGGTCGTTGCGTGACAGGGCGAGACTTGCGGTTCATGGTAACCAAAACTGAGTGCCGGGGGTTGCAAGGCTGGTTTATCCGCCGATTAGGGGGTTTTCCTGTAGATACTCAGCACCCATCAATTACCTCTCTTCGTCATGCCGTTGAGTTAGTTGAGGATGGAGAAATGTTGGTGATTTTTCCTGAAGGTGGCATCCGTAAAGGTAAACTTCACCCATTAAAGCCTGGAACAGCCCGTCTAGCTTTGACTGCTGAATCTAGTCACCCTGAACTGGGAATTAGAATCGTACCCATCGGCATTAACTATAGTCAACCTTATCCAAACTGGGGTACTGACGTTAGCATTCACATCGGTTCAGCGATCGCCGTAGCAGATTACACAAACGGCTGTGTGAAACGCGATGCCAAACGTCTCACGTCCGATTTAGGTCACGCACTGCAGGAATTAATCCATCATGAATCAGAAATCACCCATAGTGCATTTGCACAAATGCCAAATTTGTAATTTGTTAGTTGTTAATTTACCAACTACCAACTACCAACCACCAACCAGTAACCATTAACTAAATTCCCAAAGTTAGTTTCCAGCGATTAAGTGTTCCCACATCCTGTGGTGCGTAGTCGATTAACCATAACTGCCAGTTTCCTTTGCTTGACAAGGATAATAGCTGCCCTAGGGCAATATGCGATCGCACTGTATAAGTTGTTTGCAAGTTTTTGCGACGGCCTAAAGTGCGGCTTTGTAACAAGACTCTTTGATTATTCGGCGCTATTAAATAAATTTCTAAATCGCCTAAAAAGTCATGAGTGATATCGACATTGACTTGAATATCTTTGATGAGGCTAGAGTCTTCCATCCCAACCGCGCTTTTTATCCCCCGTTTGTCATTATCTGGAATCACCAAAGGACGAGAATTTTCTGCCTGTATTTGGTTGGTAGCGACTGCCGGGGCTTGTCGTAACCTTTTTGCAGCTTGTACTGCTCTAAGTGCATTTACTTTTCCGTAACCAAACCACTGAGAATGTCCATTGCCATCATACGTCCCTTCACGGAAACCTAATTGGGGGTCTGGGTCTATGTCGATAATTTTATCTGCCGTAAGAAGCAAGATCCGTTTTACCTGTTGTGCAGTTAAGTCAGGGTTCACTGACAAAACTAATGCCGCAACTCCCGCAATTACAGGAGCTGCTGCAGAAGTACCACCAAAGTTGCTGGTAAAATTTCCTGGGTCGTAACCTGCGGCTCCCATTTGGTCGGTGGTAAACATTCCCAGTCCAGCTAAAGAAGTAGCGATCGCCGGTTGGGTGTAGATAAATCCTGTGTCCTGAAACCACATTCCTGGGGGGGCATTGTTACTGGGGGCACATATAGAAACATTCTCTCCCCAATTGCTGTAAGCTGCTTTTTTATTCATACTCGTGGATGCGGAGACAGTCAGCACATCTGGGTGTACCGCAAAACCACTGAGCCAATTAGTATTACCTTTTAAAAGATTCTTGGGCCAATTTTGCTCGTCAACCTTACCATCAACTGGGCGGTTGGAATTACCAGCAGCAAAAATAATCACACAACCTTTACCATTGCGTCCTTTGGTAGCTGCGCGGGTAATTGCGGCGCGTTGGCGCAAGGAAAGGGGAAAATAAATAGCAGAAGCGCCCCAACTGCAAGAAAGTACCGCAGCCCCTTTTTCAATAGCCCAAGCAAAAATTTCCTCAATTGATTCGTCATCCACAAAGCCAGTAGTGCGAATGGGCATTAAGGCACAACCAGGGGCAACCCCAACCATTCCGGTGCCATTTTCTTCTGCCAGCGCTATTCCGGCGCAAGCTGTGCCATGAGAAGTTTCGTTGCTATCTGGAAGAGGCAAAAAGCTATTTTCTTTAAAATCTCTGGGAGCAACTATTTTACCACTACCTTGAAAATCTGGATGGTTTAAATCAAAAGAATCATCCACCACAGCCACTACAACCGAACGGACACCGCGAGTGATATCCCAAGCTTGTTCCACAGAAATATGGGAATTTACCGCCAATTGGTTGCCGCCATTGTGGTTAAGATACCATTGCTGCGGGTATAAAGGGTCACGGGGTTTGTAATGGGGTTCTTGTTGAACCAAGATATTCGGTTCAGCGGTTAACACTTCTTTGAGGGCGATTAACTGGTTGGCAATTTTAATCGGGTTATACTCAGCTTGTTTGCCAACTAGAAAAACAAATGTATTAGGAATACCCTCGATTGGTTGCGGTTCGACTAGGTTATGAGTGGCAGCGATGGTGTTTATTTTGGCGGAATCTACCCAAGAAGCAAATTGAATGGTAATTTGGTCGGACAGATAAACCAAAGCCCCAGGATTGTTCTGAATTTGGTAAACATGACTGGCAAAGGCAATATTTTGGGAAGCCCGTGCTTGAGACATTGCCGCATCTAGCTGGCTGGCCGTGACAGTGAAGAGTTCTAACCGATAGGAGGGAATGCTGCGTCGCCAAGTTCCCGAAAAAAATTTAGATAATTGCCTACTGGGAATATCAACAGCCGGACGGACTGTAAAGCGATCGCCCATTTTTTGTAAAATTAATTCTTCACCACCGCGTTGTAAGATTGTCCCTTGGTTCGCTGCTGGTACACCAGAGTTCGTCGAATCTGAAGAATTTGGGCTAGAGTTCATAACGTGATTTTACTTACTTTACGAAACATGGGGAACTAGATGAAACCAAATTTCAGTCTAAATCAAAGAGACTTAGTATGTAGCTTTGCTTTGTCAAAAGGCAAAACAGAGTTAAGATACCCGAAGTTTACATCCCGATGTTGTTGAGTTGTCGCACTATTGACCTCATGAACTTTGCTACAACTGTTCCCTTGATACGCTTCACTTCCCTATCAGTGATAGCAGCCCTTAGTCTCCTATCACCAGTTTATGCCCAGCGCCCCACGCTGCCGGCTAATTCCAACCAAGCACAGCCCATTGACCCGAACGACCCAAACAACCTCCGTCCTAGCGCAGTACCCAATAGCAGCGTATTAAGCATTGATGGGGGCAAGCGTTTGATGACAGAAGCGAGTAATGCAGTTTCTTCACAAAACTACGATGTAGCAGCCAAGAAACTTCAAGAAGCTCGTCAAGTTTTCAATCAGCTATCCAATTTCTATCAACAGTTAAATTCTAGCTTTTCCGGAATAGACATCAGAATTGCTGACGTTCAACGGAAAAATGCCCTCGAAACTGCCCAAATGCGAGATGAAGCCACCTATCAGCTAGCATTAGTCCATAGAGCGCAAAATAAGCCAGAATTAGCAGTACCCCTGCTCGTTCAGATTATTCAAAGTCAAAATCCGACACGGGATTTAGGTAAAAAATCCTACCAGCAACTGCTGGAATTAGGTTTTGTGGATGCTCCTTATCCCAGAACTGGTAGTCCAGCTTCCTCATCCCAAAAATAATTGACTCAACTTTTCCCACACATAAGTTTTTTAAATCAACCGCTGTCATCTTGTCGGCGGTAATTTTTCAAAGCTCTAATGGTAGAATAATATTAAATTTTATATGTTTGTGCTAAACATCGCCAAAATCTTGGACTGGTAGATTTAGCTATTGCTTGTTTATTGTTCATAATATAAAAGAAGTTTGTGAAAGGATGGCGATGATTAGTCCGCAACAGGTTGAGGCAATGATCAAGGCGGGACTGCCAGACGCCCAAGTTCAGGTGCAAGACTTGACCGGTGGCGGTGACCACTATCAAGTTACAGTAGTTTCATCGCAGTTTGCAGGGAAAGGACTAGTGAAACAGCACCAATTAGTCTATGGTGCCTTGCAGCAAGCTATGTCAAGTGAAGCTATTCATGCCTTGGCACTCAAAACATACACCCCCGAAGATTTTGGTGGAAGTTAAGAGTTAGGAGTTAGGAGTTAGGAGTTAGGAGTTAGGAGTTATCAATTCATAACTGGTTATTTCTGATTTTGACTCTAGTTATAGGAATACGCTTCTCTCCAGCTATCTATTTCACAACTCAGAACTCAGAACTCAGAACTCATAACTTCCCTTCCCCTCTCCAGTAAAATACAGAATTAGGAAATAGAAGAGCCATGACCCCCGAAATCAAAGAACGAATTGACAACTTGCTACAAGAAAACAAGATAATGGTTTTCATGAAGGGAAACAAGTTGATGCCTCAGTGTGGGTTCTCCAACAACGTGGTACAGATTCTAAATACGTTGGGAGTTCCCTTCGAGACTATTGATGTTTTAGCCGACCAGGATATTCGTCAAGGAATTAAAGAATATTCCAATTGGCCGACAATTCCCCAAGTCTATGTTAATGGTGAATTTTTAGGCGGTTCCGACATCTTGATTGAAATGTACCAAAAAGGTGAATTGCAGCAAATGGTCGAAGTTGCCCTAGCTTCTTAAGATTTTCGTGGATCAGCTACCTCTAAGTATGTTGCTGGTTTCTTAGTTTGCGTTATAAGGCAATTAGTCTGATTTATACTACCCTTGAAAATTAGCGGATGTTAATAAGCCCCATTTTCAAGGGCTTTTTCATAAATATTTTGAGTATTTTATCTGATTGACAAAAAGCGTTTTATTTTTTTCCTGTTTTAGCGATCGCCAACTCAAGCCACAATCACCACAGCAAAGTCAACGGAAGCAGTGGTGAATTTAAAAATAACTCAAATAGGATTGCTATACTGATACTGTGCAGCTTGCGTATAAACCACAAATTTATAATTTTGTAATTTACAAAAATTACAATAAAAGCCAAGATTATTTATAGTCCATTAAAATGAACTTATGCTATTGGACAGGGACTTATAGTCCCTGGCGGGTAGGGACATGATAGAGCAATAGCAGTTTTGATGCAGTTATTTCGCTATGTGGATGTGGTGTTAATTTGCCTGAAGCATGGGTTATGCGTGAAATGTTTGAAGATTGGCAATTGCAAGACCCTGAAGGTGAATCAATTGATACATTTGGGCAAGTCCGCGACCAGGTAAAAGAGCGGGTTGTTAAATTGATTGATTCGCTAGCTTGAAAATAAAGAAAGGGGGTAAAACAGTTATATAGATAAATTTTTACCCTTTAAACTAAATGGTGGACTCTCTTAATTGCTCAGTATTGTTACGACAGTTTCTAGATCAACATTAAGTTGTTGAGCAATTTGCTCTATAGTCATCCCTGTTTTCAATAAGAGAGGTACAGTTAATTTCAATATTTCTTCTCGTCCCTCAGCTTTCGCTTCCTGATAAAACCTAGTTTCTTGTAAAGTCAGTCCCAACATATAGCACTATTATTTTATTTTTGTTGGCGTAGCCTGCGCTACCCTACGGGAACGCCAAGGGCGAATGCGCTTAAAGATACGTAGATGTGTAGGGTGCGCTCCTTCGCTACTGGTAACGCACCGTTCCATTTTTCATAAATCAAACCGATTCCTATAGTTTCCACTTTTTCGGAAAAGGTTATTCTATTCGCATGTAATCTACTGAGAAAGCACTACTATTTATCCCCATCGGATATTTGAGCAGCCGCAGATTGGACAGATTCTACATCAACGTTAAGTTGTTGAGCAATTTGCTCTATAGTCATCCCTGTTTTCAATAACAAAGGTACAGTTAGTTTCAATATTTCAGTTTCCCCTTCTTTTCGACCCTCAGCTTTAGCTTCCTGATAAACCCTAGTTTCCTGTAAAGTCAATCCCAGCATAGCTTCTACTTCCTCCCTACTCAAAGACGAAAATTTGTAAACGGCAATTGTGGTTATAATATCGATTATTTCATTTTTCAGCACTGTGGCTGTTTCTTCTAATTGTACCCGCTCAATTAAGAAACGAGCCTGCTCTGCCATTTCGTTCTTTGAGGCAGTTGTCAACAGCATTAAATTTATGCCTATTGGCATATTGGGACTATCCAACTCATCTAAATAGATGCGCTGTACTTGGTCGCTACTTAAAAACATTCGGTGAGTTTTTACATCGCTTGGTTCCAAACTTCGTGACGGAAAAATTACCACACAATACCAATCATCGTATTGAGACTGGTTCCGATTCAAATACATCATTGACTCGGTAAAGAAGCGATGGTATAAAGCTTCATCTTTTTGGAATTGAACTTCTGCAAAAAAAATGATTCTAGGTGTTACACCCTCCGGAGGTAAAAAGACCCCATCGATGCGGAAAGCAGTTTCTTTTACTTCAACCGATTCAAATCGATAGTTATCTGCTTGTTCGGGACGTTCATCAACAAATTCAAAAAGTAACGCAGGAAAGCGCTTAAAAATTTGGTAATAAATAGTGTCTCGTTTCACACTTTACACCCTAAAAATTACTTGCTATTTGCTAACAACAATAATACCTTTTTCCAAACTTGTAGGATAGGCATTCTGCCTGTCCCAATACTGCTCGGTTAAGCCCTGAAATAAATTACCTTCGGAAGGCTTCGCCTACGGGCTTAAAGCTTAAACCCGTTAAAACGGGTTAAAAGGTATACGTAGTAAGCTTTAGCTTACTTGAGCTAAAAGCCTCGTACGCCCTTGCCGTTCCGAAGGTAATTTATTTCTTGGCTCTTAACTGAGCAGTATTGCTGCCTGTCCTGTCAAATTAATTGCCTGTCTAGTCAAATTAATTAAAGTTTTAAGTATTACTTTTTTGCCAATCTTCCAAAGCCGCGATCGCAAAAGTTGCTGCGGGGTGATTGAGCATTTGTCCTAATGCTTGGATACCACCAGTTTTTAAAGCGCTGAGTACCCGTTGACGCAGGGTATGATTATTGTCGATGTATTGAATTGCTGTTCTTGCTAATGCTTTTTTCTCAGTATCCGTCGTAGCAGGGTAGGTTTGGGATAGCTGGTTAAGTAGCTGTTGGATTTCTGCTGCGGCTTCAGATAAATTACTTTTTGCTTGATTATTAACAATAAAGTCTCTTTCAACTTTACCAACTGCATTTGTGACAGGTGCGTGAAAATTTTGAGAAATATTTGTAGAATTGTCTGACATGGTGTTCTAATATCCTAATAATATTTAGATGCCTTGTGGTTGAGGTGTGTAAAGAAAATTGCCTTCAACATTACCAACAGCATTTGTTACCTCAGCATAGAAATTCTGTTGGGAAAAATTCATAATTGGCTGAGTTAATTTAATCGCTGTTTTCATAAATTTTGCATATTCATAACCCGATTCAATCCGGGAAAATCAGACGCAGGTGCTGTTAAAACCAGTCGTAGAATATTTATGCAAAAATCAGACGAAAAGAGTTATCGAACATAAATTTCGTTTCATTGTTGAGAAATTAAAAGAAGCAGAATTACAAATACCCGTGGGATATGCAGGGGGAAATTTAATCAATCTGTTAATCCAATTGCAAGTAAATTTGAGTGGGTACGATTTTTCTCGTCTTCCCATTTCCCAAGCTTATTTACAGGGGGTGGAATTACCACAAATAAATTTTAGCGATTGCAGTTTTGACAAAACTGTTTTTTCCCAATCTTTAGGTAGTATATTTAGCGTCACATTTAGTCCCGACCAAAAATCACTCGCAACAGGGGGAATGGATGGACAAATTCGTTTGTGGGATGTGGCAGATGGTACGCAAATTTTAGCATGGCAAGCTCATGGTGATTGGATTCGCACTGTCGCTTTTAGTCCCGATGGTAAGCTGATAGCTAGTTGTGGTAATGACCATACGGTAAGGATTTGGGATAGTCAAACTGCAAAATGTTTAAAAATATTGCACGGACATACTGATTGGGTGTGGTCGGTGTATTTTGTGCTGGGTAAGCGATTTGTAATTAGTGCAAGTAGCGATCGCACTGCGAAAATTTGGAGTCTTGATTTAGGAGTTTGCGTCTATACTTTCCACGAACCGGATCGGGAGGTTTGGTCATTTGCGTTTAGTAATGATGGTAAAACTTTAGCTACAGGTGGTGCTGACTCAGTTAAATTATGGAATGTTTGGACAAATCAATGTATTAAAACGTTTGACGAAAGTTCAACGCGGGTTCGGACTCTGGCTTTTAGTCCCGATGGTAAAACCTTGGTGGGAAGCAGCGATAATCAAAGTATCAAAGCTTGGGATGTAAAGACAGGTAAATGTTTACGGAGTATAAAAATTGCACCCACTGGCGCGATTTGGGCTGTAAAATTTAGTCCTGACGGTAAAACGGTGATGAGTTGCGGAACCGACAAAATTCAACTTTGGAATCTGGAAAATGGGGAACCACAGATGACTTTCCACGAACCCCATCATCGCATTCGTTCTTTGGCTTTTAGTCCCGACCAAAAAATCATTGCTGTGGGTAGTGATGACCAGTTAGTTAGGTTATGGGATACGCAAACAGGTAAACCCATCAGAACTTTTCAAGGTTATAGCAATCGGATTTGGACTGTAGCAGTTAGTCCCATTCCTAACCCGACCAATAATGTAGAGACACGATACATCGCGTCTCCTTATCTAGCCAGCGGTAGCGATGATGGTAATATCAGGCTGTGGGATGCAGCAACGGGAGAATGTTGTCAAACTTTATCGGGACATAAAGGCAGAATTCGTCACATTACCTTTAGTCCAAATGGTGAATTACTTGCAAGTGCAAGTCACGATCGCACAATCAAACTTTGGGATACAACTACGGGAGCATGTTTGAAAACTTGGTACGGTCATACAGACTGGGTATGGTCGGTCATATTTACCCCAAATAGTCATACCTTGATTAGTGCCAGCGATGACCACACTATTAGATTATGGGATACACGTACCAATCAATCTCAAATTTTAGGTAATTTAGAAACAGAATGGATGTGGGCGATCGCGTCCCATCCCCACGCAAATATTATTGCCACAACCGGAACCAGTCAAGCGATCAATTTGTGGGATATTCACAAGGGTGTCTGTTTAACTAGCTTGATAGGACATACCCATCGGATTCGAGCCATAACTTTTAATGAAAATGGTAAATTACTTGCTAGCAGTAGCGACGATTTCAACATCAAACTGTGGGAAGTGGAAACCCAAAAATGCTTGCACAGCTTTTCTGGGCATCAAGGAGAAATTCGTGCGTTGACTTTTATACCTCCATCCCCTAATACTCCATCTATCCTGGTTAGCGCTAGCGATGACCGCACCATTAGATTATGGGATACTCAAACAGGAAACTGCATTCAAGTATTAACAGGTCATCAAGACCGTATTTGGTCGGTTTGTTACAGTCCCCAGTTAGATGTCTTATTTAGCTGTAGCGAAGATGAAACCATCAAACTCTGGGATGTTAGCACTTTTAAGTGTATAAAAACGTTAATAATTCCTAAACCCTACGAAGGAATGAACATCAAAAGTGTTTCTGGTTTAACAGAGGCAGCATTGGAAACTTTGCGGGTTTTGGGTGCTGTTTCAGGTAAAGCTTAAAACTGACTCCTCAAGTTCCTGGGTGGCTTCAACGCTTTCTTTCTCTGCTAGGTAAGCTACATCCAAAGTCCAAGACTAATCAATTAATTGAGCAACCCGAATTGCAGAAGTAATGGCTCCTTCATGCAATCCATCTCCAAGATAAGCTCCTGCATGGTAAGTATTGTTCTCACCATTGGTAACGATGACTTCCTTTCTGTACCTGAAAGACTCGACAGTATATAGGGGAGTGTGATGTTCTTGAATGTGAAGAATTTTGTCTTTAGCAATCAAATCATTCAAGTTAAAAGCCAAGCTGTATTGAAGGGATGATGATATTCCACAAAGTTGATTGAGATAAGCGTTGTATCCCCAACCCTTATCAGTTTCAAAAAAATCAAATTCTGAAGATTGTTTGAACCCGTGTTTGCTATACATTAAAGTATCTGTATGCATAACTGTTTTTGCATAGTTTTCCTGCCATGCTGAAAACCGTTTGATTTCTTCATTTGTCGGGTCTGATAATAACTTCATCACTTGGTCGGGTGGTGTCGCAAAAACTACTTTGTCAAACAGATGCGTTACACCATTCGACAGCGTGATTTTGACGGAATCAGCTTGTCGAAAAATTTTTTCAATCTCGACGTTGAGTAAGATTTCACCCTTGAAACGTTGCAATATTTTTTCAATATAGGAATATACCCCTCCTTTAATTCTCACCCAATCTACAAAGAGATAATCTTGTAAGACAGGAATTGCCAGTTCTGTGGGAAAATTGTCAATCAGAGCGAATGGTATTGAATAGTTGTACATCGTCAGCAATTTCAACCACCAATTCTGAACACATTCGCCTTTTAAGTATTGAGATATCGGCTGATTGTACAGGTCCTCTATTTGGGTAGAACGCATTTTTCGCTGTAGTCCACTAGAACAGGCATAGAAAATATTGCGTCTCAAGTATTCAATTACACGCTGAATACCTGTAAAGTTCTTTTCAATCATCAAAGCCGAAAGAAAGTGCCGACCATCTTTCAAGAATAATGCTGAACCAATCTGGACAGGTTCTAATTCAACCTCCAGTTCTTTCATCAATTCCAGGAAGTGGTAAAACTTAACGGGAAATTCAAGCACACCCCCTTCTAACAAGCGATCGCAGTCCGAGTGATTAGGTTTAACGTTTTTATTTAATGTCCGAATATGCCCACCCAAAATGGGTTGTTTTTCAAAAACCGTAACATGATGACCCTTTTTATCAAGCAGGTATGCAGTGACCATACCGCTTGCCCCACCCCCAATAATTGCTATTTTCATGTTTCACTACCAAACTAATGGGATACTCTGTTGAATGAATGAAGGAAGAAGGAAGAAGGAAGAAGGAAGAAGGAGGTTTATATATGTGGATTGGAACCCCAACTCAAAACTGGCGAAGAAAGATGTTTGTCGGGGTATTAAAAAGTTTATTCGAGGATAAATTAGTTGTCACTTTGAAATCGAATCTCCCGACAGTGTTTGATATAATTTTGCCCCAGTCCAAACTGTAGGAGCAAAGCCGGGATAGCCGGATGAAGCATTACAAAAATAGAAATTGTTCAAAGATGTTTTGTGATTCAGCCTGCCAATTCCCATATTGCGGGGTGTTAAATTGGAACCATAGGAATTCCCTTTTGGACACCAGCAATAGCGCTCATTTGTTGTTGGACTGCCTGTAATTTTAAAGACAAGGTATTTTCTAAAATTCGGGATATAGTTTTTTTCCACTACATCTAAGATATAATCCAGGATTTCTTCTTTTTTGTGTCTATATTTCTTCTCATTGCTATGTTTCAGTTTCTCAAAATAATCATAATTAGCAACAGTCAAGAACTCAATAATTTGACATCCTTCCGGACAGTCGCGCTGGTCTTCTGTGATTAAAGTTGGTGTTGTGATAGCAAAACTGGGATTGGAAAAGTCATGCTTTTCATACATTTGATAAAATGCTTCATTCAAATCCCGATGACCCGTATGGAAAGTATTCCATTTTCCAAAGCCGTAATCTCGGAGGTCGAGATCTTTGACAACGCAGTAAGCCATATAGTTGGAAGGAGAATACTCATAATTAAGCTTTTTGCGTACTGTCCTAGAGAAGTTTTCTGCTCCTATCATATGAGCCGCTTTCTGAGGGTCCATATTGCAGATAATAGTTTCTCCAGTGAATTCACGGCTTTGATGCGTAATTCTATCGATTGTCGTGACTGCGGTTACAGCTTTGTTTCTCAGTGTAAAATTAGTTACTTCTTGATTGAGAAGAACCTCGCCTTCATTCTCCTCAATAACTTTGACTAATGAATTAATTACATCCTCAAAATGCTGTTTGGGATAAAAAGCACCTTCTTGATATCTAGTGAACAATATTACCCAGGCATAAAAAGAAAGTTGATCTGGTGGCAACAAAAAATCCGGCCATTGTAGCGCTAAAAGCGTTTGTGCTTCTTTAGGTAAATTGAACTTATCGAAAACATCCTGAAGCGTACTGTTGAGATACATTACTGCCGAAGACACTTGATTGAAATGTTTGAATATTTCTTGATAAATTATTGGGGGTGTTAATTTCTTTAATCCCTCACTTGTCTTTTGTACTTCCAAAACAAATTTCCGAAGCTTATCGGCATCTTGGGGAAAGAGATTGGACAGTCTTTGGATTAGCTCTTCAGATTCTGAGGGAATGTCCAGTGAGTAACCGGGCATTCTCATCCGATCGAAACCATCGGGATCGTATTGATTGAACGTGACTTCTTTGTCCAAGTTGAGTTTCTTCAGAACTTGGTTTACAGTCTGTCCTTCACCACAATCCCAAACATAATGTAATTGGGCATTAAACTTATATTTTTTTGCCATCGTAAACGTGTGTCCAAAACCTCCTGGATGCTCATGAGCTTCCAAAACTTGAACTTTTTTACCGGATTTTGCCATCAAAGAGCCAAATACCAATGCTGACAAGCCACTGCCTACGATCAGGTAATCTGTTTTCATTTATTTGACTTCCAGTAATTTTTTTAAACTTATTGGTAATGTATCTAAATTCCTGCCACGCATTTAACTTACACAAACTGGAGGGAGTATCCGACCCACCTAACAACGATTTAAGTTAATCTGGATATGCAAATTCTGTTTGTTTTAACGTAACTGTTCACAACTTACACCTTCTAAGTAAGTTAAATGTGGATCAATTTAATATAATTTTTCATTAACCCTCAGAGGGATTTAGATAAAAATTTATTTTGTATTCCGGTATACACGCCACGATTAAGCCCCCTGCCCGCAATTCTGGGGGGACTTTGAATTGAATTTTATTCTCGAACAGTATTGGGGTCAGATCCCCGACTCCTTTGTTCTTTTGTTGGGGATCTTGCACTAAGAGCGAAAATAATCTGCTCAACCACTAAAATGTGCGATCGCCATTCCTATTCTGGCACTGAGGTAGAAATTACAATAAGGCATATCCATCCAAAAAACCAGCAACTCCGAGTCAATCCTACAAATGATGACACCCAGCCCAGTAAAACAGAAGTCGCCAAACTAAAAACCCCCTCAGTTATCTAAGGGGATTTTTATTGTTACAATTTGCTAAGACTTCTCCAAAAAATCGCATCTTCATAACAGATTGACTAAGACAGATGATATGCTATGATCGTCTGCGTCAGCCAATGATTGCTATCGAAAATTCGAGAGAAAAAATTAATAGTAATCTGGTTCTGGCTCAGGTTGCGTCACGGCAAAGTTTGATACATCATACAAGTAGCGACTAGCTTCTTCTTCTAGGCGATGGATCAAAATTGCCTCAATAGCGTTAGTGTGTCGCAATGAGGCGAGATAGCCATCCAAATACATCCGCATATCATCAGTACGATAACCGCGATTCCATAGCTCGACGAAGGCGTCAGTTAGTCTTTGGTAATAACGGATGGTTTGTGCGTCTTGGAGCATAACTGCTGTAGTAATCTCTTAGAATGAAAATTGTAAATTATTCAAGCTTAAATGTGAAGTATCACTTTTTTGCATTACATCAACTCAATGGTAACGTATCCCCATTAGGGAGTGCCTATGAGTAGCTACAATCTAATTCGATCCTATTCCAGAAGAATAGGAAATTGATTACACGGGAAGTTATTTTAAGAATTGTTTTAGGCGATCGCCTAGTGCCGTCAAAGTGTGTAAGCATCAATTTCTGCAATAGTCAAGCTAATTTTACCGTTGATCGGAGAATGATTTTCAGTAATGGTCGGCTTAGTAGGTGTTAACTTTTGGGTAAATAGCACCTTGAATTCGAGCAGGATATTTGATTAAAAGCACTTTAACACAACTATAACAAAAATTTAAGAATACTGTTAATTTGACTGGTGGCAAGGGGGAAATGAAACTATGAGTCAGACATTATTTGAGGAAATGTCAAGATAACTTCACTTGAGGTAACAACGGTTACAAAACCTAAGACATAGGCTTTGTTACTTTGAAGGTCATGGACGCTAAGGGGTCTTGACTGTGGGTTCAGTTTGTATCGAGATTGTTGAGGGGAATCCCCATTTGAGGTCATTGCTGGGTTGGCACTTGCAACAACTGGAATATCGAGTGCATCAAGCTGCCAGCATTTATCAGGCAAGGGAAATCTTTTTAAGCCATCAACCAACCCTGGTAATCCTTGACGCTGATTTGTCAGAGGGTGATGGAATTGAGTTTTGCCGTTGGTTGCATCGGCAACAGCAGCCGTTAATTCTGATGTTGTCTGCACGAAGTAATGAAGCTGATGTTGTCGGTGGTTTAAAAGCGGGGGCAGATGACTATCTGAGTAAACCTTTTGGGATGCAAGAGTTTCTAGCAAGGGTGGAGGCACTGGTTCGTCGCAAGCGCATACCAGTGGCACCAGCATATTTGGATTATGGGACTTTACAAATTGATTTAGTACAGCGTCGGGTCAGGTTTCAAGGGGAATTTATCGACTTAACGCCACAAGAATTCAGTTTGCTGTATGTATTAGCGCAGGCAGGGGGATTACCTTTGTCTAGGTCAGAATTACTGCGTCGTGCTTGGCCCGATGCCATAGATAATCCCCGGACTATTGATACTCACGTTTTATCGCTGCGGAAAAAAGTTGAATTAGATCCCCGGCAACCGAGTTTAATTCAGACTATCCGCAATGTCGGATATCGCTTTAACATGGAAATTTTGAATACCCGTGTCCCCGAGCCGCAAGCAAAAGTGGCAAAGGAGAGATTTAGCACTCAACATTCAACTGTGGCTACTCCACGGTGAAATACTCAGTTATGAGTTATGAGTTGAAGAAAAGTTAGGATAAAAATATTACTGTTTAACTCCATTCTTCAGTAATTTGGTTTTCAGCTTGCTTAATGGTTTGTTGCAGGTTAGCCCAGTCTACTTCAAATGCTGCTTGATTTGCTAACAGTCGTCCTTGTTGGAGGTGTAACAACCTTGTGCAAAACATTTGGGCTTGTTCCATCTGGTGATTTACCATTAGAATTGTGGTTTGCTCAGTTTCAGCAACCTGGGTTAAGACTTGCATAATAAATTCAGCTTTGCCTGGATCAAGGGCAGAAGTTGGCTCATCTAGTAATAATATTCTCGGTTGGATGACTAGGGCACGAGCGATCGCAACTAATTGCTTTTGTCCCGAAGAAAGCTGTACTTCAGTCCGTCCCAACCAATCTTCATGTATTTGTAATTTTTCTATCCAGTAAGTTAAGCGTTGCTGAATTTCTTGTTTGGATAAACGACGCAATAACAGGGGATAAGCCAATGCATCTTTTACCGTCATTCCCAAAAGCTTTGATTCTTGGGCTACCAGTGCGATTGAGGCACGTAGCTTGAGAACTGGAATTTGGCGATATTCTTGATTTTCGAGATAAATTTTGCCACTGCTGGGTTCGCTCAGACGGTTGATGAGACGTAGTAAGAAAGTTTTGCCCGCACCGGATGGGCCTACTATGGCAATGCGGGAGCCTTGGAATGCCTCAAAGGAGATATCCTGTAATATTGGGTATCCCTGTTGGGTTTTCAGCTTTGTATATAGGCTAACTTGTTCTAGCCGCAGTGTGCTGGTAGGTAGATTATCCAAATTCATTGCTTACTCAAGTCGCGGCTAGATTAACTAAATTTGACTATAGCTGACGGCATTGAAGCCGACAAGCAGCAATATTTTTTAATTTAATAAACTGAAATAGCTGTGTTTGCTATTTTCTGAAGTTTGATTTTTGATAATCTTTATGATTTTCTTACGTAAGAGTACGTATTTTTTATAGATATGGTATAGAAGATTGTTTTGATAATGCCATTAAGAAACTGCTTATGTTATGGTAGCAATTATGCCGGGTAAGGTCTTTGAACCTTCTGTGAAATGTTCCATAACATCTGAATATTGATAACAAAATGATGTTTTGCAATAGGCTAAATTTATTCTTAAAGCAGTTATGATTTTTATTTATAGAGTTAACCAATTGTGGTCATACAAACGCTGCCAAGCCTTACGAATATGTTGAGGCTTAAAAAGGTTACGTTTGCGGTCGCTCCATTCATGTATCAGGGAAATCGCCTGTTCAATATCAACAGCGGGGTTAGTTTCTTTGGTTGCAACCCAATGGACTGTTGCAAGTAATTCCATACCATAAGGCGTTTCATAACCAAATATTAAATTACCAACCCGCTCTAACCGTTGTTGGGCTTGGGGTTCGTTATTTAAAAAGGCAACTGAGGCAATCCGACCTTCTGGCAATACATAAATTTCAGCACTTTCGGCTTCACTAGTTCCATCACCATAACCACGAATGTAATGCCCTTCGATATTGTTCAAGACATGGTTAAGGTTATGAGCGTAGGGACCATACTTATGTTTTACATAAGGCAGTTTCAATGGTTCCCCAGCTTCTTGTAGAAAGTAAGCAAGTTTTTGGATTTCTAGCTTTGTCAACTCGTAACCCGGAATACCGTAAAGTTCCAGCAAACGTATAAATAATGCACGAGCGCGTGTCATCTTAGGCTTTTCGGTCGCCACAACCATATTTTCTGCTGCTGGGGCACCTGATGGCTCGTACAGGATGACCGATACATCTGGAAGTTCGGAAAAAGCTGATTCAATTCTGGGCTTAACAACAGCCCAATCTAAACCACCGTTACCACATCCTAAAGGTGGAATGGCAATTGATGTGATGCCTAGTTGCTGTACTTGTTGCACTAAAGCCACCAATCCACTTTGTATGTCCTCAATTTTGGAGTTTCCTTTCCAATGACGTTTAGTGGGAAAGTTAATGATGTATTTAGGGTTGAAGAGATTACCTGTTGAGAATATAAACATCCGTCCTGGTTCTACTTCACCAGCTTTGCAGGCTTTTTCATAGGAGCGGAAGTTTTCAGGGTATGCTCGTTTAAATTGCAACGCGATACCTTTACCCATGACACCAACACAATTGACGGTGTTTACTAGGGCTTCAGCATTCTCTGACAACAGGTTGCCTTGCTTAAACTCAATCATTTCCCAAAATTATAGTTATTCAATACAATATTACTATTTTAATTATTCAGATAAAAATATTGTTTAATTATTTTAGTAGTACCAATTAGGGTAAACCTTTACGGGTGTCTGAAAGTTAAAGTTTTGTAATATTTGCTCAACTTGTGAATAGGCTGTATTATTTATAACCCCAATTTCTGTGATTAGTGACCAAGGACAAAATTGATGCACCAAAAACTCAGCTTGTCGTCGGCGTTTTCTATCTCCGTCTTCTTTTGTATTGTTCCAGTATTTAGCCCGTATAATTTCCCAATCAATCATATCTAATCTTTGAAGGTCGTTATAAAATTCGCTATAGTCCATCACCGCATGACCATCTGTAAAAGCAAAAACTAAATTGTTAGCTGATATTATTTCTGCTTCTGTTACTATGTGAATTACTGGTTTTTGTCCTTCTGCATATCCTTCAACATTGCCTCTGTGAATTGTGTACAGCATGGGTGAGCGTGGAGCAAAATAAAAAGGTATATAATCGTGTAAACATCCACCTGCCCCGCAAGGAACGCCGATTAATGCACGTCTATCTTGGATATTTGCGTGAGCAATATCTTGATAGTTTATTTGCTGTTGTTTGAGCCTATTATTTGCTATCAATCCATCTAATTGCAGGATAGATTGTAAGTTATTAATGTGGGTGATATGATAAATAGGCGTGGGCATTGGATAATTTTATTATAAATATTATACGTTTATATTTTGGTATTATTTAATTGACTTATAATTTCTGATTAAGGGATCTCAACTTCTCGCTCGCTTGCAACTTCTAACCAACCTTGAATAGCTTCCTGTAGCATCAAAAGCAGTTTTAATACCCCGATCTTCCGTAGGTGGCCCGTTTTGAACTGGGGTTTGAATCCACATATATAAACCTCCTTCTTCCTTCTTCCTTCTTCCTTCTTCCTTCTTCCTTCATTCAAGTTGATAATGCGGTGGCAATTGTCCAAGCATCGACCAATAACAGCAGAAAGGTAAAGAATAGTAAAATTAAATACATCCACGGCTGTGCTAAAGGGTACACATCTGCGGTATCGATGCCTGTTTTTGCTTGCACTTGTCTTACCATCTCAGCAAAGCCAGCTACACGCATCGGCAGTAAATAAGCTTTAGCTTGGTCACTTTTGAAGTAATAAACTAAACCACCTTGACCTGTGGTGCGGGGTTTTATCTCTTTCACTTCAGCCCAAGTTAATGACCAACCTTTGCGAAATATTGATGGTACCCATGAGGGGTAAGCAACTTGAATTCCCTCGTCATCTAAAATTACTCGTTCGCTTAAGACTCCATACAAGGCCACAAAACCGATGCCAATACCTGCCCATAATAGGTTTGGTGGTGTGGGTGCATTTGTGAAATCTGCTAAGAAGGGCAATGGGATTGTGAGCGCTAGATATAGACTCAACAGTGTGATCCGAATTAAAGGTGATAGACGAAAAACAGAAGGTGAAGCCATTTTGGATTTTGGATTTGCGATTTTGGATTGACCGGAAAATGGCAATCCTTTTTTAATTACATGGTAACGGATAGGGAAACAGATCCTCTACTCAGTCTGTGTTGCTTGATAGTGTAAAATTTGCAACCAATTTGGAATACTCTTAATATCCCGTGATTGGTTCCCTTCGCCCAATTCCAAGTTCAATTAATTTATCTTTAGTACAAGAAGGAAGATTCCCGCAGTAATAATAACGTTTGTCCATAATATCAACAATATAAAATCCTTCTTCACCGCCATTAATTTTGCGGAGTTGGCTTACAGCTTCCCGCATACTTGTACCAAAAGAGCTAAATAAGTCATCCAGTGACAAGCGTGGTAAGTTCAATGGATTATAAAAAGATTCACCTTTGATGAAATGCCATTTTGTACCACAACGTCGAACAACACGGTAATAAACAGGTGCAACAATACAAGCGTCTAAATCATTCATACTGAAAATGCTAGAATGGTGGATGAAACTTAAACGGGATTTATTGCTTAGAGAAGAATTCAAATGAAAGGTTTATTTTATATATCGATTTATGTATTAAAAATCGAAATGTCCATCACGGTAAATACTTTTGCACCACAATCCAACCGCTAAATGATACCCAAGCGAAGGCGATAAACAGGATTATATTAGTACCTACGTGCAAAGGTCTAGCCCATCGTCTAGCAGGAATTTGTGTAGCACTGATTGCAGAAACTACAACCAACGCTACAACTATTAATCCAGCAACCAGATGTGATGAGTGTCCCAAGCTACCGAAATGACCTAAGGTGCCGATAATACCGATGAATAGGAGTAGCAGGACTAAACTTACCATGCTGCCACCCATTAAATAATGGAGCGATCGCACTTGGGAAGTTCCCCACCCAAACGGCAGTATAAAAGGGGTGCCATTTGATGTTCTGCTACGTAACATCCAAAAGCCTGTTACCGCTAATAGTAAATAAGCTAGCAGCGATAAGCCCATCGACCATGCTGCAATTTTCCACAGCCAGATAAATGAAGGTAGATTCATAGTTATGAACTCAGTTGAAACTGACTGAAAAGCTTACAAAGTCTATTTTTCAACCCGTCAAAACGGGTTTAAGCTTTCAGCCCAAACTTTAGTTTACGGCCTAATGACATTAGAAATATTCCCAATACCTATTGACACAAAAAAGGTTGCTGAAATTAGCAACCCCCAAAAACTGAGTAAAATAGTTTTTCTTAATCAATATAAACCAGCGATTTTCAAGGGTTTTGTCGTATCTTCGGTTTTTGTATTAAGTTGCTGAACCATCGGTGTGTTATTGATCGGGTATGAAGCTACTTCTGAGTCGGTTTCATACTCACGATTGCCATGTTCGTTGATTGCAAGTCGAAGGCAGGGAATTGTATCCGAGAGAATCGCACTTGCCATCATGCCGGTATGAATCTCCATGTGAGCTTCTACCGCTGCTTCAAAAACTAGTCGTTGTCCGGGAAAAACTACCCGTTCAAAATACCAATTGGGAATGTTCGAGATGCGGGCTACCTGTATTTTGCTCGTGGCATTTACATAGCAGCAGAGAATCTTTCCTGATTGCTCAGGGGGTATTGGGTCTAATATTTGAGCCATAACTGCTGAGGAGCTTTACGCCACAATTTTATATTACACCAGCCAAACTAACACCGCCCGATCCCGTGTGCTGTAACTCCCAATACCAACTGCACCAATAAGATTATTTATATTTAAAGAAATGTCTACTATATGAAAATATTCTAAAAACTTTGTGAAGTTATAATGTTTTTTCGCAATTATATCCTATGAGAGGAAGATTTCAGTCGTTGTGAGTTCAGATTCTCAAGTGTCCCAAACGGAAAATTGTCGAGTTACTTTGAAGCGATCGCCTGGTACGAGGGGTCTTGCTCCCTTTTATTTTTCGGTTTTCTCCATCCCATAATCAATTGGGAATGAGCGATCGCTTTATGAATGAAGTCAATGTTATTGTAAAGTTATAAGTTAATCGCTTTCATCTCTATCTATAGACACTAGACATCTGTTGTATAAAGTGGGTCGAGGTGTATTCACAATTAAAAACAGAATATATGCCCTCGGCAGTCGGCTTAAATGTCCAGTACGATTGTTATAGAGGATATAAGGCAAAACCAATAGACACAGGTGTTGCCCGATTAAGTCTCACTTACTCGCTCATATTGGCAAGATGGAAGTTGAAACACTGACTATGGAAAACCGAATTCTTTACGTTCGCCTTCCTTGTAACCCCATCTTTCCTATTGGGGTTGTCTACCTAAGCGATCACGTACACAAGCTGTTTCCCAATATTGAACAGCGGATTTTTGATTTGGGAACGGTGCCGCCTTTAGATTATGCCAAGGCATTAGACCGCTGTGTTGATGAATTTAAGCCGACACTGTTAGTCTTTTCTTGGCGGGATATCCAAATCTATGCTCCAGTCGGCGGACGTGGTGGAAACCCACTGCAAAATGCTTTTGAATTTTACTATGCCAAGAATCCCCTGATAAAATTGCGTGGGGGATTGGGTGGTTTGCGAATTTTCACAGCTTATTATCTTGAGTTGTGGCAAAATTTGGGATTAATTAAACGCGGGCTAAAACGCGCTCAAAGGTATAATCCTCAAGCCTATACGGTTGTGGGTGGTGGTGCAGTTAGCGTATTTTACGAACAGTTGGGTAAAAGCTTGCCCAAAGGAACAATTATTTCTGTTGGTGAAGGGGAAACTCTGCTGGAAAAACTGTTAAGTGGCAGAAGTTTTCAAGACGAGAGGTGTTATGTGGTGGGAGAAACTCAACCACGCGATCGCCTAATTCACGAACAACCCACCCCACTAGAAAAAGCTGCCTGTAACTACGACTATATCGAAAAGATTTGGCCGGAATTTAACTATTACTTCCAAGAAGAAGATTTTTATATTGGCGTACAAACGAAGCGCGGGTGTCCCCACAACTGCTGCTACTGTGTTTATACTGTTGTCGAAGGTAAACAGGTACGGATTAATCCTAGCGATGAAGTTGTCGCCGAAATACGCCAGTTATATAACAGAGGTATTCGCAATTTCTGGTTTACCGATGCTCAATTTATCCCAGCCCGGAAATTTATCGATGATGCAGTCGAACTGTTGCAGAAAATCGTCGATTCTGGCATGAGCGATATCCACTGGGCAGCATACATCCGCGCCGACAACTTGACACCAGAGTTATGTGATTTGATGGTGAAAACCGGGATGAACTATTTTGAAATCGGTATCACCAGTGGTTCTCAAGAACTCGTGCGAAAAATGCGGATGGGTTACAACCTGCGAAACGTCTTACAAAATTGTCGTGACTTAAAAGCAGCTGGTTTCAACGACTTAGTTTCTGTTAATTACTCCTTTAATGTCATCGACGAACGTCCTGAAACCATTCGCCAAACTATTGCCTATCACCGAGAACTCGAACGGATCTTCGGTGTAGAGAAAGTTGAACCCGCCATTTTCTTTATTGGACTGCAACCTCATACCCATCTAGAAGAATATGCCTTCAAAGAGGGTATTTTGAAACCAGGGTACGATCCAATGAGCCTCATGCCGTGGACAGCCAAAAAATTATTGTGGAATCCCGAACCCCTCGGTTCCTTCTTTGGTGAAGTTTGCTTGCAAGCATGGCGACAAAACCCCAACGATTTTGGACGAGAAGTCATGAAAATCCTAGAAGAAAAGTTGGGTTGCGCCGACTTAGAAGAAGCACTTTCCGCCCCAATTGAAACCAAAGAAAAACAGTTGGCTGGGGTATCATAAAAGACAAAGGATTATGAATTAGAAGTTAGGAGGAGCAAAGGAGCGGAGTCATTAAAATTCTCTCCATATCTCCCACTCCCCTACTCCTCCACTCCTCCACTCCCCCATTTCTCCCAGTTCCCCCACTCCCTATCCTCAAATGTTAGAAGGCTCAATACTCCAACAGTTAGAAACTGCCCACAGCAATAGCGCAAGACCAATCAGGTATGGGGTGTACTACAAAAATACCTTGGTTTCCTTGTGTCATGCCCTAGAAGACCATATCTTAACCGATGACAGTACACCCATAGTCATCACAGCCTTTCAACAGGGGAAATGGTATCTCGAAGAAGCCGAAAGATATGCAGATATTGCCAAAAAATCCAAACATATAGCCATCATGGCGGGTTCTGATTCAGCTTGGGCGGAACATCCTACCAGTGAATTATCCAATGTAGACTTGGTAGGATTAGAATCAACAGATCCAGTCGCGCAAGAATGGCACTTGATTATTCTGTCGCCAACATACACGGCAATGGTACTTTGTCAAGAGCTATCGGAAGCTGATTATGAAGCCGCAGGAATACCAACATCAGATAAGGAGCGAAAATTCTACGGTTTGTGGACATTTGAGCCGGAGTTGGTGCAAGAGACGGCTAAAATAGCGATCGCTCACATCAAAAACTACAACCCAGAACTAGCAGCAAAACTTACCGCCCATCAAGTGGCAATTAAGCCCAGCCTAGCCACATCAGAAAACTTGAGCAAAGTTGTTTCTCGTGTAGTGGATTATCTCCAAACAGGGGAAAAACAAACGCTACAAAAAGCACTAGATCGCAACTTAGTTTCCAACGAAATCCAGGCATTTTTGCGGATGGCGCAGATGATGGATGCAGCCGATATTACCAACCCGATGGCAGCAGCGGAAGTGGTGGCGCTAGCAGAAACTATTGGGCAACTTTTGGATTTGCCGGCATGGCAGATAAAGCGCTTACGGTTGGCGGGTTTGCTCCATCGGATAGATCCGATGCAACAAGCAGAAAGCGTACTGACTCCTGGAACGTCTACACGCTACCATGAAGAGGCCCCCAGTAGTCCTTTGACTTGCCCCTTAGTACCGGGGGCACAGGTGTTAAGAACTATGCCAAGATTGCGGGCTGTGGCACAAATTATTACTCATCAAAGTGAGTGGTGGAATGGTACTGGTGAACCAGCGGGTTTAGCAGGTGATGAAATTCCCTTAGAGTCAAGAATATTGGCATTAGTTGCATACTTTCAGTCTCGGGTACAGCATCGAAAAACATCTGAGTTGAGCCGCCAAGAGATATTTTCTCAAGCTTTGGAAGATTGTCGAAAACAACAAGGCGATAATCGCGAAGATTCTTTGAAAGAGAATCGCTTTGATCCGAAACTAGTAGAAACTTTATCTTTATTAGTCATGGGTTTGCAACAAGGGTTAGATTTACCCGTGATGACACCCAAAACCAGCGTCGGTATGTGGCTTTTGGATTCGCAATGGGATAATCAAAGTCAAATTGCTAAATATATTGCCAATTATCAGAAATCGTAGCATCCCTGCCCCTACCCCCTCCTCGCAGATGAATGGGAGGGGCAATAGGATTTGTGTGTACACAGTAGTCCCGCTTGCAAGAAGGCGGTTAGGAGTTGTAAATTCCTAACTAGCAGTTTTAACTGCTAGTTAATATTCCTCCACGGTAAGACCGCCTCGTGGTTTCCAGTCGTTACTTTTATTTTTTTATGAATATTGAAGCAATTAAAGCCGGAACACTCAAACAACTGGCAGGAGCAGATTTAGAAGACGAGGATTTGTCTGGACTAGATTTAAGCCGGATTAATCTAGCTGGTGCAATCCTGGTTGGTACAAATTTTGCTGCTTCCAAACTGGAAGGTGGGCATTTAGAAGGTGCGAATTTGATGGGAGCGAACCTGCAAGGAGCTGATTTGCGGGCAAGCTTCATGGGAGCCAACCTGATGCAAGCTGATTTAACCGGTGCTGACTTGCGCGGTAGCAATTTACGCGGCGCGAACTTAATGGGAACGAGAATCAGCGATGTATCTTTTGCTGGTGCTTTTTTAAGTGGTGCGAATTTGATGAGCGTTAATTTGGAAGGCGTTGACTTCCGAGGTACTGACTTGCGGGGAGTAAACTTGACAGGGGCAAATCTTAAAGGTGCTGACTTGAGTCGTGCAGATTTGCAAGGTGCTTTGTTGAGTGAAGCGAATTTAGAGGAAGCTGACTTGCGAGGAGCGAATCTCGCAGGAGCAAATTTAACCGGGGCAAACTTATTGTGTGCTGAATTAGACGGTGCAAATATGAATGGGGTTAATTTGGCTAAAGCTTGTTTGCTGGGGACAGTTGCGGCAAAATTGACATCTTGAAGGAAGAAGCTCGCGCTGCGCTTATCGCTGCTGTACGGTAAGCGCAAGGCGCAGGGTTTCGTAGGGAAGGCATTGCTCATCTTGGAAATTAATCTCACAAAATCCCATTGCTCCCATTTGGACTTGGTTCTTGTAGCCGCTACTTTAGTCGTCGGGTAATAAATCTTTATCAGTAGAAATCAGGATAAATTTTAAATTTGTTTAACCACAACTTTACTAAATGTCGTTTTTTTTAGAGTAGTATGATTACTTAGGGTCGCAATTATTATTTATCATGAAAAAATAAGTGTTTGGTTATTACTGATTAAGGAAGTATGAAATAATACTTTAATGTCACAACCGAATTAGAACACCGCAGCGATAAGCGAAGTGCGGGTACGCGATCGCATGAGATTTTTCTCAAGTCAATCCTGCAGACATTTTTGCTGGCTTTCAATTACCAAGCCAGTAAATTTTATGTACCAATAAATCAAAAACTCAACATTTTACTAGAGGATTGGATGACGAAATACTTAGGATTTACTAAGCAATTTTCTTTAATTACTACATCAATGCTTGCTAGTTGTGTGTTAGCAATATCACCTAGTCGTGCCGCTACCTTTGCTAGTTCTGACGGAAAATTTGCATTGATTAACTTTAGCCAAAGCGCTTCGACAGTTTCAACTGGTACAGAAGCAAATGCTCTTGCTATTGGGAACGGTGGTATGGTAGCAGCTTTAGCGGAATCACAAGCATTTTTTGTGCAACCACCATTAGTAGGATTTAATTCATCTTTGAGTCAAGTCTTTGGTGAAAACAAAGATTATTTAGGAGAGGCAATAAGTGAAGCTACACTTATAGGTTTATTTGATGTAGCTGAAAAGACTACTTTCTCTTTTGACTTTGCAGGTATTTTGAACTTGTCAACATCAATAGACGAACCCTCAGTAGAGAATGCAAGAGCAAGTGGAGAAATATCGTTCGCATTATTCGATATCAGTAAAAATAGTATCTTAGATTTCTTTAGCCTTGCGGGAAATTTAATAACGAAAGGTGACAAGGATTTTATCGCGTACCAAAAAAGTGATAATGTCACCTTAAATAATCCAGTTATTCAGTCCAATTTTGGTGGGAAGCAAGAATCTGCAACAGCTATTGTTGAAGGTTCTTTTAAAAGCACTTTTGAAAAACAAACTAATTTAGCTCTCATAGAAGTTAAGAGAAACCGGGTAAGAGTTTCAACCCCTGAACCTTCAACTTATTTAGCTTTACTTTTAAGTAGTGGTGTAATTGCGGTAGCACTGAAACGTAAACGCCAATTGTTCTGAGTATATTCCGAGAATTGCTACATTGCTTCTGCTGTACTGAGAGTTTTTCTCAAATGTGGAGGGCTTTCAGTAAGTAATAAATCCGCGATCGCCTGGGAAATCGGAAAGTTGGGAGGGCAACATTCCAGCCAGAAGAACTCTCCGACTGGGTTGATTTCGAGAAATACGTGCCGACCGTCGGGTGTTAGAATAATATCTATTGCCCCGTAGTTCAAACCGAAATAAGCTATCAGTTTGAAAAGCTTTTGCTCGACATCTGGCGGCAAATCGTAGAACTGCCAAGAGTTGATTAGGGTAAGCCCTTGTCGTCGCCAATCGTTTTGTGCTTTTACAGAACGCTGGGAGTCAACAGCAGCCGTGAATACACGCTTGCCGACAATAATTGTCCGCAACTCCAGGGCTTTTGGCACTTTTTCTTGAAACGTCATTGGGCAGAAACGCAGTCCATCAAGATGTTCAATATCTGCATCTGTAACTGGATTGGTGAAAACAACTTTTTCTTGCCCTTGCTCGTCATAGATGGCGAAAGAAGAAAGCATCTTTGCAATCATCCCTTGCTCGCAGGTTAAAGCAAATTCCTTCACAGCCAGGTGATTATTTGTAATCAAGGTGCGGGGTGTATCCAAACCAATCTCCCGCGCAACTTGCAACTGTAATTGCTTATTGTCAGCTAAACGGATATTTGGCAATTTGTCAAAGTGGAAGCCTCTGATACTAGCAATCATTCCAGCAATAGTGGCACGAGATTCACCAATAGAGGCTTCTCTAAGTTGCTTTTCCATCGTGTTGGGAATTCTTGCACCAATCGCAATCCGTCGATACCAAACTGAAGACACCTGATTCAAATCTAACTTTTGTTCATCAACAGTCAGAATTTGTCGCTCGCAGGAGTTGCTGTAGTAAACATCCAGATGTATTTGTGTTGGAAATCTGTCTGTGTCAAAACGAAATGCTTTCCCGGATTGGGCTTCAATAGCTTTCATCACCAGAGAAATGCTTTCATTGTCTTGGCTGTGAGTAATGATTAAAACAGTCATGGGATTTTGGATTATTCTTTTATTGACGAACGCAGGGTATTGTCCCTACGTAAGACCATGAGAAAGCAAAGCTTGGGCGATCGCATTACTAATGGGATAATTTAAATCTCGTTCTAGCATTCCCCATTCTCCTGTCGGATTAACTTCTAAAAACACATATTCTCCCGATGGTGTTTGAATGAAATCAAAAGCTCCAAATACAAGCCCAAAGCTTGCCATAAATGTTTTGAGACAAAATGCAATTTTTGATGGTAGTTCGTGCGGTTCCCATACACAATCATCTGTACTAGCACGTCGCCAATCAACAGTTTTTCCTGCATACACAGATGCATCTAATGCCCCGACAAAGAGTTTTCCATCCACAAACACCACCCGCAGTTCGCGCAATTTAGGTATTTGCTCTTGAAAAACCATTGGGCTGTGTCGTAGTGATTCGGCTTCTAGCAAATCTTCCTCTTTAACTGCATTAGTGTAGAGGAAGAAAGAAGAACCCGACATACTTTGAGAAAGAGGAGTCAACAGTTTGGCAACCATTTTCCCCTTTACCTCATCAAAAAACTCTCGTGCTTCCTTAGCATTATTGGTAACAAGAGTCCGGGGAATGGCAAGACCAACTTCTTGGGCTGTTCTCAGTTGGCGCAATTTGTTCTGTGCAGCGTTTATTCGCTGCAAATTGTCCACCCAACGAGCTTGCCTGAGACTGTCCCAAAATCCCTCCAGAGCTGCTAGTGATTCTCTGGTGCAAGCAGCTTGGAATTTTGGAGCCAAGTCTTTGCTCATCTGGGGCTGCCAGATCCGGCGCATCCACACAGCTTCTATATGCTCGGTACTGATAGAGTTTTCACCGTATACTAGGTTGTAATTACTCCCATTACCCAGATGCATCTTTAATTGCACTACGCTCGGAAATTTATCGGTGTCTAGGCGAAATGGTTGCGCTCCAAGCTTTGAAAGGCTTTGCGCCACTCTATCTACTGTGAAGAAGTCATCACTATGGGTGATTAATAAAACAACATCACGCGGTGGGTGCATAAAAATTTTTTATCTTAAATTTCGCTCTTGCTGGAAGATCCCCGACAACTTTTACGAAGTCGGGGATCTGACCCTTGAAATGTGGCGCAGTACTAGTACTCGACCGCACTCGCTATGACAGGTACATTTTTCGTAGACGCATTGGTGTTCGGTTAATCGAGGCTGTGGTCACCCACCATAGCGAGTGCGGTGGAGTACTAGTAGTCTGTCACACAAACTTTGATGGGTGAAACTTCTTGGAATTTCTCTTCTTAGCCTCTTTCTTCGCGTCCTTTGCGTCTAGCCTTCGGCAACGCCAAGGGCGAACGCGGTTCAATCTCTTACCCATCTTTTTTGATGTGACAGTCTACTAGTGGTCTGTTTCACTAATTTTGACGGGTACGACAATTAAGCCCCCTTGCCCCCAATTCTGGGGAAGGGGAAAAATCAACAAAGAATGTCGTCTAAATTTTAAGATCCCAAAACAAGCCTGTCCACCGGAGTCAAGAGTTGGTGCAGCGGGAAGAAGAAAATTCAAAGTTGAACATACTTGGGGAGGCACTGCGTTTCTTGGCTCTGCCGACTTGTAGCATGTGGCATGGATTTAGTTCTGTTGTCTTCACTCTATGACTGCAAAATCATCATCACCGTCGGATGGGTACTTTTGCGTCACAGCGATTTGATCGTCGCCATCTGATGGGTATTTACGGGTAGCAAACTCTTGATCTTTGAGCTTGCTAGTGATTGGGTGACCACCACCACCATCTTCTTGATCGGAGGGAAATTTCAGGGTGGTGACTATTCCATCAGGACTTTCAGGAGGGTGCTTTTTGGTCACAATTGGTCTAAAACCTCCCTGAACTTCATCCATTTCCTCAACAGACAAGTCTTCACAGAATTGTCCTTCTAAGTAACGAGCGAAAAATGGTAATGATTGTTGATTATTGTCAGACATATCTTACTCCTTATCCATTATTAAAAAACGCTTTTCCCCCTTGCCCCAATTCTTGGGGAGAAGAAAATTCCAAGTTAGGGGGCTGTCTTTATCCAGCTTTTTTTGGTATGGTACAGTACTAGACCAGATTCAAAATTAGGAACAAAATTGCCGTTTGGTTAGAGTCTTACTAGATACTTACAAGCTATTATTTGTTTGGTTTATCAATCGCTTTAATCTTAACAATGTCCAAATCAAAATTTGACCCTTGTTTTTCAATAGTTCTGACTTTTACTTTATCAAAGCCTTCAAGAGTGTAATCAACATCAGCGATAGGATCTTCCCCAATTGCGAGAGCTACTCCTGTACCCTGTAGTTTAGAAGCGCCGTTCTTTTTAGTCTTTAGTAGAAGGTCTGTATCAGTGAGAGCTAGAGAATTATTTCCTCCAGCTGATGCTACAGCTACAATAGATGCACTACTAGCACCTAAAATCAACTCGTTTTTGGGCGCATCCTCTAAATAGTACAAATCATTGATTACCATCATAAGTATCCTTTTTTAACTAGATTACTTTAGTCTAAGGAGTTGAATATAAACAGGTAGTGCTTGGATTATTACAGACGCATTTATAGTCTGGGTAAATCAATCGCAATTACAAAACCACGAGCAAAAGCAGTGTTTTCAAAAGATTTAGATTGAGTTTGTCCAATCACAATATCGCCATCTCCTGCGACCGTAACGTTCGCTGTAGGGTTATCGTCATTCGCCACAGCGAATCCTCTGCCAAATGCTATGGAACCACCGTAAGGAAAGGATCTGGCTATGGTTTTTACAAGAGCAAAAGTCTCGGCCGAAGTACCAGTAGCTGATGCGTCAGATATCACCGTCGCTCCAGCAGAACCTAAAATAAACTCCTGTTCTGAAACATTTTCTAAATAGTCCAAATCAACGATTTGCATACTTACAATGAACATAATGAGCGTTTTTTTCTGCTTAAGGGTTTGGGTTTGGTGTGACTGCGGGGATTATATATAACTTCGCCGTTTTTAAATCACCTGCCTGCTTACACTTGGAGCCTAAATCGTTGTTCATTGCTGCGTAATGAGCTTGTTTATCTGGGGAGAGCTTTCCTTGGGCATAAAGTGCATTGGCTAAGTTAACCTCAGCTTCAACGCAATCAGGCTGTAGCTCCAGTGCTTTTTGATAGCAGGCGATCGCATCCTCAAGATAACCTTGTTGATGTAGGGTATAGCCAAGGTTATTGTATACGGCGACTGCATTAGGCTGTAGAGCTAAGACTTGATTATAGGCTTCTATCGCCTGCGATAACTGACCTTGACCTTGATATAAATTCCCCAAGCTAAATAAAGCTTTGGTAGAATTGGGCTGAACCTGAAGCAGGTTTTTCAGCAGATTTTCGGCAGTTTGGTACTCACCTTTTTGCCTCATCAACAGCCCCAGTCCATAGAGTGCCTCTGGGTGATTTGACTGAGTTTCCAGAATCTGACGGTATCTCTGCTCGGCTTCGGTGAGTCGGTTCTCTCGATGATCCTGAACAGCGATCTGAAGCACTAAAGGAAGAATCCTGACATCCAGTTGTTTATTCTGGCAATTTTTGTATTTGGCTACGATGTGCTGAATCCGACGCTCTTTAGCTCCAAAAGAATACTTGTATTCCTCATTCCCTTTTAAAAAGTCGTAAACTTTAAATCCATTTTTAATAGCATATCGGATAGCGTCAGCATGGAGAATAAGTCCAGGTGGCGGATTTTTAAAAGTTTCATCGCGACCTATAATGAAAAATAGCATAGATTTTTGATGAACATCAACAAAGTTAGCGATCGCTCCTAAAGGCTTGTCCTCTTTCCATAGAACCCCCAAATACAGACAGTTATTTTCAAAACAATGATGTAAAATAGCGCGAACGTAATTCATAATTACGTCACAGCTATCCCCTTTTTTATCTCTCCATTTTGACTCCCAGAATCCGAGTAGTATCTCAATATGAGACTCTAAATTGTCTGCGTCACTGTGGGTGATATCAAACTCATCAGAACTTTCAATTTTCCTTAAAAAACGTCTTATTTTTTGGCGAGTATTTGAACCAATGTAATTTTGCAGATATTGTTCCCAGTCGTCTGCTAATGAAACATAAGGGGCTATATAATTATTAGTATCTTCTCGCTGATTTTGAATGCTGTGTTGACTGAACTCAAACCTATCTTCAGAGAAATACCTCAAAAAGAGGGACATCCGTGTATCTGTTTCTAGAATATTTTGTACATTGAAAATAGACCATGTTAACTGCTGCTGGATGTAAGCAGCAAAGGCGGGAATTACCTCTTCTTCATAACCTGGTAAGCAAATAAGTCCCGTGTAATCTGCCACGCTATTTCCTACCATGTAAAGTTGAGTATAAAAGCCACCTCCATCCTGCTGTTCTAGTACAATTTTCAAAGGGAAAAATGCAACATAGGATGAACCGTTGGTATCCAGTTTAACAGCTAATATGAACCACGGTTCATGTACCATCTGCAACCATCCAAATAGCCAAACCCAGGATAAGAAGAACTGAGCCTGAGGATCAGCTTTGTATACAGAATCCCAATTTTCTCTTATTTTCTTAAATGTTTCAAAATTATCAATTATGTCAATCTGCATATCATTTTTGCTTCAGCAATAATCCAATACGGTTCAGGTAAGTCCAAAAACAAGTAGTAGAGAGGGGAGGAATATCGCGTGCTTTGTCTCTACAAACTAGATTTTTATGCCAAGAACTCTTAATTGAACCGTATTGAGCAATAATCTTCCTATCAGGTGAGACTATTAAGGGTTGGTGAGATTAAGTGAAATTGAACTATTACTATTGTGAGATGAAGCAGTTTGGTTTCCAGTTCTTGCATATGCTGTGGCTGTTGCATCGGCTTTACTTGAGGCAAGGCTACCCAAGTTTTGAACATTTGTCTTGGTTTGGGCATTAGTATAAGTAGTATCACCGATGGCAAGTGCACCTGCAGCAGCTGTGGCATATCCAACCCCGGTTTTCGTTGTGGTAACTGTACCAGCGTAAATATTCCCACCTACTACAATGCTGCTTTCGCTAATAGGCTGTAAATAACTTAAGTCAGAGATGATTAAGAAATTTTTCACACTTACCTCACAATAATTTTTAAGCTAACTAAATTCAGTAAGCTGAAGAACTACTATAGGAATCCTAGCTGATAGGGCATAAATCATTTCAGATAAAACGGGCTTTTCAGTCTCAGGATGTTTTCAAAAATCTTTTTCTTGTCCTATAGAGCAACTACATATTGATCAACTGCTGCTAGAGCTAGATGTTGAAGAACTACTAGAACTGGATTTTGCGTAACTTCTGGAGCTATTACCAGATGAAATCTGTACAGAAACGCTTTGACTAATCTCACTCTCATCATCACCAGATGTTTGGACTACGCTTTTAGCTTGCGCAATAACTTTACCATCGGGTGAGAATATCCGTTTTGTCACAATTTTATATTCAGTCATGAGTTTAACACCGTTTGTTGTTGATTAATTAAATAGCAATTACTATGATGTGATTGCATCTAAGTGGAACCTCTGGCGAAGTAGACAGACAGCATAATTAACATTATTTATACGCTCAGATACTCCACCCAATACTTGTTTTTCATCCTCACTGGAGGCTCGATATCTATAATTTTTGCCGTTTCGATCGCAGAATTATTCAAGCAAATATTCTTGTCTTTTTTCTGAATATTGTTTGTCAAATTCCGGGATATGAATCCTTAATCAGCCTTAAACTTAAGTACCGCCAACTGGTTGAGAAAAACTAAGATCACAAATTTGGAATCTGCTTAGATGACTTGATTCCTAAAATTCATTAAAAAACACAGCCAGAAGATATCTTTATATCAGGATTCTGGCTGTTTTAAACTATAGTTATTTCAGAGCTACTTTGTTGCTTGTACAACTTATTCAATAGCCCTGATATTCGACTGGTAATGATTAGTTAGTACCAGCGATAGAGGTGCTGCTAGAAGAATATGGAGTGGTAAAAGCGAAGGTTTGGGTCACAGTATCTTTACCCTTAGCTTCAGCTTCAGCAGTAGCTAAATTGCCTTTGATGTCAACTTTTACATCAACATCTTTTTTGATTTTCAAGTATTCGTCAACATAGAGAGTGGTTTTTTTGTCATATTTACCTGAGCCTAGATAAATACCACCAACAACATCAGCAGCTTCAACGCTTTCCAAAAGATTCAAATCAGAAATAATCATTGGTTTTTCCCTGAGAATTAAAGTTCTTGGTAAATTTTTCTGCAAGCAACTTAACTTCTGCTTTTTGTTTTTTTGAACAACCAACTTGTTTTTTGTTGCTCACATTTCTAATATAGCTTACTCATTTAAAAAGTCAAGGCCTTTTTGAGTTTTTTTTTGATAATTTGCCTTTTTTTTTGATTATTAATTTCTCCCAAAATAGCATGATAAAATTAGGCAAAAAGTCCATTTTTTCTGCCTACTAATAATATATATCTATGACCTTCATAGAGTTAACAAAAACTTATTTGTCTATCAAAAGATTTCAAACTTTCTGTCATAAGCGAAGTTTGTTACCTTCCTGTTGCAGATGTGAATAATATCTAAATCAGTAATTTTGAGAAGTTGGGACATAATGCAATCCCCGCTGATAATCTTGTATTTTGCGCTCATTGTTGCTTAGTCGGTTTCCTACTAGCGGTGTTAGGATTTTTCATTTCTTGACTGGCTCATAACACCGCTCTCGCTTTGGTGACTGGCAACTCAAAAATCACCCCATCAATAGGCGATCGCATTACTCTTTGCTGCATCTGCTTGAGCTATTTGGGATAGACAGAAGGATCTGCTGCTTGACGTAATTGTTCAGATGGAGAATAGTTATCTGTGACGATTTGCGGACATCGCATACATGCGACCTTGCCTTCTTGCTGCCACCAGCGACAATCTCGGCGAATAGAGCAAGGTGGTAATTCTTCTACCACTGGAGGCAATTTTTCGACAATTTGCGTTATTATACAACCCGATTCAGCGCAGGATGCCGCAGTCCGAAAAATTTCGGGTTTCAAAGCCTCTGTTTACCGCTATGTCCTCCGCACAGGGTACGCTAACGCACTAAGCAAGCAACGTAAGAGAGAGGTTTGGCACAGAGGTTTTGAGTAAATATAACTGCAAGCAGATTGCGAACAACCGCCGAAGTTATTAGGAGATGAAAAACTTTTTTAGTTGGAATCTAACTATTCTCTAAGCTAAAACACATTTAAACTGCATAATCTGAATTTATCGCTCAAGATTGTGGGGTGGGCACCGAAGCCCACCCGAATGTGCATTTGTATTTGTGGAACAGCTTAGTCTGTCACACCAAGTTTGATGGGTCGCGGGTATTCAGATTCCCAACAACTTTTACGAAGTCGGGAATCTATAACTCCTCAAAACTAATCAGACAGACCACTAATAGTCCATGTCATTAATTTTGATGTGTTGTGAGGCTCAGATCCCTGACAACTTCTACGAAGTCGGGGATCTAGACTTAGAGTGGGGTCAAGAAGTTTGGGTTTGGGTATTTGATGCAGAAGCAAAGCTAAAGCCTGGACCATTTAACAAACTAGCCTTTGTTTTGCCATCTTTACTGGTGATTGTAAATCCGGATGTGCCATTAGCTTTATCCTCAATTGGCTCAATTGTATTTTCTGGAGAAATCGATTCTAACTCTCCGGAAGAAAAGTCTACAGATAAAGCAGGAAAGTATTGCTTTAAGAGTGACAACATCTTAGCATTTGGCTGTTTTGTTGCCAATTGAAATCCACCTTTGATCTCAAAATATTCCTCTGTAGCTACTTCACAAAAACTCAGATCGGATATTTCTAACTTACTCATGTTACACCTCAAATTACAACAAAGTTCAAATTCAAAAACAGGTGATGTGAGAGGGCATAATCGCACTCAGTCCTCTCATCAAGAACGTCGATTAACTGCTTTATTGAAAAACAAGCGTGACTGCAAATATCGCTTTTATGCCCGTTATTCTCAACAAACGGTAATTTTTCAGAAGCCCTAACGATTTGGCTGATTTTGATTTGCGTAAACTCACATCTTGCACCAATCTTAATCAGAATAAAGCCGACAAAATTGTTGCAAAATGTGAATAGATTTACCCTGATTATGTCGTTATTAATCGAAAGAAAATGAAGTAGAACTATTAGAGCTTGACCAGCGGCAAATGCAACTGCACCAACATTCGCAGGTTCCGGTTCTATTGTTGCTATGTGCCGACGATCGCAACGACATCACCACCCCCCATAACACTGCTTGCGGTAATTTCCTCTCGTTAACAATCTTGCTATCAGGTGAGACTATCTGCTTAACTACGACTTGTTCGAGATCATAAATCGTATCAGCTATTTTTGTTGATTAGAATTCTTGCCGAAGTCTGGGAAACCTTAAAGTAAATTAGTCTTGTAGTCTAGAGCAGAACTAATCATGAAGCCTGTACAGGCAACTGCTAACTTGTCTTTGATTTTTTCGTTAGCAATTTATTTTTAACTCCTCATAATTATCATATACCTTTATTTCTCTAAAAAATCAAAAAAAAAATTTTTTACCAATAAAGAAAACTAATCATAGCGTTCTTAAATCATTTGTCAAAAATAAGATTCCCGACTTCGTAAAAGTTGTCGGGAATCTAGCTATGCGCGATTTTTATATAAGTAGGTGAGTGCGAAAATTTATAACTATGTCCGCAGCGAACGGAGCGAAGTGAAGCATAAGCCCTAAGCGGACACGCTCCCCGACCGCAAAGGTTTCGAGGATTTTAAATTTCGTTACATAGTTAGGTTTATTTGAGCCAACCTACTTAAACAAAAAATAAATATTACTGTAAAACTTGATAAATATTATTTATCAAGCCGAGTATTGGGAAAATTATTATTTAATTAATTGTAATTGCTCACAATTATTATTTTCTAGTGGAGTGCATTCCCTAAATTGACATGACGATATTCAGAATCCCTACCTAGACGTAGACTTTTAGCCTGGGTTTTTTTGAAAGTTTCTTAGGCAGCAGTAAGATCAACTCCGACTACGATACCAATTAGATCATTCCCATTAAAAATGCCTGTATCTGTATCAGTAAAAAATGACCCGAGTGATAGTTGATAATTCCCAACTGGGCTTAACTGGAGAGCATCCACACCTTTTTCAAAGCCCAAAATCAGAGCATAATCGTCAAAACCAGCGCTGGTGTAAAAAGAGCCATTATCATTACCCAGCACGAATGTGTCTGGACTGCCATCGAGTAGAGGATTACCGTCACCATCAAGTGGACCGCCAATTAGTATATCTTGCTGAGGAGTCCCCCCTGTTTGATTGCCACCAGCCCCTGTAAGGCTGTCAATGCCGTTACCTCCCAAGAGGATATCATTGCCGGAACCGCCGGTTAACTGGTCGTTGCCGTCGCCTCCATCGAGTTGGTCATCCCCTAAGCTTCCATCGAGTAAGTCATTACTGGTGCCCCCGTCAAGGAAGTCATTACCCAACTTCCCAAATATATTGTCATTGCCGTCGCCCCCATAGAGGATGTCATCACCGTTGCCGCCATCCACGAAGTCATTGCCAGCATCCCCATAGAGGATGTCATTGACAAACCCGCCAAAGATCCGGTCATCACCGTCGCGTCCATCTATGACACTATCGCTGAACCGATTCCCAACTAGAAAGTCTTTTCCCGAAGTTCCATTTTGGGTAATGCCTCCGATGCTTCCTATTCTCGCCTGGATTTCGGCTATTTTAGCGTTAGTTTTGTCTAAAATTTCTTGTGTGTCAGCCATTTTGTTTATCTCCTAAAATTCTTTTTTCAATAAGATAAAAATTTTACCAATCATATTATCTAAGCTCTTATCCTTAATCAAAAAAAAATAGCAATGACATCCAAATAATTGCATCAAACTTAATTCACAAAAATTGAGCAAATGATAATTAGAAGAAGTAGTAGTGATGTAATTAATTTTTGTCTATTTATTGGTTGCTGAAAGCTTTTAAAAAGCTTTCAGCAACTTTTATCACCTTTTTAAGTTTTGGTGATAAAGTTCTTAGTTTGGCATGATCTAACAGAAGAAACTTTACTTGTAATACCATTTCTGTATGAAGATGCAATTTGCTTGCCCACGCAGGTGTATCTCTGTACCCCTACCCTGCGGGAAGCTAACGCAATGGGGAAGCAAGCAACGTAGAGCAAGACCTTTCTAAGGTGTGGGTGAATAAAGCGCAACCTCATACAGAATTGGTATAACCTCCTATAAATAAGAGGTTACGTCAGTTGTAGTAAAGCTATTACTTATTTAGTAGGTAAAAGCGCTAGCGTTAACGAAAGATTCAGACTTACCAGGATCGGTTTGAACACCAAAGATGATGCTGGTGAATGTGTTGTCGCCGCTAGCATCAGCAGTACCAAGTACTTCAGCGCCGTATCCTTTTAAGTCTTTCAAGTCAAGTTTAACAGCCTTGTCAAACTTTTCTTTTACGTCAACGTTAGCCTTAACATCTTTATCCAATTTGAATTTGCTGTTTATGTCTATTCCTTTACCACCAAATACTTCTTCGTTAGAGGTTTCTAAGTAGTTGATATCGTTGATAATCATTAGGGCTTATCTCCTGATAACTAATTAATCGTTTTTGGGAATTTCTGTGTGAGCGCTTTACTTTTATCGCTCACATTTACAATATAGATTCACTTGTAAAAAAAGTCAACTTTTTTTTGGAATATTTCTGATAGTTATAACTAATGTTAATTATGATATTGTCCTTTTTAATTAATATCAATTAGTCCAAAAATAAGGAAGCCAAAAAATTAGCAATAATCGTTTTTTTACTGCTAACACAAAATATAATGATTGATTTTTAAGCATCAAAAGATGCTAGCATCCATGTCTAGTAAGACTTATAAAGAATAAAGCTTAAAAATTATTTATTCTTTTTTATCAACTTACCATGTTGTATGCAAGTATTTATTAATAAATAAATGCACTCTTTATACCCTGTCTAATCACTCAAATTTCCGACTTCTAAAAAAAGTCGGGTTCTTATTTCTTAAGCATGATTTAGCACTTCCTTCTGTGGTTGTTTAGCGTCTACATCGAGATGAGTAGCTATGTCTAAAAACTCGATTTCTTTCTTTAACCATTCAGAAAACAATTCTGTAATGATTTTTTCGCACAACTGTTCATCTAATTGGGGTTGAATTATTTCTTCCACCCAAATTAAATACACTGCTTTTGGTGTGGTAATCGGTTTGAGAATCCCAGGTGGAGAACTAGCAAATATAGCCGCTACAATTTCTGGGCGAAAATCTTTCCGGTGTTGCAACCCCTTGTATCCATAAGCGCGACGAATTTCTGGTTCTTGGATATATAGACGAGCGATTTCTGGAAAGATGATTTCCCCTTCTTCCAGCGCATAAAACAGTTCCAGAGCTAAGTCTTTATCCTCGAAAGTGACTTCATAGGTGACAGCAGCGTCATAATCTAGTTGGTGTTCATAAAAGAACTTTTCGACTTGAGCCGCAAATAGATGATTGGCTAACTTTCTTTTCAGGACGTTTTTGTGGGCTAACTCTTCAAAGTCTGTAACAGACAGATGGTGTTTTTCTAGCCAATTCCAGGTGTCCTTTGCTTTGACAAGTTTCTGTTCTAACCGCAGTTTGTCACCTTCCTGCTGCAATTCCTCTGGTTCAACTTGAATGCCTGCTTCTTGGGCTGATAAAGCAATAATTTTTTGAGTAGCGATCGCCTCCACCACACTAGGTATTTGTTGGGAGAGTTTGATGCTGTGAATAATATCTAAATCTGTAATCGTCAGACGTTGGGACATAATGCAATTCCCCTGGTAATTTTGGATTTGAGATTTGAGATTTTCCCTTGTTAACTAATGACCAATAACTAAGGCTTTAAGCCTCCTTGTTGCAGCTTCTTAAACGGATCTAAAACATAGTCAATCACGCGCCGCTGGCGAATAATTACTTCGGCATTTGCTGTCTGACCGGCGCTTAATTGAATGCGTTTCTCGCCATTTTGGACATACTGCTTGTCTAAGGCAATTTCTAACTCAAAGTTTTCTATGTTTCCTTGGGGTGTTTGACTAGCTTTGGAGTCAGGAGAAATCCAAATAACTTTTCCCGACGTAATGCCATACTCCTGGAAGGGATAAGCATCAAACTTGATTTTTACTGGCATTCCCAGCTTCAAGAAGCCGCTATCCTGAATAGGCATATTAGCTTTAAGTACAAAGCCAGTATTTTTGGGCGCAATTTGGGCAATCCGCTGACCGGGTTGTACCACTGCTCCGGCTTTGGTGACTGGTAACTCAAAAATCACTCCATTAATAGGCGATCGCACTATTCTTTGCTCCATCTGAAGCTTTAAGGATGTGATTTGGCTTCCTTCTTGGGCAATTTGGGATTGCAGTGCGCTAATTTGTGTATCCAAGTCTTTGAGTTGTTGCTGATTTCTCAGAACTGCTAGTTGACCGGATTTTAGTAAGCTTTGGTAGCTGCTTTGCTCCTCTTGGAGTCGGAGTTGTGCTTGCTTAATATCAGACTCTAACTGATTAACTGTTGTCTGATAGCGATTCTGTTCTTCAGCTAAACGCAATTGTGCTTGTTTGATATCTGATTTTGCTCTGTCGTGGAGTCGTTTGCTTTCTTGTTCTTCTTTTTTGAGTTGGTCAACTTGGTTTGCAGAAACAGCCCCATCCTTCACTAGTTGGCGAAACCGTTCGACTTGTCTTGAATCTATACCCAAACGACCTTGAATCGACTTCTCGTCTTTTTCAGTACTGCTAATCTGCTGAACAGCTTGATTGACTAATGACTGTCTTTCTAACTTTTGGAGATTATAATTACTCTGTTTGGCATCCAGATTTTGTTTTACCTGGTTCACCTGAGACATTTTTTCCAAGGCTTGAGACTGATTTTGTTGCTCCTGAATGCCAAGAGTCAACTGTATTTGTTTTCTGAGTACATTCAGTTGTGCCCGTTGATTTTGCAGCCCAGATAACTTTTCTTGAGCCTGTTGCATTTCCGTTCGCAGGATATCAGACTCAAGCTCAAGCAGAACCTGTCCTGCTTTTACGCTTTGACCTTCTTTTACACTGACAGCTTTGACACTTCCACCAGAAGAACTATCCAATTTTTGGGTTGCACCTAATGGTTCTATACGTCCTCTAGCACTTCCAGTCTCATCCACCTTCGAGATACTTGCCCAAGGTAAGACGATGACGGCAAACCCTACCAGCACATACAGCACACCGCGTGTCCAAACTTTAGGTAAGGCATCTAGAAGTTCTTCGGTGCCGTAATATAAATCAGCATCACCTTCAGAACCATTGTTCCTAACCTGAATAGACTTATCGTCCTCTGCATGATTTTGATACCCTTCTCCATCATCCTTGGCAAGTGCGGATGAGGAATTGGGAGATGTATATGGCATAGTGGTATTTCTTTTGAACGGTAGATGGAGGAATTAGGAATTAGGAGTTATGAGTTATAAGTTATAAAATTTTGACTTCTAACTTTTAACTCCTAACTCCCTATTTCCAAACTCCTAACTCATAACTCCTAACTTCTAAGTCTCTATTTCCAAACTCCTAACTCATAACTCCTAACTTCTAACTCCTAACTCCCTATTTCCTAGACTGCTTGATCTAGTTGCTGTTGATTTAAATAGTAGTAATGACCTTTTTTTGCGATTAACTCATCGTGGGTACCGCTTTCTACTAACACACCGCGATCCAAAACTAGAATCAGATCGGCATTGCGAACAGTTGAAAGTCGGTGGGCAATAATCACGCTGCTGCGTCCTTTGAGAATTGTTTTTAAATTGTTCTGAATAATCCGTTCTGATTCCGAGTCCAGGTTACTCGTGGCTTCATCAAAAAGTAACAAACGGGGATTTCCCAGCAAGGCACGGGCAATGGCTAAACGTTGGCGTTGTCCACCAGATAGCATTCCCCCACCTTCACCAATTTGGGATTCGTAAGCCATTGGCAGTTGCTGAATAAATTCATCAGCTCCTGCATATTTTGCTGCTTGAATAATTTCTTCTAAAGATGCTTCCGGGTGCGCGATGGAAATGTTCTCGCGAATAGTACCACCAAACAGAAAAGTATCTTGATCGACTACACCGACTTGAGAACGGAGCGATCGCAAGGAAACAGTAGTTACATCATGACCATCAATCAATACTTTGCCATCTGTCGGTGGGTATAAACCCAAAATTAATTTGGAAAGAGTTGTTTTTCCAGAACCACTGCGCCCTACCAAGGCGACTGTTTGCTCAGGCTGAATTTCAAAATTGATATTTTCCAACACATTAGTCTTACTTTCCGGGTGATAACGGAAGGTGACATTATGAAAGCGAATGTGACCGCGAAGTTTGCCCAGGGTCTTGCGGGGTTTATTCTGCAAGTCTTCTTCTGGTTCCGCTTCCAAGACATCATTGAGGCGCTCGGTGGAAATAATGATTTCCTGGAATTGATTCCACAGTTGTGAAAACCTTTGGAAAGGACTCAATACATTACCCACCAACATATTAAAAGCAACTAATTGTCCAACGGTGAGTTCCCCTTGAATCACTTGCCATGCTCCAAACCACATCAGTGCTGTACTTGTAAAGGTATTAATCGCACCACTGAGCAATGACAGGCGAATACCAATCACCTGAGCATTAAAGGCTTTTCTGACCAAATTATTCAGGAGTTCCTCCCAACGCCAGCGTACTGTCTGTTCAATTGCCAATGAGCGGACAGTGCGAATTCCTGTCAGAGATTCGATAATATAACTGTTTTCTTTTGCCCCTGCATTAAAAATTTCTCTGGAGATGCGGCGCAAAATATTTGTACTAGCGAGCGCCAAAATGAAAAATGGTGGCACGGTAACCAGCACAAATAATGCCATTTTCCAGCTATACCAAAACATCAGGCTCAGATAGATGACTAATGTCAGCATATCCAGCACAATTGACAGTGCTTGACCAGTTAGGAAGCTCTGAATTTTCTGGTTTTCTTGGATGCGCGAGACGATATCCCCGACATAGCGCGATTCAAAATAGGAAAGAGGCAAGCGAAAGGTATGCTTGATAAAACCTACGAGTAAAGATATGCTGACGCGGTTGGCAGTGTGACTGAGCAGATATGACCGCACTCCGTTCATGGCAACGCTGAACAAACCAAAAACGATCATCCCTACACCAACGGCGTTGAGGGTAGCAAGGCTGCGTTGCACCAGCACTCGGTCTAGTAACAACTGGGTGAACACCGGCGTTACCAGTCCAAATAACTGCATTAGCACTGAAGCTATGAAGACTTCCAGCAGCACCTTATAGTGGGGTTTGACTAACTCAAAAAACTTCCACAAGCCGACATCCTGATTTTGGGCATCTTTGAGTAAGGATGTCGGTTCTAGAAGTAATGCATAGCCAGTCCAACCATGTATAAATTCCGAACGGCTGAGGGTGCGTTGACCAAGAGCCGGATCGCCGACAATCACTTGTTTTTTTGAGATTGCATGGACGACGATAAAGTGGTTGCCTTCCCAGTGAGCGATCGCAGGTAGAGATTGTTCTGCAAATTTATCAAGGGTGGCTTTCACCGGACGGGTAGCAAAACCCAGGTTTTCTGCTGCGGATGCGATCGCACTCAAGGAAGCACCGTTACGACCGACGTTGGTCATATCCCGCAAACGGTTGACGCTAAAGTGCTTGCCCCAATAGCGACCAATCATCACCAAGCAAGCAGAGCCGCAGTCTGCAGCGCTTTGTTGAGCATAGAAGGGATATTGCTTCGTGAGTCGTCCCCACCAATGACCTGCTCGCACTTTCGGGCTGGGAAAGAAAGGCCGTGCTTTTTTTGGGTTTTCTTTTGGGGAAAGTTGCTCTCGCTGGGGAAAGGGAATGACCTTCCGGTTCGATTCCAGACGCTCAGTTCTAAACTTCCCCTTTCGTTGCGGACGCTCAATGGTTGCTTTTGTCTGTTCAATAGACTCGACGAACTCCCCTAATTCCTGACAGTGTTCGAGTGCTGCTTGTAAATCTGAATTCTTTAGAATGTAAGCGATCGCCGGTTGCGTCACCTGCCAACTACCCTGTTTTCTGTGTCCATAGATGCAGCCGGGAGTCAAGGTGCTACCGTCAGAGTGTTCTAATTGCCCTAATCGTAATAAACACAACTGCTCGGATGGTAATAGTTGCGTAGACGAGCCTTTAACCAGATTGCGCCGTTCAAACAGGGATAAGGCTTTGAGCATCCCCTCTGCATAAGATGTGTGCCGGGGAAATTGGGAGTTTTGCCGACATAACAGCAGTAAATCCCAAAGTTCTGCACGGACTCTGAGGCGATCGCGGATGTTGGGATACTTATCCATCAACTCTTGCAATGCCTCTGTTCTTAGATAGCAAAGTTTTAAGTTATGAGAAGCTCTGGCAGCATAGGGACTAAAACCTTCATCTGGAAACAGAGTCAGTTCGCCAAATGAGGACTCAGGCACAAGGGTAGCAATCAAGTTCTCAGAGCTATCCAGCAGTCTGACTTTACCTGCAAGGATGATGTATATACCTTCTTTCGTCTCTGCGGATTGCCAGAACTCCTTTGCTATTGGTGGCTCCACAATTTCCACCAGAGCCAAGCAACTTTGCAGCTCGTTCGGTGAAAGCGTTCCCAAGATGGACGTGACTTTTTCACCCAACTGTTGTTGGGAAAATGAAAATACTGATGGCATTATTTAACCTCCAAGACAAAATTTAGTTACTGGTCTTTTTTCAAATTGAATGACCAATGGAAACTAATTTTTGAGTTGGATAAATAGTCCATCTCCTGGGAAATACTTAGTATTGTTTCGCAGATAGGGGTTTTGTATTTACCCATACCTGCTATTAGCATGATATTAGCCTTATACCAATATTCTCTGTGTAAATTAGCTAGCGAGCTTATTTGCGATCCCTTGAACCAAAACGGCTCTAAAAGGGTATTTTTAGATAGCAATAGCTCGTTTAAACCCTTGTCTTGATTAGAATGGTGTGACATAATCGTTTCAGTTGATGTCAACTGTAAAGTGTGGGCAAACCAGTCCGCAACATCTGTGATTAAAAGCCTGACAGCCAAGATTTCACAGATGAACTATTAATTAACCTGGTTAAGGCTAATTAAGTACCTACATGATGTGCAACTAAGCCCGGTAGTTATCCTCCTAGGGTTTTGCGAGTCTAGGGGGATTGTTTCCGGCTTGTCTTTTTTTTCAAGTCCTTAAGCGAAGAGCGTTACTCGTATCTGCCTTGATTCGGACTAGAGGAGAAAGACGAAACCAAAGTTACACACCATCAAAAAGTTATTTGCTTGACTTTTGAAATCAAGAAAATTTATTAGTACAATTCTTCGCTCCTATAGTTACCAAAGTAAACCGTCAGCAAGCAGTAGTTAGTAGACCGGAGAAAACATATAAAAAGCATACCTGTTCCGTCCCTGATAAACAGCAATTTAAAAATCAGCACCAATCAACGATCTCGTCATTGATCAAAGCTAATAATTTTAAAGGTTTTACTGAACTATGCCGAGTTATGGTAGGAATTTGACCCGCTAATAAGGATTTCTGACTGGAAAGCTCATTCAACGTTGTATGTGGCTTAGATGCTAGAGCTTCTTAGTAAACTCTACATCCGCCTGATTGTAGCTCAACTTACAGAAATTTAGGTCGGTTAGGATTTAATAACAAAAAAATTATAAACCTGTTTCACCGATCTAAGTTATGCAATTTTGACCAAATTAAGTAAAACCTGTTTGACATCCCTATACTGTGCGTATATTATACCTAACTCTCAGCAATAAAATGCAACATCAAACATAAATGCGATCAATAAAGAGCATAGCTCTTATGTCCCTGATAAATAATGTTTTAGACAATACAATTCCAGCTATTTAACCGATTATTAGTTAAACTGTATATTGCTCCGGTGATTCCATACAGCTTCACAACACTGTTGATAATAGGAAAGCTGGAAGGGAATAAGTGCCCTTGACATTATATATCATAATAATGTGGCTGAACTCTGTCAAAAGGATTAAAAACCTAACCTCCATAAATTTTAATTGTTCAAGTTCGTTGTAATAAAAATTTTTGAAGAAATGCTTTACCGATGAAAAAACCTATTACAAGCACCAATGGAATCGTAAAACTACTTTTCGCACGGGGCTAGTAAAAATTTGTTTTTTTCACGAGTAGCTAAAAACTCGAAAAGAGTTATGTCGAGTTATTAGGTTAATAATCTCAATCACATATATTTTTGGGGCTTCGCATTAATTCAACATCCTTTTAGTATATTCTTCTACAGAATGTCAATTTGTTTTCAAAACAGATAAATTTTTACGCAAACTTTATCGCAGCTTCATAAAACCTTTAATTAGCAATTGAGTTATGTGATTTTGCAGCAAAAGTATTAAAGTATCTGCTAGATAATCGATAAAACAATAATTATGTGTTATGAAACATCTGGAAACATCAAAAAAGGAATTGTCTTTTTTGGATAATCACTTTTATGCAAGGTTAATTAATTTAAGCATCTATCTATAGTATGAAATTAAATAAATATAACTGGCGTTTCAGATAATTAATAATTAAGCATCTATCTAAAGTATGAAAATAATAAAAGTAGATGATTCTGTATTTGGCGTTGCTGTTTGGTTGGAATGAATTAACTTAGTTGCCCTATAAAAACTTTCTTAAAAATCTAACTACGTCCAAATTTCTATGAATGTATGCTCATGAAAGTTGTAGTATAAATTCTAGTTCTACAGCCAACCACTGTTGAAACATATTATTAAGAATTTCTTGATACCTTTGGGCTGTTAACTCTGCTGGTATCAATTCTTCAACAATAAAAAGATGGTAGCCTAGCTCAGTTTTTACTGGACCAATCAACTGTTTGGGTGGTGTACTGAATAAAACAGCAGCTATATTTGGCTGCAGAGCAAACCGATACATTTTTCCTTCATAACCGCACTGATATCGACGTTGAACGTCACGATCGTAAAGGTGAGCCGCATCATAAAAACTAATTTCACCTTCTTCTATTTGATAGTATAATTCTTGGGCTAGCTTTTCTTCATAAACAGTCATTTGATAGAGAATGACTTGCTCAAATTCTAAACGGTTTTGGATAAAAAACTGTTCTACTTCTTTAGCGAACAATGTTTCGGCTAATTTTTGTGCTAATAAGTGATTGCGAATTCCGGCTTCCCAATCTTGAGGGCTAACCAATTGATCTGCTAACCAAGCCAAAGTATCTGTGGCCCTCTCCAAGCGTTTTTGGCGACGCTGACGATCTGCCTCAGCTTCAATTTCTTCTGCTGTAACAATTATTCCTCTTTCATAGGCAGTACGGTCTATGACTTTTTGGAATAAAATTTTTTGGTAGATTTCCTTCAACTCGATTTCGGTTTTCAGGAAGTCAACAATTTCCTCTTGCTCAATAACTATTTTTGAAAGGTCATTCATTGCTACTTATTATTTTAAATAATCTGTGATACCAGAAAGATGCAGCTTAAATATTGAAATAATAACCGTGATGCTACTACCATACTAATAACCTCGTCCCCGCTTTCATACAGCAAATAAGTATTACTACTACTAGCAGTGCATCAAGCTATTATGAGGAAAGTCAGCTAACCCCCTGACTACACTTATGCCTAATATATAACCAGTAAATTTATTTTTTATTTTTAGCAATTGATTGTTAAACATATAGTTACTATTAAATTTTTATCTCAAACCAGAAGATTATAAATTGTAGAAAATACTGAAAAATACTATAATTTTTTGGTGTTTTTGGATGTATCCGAAAAACTATATACTCTGTAGAAAATACGGTCTTTTATGTGAAATAACAGTTAACACATTTTATTTGTTACAAACGAATATTATATATGGTGTGTTTAGTCAGAGGTATGGGAAGAAGGAAGAAGGAAGAGGGTTTATATATGTGGATACAGGTCCCCAACTGAAAACGAGCGGCCTGAATAAGTCGGGGTACTAAACCCCCACAAAGAAGCGGATAAAAAAAACTGAAAGCTACTTAATTTTTTGAGCTTCCAGTAATTATTGTATAAATTGCTTTATTCACAGAATATGGATAATCCTAATTGGGAGGACTAGAACTACGATAATCGTGCATATAAGCTTGTATTGATATCAGCGACACCAAGGTCAACAGCACTTTTCTTTCTTATTTTTCAATTTCCCGTAATCAGCTGTAGGACATTTAATTTGCATAGTAGTTATGGATAAAACTTTTGTGGGATGGGTAGAGAGTGCCCGTCCTCTTATGCAATTTAAAAGTACATTAGCTTACAATCACAAGCATTCCTCTTACCGAGTATAGGCTTAAACGGTAGTAAGTTTGTAAGAGTTAACAAAGGATAGAGAGTGTATTTAGACGGTTACCGCTTTTTTGAATAATCCTCTGTGAGGCATAACTCCAACATTTACTCGTGATGATTTCACCAAGGAAAAGGAACCACCATTTGTCAAGATAATAATTGTTACTTTTGGCGTAGCTACATAGGAAAGTTAGAATTTTAGTGGAAGATAAATCTGTTTAACTTTTATTAGTTTTAACACCAAGGTGAAACATCCTACATAGAAAGTGCTACGGAGGGCTGTTATGAGCTTAAATAAAACCCTGTAAGCCCTTGGTGACTATTCACCGATTTAATGTTTTCTATGGTGTAAAATATTTTGTGCTTACCTCCATATTTTGTAGTTTTTTTATTTATCTAAGAAATTATCATTACTATCTCTAATCTTAAGTAATAAAGTTGAAATCTAGTTGCCATTTTGGCAGTTTTCTTTAAGAACAAACTGTAAATTCTATTGGTATAATTCAAAATCTTGGCTCCAATAAACTACAAACAGAACATTCCCACAAGATATATAAATACCTTGTGGGGCATCCAATCTTCAAAACCGTTAATTTAATTCACAGAGCTTGAGGGCAAACTCTTGAATGCTTTCTGGTTTTAATTCGGTTTTGATGGATTGATATTCGCGAATTTGTGTAGCCAACCACTGTTCCAGATTACCACCACGGATTTCGGTTTTTTGTTTGCCAACTACCTCCAGATAAGCCAAGTCTTTAATTTTACTTAAGCAACTTGGTGAAACATTGCTCTGGGATATTCTATCAGACGATGGCTTGAGGATATGGAGATTTTCGTGTTGTTGTTGATGTGACTTTAACTGCTGGGAGTTTTCTTTGAGTAATCTGTTGTAAGTACGGTAAGGAATGTAATGCAGTGGATTGTAGCCAGCGAAGCGTAGCATTAAAACACATGCCCAAGAATACTTGCCCGCAAGAATTGCTTCAACGACTTGATCCAATTGCTCGGGACTGATTGTTTTCTGCAAGTTACTACTAATACGAGGAATGTCTTGATTCATAATCTTTGTTGTGATGAAGTAAACCAATGTGTAAGTTTCTTCAATTGTTTGTGTCGGAACTGAAATTGATAAACTGCTCTAGCCGATTTGCAGTTATTTGGCAGGGTTAAGGAACATATCGAAAATTCTGTGGTTTTTCACAATTTTTGCAGTGAATGTGTGACCCACTTTCAGTTTTATGGTTGGATTTTTATTCCTGACATTCGTAAGACTTTTACTCTTTAACGAAGGAAGAAGGAAGAAGGAAGAAGGAAGAAGGAAGAAGTCTTCTAACTTCAAGGCAAACGGGTTTAAGTCCCCCACGAATTCCTTCTTGCTTCTAACTTCAACATCCATTTTTTTTAAAGCGGCTTCAACTTCAAAAAATTGATTGTTGTCTTCATTGGATTCAGTATCCAGATATCTAGATATAACTTTCGTTGTAATGATGTTGTAATCCGGATAAGGATAATCAAATTTTATTTTTGATGGAATTTTTTTTTGGAAAAAACCTACTTTTGGGTGAGGTATATTTGCTACCAAAACGGAAGACATATATTGAGTAGCTATTTCGCCAATACCTTGCTGTGGTTGAATCATTCCATCTAGAACGCTGACATTGAAGAAAGATACAATCTCATTAATAAGCACATACCAAAATTGTACTTTTCGTTTTGCCACACCACTTTGAAGTAAGGTTTGAGTTTTAGTTACTACTTGTCGAAAGAGTGAAGTTTGCGAAGTTTCAGACGACATGGGGATGGGGAGAGTGGGAGAGCGGGAGATTTTGTTTTTATTAATTCCCTCTGTTCCCTCTGTTGCCTTTAGCCTGCTCCATTCCTCATAATACTGGTCTAGCACTATCTGCAAAGATGTAGACCGGTAGCTGCATATATTCCTGATAATTGATTGGGGGATTGTGCTTGCAGCGATTTTCGTACCTTTATGTTTTTTTGGTAAAACCCCTGCACTGACAACAACTGCACACCCGTATATGAATATTCCACAAACACCTAGTTGGCTTGAGGTTTCGACTGCATTTGACCTGATGATTCTTTCCATTAGCTGACCTTTAATCGGAAACCTGATGTTTGTAATCAAGTCTGTTTGCTGCTAAGCCGGAATTCTTTAGATTCTCTGGGTGTAGCTTTTGCTTAACAGTACCTGAGGCAAAAAGTTACCTTCCATCATGTCTCATTCATATGACATGATGAAAGTGTCCACTTGGCTCTTGGTAAATGCAGTGTCCTCAAGAAGATGTTTCACCAACTCTTAATTCACTTACTGTTGTTTTGCGGGCATAATGTATTCCTAAGTACAATTCGCCGAGGAGGCTTTAAGTAACTTTGCATAACCTTAGGATAGCAAAGAAAAACTCTTCTTCTTTAATCATTTATAACAACATTCGTATTTATACTATTTTTTCCTGTGAATGTCATCTGCCATTTTGGCAAGCTTATAAGTCAAATTTACTTAATATGTTCCTACATTTACTTACGTATTGTGCAGCTTTTACTTTTGTCCCTACTAATCGTGTTGCTTTAGGGGGTTACACCCCTCCATAAGTGTTAGGTTTCGACTTGGATTATTCAAGAGTTACTGGGAAATTTTACCATTAGCTATAGTTCTCAACAACCTGTAAATATTGCTGTACTGATAGTATTTAGAGAATTATTATGAGCGATAAATGTTGATAATAATTTTTAGAAATTATTAACCTTGCAGTATAAAGGAGTTTTGATGAAATTTCCTTTTATAGTCCGGGTTTCAGATTCATCATATAATTGCGAATTTTAAGTAAACTTGTTGTGAACTTTGCCTTAATGGGAGTTAAAATACGCCAAATAATAGTTGTTTTTATTACCGTTATGTGGTATTTTTTTATAACTTTACAAAGCTTCGACACCTAAATATGCAAAAACACCCATTAAGGGTGCTTTCAGAAAAAAACATAGTGAGTTATGCCTGTAAATTTTTCTTTAATTTCTGCTTTTCTTTGAAACTTAAGTCGAAGATGTCCCTAATTTTGTTGTAATAAAAATTGCATCTATCTTAGGACTAAACTGAGTAATACAGACAGGATTACAGATGTAACTGCTGTTGTGCTAGGTGGTAATACAAACCCCGAATAGCGACTAGTTCTTGATGTGTGCCCTGCTCAACAAGGATACCTCGGTCTATAACGAGTATGCAGTCAGCATCAAGAACGCTGGAAAGACGATGGGCGATTAGCAGGGTAGTAGTATTGAGGTGACACAAGCGAGCTATATTTTGTTGAAACCGACGCTCAGACTCAGTATCTAAAGAACTAGTGGCTTCATCTAAGATTAGTATCCGTGGATTTCTGATTATTGCCCGAGCGATCGCGATTCTTTGTCGCTGTCCTCCAGAAAGCGTCATTCCCCGTTCTCCCACCAGAGTGTTGTAGCCAAAAGGTAGTGCTTGGATAAACTCATGTGCATCTGCAAGCTTGGCAGCAGCGATCGCTTTGTCTGGAGTTAAATCGGGGCACCAGAGAGTGATGTTTTCCAAAATACTTCCCGAAAACAAAAAGCACTCTTGCGGAACTATCCCCAACTGACTTCGCAACGAGTGGGAAGAAACATCAGCGATATCGTGCCCATCAATTAGAACTCTGCCTGTATTGGGACGATATAAACCAGCCAGCAAATTAACTAAAGTACTTTTACCGGAACCACTGAAACCGACAATACCGATAGTTTGTCCAGCTTTCACCCGAAAGTTAATATTTTGTAAAGTATTCCGTTCTTGCTCCAGATTATAACGAAATGAAACATTCTCAAAATGAACCTCACCCCGAATTGTCGGCAGTAAAGGTTTTTGCGGATTTTCTTCTGGTTCAGTGTCCCAAACATCATTGAGACGCTCTACTGAAATTAGTACCTCTTGGAACTCATCCCACAACCCAACCAACCCTAAAACTGGGTTGATGACATTGCCGATCAGGAGATTAAAAGCTACAAACTGACCAACCGACAGCAATCCCCCCATCACTAAAGTCGCTCCGTACCAGAAGATAGCTGTAGTACCAAGGTGATTAATCAAACTAGTCGCAAATTGTAAATTATTAGCCAGCCGTTGTAAGAGCAAGCGAGTAACCAGCATATTGCGAAAGCGCTGCTCCCAACGCCAACTTAGTCGAGCTTCTACGGCTACGGTTTTCACTGTGGCAATGCCAGTTATCATTTCTACCATTGAAGAATTTGCGAGTGCAGATTCTTGAGCCAAGGAGCGTGAAACTTTTTTCAGGAATGGACTGGCAGCCAAAGTCACCAGCGCAATGGGTATAATTAACCCCAGCAATAGTAAAGTGAGTTGCAAGTTGTAGTAAGCCATTACCCCTAAATAGACAACTACAAACAGCGCATCCAAAATGGCAACCACAGCTTGACGGGTAAGAAATAGCTGAATTTTGCGGTTTTCTTGAACACGGGTGATGATGTCCCCCACCTGACGTGATGTAAAAAATTGCAACGGTAATCGCAACGTGTGGCTAATAAAACCAGCGATTAAAGTCCGATCCATCCGATTAGAAAAATAATCCAGTAGGTATTGACGCACTGATTTAAGTGCCATCCGCCAAATACCGAAGATCAGGAAGCTGAGGGCAAATATATTGAGAGTAATGTCGTTTTTTTCCGGTAATACTTGGTCGAGAACCACCTGAGTATATAGGGGTGTCACCAAAGCAAAAACGTTCAGCACAGATGATGCGAGAATGATTTTCCCGATGAGTTTGCGGTACTGCCAAAAACTCTGCCAAAATCTTGCAAGGGAAATTTGTTCGCTCTTGATCGCGTCCAACCGTCCAGTCGGTTCTAAAATTAGAGCATATCCTGTCCAGTTAGCTTCAAACTCCTGACGTGAAAGCGATCGCTTACCGATAGCTGGGTCGGAAATCAACACCTTTGAGCCTTTAACTCGCCAAACAACTACATAGTGACTTGCTTGCCAATGAGCAATCCACGGGTTATTATGCAATTCCACCTTACTCAAAGAAGCCCGTATCGGTAGCGCTTTATATCCTAAGGTTTCCGCCGCGATTACTAAACCCTCAAGAGATGCACCCATCCGGTCAACCTGTGCCAAGTTACGCACACTATTCAAACTAAAACGTTTCCCCCAGTATTGGCTAACCATCGCCAAACATGCCGCACCACAATCTGACGAACTTTGTTGTTGAATAAACCCAGAACGACGCCACAATTTGGTGATGGGAGGATTGGGTGATGGGGGGATGGGGAGAGGGGGAGAAATTTTCCCCTCGTCGCTCTTGTCCCCCTTGTCCCCTAAAGGTGCGATAGCCGAAGCTAATTCCCAATGTTCTACGGGCAGATAGTAAAGTAATAAATCTGTTTGTGCGATCCAATCTGCAACTGTGATTTCAGGATATCCCCAACTTTCTCCCACTCTCGGGGGTCGGTCTTGCGATCCACTTTGGATGTTTCCCCCAACCAACCAAAAGCGTCCAATTGAAGCAGGAGTTACTTCTTTTAACTTTGAACCAGCAGCGATCGTAGTTTCTACCATGTAGGGTAGAAGTTGTTGCAGAGTAAAACTAGTTTGCGATCGCAATTCAGTGCAAATTTTGAAGAAAATCAGAGCTTGTCGCTCATACGCTTTCTTCTGCAAATCATTTTCCAAATTCGGGAACTTATCAAGCCATAGCTTTAGTTCCGCAAACGGAATAGTAGCCAAAAAACCAGCACTTGCGGCGATCGCCCGATATGGCAACGCAGGAGCGGAGTAGAATAGATGGTCTGCCCCAAAAGTTTGCTGTGCCAAGAGTATCTGAGTGGATACTTCTCGTCCCGTAGCAGTATCAAAACCAAGCAGTCTGACTCTGCCATGACAAACTAAGTAAACAACATTGCCCCTTTTTGCTTCCTCATGTGGAATATAGCTAGTCAAATCGTCACCTAGCTGAAACTCACGCACACTCCAAGCTTGGCTAAAGTCTGAAGCTAGACTAGTATCAAGAGCAAGTAACCTTAAAAGCTTGAGGATAGTCGCACTGGTTGTGGGATGCTGAATCATTGTATAATTCTGCCCTCCCTGAACTCTTAACGATGAAGAGGAGTTCATGGTTTTATCTCTGATGTTTGGGTAAGCTTGTTAACTTTTTCAAGACGAAGGAAGAAGGAAGAAGGAGGTTTTGAGTTGGGGATTGGAACCCCCTGCTCCCGGATAGATCAAAAAGCAATATGATTGTGTTTTTAATCGCTAATTGCTGTAACTATCATTTTTCAGTGGCTTTTCGTAGAGCGAGAGTTTTAAATCAAACATTTGTTTGCGAATTTTTTTTTCCACCACAGTATTAATGACTTTGAATAATGCATTAATATTAAATTTTGTCTCTTCCAGTCAACATTCTTCTGAGACTTTATCAAAAGTTTATTTTTTTTAATTCAGTAATAATTGACAAATTTATCGACAGGATGTGTACAGAGATACCTGACTGGAAAGCTGAAAAGCGTTAAATTGAATGCGTTGAAAAAATAATTTTTGATAAAATTTTGGCTGGTTATCCTGTTTTTAGAATAACCCTTGTGGTCTACATTTCTTGATTGAAATTTGTTTATGATGAACATAAGAGATATAATTTTGATAAAAGTTACAATCGCAGCTAGTAACATTTAAATTTTCCACGAGCAAAGATTAGCTCCGAGTTGTAAAAACCCAGAACTATTTGACTTTTGATATTGCCCCCCCAATAAATAGATTTCTTAAGTTTTGGCTTTAGCCCGTTAAAAGGTTAAAAAACTTAATATAAACATCTGTCAATGGATAGTTAATCGTCACCCAATACGGTTCGGACTTGTCATAGATCAAGTTCTCTGAAGTGTACCCGATCGAGGACTAGAACCATTAAAGTACTCAGATTATATTATCCTTCAATCACAAAAACAACTTGACATGACCCAAGATGCAATCTTCAGTCCCTTCTTTGCGACAGTGTTTCTGACACTCCTAGTCTGGGTGTATATGTACATCCGCCGTATCAGTTTCATCACAAGTAGCAAGATCCGTCCCCAGGATCTTGCTGTACCCGGCACAGTAGCGCCGATCTGGCCACCAAACGTATCGAATCCATCGGATAACCTCAAAAACCTCTTCGAGATTCCGGTACTTTTTTATGCGCTAATTTTATACTTGTTCATGACGAAACAGGTGGATACAGTATACGTGAACGCCGCGTGGATCTTCGTTGTATTTCGCGTATTGCATAGCGCTGTTCACTGTACATTCAATTTCATCATGCTTCGATTCTACCTCTACCTATTTGCCACGCTTGCAGTATGGTTCATCGCGATCCGCGCAGCCCTTATCCACTTTGGCACGTAGGTACGGTTAAAGTACAGATTGCGACCTCATTCGTTTTCATCATGCAAAATCAAAAATCATCTATTATTTTTGACCAAGAACGCGCTTCTTCCTACGACGAAAGATTCGCTAAATTGGCTCCGCTGCGTGACGCACTTCATTTGCTCATCCACCTGGTACTTTCCGAGCTTCCTGCCGATGCACGAATTTTGTGTGTCGGCGTGGGAACCGGCTCAGAATTGATTAACCTCGCCCAAAGATTTCCAGAGTGGCAGTTTACTGCGGTAGAGCCTGCAGCACCAATGCTTGACATCTGTCGCCAACGCGCTGAAGAGTATGGCATCGCGTCACGTTGCACTTTTCACGAAGGTTATCTCGATTCACTGCCCGCATCCCCCTGTTTCGATGCGGCAACTTGCCTTCTAGTTTCTCACTTCTTTGTGCAGCTTCCTGAGCGGCGGAATTTTTTCAGTCAAATCGCTTCACGAGTCTGCCCTAATGGATATTTGGTCAGTTCTGACCTGAGTTCCGATATGTCCACTCCAGCCTACAAAAGCCTTCTTGAGGTTTGGCTACGAATGCTGAAGTATTCCGAAGTACCTGCTGAGGAAATTGAAAAGTTTCGTGCTTCTTATGGTCGGGATACTGCTGTACTACCGCCACTTGAAGTCGAATCAATCATTGCATCGAGCGGCTTTGATACACCTGTATTGTTCTTCCAGACCCTTCTCATTCATGCCTGGTATGCTAAACGCACACCATTGAGCTAGACCTGCGTCTTCGGGTTCTTACGGGGCGGCAGTCACATCCGGTATAGACAAAGCGATCGCTACAGAACCGCGTAGTTTTGAGGCATTCGCCCACGACTACGCGATGCTGTTTAGAGTATCGGATGTCACGTAGTCTGAGTCAAAACCAAGTAAATACCCCAAATAGCCATAGCTCGCAGGTAAGTACTAGCGCGAAAGGTCCCATTCGCGGTAATAGCTTCCGGAGTGCGAAATTGCAGCCCATTCTCATAAACTTGAGCCACCACAGCTTCTGTCAACCTGAAAGCTTCATCCTTCATTCCCATTTGTACCAGAAAAGCTGCTAACCCAAAATTAATCCCCGTCCAGACTTCCAGAGGGTGAGTAGCTTTAGGATTTTCCGGTGAACCATCAGGACGAACACCATTCGCAGCCCCAAACTTACCATCATTAAACTTCAAGAAACAAGCATCATAAACAGTTTTCAATGCCGACAAAGCGCGATCGCCTGCGACAATATCTGGTAATCCCAACAGACGAGCATAAAACTGTCCGCACAATTGGTCAGCCATCACCACATCCGAACCGCTTTCACTGTCTAATTTATAATATTGCCCATTCCACAACTTCTCCTCATAAATAGGGCGAGACTGTGCCAACCAAGCTTCATAGGTGGATTTTTGCACCTGTAATTCCTTGGCGTTTTCAGCATCTTGGCGGTTGCTTAATAAAATATCAGCCATAGCGATCGCCGCCGACAAAGCCGCCAACCACAACCCACCACAGTAAGCACTGACACCCAACAACCGCCAATCATCAAAAGTTTGGTCAGGGGCCCCAGAATTCTCAGGAATACCATCCCCATCTTGATCAAAACTTTTCAGATAATCCAGAGTTTCCACAACAGCGTCCCAACACTCCGCCAAAAATTCCAGATCCTCTTCACCCGTCAGCAGAAAATCACGGTATACCTGCAGAACAAAATCACTACCCAAATCCTTCCACAGGTTGCAATCTTGGTAACTAGTGTAATTTGTTCTTTCCCAGACATGTTCATTCGGTGCGCCCAAATCATGCGGTGTAGCCCCAGCAATTTTCCGCGCAGCTTGTTGACTTTCTGCGCCAATTGTGTAATAATAACCAATCACACGGGTTCGCTCATCACTTGTCGGAATAGCTCGTGCAAACGCCCGCATCACCGACTTTTCCAACTCAGGGAAAAGCATCAACAGCCCGAAAGAACCGTAAAGCCGCACGTCTAGACTTTCATACCAGCGGTAATCCAAACACTCTAATACCGCAAACTGACCGATTGGGTCAGCATCAGTTGCAGCACTCCAGAGAGTACCGCCAGCAGTCAGATCGTACAATTCGTTAAACAACGACATCTTGAACCACTCAGGCAAATCTAGACGGTCGAGAATTGGTTGTTGCCATGACTGGATATGAGTAAGCCACGTTTGGTATTGTTGGAGGGCAGTGGAGGCGATCGCCCAACCATTCTCACCGCTACGACCAAAAAAATCAGTGTATCTGCGGAAATAGTTCACACCCGCAGCAAACTCTGTTACCGGAAAATCCCAAGAAACAGTAAAGGGTATTTCTAAACTTTCCCCTGGTTGGAGAGTGAAACGAATAGCCAGTGCCGCCCCTAATTGTTCTCCTTCCTCAGCAGGTGTTGCATCAATATAGTTAGCTAAAGAACCATAAGAAGCAAAGCTTTCCCATATCTCTTCACCAGTGCCTACAGAGTTCCAACGAGCGTGATAAAAAACTTCTATACTTGGATGTTTCTTGATCGCAATACACCACTGCCCGTCCCCTTCCTGCGGAGCTTCATCCCTACCTGCACCATTTAATAAACAACCAAAAACCTGAGTATTTTCAACTACCTCATTAAAATTTCCTTTACTTTCGCCCAAACGGGGCAGATATTCATACACCGGACTACCATCATCCCGCATCTTTACCTCAGGGGACTTCTGAGTATTAGTAAACCAACCCACCATATTTTCCCAGGTGAGCATAATGCTAAGAGTAATAGGCGTATCCGTGGGGTTACGGACAGTCCAGAGAAACATTGCTACCGGGTAACTAGTTTCTTGGTAATTGTCCGCCCAAACGGGGGAAAATTGCTCGCAAGTTAACTGTGCTTGATACACTCCATCATACACAAACCAACTGCGGGGATATAGCGCGTGATACGTACCTTTGGAATCTCCTGGATACCACTGCCAAGCTTGAAGAGTGCCATCCTCAGGTGGTTGGGTACATAAAGCATAAGCTATCGAAGAACTACCATTGGACTCAAATACGCTGAATTGACAAGCGGGGATATTCTTAAAAGTATGTTCGCCACCGTCAATATGCCAGAGGTTAAAATCTCCTCGGGAAGAACGTCCAATACAACCCGCACCAAAACCCCCTAAAGGCATTCCATGCCACGGGCCATCATCAATATTGCTAGCGTAGCGAACAGTGTAGGGCTTGTCCCACCCTTTACCAATGGGACGAGTCCAAGCGCAAGAAGGAATTCGTGAGGAGGGCTGATTTGTCATCGTCTGATTTTGACAGCGTACACTACGCTAAAGAACACTAGCGCGATGTGCGATTTTTCTCAAGTCATCTATTTAACGAAATGTAATTTAGGATATATCTTTTACGAAATTAAGTAGACAGGCAAGATAAAACCAAACTATGTAACGAAATATAAAACCGCTGTATTCGGCTCGTAGTTGCCCTCAAGCGCTCAAGCCTTTTCCCTCTAACTTTCAATTTTATTCACCCCTTTCAATTGGGGGCAGGGGGGCTTCACTTCAAATCCAACAAACCCTCTTCCTTCAACTTGGGATTAAATCGCATTTGTACTTGCAAACCCCGCGCTTCCAACACTTTTAAAATTTCGGCTTCCACCCGCCGCGCCACATTTTTAATAATTTTTATTTGCGCCATTTCATCATTCACTGGCTTATCATAATTCGCCTGTTCTTCCTGTGTCATTAACTCTTTCACATTAATCGGCTGCGTCCACTTTTCCTTATCATCGCCATTTCCCGCAGGCACACTACCATTTTCAGCAATCCAAGCATTCTCAATACTTTCTAAAATAGTCCGGCTGGGACGTTCAATAGTTTGAACTTTCACCCAATAACATAATTGTGGCTGTCTGACTAAATGCTGTTTAAGACTGAGAAAAACATCACGAGAATATCCGACAAATTGCAGAACTTTCTCCTCATCAAAAATTGCATAAACTCCTATCTTTCCCTCAAATTGCTCAGGAAATTGACCGCTTGCATCAATATAAGCGACAGATTCAATCGTTTTTAAAGAAGAATTGTCTATTTCAGTTGTCATAAATTTTGTTATTTGTTGTTTGTTATTTGTTATTTGTTGGTTGTTAGTTGTTAATGGTTATTAACTGTTCAGTTATATATGAGATTATCTCCTGATTCTTTCTCTGTGTCCTCTGCGCACTCTGCAGTTAATTAAAAAAGTGTCCTTAGTTTGCAAAAAAATGTCCGATTAACAACTAACAAATAACCACTAACAAACTTTCCGATAAACAGCACAAAGACGACTGGGTTTAAAAATCTTGGCATTAAACATGAAATTTGGCGGTACATTGATAATCGCATACTCATCAGATTCATGATATTTCTCAAATTCTGCCGGCATCCCTTTCGGAGTTGTTACACTGTATGGAACAGGCTGAAAAAGTAATTCTGTAAACTCAACTTTTTCACACTTTAAATTTTGCCTAATTTGATTTAAAAAGCCTTCACCTGTCAATAAATTGAATAGAGTCTCCTTCGCTTCTGTTTCGAGAGTGAAACTACCATCAAAGTGTTGAACGATTTTAAGCGGCATTGTAATTATAGATATTTGTTAAGAACTGAGAATCAGCGACATTTTCCACAGATGTATCTTTTGGAATTCTAAGAGTGAAAATTGCCACTTTTAATCAGCCTATGGGATTGTGGTAATTCTGTCAGCCGGTAAAGGGGGGTGAAAAGATTAAGAATCGTGAAGCCGATCGCGGATTTTAAAAGATTACTCGGATTCCACGGAAAGAATAATTAATTTTTAGATCGTCCGTGGAATCCTTTAATCCCTTAAAATCCGCGATCGGGTGATGGTTCAGGCTACAACACTTGCAGAAGTTGTTTAATTTTGGTGTCTTGGCGTTGCTTGAATTTATCTGGGAAATTTAACTCAATGGTAATTTTGCCATCTGTCTCTTCTACAGAGCTAATTTCAGCAACAAATCGATTCGGTGAGGGATTGTTTGTTTCTTGACTCAACAACAACCCAACCAATGGTTTCCCAAGCCGCATTGTATGCAAGTCTTGTTCCCCAATGAATTTGTTCGCAGATAAAGCTTTTTTCCCCTCTAACTCCAAGCGCAAACCTGTTACGCCCAATTCTGTGGCCAATCCAGGGAAGAAATGACCATCCCAGTAGAGTTGACCAAAAGCACTAACCGCCTTGCGTACTTTCTTACGGGTAGTTGGTTTGATGTCACGCAAAGAACGACTCAAACTGGTTGCCAAGAATTGCAGGGAGGCAAAGGGTTTATCTACATACTTGCGTTTTTGAGAATACCATTCCTGCACATCAGAATACATCACTAAGACCAAAGCATCAATCTGAGCGCGGGTGGGATTGACAAAATCAATTGCCAACAAAGTTTCTGAGTCATTTACGGGGCTGAGTCGAATAACCCGTCCGGTCAGCGTGACGCGAGCTGTAAAATCTCCCATGACTTCAATTTCCACTTCATCTGGTAAATTTGGCCAAGATTCCAAAGAAACCAAAGCGCCTGTTTCAGAGATGTTTACCGTTTCCCCCATGATTGTTTGGTCGTTGCTGGAAATCACAACGGGTAGACGACGATCCAAACGGTGGGCAGTACGGATTTGTGGTTGTTCAAAGCCTACTAGTAAAGCTGCCGCCAACAAAATCAGGTTAAAGCCCGACCACATGGTGTTTACTAATACCGCCTGTGTATCTTCTGGGCGTAGCAACAGCCAAAAAGGAACAGAAAGTAAGGAAGAAACAACTAGGGCAGTGACAATTATCAGACCGCGCATTGATTGCCAGTCGAAGGTACGTTTGCTGATATAACTTCCTTTATCGGTAACGTTGAACGAACCGAGTTTAGGGTTAAGCAGCGCCAACATAGTCACCCACCCCGCCTGAAACGCCATCGCAAATTCAAAAATTTCGTTCCAGAAGGAGAAGCGGACGTGTTTGTAAATGATGTAGTTAGTAAATAGCGAAAGCAGAATATGTGGTACCGCGTAGGCTAGAGTTTCATAACCCAAACCTTGGACGGAGTTGATGCCGAATAGTAAGAAAAGAGTTGGAGCGATCGCATAGACTAATCGGGGATAACCGTACAAGAAATGCGAAGTCGCGCTGAAATAACAAATCCTCTGGGCAAGTGTCAGGTTAAGCTTCGGGTTAAAAATTGGGAACTCCAATCTGAGAATCTGTGCCATTCCTCTGGCCCATCGTACCTGTTGACCAACATAAGAAGAAAAGGTATCAGGCGCTAACCCAGCCACCATAACTTTGTCGTAGTAGACAGATTTGTAACCCCGTGAATGCAGTCGCAATGCAGTGTGACAATCTTCTGTCACCGTTTCTACTGCGATTCCCCCAATTTCTAAAGCGTGTTCTTTGCGAATTACAGCTGCAGAACCGCAGAAAAAGGATGCATTCCAAAAATCGTTACCTTTTTGCAATACCTTATAGAATAGTTCGTTACCCACAGGAATTCTACCGCCTGTAACCAAATTCCGCTCAAAGGGGTCGGGGTTATAGAACCAGTGGGGAGTTTGGACAAACGACACTTTCTTGTCGTAAAAGAATCCCACAGTATGTAGCAAAAATTGCCGCGTTGGAATGTGATCGCAATCCAAAATCAGTACCAACTCGCCACCAGTTTTGTGAAAGGCGGTGTTGATATTACCAGCTTTGGCATGGTCGTTATTATCCCGCGTCATGTGGATACAGCCAATTTCTTCGCACATTTGCCGCAGTTCTTCCCGTCTTGCGCGAAACTTTTCCCGACGCGGGTCATCTTCTTTATACCTTTCCGGGCGACCATCATCCAAGATATACACCTTTTTTTTACCAGGTGCATACTCGCAAACCAAAGCCGCAAGCGCCGTCTTTCGGACAATTTCTACATCCTCGTTGAAGGTGGGGATATAAATATCAACATTAAACCATTCCGCTTCGGGAATAGCGGCAAGATTAACTGGCTGGCGTTCCTTAATTTTTATGGTTTGAAAGTATGCCAGTACCAGCGTCAAAATTGCGTATAACTCCGCGAGAAATAGCAGAGTACAAGCAGTGCCGTTGATGAAGTTATCAAAGTTGAGGGTATAACTTGTGCGGTAGAATAAGTAACGTAACGTTGTTACCAGACTCATCCACACCATAAACAGGTGGTAATACTGGCTGATTTCTGGGGAAGACTCTTTCTCTTCCGCTTGAATTACCACTTGACCAAGTACGATCAAAAATACAGCGATCACCCCCTGCTGCCAAACTGCGATTGGGGTGGTAATCAGTGGTATGGAGAGCAACAATAGCAGCAGGACAATCCACTTAAACTGTCTGAAGCCGACCCTTTCTAAAGCCCGTTCAAAAAATCGCGGTGTTAGGTCGATTAGCCAACGGCTCAAATTAAAGCGCGGAGGTTCACCTGGTCCTTGAGGTGGTCTAAATGATGATGAAGACATCTTTTGATTATGGATTTTGGATTAGAATTTTTTGATCCCCGATTTGGAAAAAACTTTAGTTGGTAGTTGTTAGTGGTTAGGAGTTAGGAATTCACAACCAACAACTAACAACTAACAACTGGTGTTTACTTCTTTTCCCCAGTGGTAAGTCGCTTCAAATACAACTGAGCGACTCCATAAAGAAGGAGAGATACACCCACAATTCCTAAAAATAGTAGTATCCAGTTTTCCTGTAGCAAGCGTTGAACTTGACTTAGAGGAGAAGTATTTTCCACTCGACGGGTAGAAGGAGCAGTTTGGAAGAATGCCAGTTGATAAGCATCGGGGTCGTATACTGCTGCTTCTTTTTTGTCACTGCTAATTACCACCGTATCTTTCTTCAATTGGAAGAACCACGGGTCTTGCGAGAGGACTTGGCGCACCCGCTCCAAACCAGCTTCGGTCTGAGCGCTCAAAGCTAAAACTACGCGATCGCTACTCCAAGGGGAAATTATCTGCTTAATCATGCCTCCGGAATCTGGTAAGGTTTGAATCGAACCATCTCCTGATGTCCGGGCAAATGCTTGACTCAAGTTAAATCCACCAGATTTAAATACTTCTGGGAAAGGAAATTTATCCCGTGTCCCAATTCCTACCAAGTGGTCATTTTTGCGGACTGTTTCTGGTAAGGTGTCGGGGGTGTAAACATCTAGTTTCACGGAATCTGCCTGACTGAGCCTTCCCAAACGCTCGCTAAACGCCAATACAGTCAAAATATCTGTATTACTCGGATTTTGCGGCACCACAATTGCCGTTTTGGACAAATCCTGAGGGGCTGCAAATGGAAAACCATATTGCATTAATTGCAAATCTGGTAGTTGTGCAGAAGTTTCCCGCTTCAAATCAAAGCTGGTATCAGAATGGATTGTACCTGTGAGTTGTTGGTCTGGTGGATTAATGCAGTTCTGTTTGTCGTAGGCTTCTCTAGCATTCATCCGAAAAAAGACTTGCAGCTTGGAGTTTGGCTTCACCAAATCTGGTGGTAAATCCACCTTCAAATTTTTCCGACTTGCTCCCGACTCTGATTCTAGACGCGCTCCACCGATAAAGTTTCCATCCAGAAGTACTTGGACGGCAGAAGTTCTCGGGTTAATTTGCGGTCCGTAACTGTAAACCAAGTTCATCGAACTGCCCCGCGTAAATCTATCATCTGGCAAGGCGCGGAAATCAATGTCAATCGCAGGGGCACCCACACCCCGGACAGTCACATCCTCAAATGGCTCATCGTTCGCTTGGGTTTTAATCTCGCTAAGTTTAAAGGAATTTTGTTCGGGTAAGTGACGCGGCCACTGACGCACACCAGGTGTTGTTGTCTCCTTAACTTGATCGACAAAAACCACCTGACCTGTGCCCATTTTCCGCAAGTCTGGCTGTGCCAAAAACTGTGCGGCTTTGGTAACGCCTTTGGGTCCATTACCAGTGACAATTAAAATTGGGGCACCACCTTTTTCTGCCTTAGTCAAAATTAGCACCCCCCTATCTTCTGAGACGGGGTTTTTACTTTGGTCGAGAATTTGACCGCCAGCAATAGTCAAGGGCAAATTCTTCAAAGTCGCCAATGCAGGTTGTTCGGCAGGAGTACCAATAATTACCAACCGTTCCAAAGGCTTTACGGAAGCTACATCAGCAACCATATTCGTTTCAATGGGGCGGAAATCTGCCAATCTACCCAACGCTGCTTGCAAGCGAGCGGCTGCAGTCAGGAAAGATGGGCTTGCTTGGGCTGGTTGCAAGTAATCAATCTTGTTAGTTTCTAACCCGAGTTGGTCAAAGAAAGGATAGGGATAGCGGCTAAAGTTGAGGGCAATTGGCTGCCGTTGAAAGTTAAAAAGTAATTTGGAATCTGGCAGAATCTCCGTCCACAAATCTGGACTGTTTGGGTCGCTACAGCCCTCAGTGTTATTCTGCTGCGCTACTACAGTTAATTCGTTGTAGTCTTGAAGGATCTTTGGGGGAATATTTATTAGCAGTTGCCCCACTTGGGACTGTTTGCGGTTCAGTGGCGCACTTCCTACACTTTTGCCGTTAACTAAAATCGTGATGTTAGAGCGGTTGGCATACAGCGACGGCGAATGTTGGAAGCGGATTAATGCTTGTACCTTACCTTTGTCTAAATTCCAGCCACGGGGACGGGTAAAGCCAAGCCGACCTTCAGAATATACTCCTCGCAAGCGCATCTGATTGCCGACAATCGGACTGCGATTAAATTCTAAGTTGTAACTTGCTAGGTTCTTGGTGTCAGTCTCTTCTAAATCGGTTGTAGTTCCTGGCTTTGATTTCGGTTTGGCAACTTCTTCTGATGTAGTTGCTTGTGCCAAAATCATGGAATTATCTTGCTGTAATAGATTGTCTTTATTAGTCGCTCGAGCGCTTAACAAGGAACTAGGAAACAGCAAAAAACAAAAAGTTACAGCAAAAGCTTGTTTACTGATTTGAGAAAGATAAAACAACTGCTTCATGGGACAGTGCAATGAATGGTGGATACTGGGTGCTTAGTGTTACTTATTACTAAAAAATGCTAGTCATAAATACTAATTTGGCAGATGTTCTGTTTGTAACCCAAAAATAGATAACATATTTTATACTCTCTGAATGTATTATCAGCAAAAAACATCAGCTAGTTGGGTTGTAGCAGTTGCTCAGGAATTGCTTTATGCGGCAGCAAACCTAACCAAGCTAGGTTCTGGGTATAGTAAGCGGAATGATCGCCCCATATACCTTGTTTGTATTGAGGTAAAACTTTTTTCACCAGTACTTCCGAAGCCAACTTTGGTTCTATTAACCCCCATGCTGAATAAAGCATTGCGTATTGAGATGTCGCTTCATACTCAACTAATCCTTTTCCCTGTAGGTCAATGCGTGCAGGGAGACGAGATTGTTCTCGCCAAAGTTTTTGCAGATGTTTGGTAGATGCCCCTAAATAGCGCCGCGCTTTCGGTGAATTAAACCATGCTGCGTCCAATCCCACCCGCCACCAAACTCGATAAGCATCAAAGCCATACAATGTTTGGATTGGACTTGATTGCGGCAGGGGCTGGTATTTACCAGTGATTGTATCTAGAGCTACCCAATCGCTAGGCAAACCTACTGTTGACAGTTGAGAAGAATTTTCCAGTATTTCGTAGCTGGTGTCAACTAAACTTAACCAATCGCGTTCTTTGTCAACTTGAGCAAACAAACGAAAGGCATAAGGAGCCAGATAAGAGGGGTTTAAGTACAGGGTCGATGCATTGGGCATAAACGCTGCGGCTGGACCTGGTAGCAAATAGCGCTTACCTTTATATCCTGGTGCGGTGGAAAAATTCCACAAATCTTGCAGTTTAACTTTCGCTAGAGCCAAGTATTCTGGCCGATTCCAGCGTCGTGAGGCAAAAATCAATGCCGTAATTGCATCAATATCGCCATCGCTGGCAAAGTTATTGTCAATGGCACCCCAGATACCCGATGTCTTTTGTCCCCACTTCCAAGCCCAGAGACTATCTAGACGTTTGCCATTTTCTTGTCGTTGGAGATTGTTTTCCCCCCACTTCAAAGTCAGGGCAAAAGTCTCAGGATCGTTGATGATTACCGCTCGTAGCATGGCATAGGCTTGACCTTCACTAGTTGAGCGATCGCTCGCTTCAAAGTCAATTACTCGGCCATCTGTCTGAATAAATCTTTGGCGGTAGCTGTCCCAACTTTGGGCTAGCAAGTCGCGGTTTGGGGTCGCTTTGGGTAAAGCTGCCAAAAATATTGCGAGCTTTTCGCTACTACCATTAGGCGCAGATGTAACCACGGTCGCCTTTTGTTCCGGTATTTTGTGATTGACTACTGAATAACCTGAAGTACATGAACATAGACCGATTAAGCTGGCAATAGCTGCCAATAAGAGCAAGTGCCGCATCCTAAGAACCGTTTGTATTGGTGAAACGTTGGCAGAGGGTGCTGGGGAGATGAGGAGTTATGAGTTATGAGTTAAATTCAAAACTCATAACTCCTAACTCTCCTGACCCTATCTCCCCAAAGAGAAGCTATGTTTATTGTTCCCGTGTTAGCGTTCACAATTAACGCCCTAATTGCAATATTTAATTGACACTTAGGGTGATTTTGCTTTTGGCCTGCAACAGTTGAATTTTTGAAACTCCTTCTGACCAAGGGTTCAACAATCTTAGAGACCTTACACACAGCACCCGACCAAAAAATCCTTGGTGACAAAATCGCTCAACCGCATCGGTTCTAATTGTTATTTCTGCGTTCGTACGTTTCCCAAGGGGGTTGAAAACCACGTCGGAGCAGAAAGTCTTCTTGTATTTGCTGCATCTGCTGGGAGATATCAGCATCACTCGAACCCTGAGACATTTGCAAAAGTTGCAGTTGCTCAAGTTTTGATAGCGCTGCTAATGGTTGATCGAGAATATTATCCAATCCAGCGATCGCCCGACGTGTATCTCTATCTTCCGGTTTATACGCTAAGACTTCAGAATAAATCTGCTGTGCTGATTCAAACCGCTTTTGTTGAAAACGTACACCAGCTAAAGCAGAAAGGGCTTCTAAGTTATCCGGTTGTTGCGCCAAAATCGTCTCATAGGCATTACTCGCCATCTTGAAATCTTCTATGGAAGAAGCTAATTCTCCTTGTATTTGGAGAGAATTAGGGCTGTTTGGCAAGTTTGCAATCAATTGCTTGACTCGCACTTTTGCCTGGGCTGGACTACGTTTGGCTATCACTTGCACCAGTCGCAATTGCACTGGAATGTATTTTGGTTCCCGCTGGGCTAAGTAATTATACAGAGCTTCGCGTTGCGGGTCGGCGGGCAAATCTCCCACCAAAGTATAGAGTTCTGGGGGAGCATTGGTTGCGGGTTGTGTGGCTAACCAATTGTTCAGAACAGCTTCTGCTTGTTGTTGGTTAATTCGCTTGGCTTGATAAGCAAGGCTTGTACGTCCTAACTGAACGCCTAAATTCTGAGGGTTACGAATTATGAGTTGGTCGTAAATTACCAACGCTTCGTCATAACGCCTTTGTTGCCTCCGTACACCCGCCAATTCCCGCAAAGCAGCATCCGTAATATCGTTACTATCTGGTTTGGCGTTCAACACTGCGAAGTAACGTTGGGCACTGGCTTCCAGGTTGCCCTCCCTACGTTCAATTTCTGCTGCTAGCAACTGCGATGACAAATCTTTAGCACCCTGGGGAGTTGCTGCATAACTGGCCAATGCTACTCTTGCACCATTGAGATCGTTGAGTTGCACGTAAATTTCAGCCACCCGGAAATACAAAAACGGCGCATTAACTCCCGGATTGTTGACTTTGGAATCCAACATCGCTTGATAAATCGGCAGCAATTCTGGATCGGGGGAATTAATTTGGGCTAATGCCAGACCTAATTGTTGCAGTTCCACCCGATCTGTAGGTAAGGTTTGCAATACAGTATTCAAGCGCTGTTTCAGGTCAGCTTTACTCAACAAACCGAGTTGATTTTCCAAAGCCAACTGCCGTACCGCCAAACTTTTATCATTGGGAAACTTTAACGCTACTTGGCGATACAGTTCGAGTGCAACTTGCTTTCCTTGGGGTAAACCGCTGAAAACATCAGCAGCTTCCTGTAATAGTGCAGGGTTAGGATTATTGGCGATCGCCTGACGGTAGAGGCTACCAACTTGTTGGGTAATGCTTTGGTTATTGGTAATCTTGCGAATTTCGTTGAGACTGCGTGCTAAGGGTAAAAGTGCATCCGGTCTGCCCTGCAATTGATCTAATACCGCTAAGGCTTGGGGTAATTGTTGATTAGCAACATAAGCCTTCGCCAATTCTGCCCGAGTTTCAATTGCTAGGCGATCGGTGCTTTTTGAGCGCTGTAATTGCGCTTCTAAAATTTGTATTGCCCCTGATACATTCCCACTTTCTCGCAAAGCACTGGCATAAGCTACCGCTGGAAAACCCACGATCGCTTTTCCGGTGCTGCGGTAGCGGTTAAATAACTCCAATGCCCGTTTCGAGTCACCACCGTAGGTAAAAGCTTGAGCCGCACCCAATACTGTATCTGCAGTTGGGTTATTTTCTAGGACAATTTGATAATCGGCGATCGCTTCTTTTTGCCTTCCTTGATAAGTGTAGAGTAGAGCCCGGTCAGACCGTGCTTCTACATCATTGGGGTTTAACTGCAACAAAGTCGTCAGTGCTTGAATACCCCGGACTTGCCACTCAGGACGGTAAGTCCCAAACAAACCAATAGACTTTAAAGCTAATTGGTTGTTGGGGTCTTGCGCCAAAACACTTTGATAAGCATTCCAAGCCTCAGGAAGTTTCCCGGCACGTTTGTAAGCGATCGCTAAACCAACCTTTGCTTCCAAAGATTGCGGCTCTGCTTTCAAAGCTTGTCGAAAAGCTGCGATCGCATCATTTATCCACCCCTTTTTCAGAAGTCCTAAACCCCGTTGCAATGCTGTAGACTTTTTCTGTGCCTGTGCCGGGGCTATACTAGTGCCTAAAGGTGGCACAGCTACTAAGTAAGTAAAAAGGAAAAACGAAAAAGTAAACAACAGAAAACTTCTAATCCTCTTACCTTTTTGAAGAAGACTCATCGAGCTATTCTCCCTCTTGGAGTCACATCAAACTCAGATTTCACTCTGACACCGACAACAGTTTCCCCAAAATCATCGCGTCCTTGAACTGAAAAACCTAGGCGCAGATTGGGTAAGAATTGGAAATCGTAGTACATTTCCAACACATCAAGTGAGTTGCCACGATGCAGACTCTCGTTTGACAGAGCGCGTCCGTAAGCTAAACCCAGTCGGTCATCAGCAGTAAACAAATCCACTAAACTCGCACCCAGGGTGTAAGTATCTGCACCTTTTCCCAAATCCCGGTTTTCATAGCGACCGTAACGCCCAAAGAAACCTAATTTTAGATTGGGAATAAAAACTTCAGCGTTCAGACCATAAGCCTCTTCGCGATCGGTTTTTAGTGGGCCAAATACTGTTCTTTCTGTATTTCTGGCAAGCCCAAAGCTTTCAGGAAAAGTATCTCTATTTCCACCATCGCGATCGGAAGCATAAGTACCCCGAATAATCGCATTGCCGTAACGGATACCAATTTCACCCGCAAATCCATCTAAAGCAAAGTCACTTATCCGGTCTGATGACGAGAATACAGCCGCTTTGGCATCAATGTTATCAGTGACACTCCAGTTCAGCAGTAGTGCAGGACGAGAACTAATCCCTGTTGCCGATAGTGCCGGATTTGTTTGGAATACAGGATTGAAGAATTGGCTTGCTCCGTCTTTAGAAAAGCTGTTACGGTCAAAATAAGATGTTAAATCTATTTGACCCGCCACAACCCGCAGATTCGGCAGACCTCCCAAGGAAGTTGCAAAATAAAGCTCGTTGATATTTAAACCTTCCCGTCGGGAATCATCAAATCTGCTACCTTCGCTCGTCAAATCCAAAGTTGCCCCAAACAAAAGTTGGGGAGTTAGGGGATAAACTCCCGAAAGTCTTGCCCGTGCAGAAGTATCGCCTCCTTGGGTAACATATACACCTTGGAGCATTAAAGAAGGTTCCTTCAACGCACTGCTACTAAAAAAGCGTTGTTGATTCGCTAATTGTGTAACTGGTCTTGGTGTAGTTGGCTGGGTAGCAGGGGGAGTTGCCATTCCAGGGAGTGTTGGCAGTGGCGTTGCTTGGGGTTGGGAGTTGATTAATTGATTAAAAGTTCCTGCTCCTGGTGCTGTAAATTCCTGACTTGTTGTGCCTGGAATCAATGGCTGCTGTGCTGTTTGAGCGTTGATTTGTTGATTGAACGTTGGCGCAGTCCCAGGTAATGGTGGCAGTGCGGCCGTTTGAGGTTGAGAGTTTAATAATTGGTTAAAGGTGGGTACTGTAGCTGGAACACCACTGGCTGCAGTTGTTTGGGCGTTTAGTAATTGATTAAAGGTCGGTGTCCCTGGTGCAGTCGCTGGTAATGGTGGCAGTGCAGCCGTTTGGGGTGGAACATTGAGTAGTTGATTAAAGGTGGGTACTGTAGCGGGGACACCGCTGGCTGCAGTTGTTTGGGCGTTTAGTAATTGATTAAAGGTCGGTGTTCCTGGTGCAGTCCCTGGTAATGATGGCAGTGCTGCAGCTTGGGGTGGAACATTGAGTAGTTGGTTAAAAGTCGGTGCAGAACCTGGGTTTTTGCTTGTACCCACCACGGTTAAACCAGGGTTGATTTCTCCACCTGCTGCAAATAACGGTAAATTTGTTTGTCCTTGATATTTCACTTGGGCTGCTGGCGTTTTTTTGCCTTTATACCCTTGGATAAAAGAATTCTCCAGTTGCTTGATATCGTTCGCTGGTGTCTGCCGGATAGTTAAGTTTGCTCTGGGGTTAGCGATATTCCCAATTGAGTAGACATTTTCTGGCTGAATTTCAAGAGGAGGTGGAGGTGTTGTACTCCCTGAAGGCCTAGCATTTCCAGCAGGTAGGGGAGACTGAGGTACTGGTAGCAGTCCACCAAAACCGACTTGCAAATCACCAGCCGGTGGGTTCGAGGGGTTTACTTGCGCTATTGATACTTCATTAACTGCCAGCACCCAACAAATTGAGGCTGAAGCAGTACAGAGTAACAAGTAAACCCTGTAAATCTCTCTTGAGGAAGTAAATTTATGACAATCTAATACTGGTTGGCTCATTAGCCTAATCTCATGATAAGTACATATGGACGTTGATTGATGTCGCCACTGTAGCAAAAATTGTGGGTATTATCGACGACAGTGTACATATTTTGTGATCAACTAGCAAGTAATTTAAGAGTCAATGAAGCTTTTTGTTTTCAATGTCAAATTTGGGCATAATAAGTCAAAATGAAGGCTATCTATTTTTGAATCCTGTCGAATACCCGATTTTTCTATGCTTAATCTCTATTTGGAGCGAATTTCCTTGAAAAATAAAAAATTGCATCGAGTCACCTTCTTCGCAGCCACGTCTCTTATCCTCTTGGTTGGGATTTCTAGTTGTTCTCAAAAATCACAAGATGAGGCATTGCTAGAAATTAAAAGTGTACAACCCTCACAAAGTAACGGTGGATACAATATAGTTGGTAGTACAAATTTACCTGAATCTAGTAAGATTACAGTCACCGCTGTTCGTTATTTACGCCCAACAGATGAAAGTATTGGTACTTCTTCAAGTGACACCAATATTAACCGTTCAATTCTTGCTCGCAAATTTGTTGAAGTCAAACAAGGACAATGGCAAGCAGAAAATCTCAATATCTCGCAAGTAGCCTCTGATGGTAGTATTCAGGAACCCTGGCAAGCAGATCCAGAACAAAAAAAATTGACCCCAGAAGGTGGGGTTATGTTTATCGCAACCTACGATCCTGCTAGTCAATCACTAGCGTTAAATAAGCCAGAAAATAAGGAAAAATCGCAGGAGCTACAGCCGGAATTCCAAAACCTTGAAGGTAAATTAGTTCGCTTTACTAACGAAGGTGAAAAATTTGTCCAAGCAAGTCAAATTGTAGCGATCGCTTTACCTACAGGCAAAACATCTCCTAACTCGCAAGCTGAAGATTTTAATGGTGGCTGGGGGAACCGATCTCAAATCAAACCGCAACCGTTAGGTTCTGGATCTTTCTTAGTTGCACCAGCTAAATCTAGGCAAACTAATGCTCCTCTGTCAGCCTTACAGTTTCTGCGCTAAACAGTTATCAGTTACAGCATTTTTCAACGATTATACCAATTCTCTGTGAAGGTGCATATAATTTTTACCCCTCCAAACCTCCCCGTATGTCTTGGGGAGGGTGGGGTTTTTGTATGCATCTTCATATAAAAATGGTATCTGACCCTTGTAGAGACGTTACACGTAACGTCTCTACAAGGGTTAGAGACCCAACTTCTTTCAAAAGTCGGGGATCTTGCTTGCTATTTTGTTGTCCGTTGATTTTACTTAAAGCGCACCTCTGAGGTGCTTGGAGCTTCATAATATACGCTAAATTTATCTGAAACTGTTGCAGCCGTACTGGTTGCTTGTGGCACTAATTGCCGATGGTTTTGCATTGCCTGCATCTGGAACATCATTTGTTGAAATTGCTTTTGCATCTCTTCTCTGAGCTGTTGTTGCATTTCCTCAAAGTCTGATGCAGTGATTGTTGTTTTATTTACTTCACTAGCCACAACAGTTTGTTTGGAGCCATTACTGCTGTTGTGAGCATAACCGAATCCATTTTGGGCAGAAGCAAATGCTGAAGCTGCACTAATCGGTGTATTCATTCTATTTGTACTCTGTCTAGCTGGAACAGAAGGTACAGAGTTTAGTATTGGGGCTGGAGTTTGGGTGACAACGGGTTGAGATACGCTTGTCTTGAACTTTTGGCTATTGACAGCTTGCTCAAAAGGTACTCCATCATCTAAAAAGCTGCTCAGTCCAGAAAGTTGCAAGCGATTGTCTGAGAGTTTGAGTTCCCTGAGCAATTCTTCTTTTTGCTGTAAATTTTGCTCTAGGCTTGATAACTCTAGTTTAATTTCTGATGATTTCCGGGCCGAATGCCGCCACCCACACACAGCCGCAGCTGAAATTCCGGCTCCGATACTGAGTGCGGTTGCTGCTACTACATAAAGACTAGAAACATCTCTGAGCCTACCGCTAAAAAATGGCTCTTGTTCCCATCTGATGTCGATTTGCTTGTCACCCTGCATTGCAAGGGGTGTTGACATAGCTGCAAAAACAGCAGTAGAAGCGATAACTGGTGGCAGCAGAAATTTTTGTAGTACAGATAGTGTCATATTTATGATTAGGATTATTTGTCAATGAAAAGACAATGGATAGAATACAGCAGTTCTAGCTTCTTTCGGTCAGTGAATATCTCTACTGCTTTAATATCTAACCTTATTATTTATACCCTCTATTATCAATATATTAGGTGTGAAGAAGTAGGTAAAATCTTTAAAATTATTGTAAACTTTACAACTCCGGGATATTGCAGAATTTTCGCTTTCCCTTTGCTGAGATTATATTAGCGATATTGGTTAAGAGTCGGGTGTTTTTACTTGCTTGGGAACTTTATAGCTCAAAGTTAAGTCTTGAAAGTAAGTAAAAATCTGTATATTTCCCAAATCAGGTATTTGCGTGAATACATTGAAGAATGGATCTATTTCATGTTTGTTAATAGTTGCAGTATCAAAATAAAAATTTTTTGTTTAATTCACTAAGGAATTAAATTGTTACTTAATTAGAAATTCATTGATTCTTAAGTATTACGGAGACTTTTTTGCCCCCTACCCCCAATTCAAAGGGGGAAGAAAATTCAAACGTCTGAGAAGCTTTTTTTGCCCCCTACCCCTAAATTCGGTTCGAGAAAAAATGCAAAGTTGAACAAACTATCCCATGTTGAGGGTCACGGGGACAGGGGATTTAGTTCTCCCTTACCCCTGTATTTATTGAAAGTGGTAGTATTTTCTTTGGAATTTTAAAAATATTGGCAAAATACATGCTATATTAAGAAGCCTGGTAGTGTGTGTACATATAATTAGCCTTTTCACAGAACTGATGGCGAATAACAAATCTGCTCTCAAACGTGCCGAAATCGCAGAACGCAATCGGTTGCGTAACAAATCGTACAAATCAGCAGTCAAGACGCTGATGAAAAAATACTTGACAGCTGTAGATAGTTATGCAGCTAACCCCAGTCCAGAATTGCAGCAGGATGTGCAAGCGAAAATGTCAGAGGCTTACAGCAAAATAGATAAAGCTGTAAAGCGGGGTGTACTGCATCCAAATACTGGTGCGAGGAAAAAGTCAAGATTGGCGAAACGTCTGGCAGCGACCTCTGTGTAAATAGTCAAGGGTCAAGAGTCAAAAGCTTATTGACTAGTGACTATTGGCTCTTGACTACTGATATGTGAGTAAAATGCAGTTAATTGACACCCACGTTCATCTTAACTTTGACCTTTTCCAGCCAGATTTGGAGGATGTGAGATCGCGCTGGCTTTCATCAGGGGTAGTGCGTTTAGTGCATTCCTGTGTGGAACCATCGGAATTTTCCACCATCCAAGCGATTGCGAACCGATTTCCGGAAATCAGTTTTGCCGTTGGGTTGCATCCATTAGATGCTCATAAATGGGATCAGGAGACAGCAGATAAAATATTACATTTAGCTGGGTCGGATCCCAAAGTAGTGGCAATTGGGGAAATGGGGCTAGATTTTCACAAAGCGGACAACATTCAACAGCAGATGATGGTGTTTGAAGCGCAGTTAGCGATCGCCGAGTCACTCGATTTGCCTGTGATTATCCACTGTCGGGATGCGGCACGGGAATTAAGGGAAGTGCTGCAAAAATGGCGCTTACTTAAAGGAGAAAGAGTCCGGGGTGTGATGCACTGTTGGGGTGGAGATCCTGAAGAAACTCAATGGTTTCTGGATTTAGGCTTCTACATCAGCTTCAGCGGGACGGTCACCTTCAAAAATGCCAAACAGATCCACTCGTCAGCAGCGATGGTAAGTAGCGATCGCCTATTAATAGAAACAGACTGTCCATTCTTGGCTCCGGTTCCCAAACGGGGGGAACGGCGAAACGAACCTGCATACGTTCGTTATGTGGCAGAGCAAGTAGCTCGCTTGCGGGGGGAAACATTAGAAGCGATTGCTAGTTCAACCACTGAGAATGCCTGCAAATTATTTGGCTTGACACTTTAAGCCGGGTTTAGTATGAAGTCAGCTTTTTTTTGATAAGATAAAATTTTAGGAGGTTGAAAATATGATATTATTGTTTCCTCCAAAACAGACTTAATTGCGTCATAATGGTAAACGGAGTGGACTACAACTCCTGAAGCTGAAATTTGCGCTATTATTTATTGCGTGTTACATAGTAGGAATCTCTACAATTTATCCTTTTTTAGTCAGGTTGAGACAAATTGCTTGGTGAAACCAGCTTCAAAATTATTCTATAGAAAATTGTTAAACGTAGTTTGCCTTGTGAGTACCACCCGCCAAAATATGCAATACATACCCTTCCTCAGGTTCAGGTTGAGGACATCGTTTGTAATACCCTAAAATTACCATATTTGTGGGTATAAATACAGATATTTCATGAAAGAGACGACAGTTTATAGCTGCGTAAACAAAGTAATGCGCTTTTTGGAGGGGGACGTGAGGAAAGTAAAACCGATTCTGAAAAAATCGAACTATCAACTATTGGGAGTAATTAAGCCATTATTTGGGTTTTGGCGGCAATTAGCTAATAGGGGGAAAATAAATGCCCCCTTGACCCTTGCCCGGTTCTATTTTTTAGGGGTAGCCTCATGAGAAGTTCCCCAACGGCAAAGGCACATAATATTATCCACATTTTAGTGTGTCGAAGGAAAAAATGCAGTAGCTTCTTTTAATCCGAGGCTGCATTCACCAAAGTATCGAACTTAAGTTTAACCAGGTTGACAAAGGTAGAGGCATGACAAACGAAACAATGATGGAACCCGCCTTTTTGTTGCCCGACTTGATTGAAATTCAGCGTTCTAGCTTTCGCTGGTTTTTGGAAGAAGGGTTGATAGAAGAACTTAACTCCTTTAGTCCGATCACAGATTATACGGGCAAACTTGAACTGCATTTCTTAGGTCACAACTACAAACTCAAAGAGCCAAAGTACAGTGTTGAAGAAGCTAAACGACGGGATAGCACTTACGCGGTGCAAATGTATGTTCCTACACGTTTAATTAACAAAGAAACGGGGGAAATCAAAGAGCAAGAAGTATTTATTGGCGATCTGCCTTTGATGACCGATCGCGGAACTTTTATTATTAACGGTGCCGAGCGCGTCATTGTCAACCAAATCGTGAGATCGCCGGGAGTATACTACAAATCGGAAATTGACAAAAACGGTCGTCGAACCTATTCAGCCAGTTTAATACCCAACCGGGGAGCATGGTTGAAGTTTGAAACAGACCGGAACGATTTGGTATGGGTTCGCATCGACAAAACCCGCAAATTGTCGGCACAAGTACTGTTGAAGGCTCTAGGACTGTCAGACAACGAAATCTTTGACTCTCTGCGACACCCAGAGTATTTCCACAAAACCATCGAAAAAGAAGGGCAGTTTTCGGAAGAAGAAGCCCTGATGGAACTGTACCGGAAATTGCGTCCAGGTGAACCCCCGACAGTACTGGGTGGGCAACAATTGCTCGATTCCCGCTTTTTTGATGCCAAGCGCTATGACCTCGGTCGTGTGGGTCGATATAAATTAAACAAAAAATTGCGGTTGACAGTTCCAGAACCAACACGGGTACTAACCAGTATCGACATTTTGGCAGCGGTAGATTACCTGATTAACCTGGAATTTGACATTGGTAATACAGACGACATCGACCACCTGGGAAATCGCCGAGTGCGGAGTGTGGGTGAGTTGCTGCAAAACCAAGTCAGAGTTGGGTTGAACCGTTTGGAGCGGATTATCAGAGAACGGATGACGGTATCGGATGCCGAGGTTTTAACTCCAGCATCTTTGGTGAACCCGAAACCCTTGGTGGCGGCAATTAAAGAATTCTTTGGTTCTTCCCAGCTGTCGCAGTTCATGGATCAGACCAATCCCCTCGCAGAATTGACCCACAAACGGCGGTTGTCTGCTCTTGGACCGGGTGGTTTGACTCGGGAAAGGGCGGGGTTTGCGGTGCGAGATATTCACCCGAGCCATTACGGACGAATTTGCCCAATTGAGACTCCTGAAGGTCCAAACGCTGGGCTGATTGGTTCTTTGGCGACTCATGCGAAGGTGAATTTGTACGGCTTCTTAGAAACACCGTTCCGACCGGTGGAAAACGGCAAGGTGCGGTATGATATCCAGCCGATATATATGACTGCCGATGAAGAAGACGATTTGCGGACGGCAACGGGTGATATTCCGGTAGATGAGAATGGCTACATTGTGGGGCCTTCTGTACCGGTGCGCTACCGTCAGGAATGGGCGACAACAACCCCAGAACAGGTGGATTATGTCGCAGTTTCCCCAGTGCAAATTGTGTCGGTTGCGACCAGTATGATTCCCTTTTTGGAGCATGATGACGCCAACCGAGCGCTGATGGGTTCCAACATGCAACGGCAGGCAGTGCCATTGTTGAAGCCAGAGCGTCCTTTGGTGGGAACTGGTTTGGAGGCACAAGCGGCTCGTGACTCGGGGATGGTGATTGTGTCCCGGACTGACGGGGATGTGACATATGTAGATGCCACCGAAATTCGGGTGCGTCCCAAACCCAATGAGAAAGAGCAAAGATATTATCTTTCTAAATATCAACGTTCCAACCAAGACACTTGTCTGAACCAAAAACCGTTGGTGCGGATAAATGAGAAGGTGGTTGCCGGTCAGGTGCTAGCGGATGGTTCTTCCACTGAGGGGGGAGAATTGGCACTGGGGCAAAATATCGTCGTCGCGTATATGCCTTGGGAAGGTTACAACTACGAAGACGCGATTTTAATTAGCGAACGCTTGGTACAGGAGGATGTTTACACTTCGATTCACATTGAGAAATATGAAATCGAAGCCAGACAAACCAAACTTGGTCCAGAGGAAATTACCCGAGAAATTCCCAACGTTGGTGAAGATGCCCTGCGGCAATTAGATGAGCAGGGAATCATTAGAATTGGGGCATGGGTAGAATCTGGAGATATTTTGGTGGGGAAAGTGACACCCAAGGGTGAATCCGATCAACCACCAGAAGAAAAACTGTTGCGGGCGATATTCGGGGAAAAAGCGCGGGATGTTAGAGATAATTCTTTAAGAGTACCCAACGGTGAAAAAGGCCGCGTAGTAGACGTGCGCTTATTTACCCGCGAACAAGGAGACGAACTGCCACCTGGAGCCAACATGGTAGTCCGGGTATATGTGGCACAAAAGCGGAAAATCCAAGTCGGCGACAAAATGGCAGGAAGGCACGGAAATAAGGGAATTATTTCGCGGATATTGCCCCTAGAAGATATGCCGTATATGCCCGATGGCAAACCTGTGGATATTGTCCTCAATCCCTTGGGTGTACCTAGCCGGATGAACGTCGGACAGGTGTTTGAGTGTTTGTTGGGCTGGGCTGGTCATAACTTGGGAGTCCGGTTTAAGATTACTCCCTTTGACGAAATGTATGGCGAAGAGACATCGCGGCGCATTGTTCACGGTAAATTGCAAGAAGCCAGGGATGAAACAGGTAAGGATTGGGTGTATAACCCAGACAACGCCGGCAAAATCATGGTATATGACGGTCGGACTGGGGAACCCTTTGACCGAGCAATAACCGTGGGTGTGGCTTATATGCTCAAACTGGTGCATTTAGTCGATGACAAAATTCACGCACGTTCGACTGGACCATACTCTTTGGTTACCCAGCAACCCTTGGGTGGTAAAGCCCAACAAGGTGGACAGCGGTTTGGAGAAATGGAAGTTTGGGCACTCGAAGCATTTGGTGCCGCTTACACCCTGCAAGAATTACTGACTGTGAAATCAGACGATATGCAAGGTAGAAACGAGGCATTGAACGCGATCGTTAAAGGTAAGGCAATCCCCCGACCCGGTACCCCAGAATCCTTTAAAGTATTGATGCGAGAGTTGCAATCACTGGGATTGGACATTGCGGTTCACAAAGTGGAAACTCAAGCCGATGGTGGTTCCTTAGATGTAGAAGTTGACTTAATGGCAGACCAAGGAAATCGTCGCACCCCACCCAGACCAACTTACGAATCACTCTCTCGTGAATCGTTGGAAGAAGAAGAGTAAGGAGTACAGCTGTTAAAGTGTAAGCTGTGAAATAATCTTTCCTTCGCTTCTTCGCGTCTTCGCGGTTAAAATATATCTTTTTTTAACCGCGATAGACGCAAAGAACGCGAAGGGAAGAGTTAAGACTAACTATTTTGCACTCCGAATTGAGTCACCTTAACAGCCGTAAAGTTAGGAGTTAAGAGTAGTAGGACATAACATATGTCGTCCGTTACTGAGTTAACAATTCAAAACTCTTCATTCATAACTCCTAACTACCAATTCCTACTACAACATTACCTATATATCTCTCTATTTTCTTTCTTGGCGTCCTTGGCGTACTTGGCGGTTAATTTAGATAGGTATTCTTTGCATGAGAAAAGAGTAACTGTTGATTAATAATTCATAACTCATAACTAAGCGAAAAATGAGACCAGCCCAAACTAATCAGTTTGACTACGTAAAAATCGGCTTGGCATCGCCAGAACGAATTCGGGTATGGGGTGAACGGACTCTACCCAACGGTCAGGTAGTGGGTGAAGTTACCAAGCCGGAGACGATTAATTACCGGACTTTGAAGCCCGAGATGGATGGGCTTTTTTGCGAGCGCATCTTTGGTCCAGCAAAAGATTGGGAATGCCATTGCGGTAAGTATAAGAGAGTCCGTCACCGTGGTATAGTTTGCGAACGCTGCGGTGTGGAAGTTACTGAATCGCGAGTCCGCCGCCACCGGATGGGTTTTATTAAACTAGCGGCTCCTGTGGCTCACGTTTGGTATCTCAAAGGGATTCCCAGCTATATCGCAATTCTGCTGGATATGCCGCTGCGGGATGTAGAGCAGATTGTTTATTTCAACTCTTATGTTGTGCTGTCTGCGGGAAATGCGGATACATTGTCGTACAAACAGCTACTGAGTGAAGACCAGTGGTTGGAAATCGAAGACCAAATTTATAGCGAAGATTCGACCCTGGTTGGGGTTGAGGTGGGTATTGGGGCGGAAGCCTTGTTGCGCTTGCTGGCTGATATCAATCTAGAAACGGAAGCAGAGAGTCTGCGGGAAGAAATCAACACTGCTAAGGGTCAAAAGCGGGCGAAGTTAATCAAACGCTTGCGGGTGATTGATAACTTTATCGCTACTGGTTCTAAGCCAGAGTGGATGGTGATGACGGTGATACCCGTAATTCCACCAGATTTGCGCCCGATGGTGCAGTTGGATGGAGGACGGTTTGCCACTAGCGATTTGAACGATTTATACCGTCGGGTAATTAATCGTAACAACCGTCTGGCAAGATTGCAAGAAATTCTTGCACCAGAGATTATTGTCCGCAACGAAAAGCGGATGTTGCAAGAAGCGGTGGATGCGCTGATTGATAACGGCCGACGGGGACGAACCGTAGTCGGTGCAAATAATCGACCACTGAAATCGCTTTCGGACATTATCGAAGGGAAGCAAGGACGTTTCCGGCAGAATTTGTTGGGTAAACGGGTTGACTACTCAGGACGATCGGTTATCGTTGTGGGACCAAAATTGCAAATCCACCAGTGCGGTTTGCCACGAGAAATGGCAATTGAACTGTTTCAGCCATTTGTGATTAATCGCTTGATTCGCAGTGGGATGGTAAATAACATCAAAGCAGCGAAAAAGCTGATTTCTCGCAACGACCCCAGCGTCTGGGATGTGTTGGAAGAAGTGATTGAAGGGCACCCAGTGATGTTAAACCGGGCACCAACATTGCACCGTTTGGGGATTCAAGCATTTGAGCCGATTTTAGTAGATGGTAGAGCAATTCAACTGCATCCTCTAGTATGTCCGGCATTTAACGCTGACTTTGACGGTGACCAAATGGCGGTACACGTCCCATTGTCGTTGGAAAGTCAAGCAGAAGCGCGATTGTTGATGCTGGCTTCTAACAATATATTGTCACCTGCGACAGGCCGACCAATTATTACACCCAGCCAAGATATGGTATTGGGGGCATATTATCTCACGGCTGAAAATCCTGATGCTCACAAAGGTGAGGGCAAGTATTTTTATTCCCTTGATGATGTGATTATGGCCTACGAGCAGAAGCAAGTTGATTTGCATGCTTACATTTTCGTCCGGTTTGATGGCGAAATGGAACCACCAGAACCCGATCCTAAACCTGTTGAAACGATTGAAAACAACGACGGTACTAAAACATTTATATACAAGTATCGCCGAGTTAGAGAAGACGCCAAAGGAAATTTAATTTCTCAGTACATCAAAACGACGGCAGGTCGCGTTATTTACAATAATGCCATTCAGGAAGCGCTTGTAAGTTGAGTTGGGAGTTGGAAGTACGGCTGTTAAGGTGACTGAATTGGGAGTGCAAAATAGTTAATCTTAACTTTTCCCTTCGCGTTGTTTGCGTCTACCGAGGCGGAAGGCGAAGCGCCTATCGCGGTTAAAAAAAATATGTTTTAACCGCGAAGACGCGAAGAAGCGAAGGAAAGATTATTTCACAGCTTACACCTTAGCAGCCGTAGAGTTAGGAGTTAGGAGTTGAAAACTCGTAATTCATAACTCTTGATTAAAGACTCATAACTCATAACTCATAAATCGTAACTCTTAATTCATGACTCAGGAACGATAAATGACTAACATTAAACAAGTTTTTCGCAATCGTGTAGTTGATAAAGGGCAACTGAGAAATTTGATTTCTTGGTCGTTTACCCATTATGGCACTGCACGAACGGCGGTGATGGCGGATAAGTTGAAGGACTTGGGATTCCGCTACGCCACTCGGGCTGGGGTTTCGATCAGTGTCGATGATTTGATGATACCACCTTCCAAGCGAGCGCTCTTGGAAGCCGCAGAAGAAGAAATTCGCTCAACTGAAGAACGTTATCAACGTGGTGAAATTACGGAAGTTGAACGTTTCCAGAAGGTAATTGATACTTGGAACGGGACTTCGGAAGCTCTGAAGGATGAGGTGGTAAAACACTTTAAGAGTACGAATCCGCTCAACTCAGTGTATATGATGGCGTTCTCGGGAGCGCGGGGTAATATCTCTCAGGTGCGGCAGTTGGTTGGTATGCGCGGTTTGATGGCAGATCCACAAGGGGAAATCATTGACTTGCCAATTAAAACCAACTTCCGTGAAGGCTTGACTGTTACTGAGTATATTATCTCTTCTTATGGTGCCAGAAAGGGCTTGGTAGACACGGCACTGAGAACTGCTGACTCTGGTTATCTTACCCGTCGTTTGGTGGATGTATCTCAAGATGTGATTATCCGGGAATTTGACTGCGGCACCACCAGGGGTATTCCCATCCGAGCGATGACAGAAGGTGCCAAAGTCTTGATTAAATTGTCCACCCGATTGATGGGACGGGTAATTGGCGAAGATGTGGTGCATCCGACGACTGGAGAAATAATTGCCCTTCGGAATACACCAGTTAATGATGATTTGGCGTATGCAATTGAGAAAGCTGGTGTCGAAGAAGTCATCATGCGATCGCCTCTAACTTGTGAAGCAGCCCGTTCTGTTTGCCAACACTGCTACGGTTGGAGTTTGGCACATGCCAAGATGGTGGACTTGGGTGAAGCTGTAGGGATTATCGCAGCCCAAAGTATTGGTGAACCTGGTACTCAGTTAACGATGCGGACATTCCACACAGGTGGTGTATTCACCGGAGAAGTCGCCAAACAAGTCCGTGCAGAAGTTGATGGAACTATCCGCATCCCCCGTAAACTACGAACTCGTCCCTATCGTACCCGTCATGGGGAAGAAGCGATGTTTGTGGAGGCAAATGGCAATCTGACTCTCGAATCTCCTAGCGGTTCGGGTTCGCAAGATATTGCTGTTACTCAAGGTTCTACACTATATATTACTGACAATCAAAAAATTAAACAGGGTCAATTGCTCGCAGAAGTAGCACTTGGTGGTAAAACGACTCGGATTAATACTGAGAAGGCTGTCATGGATGTGGCTTCTGACATGGCAGGTGAAGTCCAGTTTTCGGAAGTTGTTCCAGAAGAAAAAACTGACCGTCAGGGCAACACAACCACAACTGCAGCCCGTGGTGGTTTGATTTGGATTCTTTCGGGGGAAGTTTATAACTTGCCACCAGGGGCGGAATTGGTTGTTAATAATAATGATTCGATCACTTCAAATGGAGTGTTGGCAGAAACCAAGTTAACAACTTTGCACGGTGGTGTAGTCCGTTTGCCAGAAGCAAATCCTGGTAAGAGTACTAGGGAAATCGAGATTATCACCGCTTCCGTGGTTTTAGACCAAGCAACGGTGACGGTTCAAAGCTCCCAAGGCCGGAATAACTACCTCGTTTCTACAGGCAACAACCAAATCTTTAACCTCAGAGCAACTCCAGGCACAAAAGTGCAAAATGGTCAAGTAGTAGCTGAGTTGATTGACGATCGCTATCGCACAACCACTGGTGGATTGTTGAAATTTTCCGGTGTAGAAGTCCAGAAAAAAGGTAAAGCGAAGCTCGGTTATGAAGTCGTCCAAGGTGGGACGCTGCTGTGGATTCCCGAAGAAAGCCATGAGGTGAATAAAGATATCTCCCTGCTGTTGGTGGAAGACGGACAGTATGTGGAAGCCGGCACCGAAGTCGTGAAGGATATCTTCTGCCAAAACAGCGGTGTGGTAGAAGTCACCCAGAAAAACGACATTCTGCGGGAAGTAGTGATTAAGCCCGGTGAACTGTTGATGGCAGATGACCCAGAAGCTGTGATGGGACGCGATAATACCTTCGTGCAACCCGGTGAAGAATTGATGGGGCAGGTACAAACCGAACTCCGTTACATCCAGTATGTGGAATCTCCAGAAGGTCCAGCATTAATTACCCGTCCGGTGGTTGAATTTGCTGTACCAAACAATCCGGATGTACCTTCGACTACATCAATTAGCCAACAAACAGGGCGTTCAATTCAACTGCGAGCAGTACAACGCTTGCCTTACAAGGATTCTGAGCGCGTCAAGTCAGTTGAAGGTGTGGAACTGTTGCGGACTCAATTGGTATTGGAAATTGAGCAAGAAGGCGAACAAGACCACAATGCTTCTCCTTTAGCTGCAGATATCGAATTAGTCACCGATGTTGACGACTCAGAAATTCATCGCTTGCAACTGGTGATTTTGGAATCCCTGGTAATTCGCCGTGACATCTCCGCCGACGCAACCCAAGGTAGCACCGAAACCTCGCTAGAAGTAGAAGACGGACAAGCGATCGCTCCTGGTGCAGTCGTCGCCCGTACCCAAATCTTGTGTAAAGAAGGTGGTATAGTCCGGGGTGTGCAAACAGGCTCCGATGTCGTCCGCCGTTGTTTGGTGTTGCGCCCGATGGACATGGTGACAACAAACACCAAGAGCCAACCGAAGGTAAAAGTCGGCGACCTAGTGGTAGAAGGTTCCGAAGTTGCAACTGGAGTTTTTGCCGAAGAATCTGGACAAGTAGTATCACTTACCAATCCAGGTGCAAAATCTACAGGACAAGATTCAGCCCTTGCAACCCAACAACATTCCGTTACCATCCGTTCTGGTCGTCCTTATCGCGTCAGTCCTGGCGCTGTGCTACAGGTCGAAGATGGCGGACTGGTACAACGAGGTGATAACTTAGTATTGCTCGTATACGAACGTGCAAAAACCGGAGACATTATTCAAGGTTTGCCCCGGATTGAGGAACTTCTAGAAGCTCGGAAGCCAAAAGAAGCTTGTATTTTGGCGAAAAGAAGCGGAGAAGTCAAAGTCGTATACGGCGATGGCGATGAGGCGATCGCAGCTAAAATTATCGAAGCCAACGGTGTAGTTACAGATTATACCCTCGGACCTGGACAAAACTTGACGACTCTAGATGGTGGATTTATCGAAGGTGGACACGCACTTACAGATGGGCCTTCAAATCCCCACGAAATTCTAGAAACCTACTTCAACCTCGGTTCTGAGGATGGAATCTATGCCTGTGCGAGCCATGCTTTGCAAAAGGTACAGACATTCTTGGTGAACGAAGTACAGTCAGTATACCAATCTCAAGGCATTGATATTTCTGACAAACATATCGAAGTTATTGTTCGTCAGATGACCAACAAGGTGCGCGTCGATGATGGTGGGGACACCACAATGCTCCCTGGAGAATTGGTGGAACTGCGTCAAATCGAACAGGTGAACGAAGCAATGGCAATCACCGGTGGTGCTAGGGCGCAATATACCCCAGTCCTTTTGGGTATTACCAAAGCATCTTTGAACACCGACAGCTTTATCTCCGCCGCATCCTTCCAAGAAACAACACGGGTATTAACTGAAGCCGCAATCGAAGGTAAATCTGACTGGTTGCGCGGTTTGAAAGAAAACGTAATTATCGGACGTTTGATTCCTGCCGGTACTGGGTTTAATGCCTATGAAGAACCCGGTGTTGTTGATGACTACACTGCACTTGAAACCAGCAGTGTCTTGGATGAAGTCGATGACCCATTAGACATGGTTCTTGATGACCGCACAGCGCGGAATTACAATTTAGATTCTCCAGCCTTTGAATCTGGATTTACCAAACGTGCCGAAAGGTCTGTTTTGGATGAGGATGATGACTTAATTGCTGATGTCCCAGACCTCGTAGTTGATGAGGATGATTACGAAGAAGTAGAAGAAGAAGAAGAGGATGATTTTGAGGATGATGAAGAGTAAAAGTTAGGAGTGAGGAGTGAGGAGTTATGAGTTAACAATTTTTAACTCATAACCCATAATTCATAACTCTTAATACCAATGCTTTATAAAGATGAAGCTCAAATTAGCCCGCGTAGGTGGGCTTTGTTCTTGTAGCCCCAGCATTCCATGCTGAGGACATTATGTGCAACTTCATATAAAATTTGGTATAACTCCCAACTCCTAACTCTCAATTCTTACTTCCGTCGGCTGGTATTCGTTGCCACGTTTATTTGCACAAAAGCCAATATCGCGAATTTTATTTGGTTCGATTAGCCGTCCCCAATCTAAAGGAGTTACAACATATTGTGTGGCTCCTTTTTGTTGAAAATTAGCACTCCAGGAGTTATAAATTTCCGCCTGTTTCATATTAAATGTCAGTTGCCAATCAGCTACCTTATTACTACCCTGATTGGCAATTTTAAAACTCACACAAAATCCTTTATCCCAATTTGAATATATGTCCGTTGTGAGCTTTAGTTGAGCAGTAGAAGAAGACCCTGAGAGGGGTAGACGTGGTGAAGCAGTCAAATTTCCCCCCAGTCCCCCTATCACTTGTACATCTGGAGAAGTAAACTTGATTGGCAGCAGTTGAGACAGTAACTGTTGTTTGGGTACATCAATATTTTGCCAATCATCTAACAGAATGCCACCTGTATCTTTACTGTTAGGATTCCAACTCCAATAGGCAAAGCTCAAGTTTTTCTTTTGGATATATTTTACGAACTCATTTTGCCAAATTCCCTCTTTGGAATTTGTATCCACTTGTCGTCCGCCAAACTCCCCAATCAAAATAGGAGCTATATTTTGGCTGGAAATATAGTAAAAACCTGTTTGCCAGCGATCGCTTAAATTTTTGGGAAATGTCTTTTCAGAAAAGTATGGTGCATCAAACACTCCAGGCCCATACTCATGAGGAGAATAAACTAGTTTGTTGCGACGAGATAAACGGACTGGGAAACGCCTAACTCCTTCTAAATTGCCACCCCACCAATGTGTCTTTAGTTTTTGTCCAGGGACATTTTTTTCTACCCCTTCAACAACAATTAACCAGTTAGGATTAATATCAAGAATCCCATTACCAGCCTTTTCTGCTGCCAATCGCCAATCCGTGAGCCGCTTATTGGTACCCCAACTAGCTATTCCGTGGGGTTCGTTTTTTAAATCGGCACCGATGATGTTAGCTTGATTTTTGTATCTAATTGCTAACATTTTCCAAGTATCAATCCAGTCAGCTTCGCTAAAGCCATCTCCATACCACAATTCGGGAATGCGTTCATCATTCAAGCGGTGAGAGTCGAGTAGAACTAGTATTCCTTGGCGTTCGGCTTCGGCTACAATCAAGTCCATTAACTCTAAAGGAGTTTTACCTTCAAGCTCTTTGTTGCTGCCTATATTGAAGTCAATACCGCTGACCGTCGTGCTTCGCAATGCTTGTACAGAATAGGGCAAGCGAATCAGGTTATATCCCAAACTCTTGAGTTGCGCCAACATTTCTTTATAATCACGCTTCCATAAACCGTGGGGAGCATGTATTTCTGTTTCCATACCAAACCAGTTGACACCAAAGAGCCTCACCACCTGACCTTTAGCATCGACTATTTTAGCTCCACGGGTTGAGAGTGGTAACTGCATTGTCATTGCATTAGAAGCTAGTGAAGCTTGGCTTTGAATGGGCAATTTGATGATAATACTACCGAAAAATACCACTAAAGCGACGATAAATATTAGTAATTGCTCGAAAAACCTAAATTTGCTCCGTTTTTTTTTCGAGATATATCGCATACTATTTTTCCCTTAAGTGTGCGCTGAGACTTGGGGCAATTGATTGCAATTTGAATCCATGAAAATTATTTATAATTACACTTTTAGCTATACAGCAATCGCAATTCTTAAAGATAAATTTTTCAATCCTCCGGCTCTTGAAGATGAAAGTCAATAGACTGATTTAATTCGGGCAATATTTAATATCAGAAGACTTTAAAACATTCTCTAAAGTTCCTTCAAAAGGTGTATTAGTGGTTCGCTATATTAATTTCGCTCTTGCTGCAAGATCCCCGACTTGTTTAAGAAGTCAGGGGTCTGACCCTCACAATTGGTCAAAATTCATGTGGTGGAGTACTAGTCATAAATAACACTTTGTCTTCAAAAGTGTCCACCCAATTGAATAAGGAACAGGTTTTGAGTTGGGGATTGGAACTCCAACTCAAAACGAGCCACCTGTAGACAGAGGTCGGGGTATTAAACCCCCTGCTCCCCGATAAAAAATATCCTAGTCGGGGTTGGATGATTGTGAAATAAGCTTTATAAATTAACTAGCTTTGGCAAGTCTGGGTTTAAGTAAATGACTAAAACTCTAATCAAATTTATTTCTGGACACTCCCGTCAGAGCATCTTTTTTACCCTCGAAGAAAAGAGACTATATTTTTTTTGAAAGTTAGGTTAATCATCTAAAGCTCTTGATAAAATTCTTTAATACTTAAAAGTATTTATGAAGTCCTCATATTTAATGTGTTGCCAAACAGAGAAATGCGTTAAAATAAAGTACTAAAGTAAAACGCGACCTGAACTCACCAAAACTTTAAAAATGCGGTGTTGAGCAGCCATAATGTAGTTACTCCCTACAGGGGATGTGTTGCAAAAGGCAAATATTTATGAACGCCTAAAGTTCTAATATGTCGCATCTTTAAGAAATTTCGTTTAAGTTAGTATAAATAGGAGCAAAAATTATATTTAAACCAACCCTCCTTAACAGAAGCTATGAGCATAAGCCTTTATTCAAAAACCGGGTAGATGGGAAACTCAAGATCCTCATGTGAAAATAAGGGCAGTCGGCAGACAAGGAAAAATTATTTCTTCGTTGTCTAAAAACTTTATCCCATCCCCCAGTTATTGTGAAGGATTCTTTCGTTAGTTAGTTTTTGATGCAAACCATGTGCTATTGCCTGTGGAAGTATCAAAAAAATCCAGGTTAAGCTATAGAAGAGAGTCAAGTTAGCTTTGCGCCCTTTTGGGGAAAGAGCAAAATTTATTCTCACTTGTTGGAATTTTTTCACGTTGGCATCGTCCTTACTCCATGCTGCGAATCATTAATCAGCAGGCAGACGTTAGATCTGAACTACAACGCATCTGCGATCGCACCCATGATGAACAAGTGCTTCACAAAGAAGCAACAGTCCGGGAAGTGCTGCAAGCAGTCAAGCGCCAAGGCGATAAAGCTGTATTGCATTACACTGCCGAATTTGACAACCAAATCCTGAAGCCAGAGGAACTGCGAGTTACCGGTTCGGAACTTGACGCAGCCTACCAACAGGTCTCAAAGGAATTGCTGGAAGCCATCAAGCTGGCTTGCGGTCAAATCAAAGCGTTTCACCGTCAGCGAATTCCAAAAAGTTGGGTCAACTTTGGGGATGATGAGACAGTACTGGGCAAGCGCTACACTCCTGTAGACCGTGCGGGACTTTACGTGCCCGGTGGTCGCGCAGCGTACCCAAGTACAGTGTTAATGAATGCTATTCCCGCAAAAGTAGCTGGTGTACCGCGAATAGTCATGGTAACGCCACCAGGCCCTTTTAAAGCGATGAATCCAGCAGTGCTAGTGGCAGCCCAAGAAGCTGGCATACAGGAGATTTATCGAGTTGGAGGAGCCCAGGCGATCGCGGCTTTAGCATACGGAACAGAAACTATCCCTAAAGTTAATGTCATCACAGGACCGGGTAACATTTACGTCACTTTAGCGAAAAAACTCGTCTATGGGACAGTGGGTATTGATTCACTAGCAGGACCAAGCGAAGTGTTAATTATTGCTGACGAAACTGCAAATCCCTCATATGTAGCAGCGGATTTGTTAGCGCAAGCAGAACACGATCCAATGGCAGCAGTGATTTTGTTGACAACGGATGCTAATTTGGCTCATGACGTGAAAGTCGCAGTCGAAAGGCAACTAATAGATCATCCCAGACGCACCCTCACGGAAAAGGCGATTGCTCATTATGGCTTGATTGCGATCGTTGAATCCCTAGAAGTCGCAGCAGAACTCTCCAATGAGTTTGCTCCCGAACATCTGGAGTTGGAAGTCGAAGACCCTTGGGCATTACTGTCACATATTCGCCATGCTGGTGCCATCTTCTTAGGTCATTCTACACCAGAAGCTGTCGGCGACTATTTAGCTGGACCAAATCATACCTTGCCCACCTCTGGTGCTGCCCGTTATGCCTCTGCTTTGGGAGTTGAAACCTTCTTAAAACACTCAAGTATAATTCAGTACTCACAGACCGCGTTAGAAAAAGTGGCTGGTGCAATAGACCTATTAGCAACAGCTGAAGGCTTGCCCTCCCATGCCGATTCAGTCCGCCGCCGAGTCCAAAAAGAAGAGTGATTTTGAATTCTTAATTTTTTCCTATACTTTTAGTAAAAGCTACAAAGCTGTCTCAAAGTAAAAGATTAGGGTCGATTTTGGATTTAGGATTTACCCAGGTTTGGAATCCGGGAGCTTGAGGATTTTGGATTTATTCCATACTAGTTGCCCTGAAACCTTTTTACTCCTTGGCTCCAAAATCTAAAATCTAAAATTAGGTCACATAGATATGTGGCCGTAGCTTGGGAATTATTAGTGCTGTTCCACTCTTCCCTAGCTACGGATACTTATGTATATTAAGAAGTCACTCTCAATTGGAGGCGACGGCGGTGCTGAAAACTATTTTGGTAGCTCTGGACGGTTCAGAACTTGCAGACAGAGTAATTGAAACTTTACAAGAATTGGCATTGCCGAAAAATGCCTCGGCTATTCTTTGTCATGTTTTCCCCCCCCCGGAAACAGAGATGGAACTACCCGCCGATCGCCCTAATTTAGAAATGCCTGCAGTTTCTTTTTTTCATATCGAAAAGCAGTTGCAATCCTACCAAGCCCAGCTACCAGTTGAAAGCCAATTAGAGATGGCAACAGGCGATCCAGCACAAGAGATTCTTCGCATTGCTAATATTTATAAAGCTGACTTGATTGTCATTGGCAGTCGGGGATTAACTGGTATGACACGAATTGTCAAAGGTTCTGTAAGCTCTCAAGTGGTGGAAGAAGCTAATTGTTCAGTGTTGGTAGTCAAGCCGATGTGAATGAAGGAAGAAGGAGAATTAAGGTGTAAGAAAGTCTAAATGGTCACCTGGCTGCTTGCGTAAATCATTTGGAGTACCTTGCATTTTCATCTGACCTCGATCCAACAATATAATCCAATCAGCGCGATCGATAACTCTGGGACGATGGCTGATGAGAATTGTAGTTTTACCTTGTCTGTGAAATAACAAGTTGTCTAGAACTTCAGCTTCAGTTGTGGGGTCGAGTCCGGCGGTGGATTCATCTAAAATTAGGACGGGTGGATCGTTGACTATAGCACGGGCGATCGCGAGTCTTTGTTTTTGTCCACCAGAAATGTTGGAGCCAAATTCACTCAGAACAGTTTGATATTTATCTGGTAAGTTACTGATAAAATCATCTGCAAAAGCAATCTGACAAGCATTGACAATTTGCTCAAAACTTAGGTGAGGAGAACCCAAGCGAAAGTTTTCCAAAATTGAACGACTCCAAAAATGAGCTTCTTGAGGAACCAAGACTACTTGTTGGCGCAAGCAATCAAGGGATAAATCGTCTAAATTATAAATACCAAAGCGAATATTGCCAGATTTAAGTGTATATAACCCTGCAATTACTTTTGATAGGGTACTTTTGCCACATCCAGATTTTCCAATTAAAGCAGTGACCTTTCCACCTGGAATTGTTAAAGAAAAATTTTCTAGTAAGTCTACTCTACCAACGTGGTGAAAGTTAAGATTCGTACAAAATATATTGACATCGTTTGGTATTTTTGCTTGTTGTTTTTTACTATCGTTTTGATTTTCAGGTGTGCAATCTATAACCTCGGTTAGTCGTTGCGTAGCTGTTTTAGCACGAGTAAACTCATCTACAAATCCAATGACAGTACTGATGAGTGCCAAAAAGTTACCATTCATACCGTTAAATGCTAACATTTGACCTATACTAAGTTCTCTGCTAATAACCAACATACTGCCGAACCCAAGCAAGGCAATACTGCCAATAGCATAAACTAAACCCGAGAAAATTTTGTTGATAATTCCAATCTGAACTGTACGGAATGTTTGATTTGCTAAATGACCAAATCGACTTTGGAATTCTTCCCAAAATTGAGGAGCAGCGGTAGTAGTTTTCAGGGTTAGCGCTCCCTTAAAAGTTTCAACTAGCAGACCTTGGTTTTCTGCTTCTAAAACTAATACACTTCTGATTTTTTGCTGGAGTGCAGGGAGAAAAATAATTGTAGATAAGGTCATGACACCAGCAATGATGATAGCAGCAACAGTTAGTTTCCAGCTATAAAAAAGCATGAAACTAAAAGAAAGTAATGATATAAATAATTGGCTAGGTAGATTGATAATAGCTTGAGAAACTAACTGATTAATTTGTTGAATATCTTGCAGTCTACTAACAATTTCACCACTGCGACGAGATTCATAGTAAGTCAGAGGCAAACGCAAAATTTGTCTGGCAAATTCTAGAACAAAACCTAACTCAAGCCGCTGGGCAAAATGGGCAATAAGGTTATATTGCACTAGTTGCAAACTACTTGATACAAAATTCATTAAAACGACGGCAATGATTAAAGCACTTAAAAGCTTAATATCTCCCCGGACTAATACATCATCAGTGAGAATTTGGACTAAAAAAGGAGAAGTTAATGAAAGCAGACCAATAAATACAGCGCAAAGAAAAGCTTCAAATAATATATTCCGATAAGGTAATAAACGCCGTAAAAAGCGCTGAAAATTATCAATTTTGTCGTTCGGTTGAGTGTTGAAACGGACTGCATCTGGCTCTAGTAAAAGCATCACCCAATCTGTCCAGCCTTCCATTAGCTCCTTTTTCGAGAGATAACGGACATCAACAGCTGGGTCACCAATTACGTACTTTTTTCCCCGTTTACCATACAAAATCACCCAATGATAACCTTTCCAATGAATGATTGCAGGTAGAGGGGCTTCATTTATCCGGTCAACTATTTCACTTGAAGCTCGAACAGAACGCGCATTGAAACCAATTGCTTCTGCACCTCGCCTGAGTCCCAATAATGTTGTTCCTAATTGTCCTGTACCTACTGCTTCCCGGACTCGATTTAGTGTTAAAGTCCGTCGGTAATGTTTAGTAATGGAAGCAAGACAAGCAGCCCCACAATCTTCTTCACTATGTTGTATGACAACTTGGTATTTCATTTAATGCCAAACGGTTGAATTATATGATAAAAAATATAAAATTATTGGAGGATATGATTAATTGCAAATATCAAAGAATTAGTATCAAAAATTTTTATGTTTGTTTTATTAAAAAAATGCTGAATTTATTAAGTTTCCTAAAATGTGATGCACCCTATATCCTAATCAATTATTCCGATAAAAAGTAGTATGCACCAAGTTACTTTCTTTGCTTAAGTTTTGAGTCAGTTTGTAGACTACAATATCAAAGCATCACTCTGATTGAGTTGCTATTGTTGGGTTTGTGGACTCTAGCTATTTCTCCGACCACCGAATACAAAGTTTACCCCACCACCACCAGTTGCATCACCAGAGTTGCCTAAAATCGCACCGCCGGAACCCGCGCCACCGCCAGCACCATAAATATCCCCGAAAATATTAACGATTGTAATATCCACATCAATGGATACTTGGGGTTTATTACGCCTGCTTCGAGAACCCCCAGACAAGTTTGCTTCTTCGTTCTGTGTAAGTTCGGTGAAAAGAGAATTACTTGAAACCATTAAGTTAACTCCTGGTAAAGTACATTAAAATTTTTAAAAAGAAATAATTTCCACCTGACAACAGCAATCTTTCTGGGGTATATACCACCGACGGAGACTAAATAGCCTCCGTCGAATAGCACCCAATGACGCTTGCTAAGGTAAGTAAACGAACTCAGTAAACGTATGCTAGGATATGACAAGGTATCACTGGCTAATAGCTAATAGTTTGAAGGCGATTAGCTGTTAGCGATCCTGTAGAGACGCGGTTATCCAATCGCGTCTTTACGTTTATTTATATTCATATACTTCACATAACAAATTGGTGTATAGCACTATAAGTGACTAAGCTCCACCAAGAACGATGGCAATACCAGAACCACCAGTTGTGTCACCTATTTTGGTCTCTGTTTTACCAGGACTATCAATAACGACACCACCGCTACCGGCACCACCACCTGCACCGTTGACAACAACAGTTACGTTTTTAAGCTTTAACTTCAAACCACCAGATAAATTAGTTTCTTCATTGGTGGTCAATTCAACAAATAGTGCGTTATTCATGTTTTTCTCCAGGAAAAATTAAACTACTACAGTTGAACGACGATACCATTACCACCACTTGTGTCACCAATATTGGTGGTTGTTTTACCAGGAGCACCACTAATGACACCACCGCTACCGGCACCACCACCTGCACCGTTGACGACAACAGTTATGTTTTTAAGCTTTAACTTTAAGCCACCAGACAAATTAGCTTCTTCATTGGTGGTCAGATCGACAAATAGTGAGTTGTGCATATTTTTCTCCAAATGGTAGACGAAACTATGACACCAAGAATGTACTGATTACTTCTCAGCGACCTTTTTAATGTACCAGTATTTTTACGGCAGGCTACATTTCTCTTATACAAAAAAACTTATACATACTGAATTTGATTGATACAGAGCTTACTTGTCTTCATAATTACTTTACAGCAATAATCATTACTTTTGATAGTTGCACTGTTCCCAATTGCATACGTATTAATACGTAGATTGAAATCGGTTGGCTATACCAATAGTGTCAAGTAATTATAAGTAATCTATATAGCGTGTTTTTTCTAATTACTAGTTTTGACTATGCTGGGTAAAGTATGTAGCTAATATTGGTATTTAGAGTTTGATAATATTTCTGTATATGACTTTACGGAATCTACATAAATTTGAACACATATAAGGCAATAATATGTAGTGTTTGTACTGACAACATTGTTTAAAATTAAATTATTTTACTAACAGGACTTACGCAAGATTTGCTTGAGAACCTACTCTCCCGTAGCGGTAATACCCTGCGGGATGGCTTCGCCAACATGAATTACCGCTACATCAGAACTTTTTTGCGTAAGTCCTAACTAAAAAAAATATCTTCTCTCTCCAAAAGAAGCGGACTCGGCATCCTTGCTTCTAGGAAACTTGGAAAATTTTAGAGAATTAGAAACTATAAAGGAAATTGGTAGTAGCGTTCATGATTATTGACCCCAAACCAGATTTGCTTTCTCCATTAGAAATAGATGAATCTCTTCCTCCCATCAGTATTTGGATGCGACTGGGAGGGCTATTTATGATTGGAACTATTGGTGCAGTCGTTGGTCTTGCTGCTGCGATCAAATGTAATATTACGGTGAAAGCTTTAGCCACTGTTCGTCCTGTAGGTGAAATCCGCTTAGTACAAGCTGCGTTGGAAGGAAGTATTAATCAAATTTTTGTAAAAGAAAATCAGGTAGTTAAGAAAGGAGACGCGATCGCCAGCATTGATTCTCAGCAACTACAAATTAAAAAAAGTCAGTTAGTAGGGAATATTCAACAAAATCGGCAGCAAAGCTTTCAACTAGATGCCCAAATTCGGGCTTTAGATGGGCAAATTGCGGGGGAAACTGAACGTAGCGATCGCGCTGTAGCCTCAGCGGAAGCAGAAATGAGCCGTACGCAACGTGACTATCAAGACAAAAAAGTTACCGCTAATACTGACGTTCAAGAAGCAAGTGCTAACATCAAAATCGCTGAAGATGAATTGCAAAAAGCGCAAATCGAGTTAAAGTCAGCCGAAGCGAATGTAAAAGCAACGGAAGCAGCACTAAAATCGTCCATAGTCAAACGCGATCGCTATAAATCTATTGCAGAATCTGGTTCAATATCTCAAAATCAAGTAGAAGAGGCAGAATTAGAAGCCCAAAGGCAACAACAAGCTTTTTTATCTCAAAAAGCTACTGCAGAAAGTCAACAACAATTAATTGAGCGACAAAAGCGAGCAGTAGAAGTAGCAATTGCTAGAGAAAAACGGGCACAAACTGCTGTTAATCCCAGCAATGCCATTTTATCAATAGCAGAGGAAAAAATTGCTCAGGAACGTGCCTCAGCAAAAACTAGTATTGCTAGATTAAATCAAGAAAGAGAAAGCTTGGTTCAGCGTCAAGTGGAAATCCAAAATCAAATTAATAACACTCAAAAAGAACTCAAACAAATTGAAACTGAACTGCACAAAACTATTATCACTAGCCCCGAGTCAGGTAGTGTCCTGAAATTAGAATTACGAAATAACGGACAGGTCGTACGTAGTGGGGATGCGATCGCCCAAATTGCTCCAAGCAATACACTTCTAGTAATTAAAGGCCGTATTGTTGCTGAAGATGTGGGTCAGGTGAAAGTTTGTAAAGCAGTAAAAGTAGTAGATTGTCCACAGGGTAAAGTAGAAATGCGGGTGTCAGCCTATCCCTATCCAGACTATGGAATCCTCAAAGGTGCTGTCAGGTCTATAACTGCCGATACGATTACACCTCAAACAAATAGCAACACTCCAACCGCACCTTATTACGAAGTTATAATTGAGCCTGAAAAATTTGATTTACAAAAGGGAGGAAAATCTTATCCCATTCAACCGGGTATGGAAATTGCTGTCGAGATAATTTCTCAAGAAGAAACGGTATTGACATTTGTTTTGAGAAAAGCACGACTGATAACCGATTTATAATCTAATACGCGCTCTTATTTGAATTTGCAAAAATTATTGAACAGTTCGCAACACCAGAAAACAGCTAAGATAAACGTCGATGCTCCCTTGTCTTGAAGTCGCTAATCAATGTAAATGCTGCTGAACAACCGCTATCGAGTTATTAGCACTCTGGGAAACGGTGGATTTGGAGAGACTTTCCTGGCGGAAGATACCCAAATGCCCTCAAACCGCCGTTGTGTAGTAAAGCTGCTCAAACCAATCCAGAACAATCCCCAGGTTTACCAGTTGGTGCAAGAGCGATTCCAACGGGAAGCGGCTATTTTAGAAGATTTGGGTGGTTCTACCGACCAAATTCCCGCTTTGTATGCTTATTTTCAGGTAGACGGTCAATTCTATTTAGTTCAAGAGTGGATTGAAGGTGATACTCTGACTGCAAAAGTCCAACAGCAGGGAGCATTAAGTGAAAGTGCCGTCAGAGAAATATTAATAAATTTATTACCAGTATTAGAATACGTACACAATAAGCGCATCGTTCACCGCGATATCAAACCAGACAATATCATCCTGCGCTATCGTGACAACAAACCCGTGTTAATTGATTTTGGTGCGGTGCGAGAAGCAATGGGAACGGTATTAACTTCTCAAGGCCACCCCGCTAGCTCAATCATAATTGGTACCCCTGGTTATATGCCCAGCGAGCAAGCAGCAGGTAGACCAATGTATTCCAGCGACTTATATAGTTTAGGAATCACGGCAATTTTTCTGCTCACCAAAAGACAGCCGCAAGAATTAGAAACAGACCCGCGTAATGGGGATTTAGTCTGGTATAGATACGCTCCTGGTTTGAGTCCAACAATGAGGGCAGTCTTAGATCGAGCGATCGCCTATCATCCACGCGATCGCTTCTCCAATGCTAAAGAAATGTTGGAGGCATTACTATCTGGAGGTTTTTTTGCTGCTCCTACGCTCACAGTTGGACATTCCACCCAACCTTCAACGATAAATACACAAGTTACCCAAAAAGCTCAAAATACGGTTCCCATCGGAAACACACCTTCTTATCAAGCTCCGATTCGAGACAACGGTACAAAAGGCATCTTACTCGGCATTTTCCTCGCTGCTGCTCTTGGTGCAATTGGTGCAATTGGTTTTGCTGCTTTCAATAAACCATCTCCACAAGAAACACCAGAACCACAACAGATACAGCCCACAACTTCCCCAATTGAACCAACCACCGTACCAATAGAACCTCAAGAGACTCAGGCACCTGTACGGAAAAAAAATCGGCCAAAAATTCAAAGAACGATTGAACCTTCTCCCACACCCATAGAACCAGAAGAGGTGACACCAACCCCAACCGAAGTTCCCACTCCGGAAGTTACTAATTCTCCACCTGTTTTGATTCCCACTCCCACTCTAACTCCCACTCCAACTCCAACTTTAGAAGTTCCAACCTCGACACCAATTCCTTCACTAACAACACCTCCCCCACAAGTTGATAAACCATCACCAACGCAATTTGTGCAAAATTACTACGGAAATATTAATAACCGTGACTTTGATTCTTCTTGGAACCAGCTATCTCCCAGCTTCCAAACTAATAGAAAAATTCATCCATATGGTTACAATTCCTACGTCGGCTGGTGGGGGGGGCAGGTAGAACAGGTAGAAATTGACCAAGTTAACCTGCAAAAAGCAACTTCAGAAACAGCCACAGTTGATGCACGGTTAAAATATGTCCTGAAATCAGGACAAGTATCACCTGCTTCTGTGCGCTTCATTCTGGTATGGAATGCTGCTGATAACAAATGGGTTGTCACTGATGCCAAACGTCTGAGGGGATAAATTTCGGTTAGATTGCTTGTGGAACAAGACGTACCATATGCATTTCGTCATGCAGCGCTCCGTCAATGAGTGCAGCAGCCGGCTCTATGCCGAATGACTTGAAGCCAAAAGCTTCGTACAGTGAAATCGCCGATATATTGGCGGTGTTAACCACGAGAGTCAATTGGACAAGTCCTGGCTGAGAATCTGCGAAACTAAGGGCATGCGATAACAACTGCTTGCCAACCCCTTGGCGGCGATATTTTGGTGCGACATACATCCCACGGATGATTCCTTTATGATTGACCTTTCGGCGAATTTCACGCCCAAAGCCCACGGTAGCCACGAGTTGGGAGGCATCAAAGACACCAAATATTCCGCGAGACGGACTCGGCACCAGCAAGTCCGCAAACTCCGAAATAGATCGTTGTTTTTCTTCTTCGTAGCTTGAGTTAAATGCCGTCGGACTGTCACGTAGAGCCTGTAGTCGAATGGATTGGTATGCAACTGCATGTCCTGCATCAAGTTGGTGTAACTCTAACTCCGCGTTCATCCGTGTCCATCCGCGATCAAAAATTATTATCCCCTCCACGTTCATAGCGGGGAGGGGATATCATTGCCTTAGCTGTAATGTAAATGTAATAACTACTTAATTACGACCTTACCACCAGCTTCTTCGATCCGCTTCTTAGCATCTTCAGCGGCATCTTTGGCGATCGCTTCTTTAACTGCCTTGGGTGCAGCTTCTACCAAGTCTTTCGCTTCTTTGAGACCCAAACCGGTCAATTCCCGTACAATTTTCAGTACGGCAATCTTCTTATCGGCTGGGACTGATTCTAGAACCACATCAAACTCAGTTTGCTCAACAGCTTCTTCAGCAGGCGCACCAGCACCAGGTCCAGCCATCATCATCATGCCACCAACTGGTGCAGCAGCACTAACGCCGAAAGCTTCTTCAATTTGCTTAACTAACTCAGATGCTTCCAACAGAGTTAGAGATTTCAATTGTTCCAAAATTTGTTCGGTTGCAGCAGACATTGATATAACTCCTGTAATTTTGATTATTTGTTGACTTTTGACTGTTATTTGTTAGTTGTTGGTTGTTGGTTGTTCACTTCTAACCACTAACCACTAACCACTAACTAATAACTATTCAGCAGCAGTTTCAGCAGCAGTTTCAGTTGCAGCACCACCGCCGTCCTTCTCAGCCTTAGCTTGCAAAGCACGAGCCAGCGAGCTGGGAACCTCGTTGATACCCACAGCAATCTTGGTAGCCAAAGCGTTGAGAGCTCCAGCAATTTGCGCCATGAGTTGTTCTTTGGAGGGCAGGTCTCCCAGTGCTTTGATGTCTGGCTCTTTCAGCAGCCGTCCTTCCATTACACCACCACGAAGTTCTGTCTTCTTGGTGACTTTTTGGAACTCTTGGTAAGCCTTAATTGCAGATGAGAAATCCTCTTTCACCAACAAGAAGGCAGAGGAACCCTTGAGCAATTCCGACATTGATTGCCATTTCTCGTCGTTTTGAATGGCAATGCCCATGAGGGTATTTTTAGCGACCTTACATACGGTGCCACTTGGTCGCAACCGCCGCCTTAAATCGCTAATTTCAGAAACAGTCAGACCCTGATATTCAATTACCAGTGCCAATGTTGACTCACTCAAGGTTTCCTTAAGATCGGCAACAATTTCTCTTTTGTCTTCTAAAGTTCTACCCATGTTAACCTCACCTCCTGAAAATTTTTTGTTGTTGGTTGTTATTTGTTAGTTGTTAGTTGTTATTTGTTGGGTATTCCACTAACTCCTAACCATTAACAAATAAAAAACAACAAACCCCGACTATAGGAAGCCGGGGTTTATCCAGTTATACTCTTAACGCCAAATTATTTTCACCACTGAAGAAGTGGTTATTTAGGCATAAGTGTAAACCTCGGCAGGATATTAAGCTATTAACACCTGCTGTCTCCGGCTTTATTTAATTTCAAAGCTATGAGTTAAGAGTGACTAGTTAGGAATTAATTTGAAACTCTTAACTCCTAACTCAATTTATCATGCTTCACTGAATTTTAAATCGCGTAGGGCGTTGACATCCACTCTAATGGATGGCCCCATAGTGGCAGACACGTACATTGTGCGCCAATAACGACCTTTTGCACCAGAAGGACGGTTGCGGTCAACTGTTTCTTGCAATGCCTTCAAGTTTACTAACAAATCTTCAGGCGTGAAGGATGCCTTACCAAACATAACATGGACAATACCGCTGCGATCGGCACGAAATTCTAATTTACCTGCTTTGAATTCTGCGATCGCGCTGCCAATATCAAAGGTTACGGTACCACCTTTGGGTGATGGCATTAAACCACGCGGACCAAGCAATTTACCAAGCTTCGCCACTTGTGGCATCACATCTGGGGTGGCAATCAGCTTGTCGAAATCCATTCTACCTTTTTGGATTTCGTCGATTAGCTCTTCCGAACCGACAATATCAGCACCGGCATTAGCGGCTTCGTTGACCTTTTCACCGCGTGCAATTACTGCGACTCGGACTATTTGTCCTGTACCTTTGGGGAGTGCAACAGTTGTCCGCAATTGTTGGTCGCTATATTTTGGGTCAATTCCCAATCTAATATGCGCTTCTACTGCTTCTGAAAACTTTGCTGTCGCTGTCTCTTTAAGCAAGCTTAAAGCTTCAGCGGGAGCATAATCCCGATCTTCTACTTTCTCTAAAAGCCCTTGTAAGCGCCGTGATACTTTCTTCGTCATTTTTCTCTCCTGGGGTAGTTAACGAGGATGATTCTCTCCCCCAAATAATTTTACATTTCGGATTTTATTCGTTGCTAGTTGTTTTAATAACTACTAACTATTTACGAATCTGCAATGGTCACGCCCATATTCTTGGCGGTACCTTCAATAATTTTCATTGCCGCGTCAATATCATTGGCGTTAAGGTCAGGCAGTTTCGTTTGAGCTATCTGCCGCAATTGCTCGGTTGTAATGGAACCAACTTTCTTTTTGTTGGGTTCATTAGAGCCTCTTTCAATCTTAGCTGCCTTGGTAATCAATACTGATGCTGGTGGAGTTTTGAGAACAAATGTAAAACTCCGGTCTTCATAAACCGAAATTTCCACTGGTATCACCGTCCCAGCTTGGTCTGCTGTTTTGGCATTATACTCTTTGCAGAACATCATGATGTTCACGCCGTGTTGACCTAACGCAGGACCGACTGGCGGTGCGGGGTTGGCTTTACCAGCATTCAGCGCCAGCTTAATGATCGCTACTACTTTCTTCGCCATTTTTAATTAGCTCTGTTTCTCAACCTGATTAAATTCCAATTCTACAGGTGTATCTCGTCCAAAAATCGAAAGCAAGGCTTTAAGCTTGCTGCGTTCTGGGCTGACTTCAATCACCTCGCCTTCAAAGTCCTTAAACGGACCACTAAGCACAATTATCTTATCACCAGCAGCCATGTCAATCTTTAGAACTGGTACCTGTTCGGTTGCCTGTTTAAAGATTCGTTCTACTTCGCTTGGACCCAATGGTACGGGTTTAACGTGACCCCGACCTTTGCCAGTACCGCGTTTTTGCTCTGCTCCCACAAAATTAATTACATGGGAGGTGTTTCGCACTACCTGCCAAACGTCATCATCCATCAGCATCCGCACTAAGACATAGCCAGGAAAAACCTTTTCGTCTGTCTCGTGACGGCTGCCATCCTTCCGGATTTTGAGTGCTTTGGTTTGAGGTATTTCCACTTGAATGATTTTATCAGCGACATCAAAAGTTTGGATGCGCTGCTCCAAGTTGGTCTTTACACGCTTTTCACAGCCTGAGGCTACTTGCACTGCATACCAGCGTGCTTCTCGCGAAGCATCTAGTGCTGCTTCTGTCATTTCCTCCGACTGCAACGAAGCCGAATTGCGTGGTTCGTCTGTTGCAAAAGTCATCAGAACACCTGTTTCGCTGCCCAAATAAATAATTTATCCACCAGGAATATCATAGCTGCGGAGAGTGTGACCATTAACAACACTGCTGCTGATTCGCTCACCAATTGCTTGCGACTAGGCCAAACCACTTTCTCGAACTCTTCTCTAATTCCTTGATAAAAGTCCGTGATACTAAACCCGTTGGTGGTTTCTGGCATTTCTGCTTCGGTTTTCTTGGCCACTGTCGTTTCTCTCCCCCATGAGTGCTTACAGCTATTAACTGTTGATTTGCATCGATTTTGACAGCCTTAACTCAAATCAGCTGATTTGAAACAAGCTGCAACTTAAATTATACTCAAATTTCTCAACGATCTACTAAAGACGCGAATTTGCTTCACTCCTGAGAGTTTGGCTAACGCGTCTCTACGATCGTTTTATTTTTTTGAGAGCGCGCCCTGGAGGACTTGAACCCCCGACATCAGGTTTTGGAGACCTGCGTTCTACCAACTGAACTAAGAGCGCACAAGCTGTCTTCGATTCAGTTATTGCGTAAGACTTTGTTACTATAACGCAATTTGGCAACAATGTGAACTATATTTTGACTCAAAAAAAATATTAGCGGCAAATGCCGCTTTATTATTTGAGTCATGAACAGTTTTATTCGCCGCTTAATTACAAAGCGCGGTCAAAGCGTTGTTTAATCCGGGTCGCTTTACCAACAAGCTTGCGGAGATAATAGAGCTTCGCACGTCTTACCTTACCGCGACGCATGACCTTGATGGTGTCAATACGAGGAGAATTGATGAGAAATACCCGCTCAACGCCAACACCTTGAAACACTTTCCGGACGGTAATTGTTTCGTTGATACCGCCATTGCGTTTGGCAATAACAACCCCTTCATAGGGCTGGACACGGTACTTTTCGCCTTCTTTGATTTTGACTCCCACTTTTACGGTGTCACCCACGTAGATGTCGGGCAGATCGGACTTTAATTGTTCCGCTTCAATGGAGCGGATTATTTCTTGCGCTTTCATAAAAAGATTCAGATGTTTGTAAACCCAGTGTATCAACGACCTGGGAGGAAAAAACGATGTGTGAGTCCGAGTGCCAACGAAATGCACTTAGTCCAGCTTTTAAGCAATTAGAGTGGATTAGACCACACTACATAGCTACCGATTGCTGAAATTATAGTCAAAACTCACGATCATCAATATTAAATCGTCAATAGCCTTTGAGTCTAGTTATTTTAGATGATGATTTGGTCGGGCAAGATGGTTTTGAATGTGAATATGTATTATAGAGCGTTGTGCTAGGGGTATTGAGATTATGAAATTCAGCGTCGTCATCACGACTTATAACCGCTTAGATTTGCTAGAACGAGCGATTAAATCTGTTCTCAACCAGACGATCGCCTGCGAGGTGGTTGTTGCCGATGACTATTCGTCTGATGGTACTCAAGATTATCTCAAAAGTTTGGGATCGCACATTGTTTATCACCGCAATAGTAAAAATCTCGGTCATGCAGCAACTATCAATGCAGGTGTAGAAGCAAGTAGTGGAGATTGGATTAAGTTTTTGGATGATGATGATTACCTTGCACCTAATTGTATAGAAGAGATGGCAAGGGCAATTCAGATGCATCCAAATACGGCTCTAGTCTCTTGTGTTGCGGCTCAAGTGGACTACGAGGAGGTGGAAGTCAATCGTACCCCCCAACTGGGCCCTGGGCTAGCTTTTTATGTCCCCCAAGCTGATATCCATTACGGGATGCTGCTTGAGCTTTTGCCTTTTGGTACACCTGTTCAGGTCGCTTGCCGTCGGGACATTTTTTTGCAAACTGGTGGTTGGGACTCAAGTCTTGATACCAATTGCGATGATATTGATTCCTGGATTCGGATTGCTCAGTTTGGCGATGCCATTTTCTTGAATCAATGTCTAGCCTATCGAACCATTTGGCCTGGTGCTTACAATTACAAATTTTCTCTGCAAAAACGCTTGATGACGAATATTCTCATGAAGGAGAAAATTTACGCTTTGATTGACAAACAGTATCACCGTAATACTCCAGACATTCAAGATATTAGAAATTACCTGAAGCTACATTGGAGTTTAGTAGCACTGAAGCAAAAAAATATTAACGGTCTTTTCAGTATGATTGATATATCTGTACTATCTTGGAATGCTTGGCGGCTTTTACTAACTGCTACTTTCTCTCGTCAATCAAATCAATCTAATTACAATATTCGCAAATTTGTACTGATTGAATCTTGATTTTTAACCTTTCAATAAACACATTCTACAATCCATATATAGCAAGGGTTACAAAAAAAATGTGTTTCTCCCATATTTTAGTCTTGCGTTTGCGGCACTCGTCGGAGGCTGATGTCTTGCACCTTCAAAAAAATGTCAAAATTAGAGATCCTATTACTCAGGTAAATCAATTAATGTCCCTACCAGCTCTTAGGCTATAAATCGCTGAATAGTTGCACAAGTTCATTTTAATGGACTAAAAATAGGGCTTTTATTTTGTTGTAATTTTCATAACTTACTAAAATCATAAATATGTGGTTTATACGCAAGGTGCAAGATATGAGCCTCTAACTAGGGCTAAAGCGCAGCTAGCAAAGTATGACAGAAACACATTTTTCCTGAATCCCTGGAAGGTTTGCTATACAAGGGTTTTCAAATGTGTATCTTCCGAGTAACTAGACACTGCTCCAAGTGAAAATGTTGTTGTGGCTGTACTTCTCCCTGGGAATGAGATATCTTGAAAATAGGGAAATCGAAAGAAATATTTTCATAATTTGTTGTGTGGTTGCCTAGCAGCCATCTTGATTTTCAAATAATATAGGGTTCTAGCTGGGAAATACTGATTAAACAAACATAGATATAGATTTCGATGTAATTGTCTAACCCCTAGTCCTATTTCATCCGTTATGATGTAAGCAGTTTAGAAGTTTTACTTAAAACTAATAATTAAGATAAACCTCAACCTCAAGGAATAGTTTTTTTTTGTTAAAAAAGTCTAATCTAGATAAGTATATTTCAATAAAGATTAATTTACTTCCCGCTCGGCAAAAGTTTTATGCGAATCATACATATCTTGAACGATATTCAAGAAATCGGTAACGGTATTGTAAATGTAGCCGTGGATATCGCTTGTCAACAGGCACAGACAGGCCATCAAGTAGCGATAGTTTCTGCCGGTGGAGAATACGAAAAATTGCTAACAGTTTATGGTGTTAAACACTATCAACTGCTTCAAACCAGAAAACTACGAAATATCATCAGAGCGTCTGTAGGTTATCAAGCAATTGTCCGGGAATTTCAACCAGATATTGTTCATGCTCACATGATGACAGGAGTGGTATTGGCATACTTGTTTCGAGGTAAAAATCGCTACTTTTTAGTATCTACAGTACACAATGAATTTCAGCGAGCCAGTGTGCTGATGGGTTTAGCTGATAGAGTAATTGCTGTTAGTCAAGTTGTGTCTGATTCGATGGTGCAACGTGGTATTTCGGAAAAAAAATTGCGGATTGTATGTAATGGAACTTTAGGTAGTCCTCGCACCCGTCCCTTGTCAGATTATTCTCCTTTACCTTTACAACATCCGGCGATCGCTACTGTTGCAGGTATGTACGAACGTAAGGGTATTGCTGAACTAATTGCTGCTTTTGAACAAATTGCTAACTTATTTCCCGATGCGCATCTTTATTTGGTAGGAAATGGGCCAGATAGAGAAAAGTTTGAAGTCCAAGCAAAAGAAACTAGTGTTAGTTCCCGCATTCATTTTGAAGGATTTGTGCGCGAACCGCAACGCTATTTCCTCTCTTGTGATATATTTGTTCTCCCTTCTCATCGTGACCCTTGTCCTCTGGTACTTTCTGAAGCGAGAGAGGCTGGTTGTCCAATTATTGCCACTCATATAGATGGCATTCCAGAAGCACTAGACTATGGAGAAGCGGGTCTTTTAATCCCACCAAGTGACAGCAATGCTTTAGCAAAGGCATTAAGAGAATTGCTGAGTAATTCAGATACACTCAACTATTGGAAAGAGCGATCGCATCAAAATCTAGGAAGGTTAAATGTTGCCCGTGTTAATCAGGAAACTTTGGCTGTGTATGACGAGTTACTCCCGAACCATTTCCTTGCAATGCCTATGTGATATCTCCTTCTCGGATAAACAATCAGCATAAGAGATTTCTCATTAAAACTTCATAGTATATTCATATCTAATTAGTATTAATTAAGACAAGGAATGAAGTTAAGATTTAAATTTAATTTGTCTTAGCTTATACCGAGTATTAAATTAATGTAACGTTTTTGGAACACAATTATGGCGTTAATAATTGGTAATGATAGTGACAACCGTTTTAGAGGAACATCGGGTTCAGATACTATTCGAGGAAGAGATGGGAATGATATTCTTGAAGGTCTTGAAGACAATGACACGCTTTTAGGTGGCAAGAATGACGATTACCTTTTTGGAGGTCTGGGTTCTGATATCTTGTCTGGTGATGGAGATACATCAGCACTTAATCAACTTGAGAAGGGAAATGACGTCCTAGTAGGTGGAGCGGGTACTGACACGCTGATTGCTTGGGGAGATGACATTCTCGTGGGAGGAGGTTCTAACCAATATAATGACCAGCTAATCAATAACTTGCAAAATGATCCGTTCAGCACTGCCATCACAGGAGACAAGCAGATGGATACTTTCGTCGCTGTCAACAAAGATGCTATTGGCTATACTTTGACTATTGCAGATTACGAGGTTGGTATAGACAGGATTGACCTAAGCGGCTTTGGTGTTTTTGGTATTGGTGACTTCGCCGAAATCCAGGATAAGGGAAATTTCTTTGAAGCGAAGACTTTTGAAATTAATGGTGCAGAACTTGTACTGCGAATTAATGCCGATCCATCATCTCTAAATTATATCGGTTAAGAAAGTCAATATCAAGATTTTGGGTACATCAGTTATGGGGACACGGAAATACTGTGTTCCTATGACTTTGCGAATATGTTACTGTTAAAAACTTCAAGTAGGAAGCCAACAAATTTCATCTGTAATGTGCCATTCATTACTTCATTGGCATGAACAATTAACTAAGCACCCTGTTGTCAAGAAACAGTCAAAATCAACACTTAATAAACAAAAAGCCGCGTAATTGTTCTTAGGCTTTAGGGGTTTTACTCAGTTTTAAAAATAACTGGGCTAATTTATGATGCCTAGTTTTTGTTGGCAAATAATTTACGCAAACACTTCTTTTTTGTCCAAAGTCCAGAAGAAATCTCAAAATCCAAACTTTTTCAGTTTTAGCCAACGCCAACTAAGTAAATCGTGCAATAAAGTATAAAAACAGGGAATAATAAATAGCGTCAGTACAGTAGCGATCGCCATTCCAAAGAAAACGACAATCCCCAAAGGCTGCAAAAACTCTGAACCTTCACCAATACCTAAAGCCAGTGGGAAGAGTCCCAGAATGGTGGTGACTGTAGTCATCAGAATTGGGCGTAAGCGTTGAGGAGCGGCTTTGAGGATGGCTATTGTGCGAGTACAATCTTCCTCTTCGCGAATTTGGTTCGCTGATTCCACCATCAAAATCCCCGCATTGACCACAATTCCTACCAGCAGCACCACACCAACAATCACCGTTGCACCGATAGCAGTTTTGGTGATATAAAGTCCGAAAATACCACCAGCGAATGCCAAAGGAATGGTAAATAAAATTACCAACGGGTCAATCAGCGAGTTGTATTGGACAGCCATGACGACGAAGATTAAGAACGTCGCTAAGGCTCCTAAAGTTTTCAAAGCATCCTGAAGCTGCTGATTAGTCTCTTGGGCAGAACTAGGTATAATTGATACGCCATCAGGTAACTTTACGCTTTGGAGTACTTGATTCACTTCTGCGATGGCATCACCAAGACTAGCTCCCTCGCTGAGGTTGCCTGCAATAATAAAAGCTTGACGTTGGTTTATTCGCTGCACCTCACCAGGTGCTTGACCTTCTTCAATGCGGGCAACATCTAAAAGGCGGATTAGTTGATTGTTTTGTGTAAACAGCGGTAATCGCTCTAGCTGGGAGGGACGCTCAATAGCTTCTTGATTCAACTGCACCCGGACATCAACTAAACGGTTACCACGTTGAATTTGTGTAGGAACTGAACCTTCAATCGCTGTCTGAATGGTGTCACCAATTTGTTGAGCTGTTAGTCCCAAAGCTGAAACTCTTTCCCAATCCGGACGAATTTGGACTTCTGGTTGCCGGGGGTCAGCATCTGGTCGGAATCTCGCTAATGTTGCTTTTTCAGTCAAAGCTTGCAGCACGTCCGCACCTGCTTGTCGTAATTTTTGTTCATCCTCACCTTGCAAAATCACGTCAACTTCTGACCCTTGAGCTGGGGTATTACTCAAAATTAAACCCCGCACCTGACCGGGATTTAAGCGCAGCAGAATTCCTGCCAAGTTGAGTTTGTTGAATTCTGAAGTGACTTTTTTGACAAACGCTTCGACATCTTCACCCTGTTTCAGATTGATAGTGCTGTTTGCACGTAAAGGGTTTTCGGAAGTGGTGTTGCCAAACAGAGAACCGCCGACAGTTGTGAAAACATATTCAGTTTCTGGTTGTTTCAACAAAATCTCATCGACAGCTTGCATTACTTTTTGTGAAGTTGCCAAAGGTGTGCCGGGAGGAAACTGCGCTCTCAAATTGGCTTGTCCGGTACTGATGCGGGGTAGAATTTCTTGGGGAATTTCACCAACCATGAACAGGGTGCCACCGCCTAGAATTGTTAAAGCCGCGACGACTACAAGTAAGCGATAGCGTAAAATTTTGGTTAAAAAGCTGCTGTATACTCGTGTAGCATCTTCAAAACGGCGATTGAACTGTTTGATTGGCCAAAATTCATTTATCCCACTAGACCAGCCAATTGCCAGCAATCGAGAACTCAGCATCGGTACTGCTGTGACAGCGACAAGCAGAGAAGCGGCTACTGCAAAGGCAATTGTGAGAACCAGTTCATTAAATAGAAGTGATATAAATCCCCCAACTAAGAGGAATGGCGCTATAGATACCAAGTTGGCGGCAGTAGCTGCAATTAACGAGGATTCTACTTCTTGGGAAGAAGAGGTGGCACTCTCAATAAAGAATTTTTGATTTTCGATTTTCGATCGTCGCGTTTTCTTTTTCTCCCCATCTTGAACATTGGAAATTATCCCTGCTTTTTCGGAAATGTTCTCCAAAATCACAACTGATGTATCAATTGCTTGACCAATTCCTAAAGTCAAACCTGCCAGACTGAATACATTTAAACTGAATCCGAACAATTTCATCAACGCGATCGCCGCCAAAGTACACAGCGGAATTGCCAGACTGATAATAAATGTTTGTCTTATTGAACCCAAAAACAACAGTACTGCTGCTGCTGCTAACAATGCCCCAGAAACCGCTGAAAAGATAACATCATTTAAGGAATTGCGGATGAAGCGAGATTCATCGGTGGTCGGGGTCAGAACCATATCTGCTGGAATCAAACTGGATGAGCGCAATTGTTCAATTCGCCGCTTCACCGCATCTACAACCGTAATTGTGTTGGCATCGGGTTGTTTTTGAACCGACAATTTCACAGATGGCTTACGGTTCAGGTAAACAGATACTCGCTCGTTTTGTGTGCCATCTATTACCTCAGCAAAGTCTCGCAGATAGACCCGACCTGTCGGCAAGGGATTATTCACGCTGGTGGAGGTCGAGTTTCCCCGTGCAACTTCAAAAGAGAGGTTTTCAATTTCCTTCGCATTTTGAAATCGGCCTACAGTGCGGGTTAAAGGCTCAGAATTTTCCCCCAAAATCCGACCCCCAGAAATATCCTGGTTGCGGGCTGTTAATTCATCAAGTATGCTGTTTAACCCAATACCTAACGCTTGCAAGCGGTTTAAATCAACAAGGACTCGTACTTCTTCTTCAGCCGCACCAGATACATCAACTGCAGCAACTCCCGGCACAACACTCAGTTCGCGGGATAATTCTTCATCAGCAAATACTCGTAAATCTTTACCTTGCAGGGAGTCAGATGTCAAGGCCAGCTCGTAAACTGGTAATTGGGAGGGATCGAATTTAAATAAGCGTGGCTCCTCAATAGTGTCTGGCAGTTGTCCCCGACCTCGGTTAAAGGCAGCAGTAGCATCATTGAGCGCTTGGTCAATATCGCCTCCTGGTTGGAAAAATAAATCCAAGCTCACCTGTCCCTCACGAGTCCGAGAAAAAACTTGCACTACATTCTCCGTAGCGGATAAAGCTTCTTCCAGGGGTCTAGTAATTTCATCTACTGCGACTTCCGGTGAAATACCAGGTGCTTCTAGCCGCACCCCAATTCGGGGATAGGTAATTGCAGGCAGAAGATCCACTTGGATAGTCGTAAGAAAAAACACGCCAACGACAATCACCGCTATCGTGAGCATCAGCGTCCCAATGTGTTGGCGAATAGCGATTGCGCTAATACTAAATCCGCTACCTTTATTAATTTGCTCCATCCCCTCTGTTCCTCTGCTTTTCTGGTGCGGTTAATTAAATAGGACTTAAAGGCAAAAACTCTCTTAAACTCTTATTCCTACCGAAACTCCAGGCTTACTTGGCGGTTAATTAAATCAAAGTTTCTGGCAATTTCGGCGTAAGTCCTTACTGAATCTAAAAGCCTAAGTTTTCTCAGAAAGAATCGACAGCCGTACAGTTTCCCCATCTTTCAATGGCTTACCGCTTTGCACCACATAAGATTCTCCCGGTTGCAAGCCAGATAAAATTTCCACCTTGCCATCAGCACGAGAGCCAAGCCTTACCGATCTAGCAGTAACCGTCGGCTTACCCCCAACATCTCTGACTACAAATAACGTCTGATTATTTTGGATTTTGGATTTTGGATTTTGGCTTGAACTATCCCCACCTGTTCCCTGAAAAGCTGTCTGTGGAACAACTACCCGTTGTTGTACTGAACTTTGAAAATTCACTCGGGCTAAAAGTCCGCTACCAATTTTCCCACCACCGTTAGGAATAACCACTTCCACTGGTACCAACCGAGCAGTTGCATCGGCAGTCGGAGAAATCCGTGCCACTCGTCCAATTAAACTTTCATTGGGGAAGGCATCTAATCGCACTTGTACAGATTGCCCAACAGCAATTTTTGCCAGTTCTAATTCAGAAACTTGCACCACCACTTTCACACGACTGAAGTCACCAATTTTTAAGACTTCCCCACCTGGTTGCACTAGATTTCCCGGTTCTGTAACTTTTTCTGTGACTATACCAGTGATGGGAGATTTTAACTGAGCGTAGGATCTGCGCTCCTTAGCTTGTGCCACTACCGCTTGTTGGGCGCTGAATCTACCTTGTGCCGCAGCGACTGCCTGCTGTTCTGTACGCACTTGCTCCGTAGCAGCACGTAGGGCTTGAGTAGCTGTTCTTGCTTCGGTGCGAGCTTGTTCGGCGGATTGTAGGGCGATCGCTCCTTCTTTTAATAATTTGTCCTGTCTGGTAGCATCATTTGTGGCTTGTACTACCTCTAACCGCGCTTGTTCGACTAGAGCGCGAGCGTTACTTACCTGAGTTGTTGCCCTTGCGATTTCTGACTTCAAGGCTGCAAGTTCTGAAGTCGCTTGATTTAATGCAGTCAACAGCAGAGCATCATCCAACTGTCCGACGATTTGCCCGATTTTGGCACTATCCCCCACATCCAGCTTTAAATCCAGCAACTTTCCTTCCACTTGCGATCGCACTGAGACAATCCGGAATGGCGCACTAGTACCTGTATATTCTAGCTGTGCTTGCAATGAGCCTGTCCGAGCAATTGCCACATCAACGGGTGTTGCTCCTTGACGTTCTGGTTGTGCTTGGGCTGCTTCTTTTTCAGGAGAACTGCAACTAACAGTTAGTAGCCCAATACCCAGAAAAAAAGCAATAAATGATGCTTCACTTGAGACTTTTATCAGTTTATGCGGCTTATTTACGTCCAAAATCATTCCTAAATTCTCCTAGAAGGGCGGTTTTGGGCTAAAATAGCCGTTTATTAACAACTTTCATACACAAACTGACAGTTTGCCAAAGTAATAACTAAAGTCAGATATTTGATCCTAAAAAATATATGGTATCAAAAACTACTTTTTTTTTAACAAAATTAATGCAATTCCGCTGGCGCACAAGCCAACAATCTGGTAATGAACGATCCGAAATGTAAACTTAGTATAAATATTTTTAACTTACTTTGTGTCTGTCGCAAGGTAGAAGACTTCCTATTCCCCAAAAATTGGGCTTTTCCTCCATCAGTTAGAGGGAGCCAAAATATCAAGAGCGTTCATTTCTTTCTCAGCTAATTAATTATTCGTAGCAAAAACCCTAGCTTTTCTTTACAAAAAACTCATATTAAGAAAATTTAAGATAATTTGCCTTTTTGTAGGTTGTAACATATATGGAATGGTTGATTACTAACGCTATAGTGAGGATGGTTAAGAGTGGCATCACCAGTAAAAGTTGCACAGACAACCGAAGAATCGCAGCTTGCGGAATTTTTTCAAGAATCAGTGGGGAATTGGCGATCTGAACGACGCTATTACACCCTACCCGAGGGAGAAACGAAGGAAATGGTAAGTATTGTTACCATCCGTTATTTAGAGTCTGGTTGCGAAGAATTGCTGCTTCTAGCACAGATGCACAATTTAGCAGATTCTTCGAGTTTGATTTGTGGTGCCCAAGTAACCTGGGAAAGTGCAGATTCAGCCACGGGAAGGAAAGAGTCGAAAGGTTCAACATTGTTTGGCGCATTGGGAAATATTTTGTATCGCGACCGTGGTTTCGCCACATCCAAACCTGTCACTGCTCAATATTATTTCCCCAATGGAAAAACTCTCTGTTTGCGGACAGAGTACAACAACTCGGTATTTGAAGAGGAGCTAAAGTTAGTTGGCAGCAAATATCGCACTCGCCAAACAATAATTTCCCGTGCTGGCGAGCAGTTGATGATTGGTCAATATCTGGAAAAAAGAATTGATTAGGAGTTGCCAGTTAGGGATTAGAGGAGGTTTCATATTTCTTCTTCCATGACTCTTCTAATATCTGAATTTGCTTGCGACGAACCGCAGACCGATATTTTTTATAAATACAAATACTTAAAATAATAAGTATCGGAAAACAGATGGTACTTATCGCCATTAGTGTATTTGTCTGGTGATAAGAGCTAGCAGTTTGCTGGTTAGCTTTATATATTTCCATAATTAGAAATCCTGGTTGTACAGAAGTTAGGGTATAGCAGCCAAAAAAAAGCTTTCCAACTGATGGAAAGTTACAAAATTTTTCTCTAGCTATGGTTACCTAACTTGTAATAGATGTGGTTGAATCTAACTTATGCAGTGTTGTCGTTAGGGTTATTTTTCAGATGACCGCCTCCTTGTCACCGCTGTAGGCGATCGCTCGTGGTTTACCTGTCTACTTAGCAATGAATGGATAAGTTTGGCAAGGTTTTTGCAGCGCTCCTTTTCTCTTGACATTCCTTCCGAGGGAATTGCGATCGCACTGTTTGGACAACAGATGTGTAGCTTAACATCGTCAGCTCGTATGGTAATCGGAAAACTGCTTTTTATTTGGAGTCCAATATACTGCATTGACTTGGTCTGACTGTATTTGATATAAATTTTGCTCTTGAACGTGGGAAAGATAACTCTAGGAAACCACTAAAGATATCGATAAAGAGTAAAATCTATGAATCCAGTTAAAATTGAAGCAAACCAATATCCACTTCATAAAGTATTTGGAAACGATTTTGTCTTTACTATTCCCTTATATCAGCGTCCTTATGGTTGGGAAAAGGAACAAGCTAGCGAACTATTAGACGATTTGATTACAGCTTTGGGAGATAGTGACGAAGCAATTGAGGATATTAACCCCTATTTTTTGGGAACTGTTGTACTGATTAAGGAAGATAAACCAGATGCTCAAGTGGTAGATGGTCAACAGCGTTTGACTACACTGACAATACTTTTAGCTGCTTTACGCTCATCTTTATCTATAAAGGAACAACATAAACTATCTAAATATCTATATCAAGAAGCTGATTTTTTAGAAGTAAGTCATAGTGCCTACCGTTTAAATTTACGCGAACGAGATAGAGATTTTTTTCAAAAATATATTCAGGATGAATGTGATGTATTGAAACTAAAAGAATTAAGTGATGCCAAACTCACAGACAGTTGTTTGCATATAAAGGAAAATGCTTTATTGTTTGTAGATAAGCTTCAAGAATTATCTGAGTTTCAGCGTCTTCGTCTCGCTTCTTTCATTCTGACACGTTCTTTTATAGTTGTCGTCTCTACTCCAGATATAGAATCTTCTTACCGAATATTTTCTGTTATAAATAATCGCGGACTAGATTTATCACATGCAGATATTATCAAAGCGGAAATAATTGGCGTAATTTCTGTAGATAAACAAGACAAATATAGTAAAAAATGGGAAGAGATAGAAGAAAAGCTAGGACAAGAAGATTTCAAAAGCTTATTTTCTCATATCCGAATGATTCACGATAAAAATAAACCTCGTGAAGGAATACTCAAGGAATTTTATAAATGCGTTAAGCCTAGTCCTACCGAATATCCACAAGAGTTTATTGATAAAATTCTAATTCCTTTGGCTGATGCTTTTGATGATATTAAAAATAAACAATACAAAAGTATAAAGCTAGCAGAAAAGGTAAATCAAAGTTTTAAGTGGTTAGGTATGATAGATAATTCTGACTGGATACCAGCAGCAATTTTGTATCTTTCTAAGAATTATTCTAAACCAGAATTATTAGTAAAATTTTTCACAGATTTAGACCGACTTGCTTCTGCACTAATGATTTTGAGAGCTAATAATAATCAGCGTGTAGAACGTTATAGCTTATTGCTCAAAGCTATTGAGACAGAAGAAGATTTATTTGTACCTGATTCACCACTACAATTAAAAGAATCGGAAAAAAGTAATATTTTGCAAGTTCTCGATGGTGACTTGTATTCAATGAAGAAAATTAGACTTTATATTTTGCTACGCTTAGATGCATTCCTCTCAGAAGCTGAAGTTGTTTACTTTTTCCCGAATATCACTGTTGAACACGTACTTCCACAAAATCCAGCTTCTAAAAGTGAATGGTTGAAAAACTTTCCTAATCAGGAAGAACGTAATAAATATGTTCATCGTTTAGGAAATTTAGTCTTACTTTCTCGCTATAAAAATAGCTCGGCACAAAACTATGATTTTGAAGTCAAAAAAACTAAGTATTTCACAACTGAGACAGGGATTTCCCCTTTTGCACTCACAACTCAAGTGCTAACACAAAATAAATGGACACCAGAAGTCATTGAACAACGGCAGAAACATCTCATTGATAAACTTAAGCAACTTTGGCGTTTAGACATTGGATAATTAGTTTTAATTGTCGTTGGGTTAAAGGCACAGTTGGCAATAATTTATTTTTGTAAGCTTGGACTTCCTTCCTTAACCCAACATGATATTCCTTAAGGTTATCAAAAACCTAAATTTTATGACAAGGCATATTACTATTCTGAATTTTTGAATTAGTTCAACGCTTTGTTGATTTTCAACGAAAGCTTATCTTTTTAGCTTCGGTTAAGGGGACGAAATCCAAGATTTTATCCTTCTTACGACAAATGCCAACTACTTATAAATTTTGTTAAACAAGCACAAGTCTCATGCATATGAGATTATAACTCATTTTCTTAAGTTAAAAATGTATAAAATTTCATGCCCAAAAAATCCCGGAATTACGTTAATTTATTCGCATTAACCTTAATTATTGACATAAATGTCATGTATTAATGACAAAAAACGCGGTTTTAGTAAAGTTAAATAAACTTGTATGTATTTGAGTGAACAAAAGTACGTATTGATAGTGATTTGAATAACTTGAGAACGTAATTATACTTATTTGAAAATCCGAAGTAGAACATTTTTTAGACTGTTCGTGCAGTTTCAAAAATTGACTCTGCAAAAAAGAACCGCTACATTTATGAGGTATTAGGCATCTGGTAGAAATTAAATATGCGCGAAAAAGAAACCTTGTCGAACCTCCGCACTGCTAGAGTGTCTACCGAGATAATGTTAATTTATGTGAAGCATATTGATAAAAATTTTGATATACGGTCGTTTCACCTTCAAGCCGAGTGTTTCCCCTCCAGATGAAGACATTCCCAAAAAGGTGAAGAGTTGATTTGATTCTGCAAAATTTTGAATATCAACACCGTTTTTTGGCCAGTTAGTAAATCACTAAAGCCCATAAGAAGTTTACCAATGATACGAATATCTTAAGAAAAGTTAGTGATAGATAAGTAACTCAAACCAATCAGCTTTAACCAGAGTCGTTGTTACCATACCATCTCCAATTGAACCTAAGAAGCTAGAACCCTAATTATTACGTAGAATATGTATTTTTATGTGGAGTTGGATAAACGGTGAAACCCTTATTCTTTCGTAGGCGATCGCATAAATTAGAATATTATCAAATGGTAGATGATATTAGGACTAATAAAAATGGCGTAGAACAATCAATATGGTTGAATCAACTACAACATCATAAAAATGAACGTATAGGCATTAATGGTCAATCTGAAGGGTATTATTTTGTAATCAGAGGTGTTGTAATCTGCGATTGCACACCCTACAACTTAATGTTAAAAATTACAAAATCATATGATATGTATTTTTACCCGTTTCTGGAAGTAAAATTAGTCGCTGATTAATTACATCAGGCTGTAATCCTAATTCTTCCATTGGAATTACACCAAGAAGAGCATCTTGGCCTCCTGGTAATTCAGTACAGGTAAATTCGCCTTTTCTACCTTCTACTGTTAAAGTTACGCGCTTAAAAAGACGAGCTTTTACTACACCCGCAGCAGTTTTAACTTCAATTTCTCCAGAAAGTGGTAAGCCTAATCGATTAATAATATCTGCTGGCAAACACAGACGAGTTGCGCCTGTATCGACTAAAACATTATCCAAAGTAATCGAGCGAACTTGCTCGTTAGGAATAAAACCGCGTTCGGCTAAAATTTCATCGACTAAATTTGTAACTGTAATTGTAATAGTGATAATTCCCATCTGATTACTATTTGTCATTGTCTCAACTCCCAATCTACGGGATTATTACAATTCAAAATTATTTTTGAAAAACTAAATTAAATGACTTTTATAAATTTTTGGTTTTCTTCCCTCTGTAAGGGTACACAAACTTCTTATTCCTTTAGTTTGTAAAACCTCATGTCTTACCCATGTAAGATTATAATCCAGTTTTTGGAAAGTGAAAATGTATCAAATTTCGCACCGAAAAAAACCCCAGAATTGCGTTAAATAATTCGCAGTAGCTTCGATTATTGAGAAAAATGTGATGAATTTATGACACAAAATCCTTATTTAGTAAATTTAAATGAACTTATACGTATTTGAGTTACAAAAAAGCAGTATTGATAGTGATTTAAATGACTGGAGAACGCAATTATACTTAATTGAGAATTTAGGATAGAGTCAATTGCGTTCTTGCTCATCGAGAAGATGAAGAAGCCTTTCACGCTTATATAGACAAGCTACATAGTGAAGGCAATTGGATTGAAATGCCTCCGTTAGAATCTGTACAGAATTTAGAAAATTATCCTGAGTTTACTGAGCGTTTTCGTAACGGTTCTGAGCCACGAGATAATGCAGTTTAGCTTAAACGCATCGATTCACAAATTCAACTCAAACCCAGGCAAAATATCTTCTCCAGAAAGTATCGCTGGCAAAGAAATCACTTCTAATTCTTGCCCTAGTCGGTAAATTTGAACTTGGTTATCTTGAGGATTTATCAGCCAACCCAAGCGCAAACCATTATCTATATATTCCTGCATCTTTTCTTGCAGAGATTTTAGGCGATCGCTTTCTGAACGCAGTTCAATTACAAAGTCAGGTATCAGTGGGGGGAATTTTTTCCGTTGCTCAGAAGTTAATGCTTCCCACCGCTCCAATTTAACCCAAGCAGCATCAGGCGATCGCTTTGCCCCATTCGGAAGTATAAAGGTAGTCGAGGAACTAAAAACCTTGCCTAATTTCGTTTGACGGTTCCAATTATTCAAGTCGGTAATCAAGTCTGCTTCCTGATTTCCGCTTTCTCCTCCGACTGGTGGCATAATAATCACTTCCCCAGTTGCATTCAATTCTAGGTTCAAATCCCGATTTGCCATGCACAGTTGGTAAAATTGCTCATCTGTGAGATGAAGAATTGGCTCCAGATTTAGCACAACGGTATTCATGAACTGCTCCCAAAAAATAAATAATTAACCGCAGTAGCCGCACTCGTCGCAAGCGTCCCGTTAGGGATACGGCTTCTGTGTAGGGTAGAACAGAGATGGACGCAGATGAAATGCAAAGGGATGCGGAGTATTATTTCAAACTCTGCGTTTATTTGTGTAAAAAACTACTTAATAATGATTTCCGGACTGGCGATGATGCACTGCAGTCACAGCATCTGGATTCAAGACTTTTCCACTATTCACACTCGCATAAACAAGCCAGTGGTCGCCAACATCCATCCGATTTTGTACTGAGCATTCTAGGTAAGCTAAAGCACCCATTAGAATCGGACTACCATTTTGTGCTTCTTCAATATCTATTCCAGCAAATCTGTCTTGTCCTGGGGCATAAGATTTGATAAAATGCTTTTGCAGTTCTTTGCCTTCCGCTAAAATGTTGAGAACGAATTCGTTTCCGGAGTGCGTTAGCGGTTCGATTGCTCTATCTTTAGCGACAGCGATCGTTAATCCAGGAGGGTTAAAGCTGGCTTGAGATACCCAAGAGGCTAACATTCCACTTGAAACTTCACCTTGTTTGGCTGTGACGACACAAAGAGAACCAACAACTCTTCCCACTGCTTGTTCTACATTACTAGCTGGTTGTTTTGGCGCACGAACCTTTGTGGCTCTTTTCAAAGCTTGCGCAAAATCGGTTCCGGCTTCAGAGCAAGTTTGCAGGGTTTTTTCGTCGGGTTTGAATTTCACTCTGATCGTATCAAAACCCAAACGATAGCCAGCATCTTTGAGTTTACCTTCAATTAAATCAATCGCTTCTCCACTCCAGCCATAGGAACCAAAAACACCAGCGAGTTTGTTTTTTGCTGCGTTAGCCAGAACAATACCCAAAGCTGTCTGAATTGGTGTCGGTGCATGTCCGCCAAGGGTGGGTGAGCCCATGATAAAACCAGCAGATTTTTCCACTGCTGCTTGGATTTCAGCAGGTTCTGTAAATTCACAGTTAATTGATTCTACATTCACCCCAGCTTTGGTAATCCCGTGAGCTAGAGCACTAGCTAATGTGGCGGTATTTCCATAAGCGGAAGCATAAATCAAAGCTACCGTGGTATCAGCAGATGTTTGCTGTTGACTCCATTGGCGATAGGCATGAGTCAGTTCAATTAAGCCGTAGCGGACTAAGGGTCCGTGCCCAGTAGCATACATCCTCACTGGCAAATCGGAAAGTTTGTCCAGCGCAGTTTCCACTTGACGAGCGTGGGGAGCCATCAGACACTCAAAATAATAGCGTCTGTCTTCAACAAGGGTTTCCCAACCTTCATCAAACACTTGATCGCCGCAAATATGTGCCCCAAATAATTTATCTGAATAGAGAATTTCTGTTTGGGGGTCAAAGGTACAAAGTTGATCGGGATAGCGGGGGTTTGGCGTAGGAATGAATTGAAGATTATGTCCCTTGCCTAAATCGAGAGTTTCTTCCCCCCGCATAATCGTAATTGGCAAATCAGCATTTTCCAACGCACCCCGCAAATTTATTGCTCCTGGATTAGAACAAACAAAAGTAATTTGCGGTGCAATTTCCAGTAAAGCTTTTAAAGTTGCGGCCCGGTTAGGATTGACGTGACCGATAATCACATAATCAATCGCTTTAACATCAATCCGAGAAAGTAAAGCTTTGAGATAACTTTCAGTAAAAGTTTCTCCCGGTGGGTCAATCAAAGCAACTTTATCAGCTTGGATTATATAACAATTCGCAGTGGTACCTTTAGCAAGGGCATATTCGATTTCAAATCTGAGTCTTGCCCAACTGCGCGATCGCAATATGACACTATTTGTACCAATGGGTAGAACCTGAACGTCACGGGGCTTTGTTTCTGACATAAGCACAGGAAAGGAGTTAGTTGTTGGTTGTTGGTTGTTGGTTGTTGGTTGTTGGTTGTTGGTTGTTGGTTGTTGGTTGTTGGTTGTTAGTTGTTAACTCCTAACCACTAACAACTAACCAATAACAATTAACCAATAACAACTAACCAATAACAACTAACCAATAACCAATAACTGAAATTAATAGTGGTTTCCAACTTTCCGATGATGCACAGCCGTCAGTGCTTGCGGCTTAGATACCCGTCCAGCATCAACTGTGCTGTAAACTATCCAATGGTCACCGCCATCCATCCGACTAACGACTTCGCACTCCATGTACGCTAAAGCGTCAGCAAGAATTGGCGTCCCATTTTGTGAAGGCTGAGTTCTGACTCCTTGAAAACGGTCAGCACCAGGGGCGAAACGTTTGAGGAAGTGCTTCATCAAGCTTTGATAATTGCCTTCTTCTAATACATTTAACACAAAGCGATCGCCTACTTGCATCAGAGATTCGATTGCCCGGTCTTTAGATACTGCAATACTCACTCCCAATGGTTTGAAGCTGGCTTGAGTTACCCAAGAAGCAAGCATCGCACTGGATACATCGCCTTTTTTCGCAGTGATAATATATAAACCACCGCTAATCCTACCCAAAGCCTTATCTAAATCAGCACCCAAGGATTTCATTGCTTTGATGCTTTTATCCCTTGTCACCCATTGCCCTAAGTCTGTGCCTGCTTCTTCACACAGCTTGTAAGTGTTTTCACTGGGTGTTTCTCTAATCTCAATTACTGGGAATGAAATATTTAAGCCTAAAGCGCGGAATTTATTGAGTAAGGGATAAGTCGGTTCATCGTCACCACCACCAGTCTCAAATATACCGATACCTTGTTTTTCCTTTGCCGAACCCAATACAGTACCCAGTGCGGCTTGAGTCGTGACACCAGCATTCGTTGGCGGCATACCGATCACAATTCCGGCGCAACGGCTCACCAATTCTCGCAATTCTTGTAAATCTGTGGCTCCACGCAAATCGACCATTTCCACGGCAACCCCAGTTTTGGCAATCCCGTTAGCAATGGATTGAGCTAGGCTCACGCTATAACCGTAATCCGCAACGTAAAATATTCCAACCGCAGTTTCTGCCTTCGCTTGGGTTTGACTCCAATTTTTGTAGCGTCCGGTCAATTCGTCAACATTGTGATATAATAGTGGACCGTGACCTGTAGCGACCATGCCGATTTTGGGCAATTCACCCATCCGCTTCAATGCCGACAGTACAGACCGAGCATTCGGACCCATCAAACAGTCGTAATAATATTGATAATCTGGTTCAATCGCAGCCAAATCTTCGTCAAAAGTGCTATCCGAGCAATAGTGCAAACCAAAAGCATCGCAAGTGTAGAGAACTTGAGTTTTGTGGTCGAAAGTGAACATCGTATCCGGCCAATGGAGGTTTGGCGCAATAACGAATTCTAACTCATGACCGTTACCCAAATCTAAGCGATCGCCATTTTTCACAATTCGCCGCTTAAAGGGCTGATGCACCATGTCCTCTAAGAACTGAATCGCTACCTTAGAGCCGACAACAGTAATTTCTGGTGCAAGTTGCAAAATATCCTTCACCAAGCCACTGTGGTCAGGCTCAGTGTGGCTGATAACCAGATAATTAATTTCTGCTGGGTTGATTAATCCCTTAAGAGTATCTAAATATAACTGCCGAAACTTTTCGTGAGACGTATCAACTAATGCAGTCTGCTCGCCCCGAATCAAAAATGAATTGTAGGTAGTGCCATTTTGCAGACCGAACTCAATGTCGAAGCGATCGCGATCCCAATCCAACGATCGCATCGTGGTTGTATCAGCCGCAATCTCGGCAGTCTGCATGGTTAGCTTTTTCTTAGTCTTTTCGGTGAGCGCTACCATAAGTGCCTCCATAACAAATGAGTATTTTTCCCCTGACTCCATTTTGACACGACTTACTTGTAAATATTTATTAAAAAACCTATGGGTTAGTTAAATAAAACTAAGAGGATTGAGAAACTCAACTAAATTTCAACCCCTTATACCATTTTTATATGAAGATGCATACAAAAACCCCACCGCCTGCGGCACCTCCCCTAAGCATACGGGGAGGTTGGGAGGGATAAAAATTATATGCAGCTTGCCCGAAGGGCAAGCTTCGCTAACACAGCAAATTGGTATTAAGTGGGTTGAAGCTTATCCCTGTGAAATTTATAGCGTTTTGGATTTGAGTAAGAGTACTCCAAATAAAAAAGTGCCCGATTTTCATTGCGTAGCAATGGCAGTAGCCTTAGTAAGGGAAGAAGTTTGCTCCGGGAATTCTACAATTTTATATTCAGTCTAAGTATTTTTTTTAAGTGTTATTACTGAATCATGTAAAAATAACAGTAATATTTAGAGTCATCTGATAATGCGGTATTCGCTCGTTGTTACGTCTATTTTGGCTGTTCTATTTATGAACACAGTAACAGTTGAAACATAGACTTAATAATTAATGCCTAAATTTATGTCCAAACAATTGCCCGAAAAACTTGACTGAATATGTATCAGAAGTGTAAATTTTGTCTGAGGATTAATAGTGGAAAATGACTCTAAAAAAATCCCTCTGTGTCAATTGTTAATTCTGTGCTGGATCAAATTTTCATTTTTTAATTTCAGCTAATCTGAGTAAGCTGAATCACGCGTAAAAGCTTAAGCTTCCATATAAACTAGACTGTTCGTCATCTAGTTCTAGTTTTAGATTTTCTTGGGAATTGGGTGGAGAAATTAGAACTTCAATAGTGAACGTGATATTTATAATTACAAGCTAAGAGCAAAAGCTTTTTCATTGACTTAGTCCTAAACGAATCAAAAATGTTCCTAGCTTTAATGATTGGCAATTCCCGGTTGCACTGGGGTCGGTTTGAAGGCAAAACCCTTTACCGAACTTGGAACAGTGACTACCTATCACTAGATGAATTGTCATCCGTAATTTCTTCCCCCCCTCCCCCTCTCCTCCTCGCTTCCGTCGTTCCCAGCCAAACTGAAATCTGGCAAACTTACCCAAATGTTCGCATTATTACCTTAAATCAAATACCGCTTGGAGGTATGTACCCCGCTTTCGGGATCGACCGTGCGTTAGCTCTATTAGGTGCAGGAAGCAATTGGGGTTTTCCAATGCTGGTAATCGATGCAGGCACAGCACTCACTTTTACTGGTGCTAATGCTAACCATAATTTGGTTGGGGGTGCAATATTACCAGGACTTGGATTGCAAATAACAACTCTTGCCCAAAAAACAGGACAATTACCACTTATAGACACCGTAAATTTAGGGTCTGTTTCTCTACCCTCACGTTTTGCGTTGAATACTGAAGAGGCTATCCAAAGTGGAGTAATTTACACCCTAATAGCAGGAATTAAGGACTTTATCGAAACCTGGTGCCAGTCATTCCCTGATAGTCATATTGCCATCACAGGAGGCGATGCAAAGCTGATATTAAACTATTTGCAATCGCACTACCCAGAAATTGCAAGAAAATTAAATATAGAACCGAATTTAATTTTTTGGGGAATGAGGGAAATAGTTGACAGTTAGGAGTTATGAGTTATGCATATTTACATTAACTGCTAACTCCTAACTCCTAACTCCTCACTCCAAACTCCAAACTTTTCAAACTTCACCTTTAATAAAATCTCGAATTTCCCCTGCAGTAACCCCAGCGCAAGCAAAAGGCATATCATGTCCTGCATGGGCAATGATTTTGAACTGTGCTTGAGGAATCAATTGAACATATGCCCGAGTCATTGCGATGGCATCGGCTGCGTCTTTTCCACCCTGCAAAATCAAAACAGGCATTTCCATTGAATACAATCGATTTTGCAGTAATTCGGCTTCAATTTCTGGTTGCTGACGTTGAAATATTAGTTCGCAAGACGTAGGAAATTGCAGCATTAACTCGTGTAACTGCCAATCTTCTTCAACTTTGATTTCTACACCAAATATTTTAGCGACAGGACGAAGCAATTTTAATAAACTGAACATAAAAGGCGATCGCTTAACTACTTTGCGCATTTTCTGCCTGCGATGAACTTGTTCTTCTGTGTCTACACCTTCTGGGGCTATCAATACTAAAGCAGTAACTTGTTCTGGGTACTTTAAAGCATAGCTGGCAGCAATCCACCCACCAATAGAATGCCCAACTAAATATACTTTTTCTAGCTTTAAAGCCCTAAGTAATTCACCTAAAGACTCTAGTTGCAAATCAATTGAATAGTGGACATCAGGAAAATCTGACTCACCAAATCCTAATAAATCTGGTGCAAAACAATGGAAATCACGAGAAAGCGACTCCATCACTGATACCCATTGACTACCATCAGTCCAAGCACCATGCAAAAAGACTATCGGGGTTCCAACACCAGCTTCACGCCAGAATAATAGCCCTTGAGAAAGCTTGATACGCGAGTTTAGGAATAAACTTTCCATACTTCTTTAATTTAGAATTTAAATCTTGGCTATTTTAGATTGAATCCAAAATCCGTCTTGGAAAATATGTATGGGCACCAAACCGATTAAGCTACACTTCCCGCAAAATCTAAAATCCAAAAAGCGTTTTATGCCAATGTTGTCAAGCCCTTTAAGTAATCTTCTAACTGCCGACTGTGGTCATGGGACATTCGCCCCGGAGGTAATGAATCCGGGGAAAATGCTTGGATCTCTATTACTTCCAAAGGATCTGTAACATCCATTGTTCCCTGCACTTCTGCTTCAACCACAATACAAATCGAATGGATTCTAGGATCTCTGTCTGGCTTCGAGTAAACTCCTACCAAACGCCGAATTCTCACTAACTCAAGTCCGGTTTCCTCCATCAATTCCCGCTGCACCGTATTCGGAATATCCTCTCCCCAATCCACCATGCCTCCGGGGAGTCCCCACAGACCATTGTCAGCCCTCCGAATTAGTACAATCCGACCATCGGGCAGAATCGGAATGATACTGGTGCCAGTAATCGGATGGCGGAAGATTAGACCAAGTACAGTTTGTCCAAAGCGCCATAAGCCTTTTGTAAACTGGACTGCTACACCAAAAAAAGCAAGAATGTTCAACCTTCCAATGTTTGTGTTGTAAAGAATTTTGAACCACTCACATTCACTCAAGCACTAAAAATCTTGAGTTTTGCACTATACAAGAACGCTTGTGGCTTGGGGTTTATTCTAACGGTAATCGTAGAATAAATTAATTTTACCATCTACTGAAAATAATTATAGTGTATAGATGTATACATAATTGTTTTTATGAATCATGAAACTTTTTTACTTGTAATCCTAATTACACTTATTTAAATATGAGTGTTTTAGAAACCGGACTTCTCAAAGAAGTGGGGTTTGTGGACACCAAGAATTTTTCTAAGTGATATAAGATTCTTATATATGGATAATTGGCAAATATTAATCCATATTGTTGCTCAAGTTTAACTAATAATGACTTATAGAAAAATTTATTCTCAAATAGAATTTAACTTAAAATAAGTACCTAGTACAACAAGGCACTCATCAAGGAAGAATATTTTATGGGTTTTTCAGCCATTTAAGATGGCAGGTTTATTTACGCCGTTGTGTACTAGTTATTACTGTTGGCTACCCTACTCATCGTGTTTTTTAACAGTACTGAATGAGCAAAATTCGGAATTTACTTTGACAAATAGAAACAAATGCGGTAAAGTTATAATTTGTTTAAAATCTGTTGTTTGTTAGACTGGGCAAAAAGTATATCAATAGCACTGGTAGCTGATATTGCCTATGTAATGCCTAAACACAGCTTTGTTGTTTATTTAATGAGGTGAACATGGCCAAGCGCCGCAATCCGAAAAAAGAAAAGGCGCTACGGAACCAGGCGTATGCCCGAAAGTTTCGTAAACGGACTACTACTGGGCGTATGCAGAGAAGATTCCAACAAAGACCGCCGAAGAGTGAAGAAGATGAGGGCGCAGCAACAATGGATGCTGCTGAATAAATTACCCACAGCAATGTCTCTATTTTAACTCTTTCAAATTTAAGGGCGCACATCTGTAGGCCCTTAATTGTTGGTTGTTATTTCTTTCTTGACTGTTGACGGTTAACAGTTAGCAGTCAACAGTCAAGAAATTACTTCATCCTCGAATAAACTTTTTAATACCCCGACTTATTCAGGTCGCTCGTTTTGAGTTAGCGTCCCAATCCACATAATATAAACCTGCTCCTTCTTCCTTCATTCAAAAAGCAATTTCCGTGCGAGCGGCAAGGAGTGCTTTTTCTATTTGCGCGAAACCTGTACCACCGTAACTGTTACGGGCTGCAACGACTTGACGAGGTGCGATCGCCTCATAAATATCTTCCTGAAACGCGGGATGGATTTGTTGCCATTCAAGCAATGTCAAATCTTTCAACAATTTGTCAGCAGCTATGCTAGTTTTTACTACTTTGCCCACAAGGTTGTAAGCTTCCCGGAAAGGCACACCCTTCGCGGCTAAATAATCTGCGACATCGGTAGCGTTGGAAAAATCAGATGCGACTGCGGATGCCAAGCGTTGGGGACGGAATTCCAAACCTTCTTTCAGCAAAATTGTCATCGCTTCCAAACACCCTTTGACTGTGTTTACGCTATCAAATAGACATTCTTTGTCTTCTTGCAAATCTTTGTTATACGCCAAGGGTAGCCCTTTCATAATTACCAGCATCGCTTGTAGATGACCAAAGACACGCCCAGTTTTCCCCCGTACGAGTTCTGGCACATCAGGGTTTTTCTTTTGAGGCATGATGCTCGAACCGGTGGCACAGCTATCTTTGAGGGTGACAAAGCGGAATTCTTCAGATGCCCACAAAATCACCTCTTCGCTAAGACGGCTGAGGTGAACCATGATTAAACTAGCAGCACACAAAAACTCAATTGCAAAGTCGCGATCGCTCACTCCATCAAGGCTATTTGCATAAACTTTGTCAAATTTTAATAGTTCGGCTGTGTAATGGCGATCGATGGGAAAAGTGGTTCCCGCCAAAGCACCGCAACCTAAAGGCGAAATATTCACACGTCTTGACACATCTCCTAGACGCTCCCAGTCGCGTTGCAACATCTGATAGTACGCCAAGAGGTGATGAGCCAAACTCACAGGTTGTGCCCGTTGTAGGTGCGTATAACCGGGAATCAGGGTTTCAACGTTATTGTCGGCTATATCCAGTAAGGCAGTTTGAAATTCTCGTAGTTGGCTGCGAATTTGTTGAATTTGGTCACGGAGGTAAAGTCTAGTATCCGTACCAACTTGGTCATTGCGGGAGCGGGCTGTGTGCAGCTTTTTACCAGCGTCACCGACAATTTCCGTGAGTCGCCGTTCAACTGCAAAATGGACATCTTCGGCATCAATACCAGGATTAAATTTCCCTTCGCGATATTCCTGACGAATTTGTTCTAAGCCTGCGACTAATTGCTCTGCTTCTGCTGGGGGAATAATATCACACTTACCCAGCATTTTGGCATGAGCGATTGAGCCAGTCAGGTCATACTCAATTAATTCAATATCAAAATTAATACTGGCATTGAAGCGAGCGATCGCAGGATGTAGCGCTGATTCAAATCGCTCGCTCCAATTTGGCTGTTGAGTCATATACCTAGGGAGTGATGAGTGATGAGTGATGAGTGATGAGTTAGGAGTTAGGAATGGCAAGAGTTAGGAGTTGTCAGTGAGAGGAGGAACTAAGGTTAAAGGTTCAAGGGAAAAGTAATTAATTTTTCTCCTAACTCTTATCCCCCAACTCCTAACTCCTAACTCTTAATTCCTAACTCTTTACTTTAACCGTAGGTGGTAAGATTGCGAAATACATAGCCAATAACTAATCCAATCAACATTGCCCAAACTTGGCCTGTTTTCACAAAGTGGTTAAAGGCCTGTTGCATCTGACCGACGATGTTTGGATCGGTGATGTTTTGGGCTACAACTGTCCAGTTTACAGGGAAGTGCCAGACTAATTGAGATATTAAATCTGTGTAATAGTTCATATTTTCTCAAATGAGCTTTATTTTAGTAAATAGTCAATAGCCAATATTCCATAAATTACGGAATGTTAACTATCAACTATGAGCTATGGGCGTGTCATTCCTCGACTAAATTACTAGGGATGACTTTCAAGTGATAACCTCTAATTTTGGCGATCGCAACCCCTAATTCTGAAGTAAGTGCTAAATATTACCTATAACTAATAGTCCACACATACAAGATCCCCGATTCTTAAAGAAGTCGGGGATCTGACTCTTAACCTCAAGTTCCAGCTAATACCTACCGCAATTTCTCGGCTGTCCGCAAAATTTGCCCTGCTAAAACAGCAGCACCAAAACCATTATCTATATTCACCACGCCCACACCAGCAGCACAAGAGTTTAACATTGTCAAGAGCGGTGCTAAACCATTAAAACTTGCACCATAGCCGATGCTGGTAGGAACGGCAATTACCGGACAATCAGCCAAACCCGCAACAACGCTAGGTAATGCCCCTTCCATTCCCGCAACGACAATTAAAACTGAGGCTGAATCAATGACGTGGCGGTTACTTAGCAAGCGATGAATGCCAGCAACACCCACATCCCAGAGACGTTGGACGCAGAAACCAGAAAGTTCAGCGGTGACGGCAGCTTCCTCAGCGACGGGTAAATCAGCGGTTCCAGCCGAAAGAATGCCAATAGTACCTTTGGAACGCGGTTCAATGGTATCAGGAGTAATGGCACAAATTTTTGCTGCTTCGTAGTACTGCAAATCGCTGACTTTAGGTTGCAGTGCAGTGTAAACTTCCGGTTCGATGCGGGTAGCCATTACTACCGGGTTACGCAGGCGCATCACCTCCATAATTTTGGCGATTTGGTCAGGACTTTTACCAGGGCCCCAAATTACCTCTGGGAAACCAGTTCTCAATCCCCGGTTGTGGTCAATTTTGGCAAATTCCCCGACTGATTCATACGCCAAATCTTTGAGTTTGTCTACTGCCACATCGGGGGTAACCTTACCATTAGCAACCGCAATCAGGAGCGATCGCAAACCTTGTTCATCAGTCATTTTTATATTGAGTTATTGGTTGTTGGTTGTTAGTTGTTATTTGTTGGTTGTTGGTCGCAAACCACTAACCACCAACCACTAACCACTAACAACTAGCCATTATCCGCTTCCTTGTGGGTGGTTTGATACCCGGATAAGAAACAGGTCGCTCGTTTTAAGTTGCGGCTTCCGGGTGAGCGTTCAGCGTTCGACTGACTTGTACTGAGCCTTGTCGAAGTAGCCGAAGTCCGAAAAGTCTCAATCCCCATATATAAACCTTCTTCCTTCTTCCTTCTTCAATCTGTGATTTTAATTTCGTGAATATTCCAGAATGCACCGCCGATAGCAGAAAACTGGATACCTTCAAACCGATTGCGGACTGCAGATAGGGCCAAGGGATTAACCAGGTAAATAAAAGGTAAGTTTTCCTGAGTTATTCGCTGAGTTTGACCATAAAGTGCTTTGACTTTGGCTTCATCAAATTCCTGAGTCGCTTGAATATAAAGTTTAGCAATTTCTGCTTCCCAAGGATATACCTGTTGACCTTCAATTGGCTTTTGTCCTGCTTGGGGTTTTTGATTAAACATATGCAATCCGCCTTCAGGTGCCCAAACGTTTGCACCATCATTCGGTTCTAAACCACCAGTCAGTCCCATCAAAATAGCTTCAAAGTCTAAGGAATTAGAAACTTTATCTGTCAAAGCACTCCAAGCGATGGGATTGAAATCAACTTGGATGCCGATTTTCCCCAAGTCTCGTTTAACTTGCGCTCCCATTGCTTCCCGGATTTTGTTCCCAGAATTAGTAATCAAATTGAAACGGATGCGGTTGCCTTCACTATCTAATAGCTGACTTTTTTCGTTATACTTAAACCCAGCTTTTGTGAGCAGTTGCTTTGCTTTCTCGGTATTATAATCGTATACCTTTAGTCCTTCTTTAGGGGAAAGGTAATAGGGGCTTTGTAGAGAAATTGGTGAATCCTGAGGTACGCCTATGCCACGAAAAGTATTGTTAATCATTGTTTGGCGGTCAATGGCATAAGCTACTGCTTGTCTGAATTCAACACTATTAAACCAACGGGACTTAATGGGATCGATTAACGGCTTGCCGTTTCTTTTACCTTGATTCAAATTAAAAAATACAAAGGAGGTGCTGGTTGTGGGACCACCGTTGTAAATTTTGAAATTGCCCTGCTTTTCTTGCACCTTTAGCAAAGAAAAATAATCAGGTGACACCCCTAGAGAATCTAAACCACCAGAGCGAAATTGTAACAAAGAAGTATCTGTTGATTCTACAATTTGCATTACAATTCGTTCGATATAAGGCAGAGTTTCACCTTTAGTACCTTTGCGCCAATAGTAAGGGTTCCGTCGCAATATTAGCCGCTCGCTAGTGACATAACGTTCCAATTTATAAGGCCCATTAACAATAATTTGGTCAACAGGTGTGTCAATACCCCACTTCTTTATAAATAATGGGTTGCCCTCTGAGTCTTTTGTTTTTACCGATTCTCGCAAAATATGAGCGGGTAAAATTGGAACGCTGTTATTGAGCAGAAAAGGTCTAAAGGGTTCTGGTAAAGTAAATTCTATACGGCGCTCATCGACTTTTCGTAAAGTGGGCAACTTGCGACTTTCACCAATTCTAAATCCATCTCTAATATCTGTGGGAATCGCTTCATTGAAGTAAATATCATTGTAAGTAAACAGAACATCATCTACGGTTAAAGGCTGTCCATCAGACCATTTTAATCCTTGCCGTAAGGTAAAAGTAAACTTTAATTTGTCATCAGAAATTTGCCACGATTCGGCTAAGATAGGTTCAAGTTTGGCAGTTAGCGGGTTTTGGCTGATTAATCCCTCATAAGCCAATCCTAGAATTCTGCTTGAATCTGCATCTTGACTAAGAGGATAGTTAAAAGTTTTCGGATCGCTGAGAAGACCTTGTACCAATTGTGGTACTTGTGCAGCCTTGGATTTATATTCCAACGGGTTGCAGGCAACAACTGTCAGTGCTGTTACCATAGTTAAAATTATTGGTAACCAAAAACGTTTAATAATATTCATCATTTCAATACTTGATTTCCTTGCTAAATTGATTGAGATTGTAGCCAACCGATGAGGTTTTCCGTTTTGTTGAAGTACTGGATGCCAGTATTGCGTAAAATTTCTGTAACTTCTGGTTTTCCAAATTCCTTAGAATTGTTACTTAAAAATATCTTTACTTCATTTGAATGCGAGCTAGCATGAGAAATAATGGAGTGATGTCGGTGTATTTAGCAGCAAATTTTCTGCTAGTTCATCCTGCCCTTTAGCAATGCTCATTAAAAAGTTTGTTTCGACGTAAAGTAATACTGTCAAGGCTGAGTAAGTCCACCTTCTAGTAACTGCGATAAACCTATTTCTGCCATCTCATTTAAAGCTGGCGGTATTTCTAACTTCCAGCGATAACACAAATCACCGATCCAGGCTTCTATTAGACCTGTGAGATAAGCATTAAAGATTTGTTTGTCCCTAAATTTTGGCTCATAATAACTCAAGACATCGACCGTATTAAGACTCAGAATTACTTCTGAAAGTTTTGAACCATCCCATCGGAAAACCAAAATTTTTTCCAAATCAACAAACATCCCAAATGGAATCGAAGTTTTTGACTCTTGTAAATAATCGATAAGTTGCAAGATACCATATTCTCTTGTTTTTTCTCTGTTTGAATCAAATGGATAACCTGTGACTTCCACTATCAAAACAACTTTATCTTCTTTGTCTACTGCAATGACACCCGGACGGTGTACATCTTCCAAGTTTTTTGCGAACATTTCTTTAAACCTCTTAATTCGCGATCGCTTCCCATTATCTATTCCCGACTTAGCAATACAACCGCATAAGCGCAAATACCTTCCTCACGTCCAACAGGGCCTAATTTCTCATTAGTAGTAGCTTTCACACCAACTTGATTGGGTTCCAATTGCAAGACATGAGCAATTTTCGAGCGCATATTGTCAATGTGCGGTTTGAGTTTGGGACGTTCTGCGACAACTACAGAATCAATATTACCAACCCGCCAACCGAGTGAGCGTACCAGATCGTGTACCTTACCCAATAACACCAAACTATCAGCCCCCGCCCATTCTGCTTCAGTTGGTGGAAAATAATGTCCAATATCTCCCAACGATAAAGCCCCCAACATCGCATCCATAATCGCGTGGGTGAGGACATCAGCATCACTGTGTCCCAACAAACCCAAACTGTGAGGAATATTTACACCACCCAGAATTAAAGGGCGATCGCCTACTAATCGGTGTATGTCGTAGCCGTTACCAATACGAATGTTCATGTTCTCAATTTTAGATTTTAGATTGGCACAAAGGAGAAAAGTTTTGAGTTTGTAAGTTTTTTAACTCCGCTCCTCCTAACTCCTACTTCTCCTCTTCCCATTCTTGAAGCAAGTCAGGACGACGCAAGCGTGTTCTTTTGAGTTGTTGTGCAAAACGCCACTTGGCAATTTCAGCGTGATTCCCACTCAGAAGAACATTCGGGACTTTCCAGCCGCGAAAATCTGCAGGACGGGTATACTGCGGATAATCCAGCAACCCAGACTCAAAACTCTCTGCTTTTAAAGACTCCACCTTGCCCACGGTTCCTGGAAGCAAGCGCATCACGCCATTAATTAAAGCCATTGCCGGGATTTCGCCACCGGTAAGAACAAAATCACCCAAAGAAACCTCACGGGTCACTAAATACGACACCCGTTCATCGACTCCTTCATAATGACCACAGATAACAATTAACTGGTCATAATTTTCCGCCAATTCTCGAAACAGAGGTTGATTTATAGTTTGTCCTTGAGGACTCATCAAAATCACCTCTCTTCGAGGTAAAATCGGCAGTGACTCAACAGCAGCAAAGATGGGTTCGGGCTTCATTAGCATCCCCACGCCGCCGCCATAGGGTTCATCATCAACTTTTCGGTGCTTATCGGTGGTAAAGTCCCTTGGGTTAACCAGATGCACTTGGGCAATCTGTTTGGCTAGGGCTTTACCCAGCAGTCCAGAGCTTAGAACTGAGTTAAAACAATCAGGAAACAGCGTAACTATATCAAAGCGCACAGTATTTCGTATTCGAGGACACTATTCTTAAGAGTGAATGTTTTACAAAAATAAACAAATGTGGTCTAAAACAGAGACAAAGTGAATCAATAGTATCTAAAAGTACCAGAAAACTTGGATTCCATGAGGGATCAAAAGTTTTTCTAATTACTTAATTTATGTTTAAATATTGTCACATCTAAATTGAAATTAATAATCTGACCAGGTTAACAACTTCGGTGGCTGCATCGATCCAGCATGAAGAAAACAGCGTGTTAAAGCCTGCTCTCCTGCCAGGAACCACGAGAAACACAAGCCCCCACATCATAATATTTTGCCAGTCTAGAGAAATTGGACAGGTAAAAATCAAAGTGCAGGCTAATATAATCGACAACGGACAAATGAAAAACTCTGCGGCGTTTGCCGTGTTCAGCAGTGTCCTCAAGAGCGGGGCGAAGCGCGAAAATAATTAGGCGAACAACCTTGTTTAACTCACCTGAAGTTGTTGACAGGAGGAACACAATGCCGCAATTAGAAGCTAAAACGCTAGAAATGAGGACACCCCAAGCAACTAAAACCGCCGTTCTGGTTATCGGAGGCGCAGAAGATAAGGTTCACGGACGCGAAATTCTGCGGACTTTTTTTGGTCGTGCTGGTGCAAGCAAGGCTCATATTACAATCATCCCCTCCGCTTCCCGCGAACCAGCCATTATCGGCGGTCGTTACATTCGTATTTTTGAAGAAATGGGTGCAAAGAAGGTTGAGCTTTTAGATATTCGCGAACGGGAACAGTGTGAAGGCTCCCAAGTTCAAGCATCTCTAGAAGCCTGTAGTGGGGTATTTTTGACCGGGGGTGACCAATTGCGCCTCTGTGGCGTTTTGTCAGACACACCCGCGATGGAAATTATCCGTTCTCGGGTGAGAGCAGGGCAACTAACCTTGGCAGGTACCAGTGCCGGAGCAGCAGTTATGGGGCACCACATGATTGCTGGGGGTGGTAGTGGCGAATCGCCAAATCGCTCCTTGGTTGATATGGCAACAGGCCTAGGCTTAATACCAGAGGTGATTGTCGATCAACACTTTAACAATCGCAATCGGATGGGGCGCTTAGTCAGCGCGATCGCCGGACATCCGGATCGCTTGGGTATTGGCATTGATGAGGACACCTGCGCTATGTTTGAACGTGATGGCTGGCTACAAGTGATGGGCAAAGGCAGCGTCACTATAGTAGACCCAACAGAAGTCACTCATACCAACGAACCCCACGTTGGCGCTAGTGAACCTCTAACCATCCATAATCTCCGGTTACATATCCTCAGCCACGGCGACTGCTTCCACCTTTACCAGCGCACCGTATTGCCTGCTGTGTACCGCATCTCCAGCTGACGGAGTAGAGTATCTGGAGTTACACTGGGTTGACCGCTTATTTCTACGTTGCGATAGGAAAAGTGAGAATAATACGATGTAAGAAGAAAAAACTGTTTGCTATGAACAGTTAAGCGGTCAATTCCAGTAAGAAACTAGAATATTGGTTCCGAATCTCCATCTACCTATTCCCATGAGAATCCTCAAGATCCAGACGTTACGCGGCCCCAACTACTGGAGCATTCGACGCCACAAACTGATAGTCATGCGCCTCGATTTAGAAAACCTTGCTCTTACGCCCTCTAATGAAATCCCTAGTTTTTATGAAGGATTAGTTGAGGCGCTGCCAAGTCTGGAGGGTCACTATTGCTCCCCTGGCTGTCGTGGTGGTTTCTTAATGCGAGTACGCGAAGGCACCATGATGGGGCATATCGTGGAACACGTAGCCCTAGAATTACAAGCCCTAGCTGGAATGAACATCGGCTTTGGTCGCACCCGCGAAACGGCCACTCCGGGGGTTTACCAAGTCGTATTTGAGTACCTAAATGAGGAAGCAGGTCGCTACGCAGGTAGAGCAGCAGTGCGGCTATGCCAAAGTATTCTCGACCGGGGTCGTTACCCCAAAGCAGAATTAGAGCAAGACCTGCAAGACTTGAAAGACTTCTGGCGCGATTCTTCTTTGGGCCCTTCTACAGAAGCAATTGTCAAAGAAGCGACAAAAAGAGGGATTCCCTGGATGTCTCTTGGCGCAAGGTTTTTGATTCAATTGGGCTACGGCGCTAACCAAAGGCGAATGCAAGCTACTATGACCGACAGGACTGGTATACTGGGAGTCGAATTAGCTTGTGATAAAGAAGCCACTAAACGCATCCTGGCTGTTGCAGGAGTACCAGTACCCAGAGGTACTACGATAAACTTCTTGGATGACCTAGAAGAAGCGATTGAACAAGTTGGTGGCTATCCGATTGTAATTAAACCTTTAGATGGCAACCACGGGCGGGGCATCACTATTGATATCAGAAGCTGGGAAGAAGCTGAAGCGGCATACGACATCGCCAGACTTGTTTCCCGGTCAGTTATTATTGAAAGATTTTACGTCGGGCGCGACCACCGCGTATTGGTGATCGACGGCAAAGTTGTCGCAGTTGCCGAGCGCGTCCCAGCACATGTCATCGGTGATGGCAGAACCACGATCGCCGACTTGATTGAAGAAACCAACAAAGACCCAAATCGCGGTGAGGGGCATGATAACGTCCTGACGCGGATTGAATTAGACCGTACCAGCTACCAATTGATGGAAAGACAAGGTTACACCATGTATAGCGTGTTACCCAAGGATGCAATTTGTTACTTGAAGGCAACAGCAAATTTAAGTACAGGTGGGATCGCTGTAGACCGCACAGACGAAATCCACCCGGAAAACGTTTGGCTGGCAGAACGAGTAGTAAAAAATATCGGTTTGGATATTGCTGGACTTGATATTGTCACCCCAGATATTAGTCGCCCCCTGCGAGAAGTCGATGGCGTAATTGTGGAAGTCAACGCTGCACCCGGATTTCGGATGCACGTCGCCCCCAGCCGAGGTATTCCCCGCAACGTTGCCGGGGCGGTGATGGATATGCTCTTCCCTAACGAACAATCCAGCCGTATCCCCATCCTCAGCGTCACGGGTACCAATGGCAAAACCACTACTACCCGACTGCTAGCACATATTTTCAAACAAACAAATAAAGTAGTAGGTTTTACAACTACAGACGGAACTTATATCGGTGATTACTTAGTAGAAGCGGGAGATAATACAGGTCCCCAAAGCGCTCAAGTAATCCTGCAAGACCCGACTGTGGAAGTAGCAGTGCTAGAAACAGCGCGGGGCGGTATTCTCCGTTCTGGGTTGGCGTTTGAATCTTCTAACGTAGGTGTGGTATTGAATGTGGCCGCTGACCACTTAGGTTTGGGTGATATTGAGACGATTGAACAGTTGGCGCATTTGAAGAGCATAATTGTGGAAGCTGTTTACCCAGACGGCTATGCAGTACTCAACGCAGACGATCGCCGAGTTGCGGCAATGGCAGAAAAAACCAAAGCGAATGTTGCTTACTTCACCATGAACCCAGATTCAGAGTTGGTTAGGCAGCACATCCAAAAAGGTGGAGTCGCGGCAGTATATGAAAATGGTTTTCTGTCAATATTAAAAGGCGACTGGACACATCGAATTGAACGAGCAGAAAATATTCCCTTAACAATGGGTGCCCGTGCGCCGTTTATGATTGCCAATGCATTAGCCGCTTCTTTGGCAGCATTCGTCCAAAATGTTGCTATCGAGCAGATTCGTTCTGGATTGAACACCTTTCGGGCTTCGGTGAGTCAAACCCCAGGAAGAATGAATTTGTTTAATTTGGGTAACTACCATGCTTTGATTGACTATGCTCACAACCCGGCTAGCTACGAAGCATTGGGTTCTTTTGTCCGCAACTGGACTGCAGGCGAACGCATCGGCGTAATTGGTGGACCAGGCGATCGCCGAGACGAAGATTTTGAAACTTTAGGTAAACTATCGGCAAATATTTTCGACCACATCATCGTCAAAGAAGATGATGACACCAGGGGACGTGCAAGGGGATCGGGGGCTGACTTAATTGCTCAAGGTCTTTCCCAAGTGGAAAGTAATTGTACTTATGAGACAATTCTAGACGAAACAGCAGCAATTAATAAAGCCTTGGATGTTGCCCCAGACAATAGTTTGGTTGTGATTCTACCAGAAAGCGTCAGCCGCGCTATCAAGTTAATCAAAGCGCGTGGTGTAGTTAAAGAAGAGATTCAGCAGCTAAATCCAACTCATATTGACTCCCCAAATGGAATCAGTTCTTCTGTGGTAAAAAGTTTAATGTGAGTTAAGTAGGTATGAATGTAAATAATTATCGTTGGGATAATGCACTCTAGCACTCTAGCAGGGGGAAAAAGGGTTTAAGCCTTCTTTACTTTTCTTCACACAGTTTGGTTTTATTGTGCCGACTTACTTAAGAGCAACAAATAACTCCTAACTCCTAACTCCTAACTCCTCACTCCTCACTCTTTTTTTCTTCTGGACTGTTGTTGTCACTGGGATTTTGTAATTCTTCCTTAAAACCCCGTAAGGTTTTACCCAGTGAAGCACCTAGTTCCGGAATTTTTTTTGGCCCAAAAATTAGAATCGCGACGACCGCGATTATACCCAGTTCCGGCAATCCCAGTCCAAACATTGGAGTTTCCTCGAAAGTATCTTTAAATTAACTATAAGACATAGCGAATATTCCAGGTTTCTATTACAACATCTTGCAACTATACGTATAAATGACTAAATAAATATTATTAAGTAACTTATTTGACCTTAAAGCCTAAATTTATTAACAGTCCTGTAAAGAGGACTTGGGCTATGAGACAGGGACTTAGAGGAGAATGGCGGACGAGAACACAGTCGAAAAATCCCTAAATACTTAGTTATTTTTGTCTTTTAGGTTCTAGCGGGTGTAAGGTGTCAGTTCCCCAACTTAAGTTGTAGGATGTATTATTTATCCTCACTGTTCTTGTTAATACCCCGACCGTTCTCAGGGTCTTTCGTTTTGAGTTGAGGTCTGAATCCACATATATAAACCTCCTTCTTCCTTCTTCCTTCTTCCTTCTTCCTTCTTCCTTCATTCAAGCCCAAACTATCTAAGTTCGCGTAATTGGGATACCCAACCAATCGCTCAACTCCTGAGCCAGCCATTCGATTTCCGGTTCAGATTTAATCGAGTTGCCTCCACCTAGCTGATATTTCTCTACACCAGCCCAAATGATTAACTCAGCGGGAATACTAATTCTATTGCCCTCTACATCCCTCTGAAAATGTCTCGGAATGTAAACCAATTTTGTGATACTTTCTCTTGGGTACGGACGGTGCCTGTTAAATTTGAAACCAAATAATTCATTCTTGAAATATATTTGCTCCCTATCCACACGCAAGCGCATACTAGCAAATAAATTAAATATTATTCCAGACAACATCGACCAACCAGCAAACCAGAAGGGAAGGGAAAATAAGACAAAAGGGATGCTTGCTGGAAAACCCGCAGATAGAACACCGACTGTCCAGAACAAGATAAAAGAATTCCAGGCGATCGCAAATAAACCAGAGAATAGCATTGACCGCTTAAATCCGGGTGGTGGCACAATAATCTCAAAATAATCCCAATTCTTGTTGAGTTGAATTTTGCTCCCAACGGGTTTGCCTTTCTGTAGGGCAATGGTGTTCAAAGGCTGGGGTTGTTCTAAAGCTTGTAGGGCATATGAGGCAGAACTCAAACGCTTCTCTAAACTAGGTTCAGTAATCGATCTCAAATAACGAGTGAAACTAGGACTGTTGTTTGCAACTTGCTCAAATTCAATCCGCAAATCTTTTTGGGGTAAATCCGCAGGGTGTGTACCTGTCACCAAATAAATCAGAGTTGCCCCTAAACTATAAAGGTCAGAAGCAGGAGTTGTTCGTCCGCCAAATTGTTCTGGTGGCATATAGCCATAGGTTCCTACCACAGTCCTAGTTCCACCTTCTCGAACAGCAATAGTTTGGACTGAGCCAAAATCTACGAGGTAAACTTGACCAATACTATTTCCTGAGCGATCGCCTAATAAAATATTGCTAGGCTTAATATCGCGGTGAATTACAGGTGGATTCAGTCCATGCAGGTAAACTAATATTTCTAAAACCTGCTTGGCTATTTGTTTGACTTCATCTTCTGTAAAACTACGACCTGCATTTAAGTATTGCTCTAGAGTCTGGGCTGGGATATAAGTTTGTACTAGAGCAAACCCTTTTATATTGGTTGAATTTACCTCAAAATAGTCTAGATAGCGGGGAATAGAGGGATGTGATAACGCTTTTAAGGTTTCGGCTTCTCGTTCAAACAGCTTCAGATCGTCCCACTCAAAATCATTAGTAAAAGATAGCAACTTGACAACTACCAATTCACCAGTTGAAACTTGACGGGCTAGGAGGGTTTTTCGTCCAGCCTTTTTTCCCAGTTGCTGTTGAACTTCGTAGCGTTCCCCTAAAATTTCCAAAGCCATGATAATTGCTTATAGCGATTAGTTAAAAAAACTTTATTACTTATGACTGTCCGACTTGACCGATATATCTAGTATAGAATCGCGTGTTTATGCCTTCCCAACTTTGGCCTTATATTACTCCTGGTATCCCAGATCAATTGTTTGAGCGCTTGCCAGGAATTCCCCTTACCAAGCGGGAAAATCGCCTGTTATTGATTGCTCAACTGCGTTTAACACCCGATTCCGTACTGTGGGACATTGGGGCCGGTACAGGGACAATTCCCGTGGAAGTTGGGTTGCTGTGTCCTGGTGGACAGATTATCGCAGTGGAAAGGGATGAAGAAGTCGCCAACCTAATCCGTCGCAACTGCGATCGCTTTGAGGTAAAGAATGTTGAAGTCATTGAAGGTAGTGCTCCAGATTGTTTGTATGAACTCAAGCAAGCACCCCACCGCGTCTGCATTGAAGGAGGGCGACCAATTAAAGAAATTTTACAAGCTGTGTGGTCTTATTTGCCGCAATCCGGTCGAGTTGTAGCCACAGCTGCTAATCTAGAAAGTCTGTATGCGATTTCCCAAAGTTTTGCCCAGTTGCAAGCTCGGAATATCGAAGTTGTCCAATCGGCTGTCAACCGATTGGAAACACGCGGATTTTCTCAAACCTTTGCCGCCGTAGATCCCATATTTATACTTAGTGGTGAGAAACTAGATTAAATCATTGGGTTTTAGATTGGTATTCTTAGTGGTTGTTGGTTAGTAGGAGCGTGGGACTTTTTAACAACCAACTACTAACAATCCCTAATCCAAAATCCTTGGCTCAAAAATCGAAAATATATCTATGCCTTGGTCTCGGATAATTAGTGGAATTGTGGCGATCGCCCTCGCTTTGACTGCAACCCTTTTGGGGGGTTGGTATTTTACCATGATTTTTGCAGTGGGCGTCTTTTTAGGTCAAAAAGAATATTTTAATTTGGTGCGAGCCAAAGGCATAGCTCCTACTGTGAAGACCACAATGGTTGTCAGCCAAATCTTATTGGTAATTTGCACCTTAGATGGTAATTTAGCTGATGCGGTCATGCCACTAGCTGGCACGTTCATTTGCTTTTACCTAGTGTTTCAGCCGAAGATGGCATCAATCGCTGATATCGCCGCTTCTATTTTAGGATTATTTTATACTGGTTATTTGCCTAGTTATTGGGTGCGGTTACGAGCTATCGATACTGCCACTATTAGCAATCTACCTTTAGGCGGTTACTTGCCTTTCCGTTGGGAAGATATTCTAGAAGAAAGGAATTTCGCTTCATTACCTCAAGGTTTGACAGCCACCTTGCTGACTTTTTTGTGCATTTGGGCTGCTGACATTGGTGCTTACATAGTTGGTAAGTTTTTTGGGAAAACCCCTCTTTCTAGCATCAGTCCTAGAAAAACTGTTGAAGGTGCAGTTTTTGGCATTACAGCTTGCATTGTAGTCGCCGTCGCTGGTGCTTATTACCTAAATTGGCCCAAATACGCATTAACAGGTATGGCATTGGGTTTACTAATTGGTATTTCCAGTCTTTTAGGTGACCTTACTGAATCTATGCTCAAGCGTGATGCCGGAGTTAAAGATTCTGGACAGTTAATCCCCGGTCATGGGGGAGTATTAGACCGTACCGACAGTTATATTTTCACCGCTCCCTTGGTTTACTATTTCGTGACGCTTTTGTTGCCGTTGTTAACGTAATTAAACAAAGTCCACCCAGCGATCGGTAAACAAGATTGCAAAAATCTTTTTTATTTGCGTCCTACCCTACACAGAAGGCTTACAGCGCTCATCGTGCGGTTAATTATTTATTTCTTCGCAATGAGCCAAAAACTCTAGTATCCTTCGCTGAATGTAGGTGCAAAAAGCTGGTTTCTCAAAAACAACCCATGAAGAATACTCACTATTAAATATTTTGATGGCCATCTTAATATTTCCTTAACTTTTTTTGGTACTAGTGAATATAGCTACTGGAACACCTTCCCTGTTCGCTGTATTGTTTTGAGGACTGGGTATATGTAATGTGAACTTTCCTTGCTTCAAATTGATACCTGCGTCAAGCACGTTTCTAAGGGCAGTGGCTGCAAAAGCCCTAACGGCAAAGCAAAAGTGAAATCGATGTTAGAAAATAAACCCTTATTTATAGAAGTGACTGCAAATAATCCGCAGCATATTCTCCCTAAACAACCTTTATTGTCAAGTTACAAAGCTAACTGGGAGAACTTGGCTCTCGAATATCACCTGCAACCAGCTTATGAAAGTCCCGGACATTACGCAAAACATTACACACTTGTAATTCGTTTGCGAAGCCAACTGGGACTAGAGCGATGGCTAGGCGAGTGCTATAAAAAGGAAAACACCATTACAGGCGATGTTGTGGTAATTCCTCCCTATGTAATCCACAAAGCAGCTACCACTCAACAATCGCAATTTATCGCTCTGACTTTGGAATCTGAGCTTGTTTCAAACATTGCTTATGAATCTTTAGACCCAGGTAAGGTGGATATTATACCACACTTTTCAAAGCCAGATCCGCTAATTTATCAAATTGCGCTGGCACTCAAAGCAACACTTCAATCAGATGGGATGTGCTGTAACCTTTATGCAGATTCAATGGCAACCGCACTATCAGCCCATTTGTTGCAGCACTATTCTGCACTAAAACACGCGATTCAAGATTGTGAGCCAGGTTTACCCAAATTTAAGTTACAACGAGTAATAGAATTTATCATGGATCATTTGGCTGAAGATTTATTGCTGGCAGCGATCGCTCAGGAAGTTGGCATGAGCCAGTATCACTTTTCTCGCTTATTTAAGCAGTCTACGGGGCTTTCTCCCTATCAATATGTAATTCAATGCCGTATTGAGCATGGGAAGCTTTTGCTTTTACAAGGTAGAATGAAAATTTCCGAAGTAGCCTCAACTGTAGGTTTTGCAGACCAAAGCCAATTTACGCGGCACTTTAAGCGTTATTTTGGGGTGACACCGAAAGAAATCCGCACAAAATAGCAAGAAGATTTCAAATTAGCAACATTATTCTATACACCACTTATTTAAAGTCGTATATCTAAAGATAGAAGTTGAAAATCCCTATTGTCTCGGCTAGTGGTGTTCAGCCCAAAGAAAATCCCTCTATTACTCCTTTGAAAAACAAGGAGATGTTTTAATATCCCCCGCTCGGGGAGTAAGGAAGGATTAAAAGTTCAAAAGAAAGTATAAAGGTGTATTTTAATAGACAGCTTTATACTTTTCGCTGGCTTACTGGGCTTTCTACCACTATTTTTTTATCTGCTATCTCAATATTATGGAGATGTGTATGAACGGTAGTAGAAAGCTTTGCCCATACCCCACTCGCATTGATATACCTGTAGAAGTGCGAGCGGATATGATTGACGTCCTCAACTGGACACTTGCAACGGCTGTAGATTTAAAGACTCAGGTCAAGCAGGCACACTGGAATCTTAAAGGTATAAACTTTTACCAGCCATCTGAATTGTTTAATAATATCGCAGCAAAAATAGAACAACACATCGATTTGATTGCTCAACGAATCACAATCCTTGGAGGTAGAGCGATGGGAACCTCTAGGACTGCAGCAAGACATTCAACTTTGCCTGAATACCCCTTGGATATTACTGATGATAAAGAGCATATGGCTGCTCTTGCGGAGCGTCTGGCTATTTATGCTAAATACCTGCGGGAAAATATCGATCTTTGCTTCACATTGGGGGACGCAAATACAGCAAACCTCTACACAGAAATTTCTAGACGGATCGATAAGTATTTATGGTTCTTAGAGTCACAGCTTGCAACTTTAGAACTGAAATAAGTCTTGAAAGACGTTCTAGCACTCCGCCACATTAATTTTGACCCTTTCGCTCTTGCCCAGATCCCCGACTTAGGAGTGCGAAGTCGGGGATCTAGTAACCCATCAGAACTAATGACACGGGCTACGAGTACCTTGTCACACGAACTTTGATGGGTAAGAGATTGAACCGCGTTCGCCCTTGGCGTTGCCGAAGGCTAGACGCAAAGGACGCGAAGAAAGAGGCTAAGAAGAGAAATTCCAAGAAGTTTCACCCATCAAAGTTGATGTGACAGTCTACGAGTACTCCACCACACTGAATATGAGGGGGAAGCTGTACGCCTTCCTTAAGGTAGTGCAACTAGGAGCGATTCCATAAATTTTTCATTTTGATTTCGCTTATCTACATATAATCCAATACGGTTGGTGTTAGCGCAAAAAACCTGGTATCGCTGCTCCCGGTTGGGTTGAGGAACGAAACCCAACATTTGGGCGGGTTGTTGGGTTTAGCAAAGCCTCAACCCAACCTACGATTCTCCTTAACACCAAGCGTATTGACATATAATCAATTGACAAATTCTTAACATTTGTTTAATAAAATTTCAACTCACTTACTAATTTAAGTATAAAATTGATAGTATCAGTTATATTTAGCTGATTTGAATTTACTAATTGAAAAAAGATTTTAATTTATTGTCAGCAGCATTAAGGATATTTACGAAATATAAAAATATGTTAAAAAACTTGCAATTACAACATAAATTCACCATTTTCTTAGTCTTAATTCTTGCATTTGGTTTGAGTTGGAGTGGATTGGCATTATCTTCTTTACTGAGGCAAAATGCTAGACAGGAAATTACCTCAACAGCCCTGATGCTGATGGAAAGCATGAGTTCTGTTCGCGACTACACTAGCGCTCAAATTAATCCAGAATTGGCGGATAAATTAGATACTGAATTCTTACCGCAAACTGTACCAGGTTACTCTGCACGGGAAGTCTTTGAAATTATGCGAAAAAAATCAGACTACCGTGATTTTTTCTATAAAGAAGCTACGATAAATCCTACTAATATGCGGGATAAATCTGACAATTTTGAGACAAATATTATTGAAAATTTTAGAGATAAAAAAAAATTGAAAGAATTGAGCGGATTTCGTTCCATTCCTAGCGGTGATATTTTCTACATAGCTCGTCCGTTGGCAGTTTCTCAAGAAAGCTGCCTAAAGTGTCACAGTACACCAAATGTTGCACCTAAAAGCATGATTGAGCGTTATGGACCGGTTAATGGATTTGGATGGCAGATCAATGAGATTATTGGCGCTCAATTTATCTCAGTGCCAGCAAGTAAAGTCATTCAAAAAGCCAATAAGTCTTCTTTCTTGATTATTCTAATTGTATCTACTGTTTTTGGGGCAATTATACTTTTAGTTAATATGTTCTTAAATCGGGAAGTTGTTGCTCCTCTGAAACGCATAACTAAAATTGCAGAGGAAATTAGTACGGGGCGTATGGACGTTGATTTTGATCGGTTATCTAATGATGAAATTGGCAATCTCGCCAAAGCTTTTCAACGGATGAAGTTTAGTTTAGATATGGCAATGAAAAGAATTAAACGCTCTCAGGGTAGTACAGGAAATTAATCGAATGAATGAAGGAAGAAGGAAGAAGGAAGAAGGAAGAAGGAAGAAGGAAGAAGGAAGAAGCTTTATATACGTGGATTGGATCCCAACTCAAAACGAAAGACCCCAATCAGACCTGGGGTATTAAAAAGTTTATTCGAGGATAATATAAAATATCTGTGAAAGCTCCTTCTTGTAGTGGACATCATATTAAATCTATCTTCAAAAATTCAAAACTTTGAATTGATAAACAGATTTTTTATGAAAAGAGATGCTCCTTAAATTCAATCGATGCGGATAAATCCCCAATTTCTCTTCCTAAAAGTTCCACAAATTCATAAGGAGAAGCATGAGGATTTCGTTCTAGTACTTCTTCTACAATTAAGCTTGCCATTGGTCCAATATAGTAAGCTAGTTCTTGCTGACAACGTTCTATAAATTCAATTGCAAGAGATGTCTGGCTAACAGGTAAGCTCAAAGTTTTTTCTTGCGGTTCATTGCTGGGTTGTGCTGTTGTATAACTATTAGCTGCTGGATAGGCAAGAATTGTTGGAGGTGGCACTATTGGAACTTGTTGATATTGCCCAAAACTCTCTAAATCGGTCTTGACTTGTTTCGTTGTTTGGTAGCGTTTTTCTGGTGTATCTGCCAACATTTTATGAAGTACTTGAGCAAAAGTATCGCTGATATTTGTGTAAAGATGCCATTCCCATTCAAGGGAAGATTGGTTCATCAGCATACATGGATCGCGACCTGTTAGCAACACAACTGCAGTTACTCCTAAAGCATAAAGGTCACTGCTGGGAGAACACAAACCCAAGCTAATTTGTTCCCTAGGGGCATATCCCACTTTTCCCACAAGGGACATTTTGCCGACAAAGCTAGCTTGGTTAGAGTTTCTAGTTTCGTTAAGACCGGTGATTTGCTTGCCAACGCCAAAATCGATCAAGAGGGGTAAATCTTTGCCGTTAGGCAGCATGATATTATCAGGCGAAATATCTCGATGGATGATATTGTGTTGGTGAATATATTCCAAAATGGGCAGCAATTTTTTGAGCCACTCTATAACCTCATTTTCAGAAAAAGTTTGTCCTTGGCTTTGACGTTCTCCCAATAGTCTCGAATATGTTTTCCCATCTACAAATTCTTGTACCAAGAACAGCCGTCCATCATCTTCAAAGCAAGCCAAAAATCTGGGAATTTGTGGATGTTCCAACTGATGGAGAATTTTTGCTTCTCTTTTAAACAAATCCCGGCATTTTTCTAGCCCACTTTCCCCCGTTCCAATGGGTGCAAATTCTTTGAGAACACAAGGTTCGTTAAAGCGACGAGTATCAAAAGCTAAGTAAGTTCGTCCTAGTCCACCCTGTCCTAAAAGCTTTTGAATAATATAGCGGTTATCTATGAGCGTTCCAGAGGCTATTTCCGGTTTTGCCAAAGGGGGCTGATGCATATAATCATATTCCTAACAATTCGCTGATTCAACAAGTAAACTATTTGACCAACAAATACATTTTTTCTCAAAACTAAATTTATCCTCGAATAAACTTTTTAAGACCCCGACCGTTCTCAGAGTCGTCCGTTTTAATTTGGGGTCTAAATCCCATCTAAAAACCTCCTTCCTTCCTTCCTTCCTTCTTCCTTCATTCATTCATTCCAGAGATTATTTATTTATGATTTAAAATTGCAAAAAATATGCAAACAAATTCTCAAATTTTCTATATGAAATTTTATTCACTAGCATTAATAGAGTGTTTAACTAGCAACTTTATCTTTCTGTTGTGGATTCTTGAGAGCCGAGGACTGCAGGTCTTTGTTTAACCTGTTCTTCAAGAGGTCTAACTTTTTCAACTAATTTAATCAACTCCCTGTAGTTAGGCACTGGAGCCCCAGGTACATAACCGGCATCCCATGCAATATCTGGAGGTGCTTCGCTCATAACCTTTTGGATTTGTTGCTGGAGATTGCGATCTACTTTTGGTCCGAGTACAACAACTCCAGAAGGAATCCACCGACTAGTTTGCAAAGTTCTAAACTTAGTTGTACTAAATTCTTGGTGATAAGTATCGAAGTCCTTTTCAGATAAAGCAATTGCGTCAGTGCTTCCTTCATTAAGCCATTGTAGGGCAGTTTTGGGAGTAGGGGCGAAACGAATTTGAGCCAGGGTTAAACCATAAAGGTCATACAACGGAACATAGTAACCTGCGGCGGAACCTACTTCTCCTAAGGTAACGGTTTTATTAGTTAAGTCTACTATTTTTTTTATTGGTGCCTCATCCCGAACTATGAGTAAAGAACGCTGTCTGCGGCTGAATTCTTCCATTGAAAACAGAGGAATATACAGTTCTTGACCAATAGCGATCGCTGCTAGTCCAGGGGGAGCAAAGACAATATCCCAATTTTTACGCTTAATCTGTGCTACGGCCTGCAATTCGTTGTAAGCGGGTTCAAGTTCTACAATTAACTTAGTTTGTACTGCTATATAGTCTTTAAAGCGCTCGTACTTGTCTTGTGAAAACTTTTGTTCGCCATAACTCACAACACCGATGGTTAGTTTATCGGGAATTGTGGTCGTTTTTTCAGAACCGCATCCTACTGCTGTTAGCCCAACGATCATTAAAATTTGAAACAGCATAAAACGCGGTAAAATAATTATTTTCATGCCGGAATCAATTTAGTAGGCTAGATTAGTTTCGATTATCCTATTTCCAGCCTCACAAGAAGCGATCGTGCGAAAAAATTAATCTTTTCATCCGAGTTTCAAAATTTTCAATAACTCTATAAGAATTTTAAGACACTAATGTTCTTTCACCAATTGGTTGATGATATAAAACCATTAGCTGGCTAGCATTTAAAGTTTCTACTCCATAAGCTTTTCCTGCTAAGTCGCTGAATTCTACTTCAAAAACTCCAGGCTCATATTCATCCACAATTGTTCCTACTTGACCGCGATATAATCTTAATTGTGGTAAGTTTTCGGTCAGGGCAACAATATCTAATAATTTCATTGCTATTACCTCACTGCTTGAGCGCACGAAAAAATTAATCTTTTCATGCGAGTTTCAAAATTATAAATAACTCTTTGAGTAGCTCTCAATAAGAATTTTAAGACAAAACTTTCTAGTTATAGTCTACACCTGCGGTAACAAAACGCGATGAGATGTCTTCTGGGCTAGAAAATGGTTTGCTAAACGAGAAAGCATAAGGAGTTGAACCATGACTGCGTAAATGTTCCAGCCTTTCCTTCGCTTCTGCAATTGTCGGTGTATGTCCCACAGGAATCCACCATAACGCCAAAATCGGTTGGTCTGCTTTTTCAAACCAACGTCGGCGATCGCGCATCACACTAGCATGGGCACTACGATAAACATAACTCGACAGAGCTTCCACTGACTTCCAAACAGTCAGAGTAATCAAAATCCGCTCGTCTTCAAAAGCTCGGATACTGGTAGCATCTTCTGCACCCTCGCTTCGCAATCGCCAGATAAATCCAGGATCTGCGTCAGCTACCGCATTGACATCTCGGATTTGAGCGACAAAATCAGCCATCTCGGGATCGTCTAATGAACCTCGTAAGGTTGCGGTATTCACTTGGGCTAGATGATACTCTTCTTGTTTAGTAGATTGCATCGTCAGGATGATGGAATGTTGTTGCATACAGAACATTCGCATAATTCATCTATCTTAAGAAGTATTTGTTTAAAGAAATTAATATTGTTAGAACTTATATGATGTCAGCCTAAATGACGATCTCATATATGGTTTTCCTGTAATCTCCTCCAGCCCTCCTGCTCGGTTCCTTTCAAAGTATCGCCCGCCCTGGCCCTGCTCCCCGCTCCCCCTTCCCCGCAACTATGTTGAGTTTACAAGCGTGCCATTGGATTCTACTCCTCCTCCTCCTCGTCAGGCATCATCAAATCTTCTTCACTCAGTGTTTGCGGTGGAATCGCGGCAATAATCGCATCAATCACCTTCGCCACAGCGATAATCTCTATATCGAGTTCCGGAAATTTTTGCCCCTTTGGGACGATCGCGCGTTTAAATCCCAGTTTTGCCGCTTCTTTTAGCCGCAGTTCCATTTGTGACACGGATCTGACTTGCCCACCTAAGCCAACTTCACCAATTAATACTGTACCTGGGTCAACCACACGATCGCGGAAACTAGCAACAACGGCGATCGCTATTCCCAAATCGACTGCAGGTTCTTCGACGTTTAACCCACCAGCAGAAGCGACGTAAGAATCTAATTTCGATAGGGGAATTCCCACCCGTTTCTCCAAAACTGCGAGAATTTGCTGCAATCGGCCATAATCTACCCCAGTTGTGGAACGACGGGGTGAAGCGTAGCTAGTAGGACTTACCAATGCTTGCAACTCCACAACAATTGGACGAGTTCCTTCGCAAGCCACGACAATAGCTGTACCGGGAGATGGATCGTCGCGATTGCCTAAAAATAACTCGCTGGGGTTGGGGACTTCTCGCAACCCTTTGTCTATCATTTCAAAAATGCCGATTTCATGAGTAGCACCAAAGCGGTTTTTGACTGTCCGTAATAACCGATGGGAGGCAAAACGATCGCCTTCAAAATACAACACTGTATCGACCAAATGTTCTAATACTTTCGGACCGGCGATCGCTCCTTCTTTGGTGACGTGTCCGACAATTAACATGGTGATATCTTCGTGTTTCGCCACTTTCATCAACCCGGCTGTGCATTCCCGAACCTGAGCTACTGAACCGGGTGCAGAAGTCAGAGCAGGAAAATATACAGTTTGGATACTATCAATCACCACTACATTTGGTCGCAGCGATTCGACCTCACGCAAAATTTCTTCCAAATCTGTTTCTGGCAAGATATACAAATCTGCACTGACACCATCAGCGTCTTTAGGTTTTAGGATCTTTTCTACTACTTTGCCATTCCCATTACTATTCTCATTTTCCTCACCCACCACATTCAGGTACTCCCCCACCCCCAAGCGCAAAGCTCTTAATTTTACCTGTTGTGCAGATTCTTCTCCAGATACGTACAGAATGCGATATCTTTGTGCCAATTCATTGGATACTTGCAACAGCAGAGTCGATTTCCCAATTCCCGGATCGCCACCAATCAATACCATAGAACCTGGAACAATTCCACCACCAAGCACCCGATCCAATTCGCCATAACCAGACTCCCAACGTGTGAGTTGGCGATCGCTAATCTGGTCAAATGTTAGAGATGCTCGCGGTTTCGCTGGTTTAGCTTTCTCTTTTGCGCTCCCCTGCTGAGTTCGCCAATTACCAGCACGACTTGGTAAATCTGTCGATAATTGTGGGGCAATCTGCTCTTCTAGAGAATTGTAGGTGCCACAAGCAGGACACTTCCCGAACCACTGGGGAGATTCTCCTCCACATTCGTTACAAATGAAAATGGTTTTAGACTTTGCCATTCTTAAATCTTATTAAATATTCTTAATTTTTGCTTACCGATCGGTTCCGACGAAAATCCAATAATAGTAGTATTTGTAGCCTTTTCCAATTCAATGAATAGAATGATATCTTAATAATATGGTATTAAAAATTAATCATGAAAAATTTTAGTTAAGGAGCGTTCAAAAACTTGGAAAGTCATAAAGAAAAAATCTTGGTGGTAGACGACGAAGCCAGCATCCGGCGGATTTTGGAAACTCGCCTTTCGATGATTGGTTACGATGTAGTAACGGCTGGTGATGGCGAAGAAGCTTTGGAAACTTTTCGCAAATCCGAACCAGATTTGGTTGTTTTGGATGTAATGATGCCAAAGCTTGATGGCTATGGCGTGTGTCAAGAATTACGCAAAGAATCAGATGTCCCAATTATTATGTTAACAGCCTTGGGAGATGTGGCAGACCGCATTACCGGGTTGGAATTGGGTGCTGATGACTACGTAGTTAAACCATTTTCACCCAAAGAATTAGAAGCCCGAATTCGCTCAGTACTGAGACGTGTAGACAAAAACGGTGCTTCTGGTATTCCCAGCTCTGGTGTCATTCATGTTAGTAATATCAAAATTGATACCAATAAGCGCCAAGTATACAAAGGCGACGAGCGCATTCGGTTGACCGGCATGGAGTTTAGTTTACTAGAGTTGTTGGTCAGCCGCTCTGGTGAAGCTTTTTCCCGCTCCGAAATTTTGCAGGAAGTCTGGGGATACACACCAGAACGTCATGTAGATACCCGCGTAGTAGATGTGCATATTTCCCGTTTGCGGGCAAAATTGGAAGACGATCCGAGCAACCCAGAGCTAATTCTCACTGCAAGAGGTACTGGCTATCTGTTTCAGCGGATAATTGAACCCGGAGAAGAGTAAGGAAAAGGGGAGATGGGGAGATGGGGAGATGGCGGACAAGGAGGAGATGGGGACATAGGGAGATGGGGAGCAGGGGAGGCAGGGGAGAAAGAAAACTCCGCTCTTCCTAACTCATAACTCATAACTCCTAAATCCTAACTCATAACTCCTAACTCAAAAAAAGGCATGGCTAAATCCGATCCTAATAAAGTTTTACGGCGTCTCCCCATCATTGTGGGTGGGTTGGGCGCTATACTTTTGTTTGTTAACCGCGTCTTAACACCAGAACTAAGTTCATCCCAAGCGCGAGCTGATGTCCTAGGTGTGATTTTGAGTGCTGTGTTGATTTTAACTGGTTTAATTTGGCAGCAAGTACAACCCAGAACACCTGATGCAGTAGAACTAATTGGTGAAGAAGGTTTTGTACTCGCATCTGATTTGCCGCAACTGGTGAAAACAGAACTAGCTTGGGCAAGCCATATTTTATTAACTAATACAGTCACGCGATCGCTCGTAGTTTACTATCAAGGTAAAGTTTTATTGCGACGCGGTATTCTGGCTACTAAATCGGAAGTGACGCCAGGCCCAATATTAAAACGAGTATTGGAAACACACAAGCCAGTTTATCTAGTTGCTTTAAAAGTGTATCCAGGAAGAATTGAATTTGATTACTTACCAGACAATACTCAAGGTGTAATTTGTCAACCTATTGGTAAAGAAGGTGTCTTGATTTTGGCAGCGAATGCCCCTCGCAGTTACACCAAGCAAGATGAAAACTGGATTGCCGGAATCACCGATAAGTTGGCTGTTACCCTGAATGAAGGAGTTAGGAGTTAGGAAGAGCGGAGTTTTCTTTCTCCCCTTCCCCCCATCTTTCCATCTCCCCTTCCCGCCATCCCCCCATTTCCTATTCAAATTTATGCAAATTACCTATTGGTTACTTATCGCTCTAATGATTTTGGGTGTTATCGGTGCTGTAGTTCCTGCCCTTCCAGGAGCTAGTTTAATTTTAATTGCGATTATTATTTGGGGATTTGTTAAAGGTTCTTTTGCAGCTATCAGCGTACCATTGATTGTCACGGCCTTCGTTTTACTCCTGAGCATCGGAGTTGATTTTTTTGCTGGTTATATTGGAGCAAAACAAGCAGGTGCTAGCAAATGGGGGCAAATTGGTGCGGTTGTCGGTTTGCTGCTGGGATTTTTTGGATTATTACCGGCTTTGCCTTTTGGAGGGCCATTAGTAGGGCTTTTATTTGGACCCCTATTGGGAGCAATTATTGGTGAGTTTATTTTCCGTCGAGACTTGTGGGTTTCGGTGAAAGCTGGTATCGGAATTATTGCCGGGACTTTGATCGGAAATTTAATTCAAGGTGTCTTGGCGATCGCTGCAGTTGTAGTTTTCCTAGTCACAACATGGTCGCAGGTATTTCCGACATAGAAGAAAGCCAACTTATCATGGGAAAAACCCGGTTTCTCGAATAAACCGGGTTTCGCATTATTAAGTTAGATTCAACAGATATTAGCAGTAGTCTCTGACTTTTTCGTGTAATCAGCGATCGGCTAAAACTGGAAATCTATGAAGCTAATTTTGAAACTTTTTTACGTTGGCGCAAACCAAACATAGCTACCATTCCTAAAGCACCTAAACCAACTATACTACCCGGTTCGGGAACAGTTTTCGCACCACTCAAGTATACACCATCACCAGTTTTTTCACCCCAGATACTATCAGCACCGCGATAACCGATTTGGACTACAAAAGAACTTACATCTTTCAAGGTGAGGAATTTCGTTGAACCGTCATCAGGTGTTCCTGCGGAAGTCAGCAATTCCTTGATTGACTTACCATTAATTTCTAAGATGCCGGTTCTAAGGGTATCTTCCACATCAAAAAGACTTAATTGCACTTGGGAGAATACTTTACCGAAGTCAAACTTGAAGCGACCAACTTCTAAACGACCATCTTCAACTGCGTTACCCTGTTCATCGACAGCTACAGGACGCAACCAAAAGTTAGTAGTTTTGCTATTGGTTCCTTCATCTACCATTTTGAAATTAATTTCAGATCCATAGGTGTTTGCAGTTGTTCTATTATCACTAAATAATCGACTTGCTTTATACTTAGTTTGACCTGTGCTATCAGTATAATCCAAGCTGGTAACTGTGTAGCCTAGTTCTTGTTGCGTGTCGATACAGGAGCTAGTAAGACATCCAAGATTTGTCTTGATTTCCCCTTCGCTTTGAGGAATTAGGTTCGCAGCGTGAGCAGATGACATACCACCAACCAAATACGATCCAATTGTTCCCAGAATTGCTACAGCTACGAAGTTGAAGTTACGCATGATTAGCCTTGTAATAATTGTCGGATGTTTTAGGGAGAAGTAACGATTTATTTCTGCCCGATTAATCACCAAGCTAATCGATGATTAACTAATTCTGGTAGTACTAAAAAGCAGAATTTATCCAAAATTTATGTTGAAGCAAAAAGGCAATTTCTCTCCGAAATAACACGATACTGATGCGTAATATTGATGATTAAAATTAGTAGAATAAAGGTTCTATTTAATAAATAGACTTAACCCTGTTAATATTCCAATTGTCTTCAGTAAATTTACTTGTTTTGGAAAATTTATCCCTTTTTTACTGATTTCTAAGTAATATGGGGGTTTTGAAAAGTTAAGCTGCTCGACAAATAAACATTGCACGGGTTCGGAAGGGCAAGAAAGAAGCTCTCTCCCCACAAGAGTTACATGAATTTTAAATATGCAAACTAGATGTGGTGAGTGCTTACTATTTTTGGCGTTGCTGAATTGAGGTATGAATTACCTTAGCCCTCTCCCTTGGCACAGAGGGCTAGGGCTAGGGTAAATTTAGCAATTCATACCCGGATTCAGCAACGCCCTATTTTTTCTTCTTCCTTCTTCCTTCTTCCTTCTTCCTTCTTCCTTCATTCAAAGGAGATTTAAAGATTTTTTAGCTTCACTAGAAACTGCATCGACTTCATCATTTGCTAGAGTTTCTAATACAGATTTGGCATCTTCACCACCCAAATTAGTGAGAGATTGCACAAGTCGGTAGCGAATTTGCCAGTCTGGGTTAGTAGCATAGGGAGCTAAGATCGGAATTGCTTGTATATCTCCCAATTCACCGAAGGAACTAATAGCTGCAGTTATTACCAAGTCATTCTCTGAAGAGAGTGCTTCCTTAAGTAATTCAAACGATCGCGGATCGCCTAATTCTCCCAATGTAGCGATAATACTGAATTTGAGAATCCACTCGTTAGTTGTTTGATAAACTTGTCGTAAATCTTCAAAAGCATCGCGGAGTTTCAGAGCCCCCAAACAGTCTGCCGATGCTGCCTGTACATCAGGTTCTGGATCGTTGAGCAAGCGATCGCGCAATATATCCAAGGATAACTGTAAATCCTGCCCTCCAAGTGTATCCATTTGACTCACTGCTGAGTATCGCACACGGGCATTGCGATCGCCGATAGCGCTTTGAATCAACTCAAAGCCGATAGTTGGTTCTAGTTCGCGGATTTGATTCACAGCCCGCAAGCGATCGCCCAAATCTTCTGAACTCAGCAATTGCTTTACAGATTCAGGAGTAATACTCATTTTTTTAAATTGTTAATTATTGGTTATTGAACACCAAGTGCCCCAAGTCGGGGAAACCCGCCCACGACACTGCCTCCTCTGATCTAGTAAACAGTGGAGCAAATAAAACTACCACCAAAAATGGTTGGAAAGCCTATAAAAATCATCTTTCTTTTGCCTTTTTACTTTTTACTTTTGCGCGATTTGTACTACTCTTGTGCAGCCATTGCCCGAATAATATCCCCACGAGTCAGGATGCCAATGACTTGATTGTCACCGGACAGTACTGGCAAACGATGGATTTTGCGATCGTGCATAATTTTGGCAGCTTCTTTTAAAGATTTATCGGGGGAAATCGTGATCGGGTTTTTGCTCATGACTTCCCCAACGGTTTGCCCTAGTGCTTTATGTAAATCTCGTTCGTATGTAGCCGGATTTTGTAAATAAATCACGCTATCAAGAATCATGATGTATGCAGGTGGAGTTACATCTGTTTCTCGCCACATCAAGTCAGTTTCTGAAATAATTCCCAACAAATTCCCAGCATCATCTACAACAGGTAGTCCGCTGATGCGTTTTTCCGCCAAAATTTTAATGGCTTCGTTTAAAGGAGTTTCAGCCTTGACAACAATTGGGTCATGGCTCATCACATCGGCAACGGTTTTAGACATTTGCTCGGCTTAACCTTTTTATCAAGCTTGATAGCAATTATTGTAGGGAATTGCTGGTATCAACTCTCCGGCAGTGCAATAGATTGTTACTTGCGTTGGATTTTAAACGCAAAGTATAACCTCTGTGTTAAAAATTTATTATCATTCAAACTCAGTTTCACAAGAAACTTGTAATAAATCGATACAGTTTGCTGCCTTTCAACTCGACATTATCACCAATTTCATCTTTGTGGGCAGCGATAAGCGTTCGCAATCGCACTTTTCTGAATTTTTCCTCTGATTTTGGCGATAATATTATCAGGATCGTCACAGTAAACTTCCACACCCAAAGTTGTAAATTTTTGTATCAGGTATTGGTTTATTTCTGTCTCTGCACTATTAGGAGAATGGTGCATTACCAATTCCTCACTTTTTATAAATAATTGGTCAAATAACTGGTGGCGATCGCACGTCGTATAGATAAAGTTGAAAAAGAATAGAAGCTTTTTTCTCACACAATCATAATATTAGGCCGTCAAAATGCAAACTATACGTATCTCTAGACCAAACCTTCCCCAACCACCAAAATTTACTTCAGTCACAGATGAACGTCTGCACCGCAAGCAGCGACTAGCGGCAGCATTGCGCTTGTTTTCTCGTAACGGTTTCGATCAAGATGCCGCAGGTCAGATTACAGCCCGCGATCCAGAATACCCGGAATATTTTTGGGTCAATCCTCAGGGGATGCGCTTTAGTACGATTCGGGTGAGTGACCTGATTTTAGTTAACCATAAAGGTGAGGTGATAGAGGGCGATCGCTCAGTCAATGAAGCCGCTTTTGCGATTCATTCCCAAGTTCACACAGCGCGTCCTGATGTCGTCGCAGCAGCCCACGCTCATTCAACTTACGGCAAAAGCTGGTCTAACCTCGGTCGTCTGCTCGATCCTCTCACCCAAGACGCTTGTAGCTTTTATCAAGACCACACCCTGTTTAATGACTATACAGGCGTAGTTCTGAAGCTGGAAGAAGGCAAGCGCATCGCCCAAACTTTAGGCAATAATAAAGCCGCGATTGTCAGAAACCACGGCTTGTTGACAGTTGGTCATTCAGTTGATGAGGCTGCATGGTGGTTTATCACAATGGAGCGCACTTGTCAAGCTCAAATGCTTGCAGAAGCAGCAGGAAAACCTGAACTCATCAAACCTGAATGTGCGAATTTGGCACGGACTCAGGTAGGGTCGAATTATATGGGTTGGTTTAGCTTTCAACCCCTGTATGAGATGATTGCAAGGCAACAGCCCGACCTGCTGGAATAAGCTCTGATTTTTTCTGTTTGCGCTTGAGTACTCCTAGACCCAAAGCACCAAGCGCCAATATTCCCAATGCAGCCGAAGGTTCGGGAATAGATTGACCCCTAACCGAAGCAAGTGCTGCGTCTGCGAGTAGGCGATTAGCTCGTGAAGACAGATGAACGTTATCAAAGAACACAAAGTCATCTGGGTTATCGCAGATACTTAATACTTGTTGAAAATTACCTGTTATACAAGAATTAGTAGCATCTTTGAAACCAAATTTAACCGGGTCGAATTCAACTGTTTTAAAAAGGGCATTAGTGTCAACAGAAAAGATATTTATGTCTGGTCTAATAGTGCGAAGATTATCCAGGGATAATGCCAATAGTTTGTTATGCTCTTTTGTCAATTCATTTAATTGTTGAGGAAAACCCAAGGCACGACCAAAAGGACTTTCACCCAAATCTGGCTGATTAAACACCAAGAAATTTTTGGCATTTCCTTGAGCAAGTGAACTTATAGAATTTGATAAGTTCTGGACTACTTGATTAACGTCTGTTTGCCCAGAAAAATAATCATTTCCGCCACCGAAAATTGTGTAGAGAGCATTTGGATCGGCGGGGAAAGTCTGGTTAAATGAACTAAATAAACCAACTTGCCCCAACACTCCTGGTATGTTATTTTGCAAACCAGGGAAATCACTACTTTTACCTGTTTGAGCGCCACCCAAGGCGAAGTTAACACCTTGTTGAGAAGCAATCCTAGGATTGGGATTAACTAATAGAGGAACTAAAGGTATAGGTGTTAATCCTTGCTTACCTATCTGCGAACCGAAATAATCCACCCAATTTGAACCATTAGAAAAGCGTCCGGGAAAATAGGCCAGACGGTCTGAACCACTGACTGTAGGGGCGGGTATTTGTCCTCCTGTAAACGTGAAAGTATTACCCGTATCGGAGAGACTATCACCAAAAACAAATAATTGGCTAAAAGAACTCAAATCCGCAGCCATTGCTTTTAAAGGTGATATCACAGAAAAGAGAATGCATCCAGCCGCTAGCAATTGTTTTTTCATCCTAATTTTATCCTTGCAATTGTTTTTGCTATTTCTCAAAATTGCCAAATACCAAGAGGTAAAAACTTTATCAATGAAGGAAGAAGGAAGAAGGAAGAAGGAAGAAGTTTTCTACCTTCAAACTTCTTCCATTCCGGAGTTTAAAACCCCAACACCTATGCGTTGTCAGTTTTAAGTTGGGGTCAGAATCCACCTATATAAACCCCCTTCTTCCTTCTTCCTTCTTACGAGCGTCATTGCTTCAACTTCAATGCATCAACAGCCGATACACCATCACCCTGAGTGCCAAAATACCACAAAGCTGCCGCCCCTTCAGCACGAGTTACTGGTTTCTTGGGCTGAAAAAGCGTAGTATAACCAAATACCCGACGAATATTTGATTGTTCGCCATTTTGGAAGTCTGCCAAAACTGCCCGTAAAGCCTTGGGTTCAATTTTCCCTGCATCTTGAAAACCCCAAGTTTGTTTGACCGCATCTAAGTTTGCAGTGGGTAAAGCTTGACGGGTATCTAAAGGTAACTTCCACAAAATCAACTGTTCCCGTGTTAAGGGTGCATCTGGACGAAATAAGACTTCTGTAGAATCTCCGGACAAAGAACTGGGAATTAAACCAGCTTCGGCTAATCCCTGAATTACACCGAAATCTGGATGTGTTTTAGGTACATCGCTAAAAGCTGCTTGAGTTTCCGAGGCCAAACGAATCTGCTTGGCTGGATTGTTAGTATACATGGCATTATTCGCTGCAACCAACCAACGAGCGTATTCCCGACGGGTAATATTTTTGCTGGGTTCAAACTGATTTGAATCTGTATTACTCTTGACAGGATTTGCTTGTAGAGGTAGTACACCCAATTGTGTTAAATCTTTGATGTATTGCTGTAGTTGTTGCGGTGCTTTGTTTAAATCGTTGAATTCCTGGGTTCCTATTGCCGTTGTAGAGGCTTGAGAAACAGGAGGATTTGTTGGTTGTCCAGCGGTCTGTGGTAGAGGTCCAATAAATTCCGGATTGCCCGGTTGCAATGCCGTCTCACTTGTACCCCCAGTAGTGGAAGTTTGGGGACTCACAGTTGGGTTCGGACTAGCCTGTGTGCCGTTTAGTGTATAATCGATCGTCAGTTCTGTAGCTGTTAGGGATTGGTTGGGAGAGGTTTTGGCGTCACCTGTGACTGATTTGGGCTGAATGGAAATCTTTAATAGCAAATTATTGCGACGTGCTTGTAAAGTCGCAGAAGCTTCATCTGTTGGTCGTTGTAAAATCTCCCAATTGTTTTTTTGGAATTGGTTCAGATAAAAGCTAGAAATAAAATTACTGGGGTCCGAACTTAGCCAGCGAGTTGATGAGGGCGTAACTTCCTGTAGTATGGCGTTGGGATATTGGGGAATCTCTGTGGGAAAATTCGCTGGTAACTGAACTGTTGATTGAGGAGTTGGCTGGGGTTGGGGGTTTGTGTTATTAGCAGCATTACTACCAAAAGCACCTGGATTGTCTTTCAGTCTAGAATCTGCCGCCAAAGATTGCTCCAAGTTTTTGCCAACAGGACTGTTAGCACAACCGGTTAATGAAGTGAGCAATACTGCCAAAAAAATAAAAACAGCAGGATATTTACAGCGCAGCACAGGAAATTATAACAATATATAGCGTCAACATTACCCTAACGCATCTAGGTGCAACACAAATGATGAAGCGGTAAAGGTAAGCCCCCTAAATCCCCCAATTCAAAGGGGGCTTTAGATTTTCTTTTCCCCTTTGAATTGGGGGTAGGGGAACTCTTTAATACTTGATATAAGCTTCTAAATCTTCAATTTGAGGATTGGGAAACTGATTTAAAACTCTCCAAAGAACAGTATAGCTGCCATCAGAACGACGCCGAACTGGTCGAAATGCCAGAATCATATCACTGCTTTGCATTTGTAGCAGTTGGTCTATTTGGGCGCGATCGCTTCGAGAAATTGGCTTTTGAGTGGTAATTATCTCCGGCAGTTGGAATTGAAGACTCCGCACTAGATAAGTATGATTTAACTCTGCTTTTGCACCAGCCAATATTAACGATTGGGTCTGGTCTTTACCAGTCAAAAAGCGCCGTCTTTCTTCTTGCAATGCCTCTAACTGTTTGGGAGCCTGGTAGTTAAAGAAAAATTCTCGTGTTTTCTCGGAAACATTTCCCAGATTAGCATCCAACTTTTCTATCGCTACATTCCCCAAATCCATCATAAAGCTATAATCCACGCCGGATGGTACAACCTGGAAACTTTCACCAACGATTTGAAGTGGTAAACTAGGAGTAAATCCGCCCCTAGCCACACCCAATCTGGGAAAAGGATAGCGTTCGCTCACAGACTTTTGTAGGCGATTTTGTTGAGTATTTAGCGGACGATGGTAAGCTGAATATGGCAACACCCTAAAAATGCCAGTATTAGGAACCTCCAGAAACTTGAGATAAGTTTGTTCTTCTTGGGGATCGATGTTGTAGGCAAACCGATCGAGCGCAATAGTTGTCTCACTAGGGTTTTTAAATTTAGACCCTGTGGGAAATTTAGATATTGCTTGTGCCAAAAGTTCCTTAGCCCTTTGGATAATTGCTAGGGCTTCTGTCGGTGGTACGATCGCTGGTTGGTTTGGCGGTACATAATCAGCCAAAAGTTTCTTTGCAGTTCTACCAATGATTGGGTAGTTAACGAGTGGTAAATTAGGTTCTTGTGTAGCAAAAGGTGTCGCTGATTTCCCGAGATTTGGATGCTCCACAGCCGCAATTGAAAGCACTGGATGTGACTGTCGCTCGCCACTGACAAGCGGTAAATCTCTCACCAATGCCGATTCCCCACGTCGTGATAACAGCCGATCTAAGACTGAAGCAAGTTTTGAAAGTTCCCGGTTAGAGGCATATAGAGAACAGTAAATTTGTGCCTGTGGTTCGCTCAATGGCGATGCAGGAAGAACGCCAACAGAAGAATTTGATGAGGCATTGCACGCAGCCAGCTGGTTTCTGTTGTAGTCCTTGAAAGAACTTTCTATGGCTACTTGCTGCACAATTAATTGCCCCCGGACGGCTCGCAGTTGATTGGCATCAGGTTGAGCGATCGCTTTCTCAATACGAGCAATCAAATTGATTTGCTCCTGTACCAAGGAAGCAATATTGGTATAAAATTTTTCAGTTGGTCTTGACGAAAAATTTTGATTTGGAGAAGATGGCGACTTATATTCGGCAGCTATCACAGAAGCTGGCAATTGAGCTAGGAAAAAAGGCATAGTTAAGCTGAAAATTATGTATCGCATATCAAAAGGTATGTTGGATAGGAGTATCAAAAATCTCAAATAGATACTAAATTGAGAAAAACACAACGACCATTCCATCGACAGCCGTCAGTCTATTCTACTTTCTGTAAAGCGTCGCCGGGTTGTTACAAGTGCTGAAACACGATTACATGCAAGCTTCCCAGGATCAGCCCACTTATTTCGAGGCTCCATTACAGTTGTTACTGTTTGTCGATGGACGCCCAAAATCCCGACAGCAGGTGCAACGCTTACGCGCTTACTTAAAGGAATTAGAAGCTGAGTATAAATTTGAACTTCAGATTATTGATGTCGGTCAACAACCATATCTGGCGGAACACTTCAAATTAGTAGCCACCCCGGCTTTAATTAAAATTCATCCCGAACCAAGACAAGTCATTGCTGGTAGCAATATCATCACGCAGCTAAAAACTTGGTGGCCGCGCTGGCAAGCGTCTGCTGACGCCTACGTGAAATTACATAGTGAGTTGCAAGAAAATATCGATGATGACCGTGCTGCGTTACCCAAAACTTCAATCCGTTCGGTAGCTGTTTCTGCGGAACTAATAAAACTCTCAGACGAAATTTTTCTTTTAAAGCAGGAAAAAGAAAAACTCGCCGAGCAGTTACAGTTTAAAGACCGGGTAATTGGGATGTTAGCCCACGACCTCCGTAACCCCCTGACTGCCGTAGCGATCGCTATAGAAACTCTGCAATCTAATTACAATCTGGAAAAAGGGGAATTTCAGCGCTTAACACCAACTATGACAATTCACTTATTAAAGCAAGCCCGCGCTCAAAGTCGGATAATTGACCGAATGATTGCTGACCTTTTGCAAGTGGGTAGGGGAAACGATACAGAATTGCCCATCATACCACAAAAGCTACAATTAAGGAAACTTTGCCTCAGTATATTGGAAGAATTGGGCGATCGCTACATAGCCAAATCCCAGAGAATAGAGAAAGACATTCCCAAAGACTTGCCCGATGTTTATGCCGATCCAGAACGCATCCGCCAAGTAGTAGTGAACCTTTTGGACAACGCCATAAAATACACACCCGAAGGCGGTACTATCAGTATCTCTGGACTGCACCGCACGACTCAGAAAGTTCAGTTTAGTATTGGTGACAACGGTCCAGGCATTCCATTTGAAAATCGCGATCGCATCTTTGAAAACCGCTTCCGCTTAGAACGTGACGAAGGTAAAGATGGCTATGGCATTGGTTTATGTTTGTGCCAACGCATTATTCGGGCACACTACGGTCAAATTTGGGTAGATTCAGCCCCCAAAGGCGGCGCATGCTTCCACTTTACCTTGCCTGTTTATCCAATTTAGCTTGCCTTCGTAATGCTGAGATAATTTGATTATTCGCTTCTGGAAAACTAAAATTATCAAGTTCCTCCAAACTTACCCAACGAATTTCATCGCATTCTAGGGGTTGGGGAATACCTGAAAGATGCCGACAGTGATGAACTGTCAGGGTAACACGTAAATGAGTATAGGTATGGTCAATAGTAATTAAATGCTCACCTACCTCAATTTCGATTCCCAGTTCTTCCTCGATCTCCCTTTTAATACATTCTTCAATTGTTTCACTGATCTCTACTTTCCCACCAGGAAATTCCCACAGACCACCCATCATAGATGAAGTTGCACGGCGATCGATTAATATATTCCCCTCATTGCTCCAAATTACGGCAACACCAATAATTTTATGGGGTGGGGAAGGAGTAGTTTGATTCATGAAAAATAGGTTTATGGGATGAGCGGTAAAGGGAAAGTCTTCGAGGAACAGCAAAATCCCCGACTTCTTAAAAAAGTCAGGGATCTCCCTCCGCACACAAAGGGAGGTAACGGGAAATTTCGCTGGGGGTGTTTGCGCTTTTTGCCGCACTCATTTTGACAAGACATGAATCAATCCGCTATTCCAAATCGCTGTCGTTGATTTCAGTGTCTTCCAATGCGATTTCAAAGTTCATCCTTTGCTCGGCATTCCGCAAGAAATAGCCGCTAATCATCGCTGAGGCCAAAAGGCGACCGAGACTTTCTCTACTCGTAGTAATGGTAACACCAAACTGTTCCGAAGGCATATTACCCAACAGTCCCACAATATTGCGTTCCATCACTTGCAAAACTTCGCTCGAAGTCGGTTTGGAAAGCTGGGTAACTGTCTCTGGATTTAAAGATTTAACATACTGCCATAGAAAGTTACCAGTTTCTGACTCACCATTAAAAAATTCTGAGACTCGATTGGATGGGTTATTCACGTTGTATCTCCTTATGCGATGCCCTTGGCAACGGCTTAAGCCGTATCGCAGCCAGTTGCAATCTATGTGATTTCAAGACTAGATAGCTATGTCTTATTTGACTTAGCTTGCTTTTTTGTGTTCCTGTAACCTAATGTAACAGGCTGGCTTTGATCTGGGAGTCGGTGTAACCGTACCAAAATTAGCGAGTTCTCCTGAATGAAGGAAGAAGGAAGAAGGAAGAAGGAAGAAGGAAGAAGAAGGAGGTTTTAAGATGGGGATACAGAACCCCAACTCAAAACTGACGACGCTGAGAACGGTCGGGGTATTAAAAAGTTTATTCGAGGATAAAGTTACTGCTAACTCCGTTACTCCTAATTTTTCATGTTAGCTCGCCAAATATTCATCCATGTCAGCTCTGGACTTGCGAAGTTTTGTTAATGCCTCGCGCTCAATTTGGCGGACTCGTTCGCGGCTAATACTGAGTATTTCACCTATTCTGGCCAGAGTCAGTGCTTGACCGTCTGTTAAGCCAAAGCGCAGGGAGATAACTTCCCTTTGCTGTGGGGTGAGGTCTGCCATCAAGCGACCTAAGTCATTTGATAAGGAAGATTGCATGACAAACTCTTCTGGAGACGCACCTGGGTCTTCTAGCATTTCTCCAAGTTCGGTGTCGTAATTATCACCTAACCGTAAATCTAAGGATAAAGGTAGTCGTGCTTTTTCTAAGTATTCACGTACCTGCTTGGGGGTTAACTCCAATTCTTCCGCTAGTTCACCAGCAGAAGGAGCGCGTCCCAGTCTTTGGGATAGCTGACGCTGTGCTTTTTTTATCTTATTTAATTTTTCGGTAATATGGATCGGTAAGCGGATGGTGCGTCCTTTTTCGGCGATCGCTCTGGTAATTGCTTGACGTATCCACCAATAAGCGTAAGTAGAAAATCTATAGCCTTTGGTGGGGTCAAATTTCTCTACACCCCGTTGCATCCCAATGCTACCTTCTTGAATTAAATCCAAAAGGTCAACATTACGCTTGATATACTTCTTGGCAACGGACACCACCAGCCGCAAATTGGCTTCTACCATCTTGCGCTTGGCAATTTCACCGTCAGCGATCGCTTCATTTAAGTTTGTTGTTTCCAGCTTTGTCGCTTTTGCCCACTCTTCCAAGCTGGGTTGACGACCTAACTGGTTGGCAAGAGATTCCCTAATTTCATGCAATGTGCTTGAACGCTGCACTTGCTTGCCATAAAAAATCTCTTCTTCATGGGTTAATAGGGGAACTCGGCCAATCTCACGTAGGTAAGTCCGCACGAGGTCTGTAGGTGTCTGAGCGGTCTTCATGGCGCTACTCTTTGGTAATGATGGATTTGACGGGTGGGTCTAGTACGGATAGATGCCTGGGTCGGGTACATCCCAGCCTGACTGGGAACCCATGCCGTGTTTAGCAATTTACGCGCCTAAAATATTTGGCGGTCAACGGTAACGAAATTTGCTTCTTATATACCGATCAAAATTACAATTTTTTTCACTATTGTCACAAGTATCTACAGTTAGATAAAAGGTAGCCAGTTAAACATTTTTCTTTTTTCCTGTTATGAATAATTGTAACATTTATGAGAAAAATCGCACTACTTAATTTGCTTAAGTTTTGCAGTATTCATAGTATCTCTAAGCCGCCAGTGCCCTTAATGAGGATCTAAAGTCATAATTAATATACTCATAATAAGGCAAGCCAATTACTCTAATATTTATTAAAATAATTAAATGATAACCATAATTATTCCCCCAGCACGATTGCTTAATTTTTCTTTTAACTTGGGGCGATAAGGAATAGGGAGGGGCGGGGTTACCCCACCCATACGAGAATGAGAATTAGGAATTTTGTAGTTAGAAACTATAATCTTGAATGATTTTCACATCCAAGGTTGTAGTTTGTAGAGAAAGAATCGCGGCGACAGTGGCTTTTGCGCCGGCGATGGTGGTGATGATGGGAATTTTGTAAGCTAGGGCGGTGCGGCGGATTAACCTCGCATCAGTGTGGGCTTCTTCTCCAGAAGGTGTGTTGATGATAAGTTGAATTTTTTGATTTTTGATGGCATCAAGGACGTGGGGACGACCTTCATGGAGTTTCAGGACTAATTGCACATCTAATCCCGCATCTTTAAGGGCAAGGCCTGTACCGCTGGTTGCCATTACAGAAAAGCCTAAATCAATAAATTGTTTGACCACGCTAACGCAAGCAGCTTTGTCGCGATCGTTCATAGATACAAATACTGTTCCTGAAAGGGGTAAACGTTCACCTGCTCCCATGAATGCTTTGGCAAAGGCACGTCCAAAGTCGCTGTCAATGCCCATCACCTCGCCGGTAGAGCGCATCTCTGGCCCGAGTATTGTATCGGTTCCGGGAAATTTATGAAAAGGTAGTACTGCTTCTTTGACGGCGATGTGCTTGGGTATCACTTCTTCGGTGAAATTTAACTCCTCTAAAGTTTTACCAGACATAATCAAAGATGCCAGCTTTGCCAGTTGGACGCCGGTTGCTTTGGAAACAAAGGGTACAGTCCGAGAGGCGCGGGGATTAGCTTCCAGAATGTAAACTTGGGGAGAATAGCTGCTTGAGCCAACAACAGCAAACTGAATATTCATCAACCCAATCACATTTAATGCCTTTGCTAGTTCCACAGTCCAAGTCCGAATTTGATTGAGAACTGCTGGTGAGAGTGAGATTGAGGGTAAAGTGCAGGCAGAATCTCCTGAGTGAATCCCCGCTTGTTCGATGTGTTCCATGATGCCGCCAATCACAACTTTGCCTGTGCGATCGCAGATCGCATCCACATCAACTTCAATCGCATTTTCCAAAAATTTATCAATCAAAATTGGGTGGTCTGGTTCCACTAATACGGCAAAGCTCATGTAACGTTCTAACTCGCTATCTGAATAGACGATTTCCATCGCTCTTCCCCCCAAAACGTAGCTAGGACGCACCACCACTGGATAACCAATCCGTCTGGCAACAATTAACGCATCTTCATAACTCCGAGCCATCCCATTTGGCGGTTGGGAAATATTTAACTTTTTGAGAATTTTCTCAAACCGCTCCCTATTTTCTGCCATGTCGATCGAATCTGGTGATGTACCCCAAATTTGAGTCCTAATTGCCGAGTTTTGGGTGCTGAGTGCTTGCTGCAGAGGAATAGCTAATTTCAACGGTGTTTGTCCGCCAAACTGGACGATAATCCCAACTGGGTTTTCGGTTTCGATGATGTTGAGAACATCTTCCTTGGTTAGCGGTTCAAAATACAGGCGATCGCTCGTATCATAATCTGTCGATACCGTCTCTGGATTCGAGTTGACCATAATTGTCTCAAACCCCGCCTTTTTCAAGGCATAAGCGGCATGACAACAACAATAATCAAACTCAATTCCTTGTCCAATGCGGTTGGGGCCACCACCCAAAATCATCACCTTGGGCTTGGATGAGGGCATTACCTCTGTTTCTTCTTCGTAGGTAGAGTAGTGATAAGGGGTAAATGCCTCAAACTCGGCAGCACAAGTGTCTACTGTTTTATAAACCGGGATAATTCCTAGCTGTTTGCGGTATGCCCTGACTTCATCTTCGTTGGTTTTGCTGGCGTAGGCAATTTGGCGATCGCTAAATCCTTCTCGCTTCACTCCATACATCTGCTCTTTTGTCAACTTATTTAATGGTGTCCGTTTGAGGAACTTTTCCACTTCTAGGAGTTGGTGCAATTTATCGAGGAACCAATGGTCAATAGCTGTGAGTTCGTAAATTTCCGAGTTGCTCATGCCTAGCTGCATGGCGTGGCGGACGGAGAAAATCCGATCTGGGTTTGGTGTCCGCAGTTGGGCACGAATTTGTTCGCCACTGGGAAGTTTTTCGGCGCGATCGCATCCCCAACCAGCGCGACCGGTTTCTAAAGAACGCAACGCTTTTTGGAAGGATTCATTAAAGGTACGCCCAATTGCCATCGCTTCCCCTACAGACTTCATCTGTGTCGTCAGCACGGGTTCGGAACCGGGGAATTTTTCAAAAGCGAAGCGGGGAATTTTTGTAACTACATAATCAATTGTTGGTTCAAAAGAAGCGGGGGTTTGTTTGGTGATATCGTTTTTAATTTCATCCAGTCTGTAACCCACAGCTAACTTTGCCGCAATCTTGGCAATCGGGAAGCCTGTCGCTTTACTAGCCAAAGCTGAACTGCGGGAAACACGGGGATTCATCTCAATGACAACCACATCCCCATCTACAGGATTCACCGCAAATTGGATATTAGATCCGCCAGTTTCAACACCAATCTCGCGGATAATTTTAATCGCCATATCCCGCAGGCGTTGGTATTCTTTATCCGTAAGGGTTTGGGCTGGAGCGACAGTGATTGAGTCCCCGGTGTGGATACCCATCGGGTCGAGGTTTTCGATCGAGCAGATAATCACCACATTATCTGCCAAGTCGCGCATTACTTCTAATTCGTACTCTTTCCATCCCAAGAGGGACTGGTCGATGAGAATTTGGGAAACAGGGCTAGCATCGATCCCTACCTGCGCCATTTCTTCAAATTCTTCTTGGTTGTAAGCAATGCCACCGCCAGTCCCACCCATTGTGAACGCCGGACGGATAATTAAAGGATAGGTACCAATTTTCTGAGCGATCGCTTTTGCTTCTTCCAAAGTTGAAGCTGTACCGCTAGGGCACACACTAACTCCAATTTTTGCCATCGCCTCATTAAACAGTTTCCTGTCTTCGGCTTTTTCAATGGCTGGTAATTTAGCGCCGATTAACTCAACGCCATACTTTTCTAAGACTCCATTTTTCGCCAAAGTTACGGCGATATTCAGTGCCGTTTGTCCGCCCATCGTCGGTAGTAAGGCATCAGGACGTTCTTTGGCAATTATTTTTTCGACTAATTCTGGTATTAGCGGTTCGATGTAAGTGCGATCGGCTGTTTCGGGATCGGTCATGATGGTCGCCGGGTTGGAGTTTACCAACACCACTTCATAACCTTCTTCTCGCAGGGCTTTACAAGCTTGCGTACCAGAGTAGTCAAACTCACAGGCTTGTCCAATTACTATTGGACCAGAACCTAACAGCAGTATTTTCCTGAGGTCGTCACGGCGGGGCATAGTTTGTGCTTCGGATTGAGTACGAGAATACAAATCCTGATTATTTTAAAGGTCTTTACTCCCCAGAAATGCTGTTTGTTGTTAACTTTTCCAGGTTTGATGACACAAAAGGGGGTTGGAGGCTCTTGGCAAGGGAGTACGGGATACATATAATACTTTTTTCTTCTTTTCCTAGTTTTATAATTTAATTAAATTAATTTCTGAAAGAATGTCCGTGTTTTCCCTAAATTATTTTATTAAAAATTAATATTTTTTAAGCTATCTACATAGGAAAAATTTAATTTTTTTAGTTAAATTCAAAGTATAAAAATTTCCTGACAAATAAAGTCAATAACAACTTTTAATAACAACAAATATTAATTTATTTGAATCTGTATTAAAAATGGCAGAGAGTTGCGTATTTATCTCTCTGCCCTTTATTATATTCTTTTTTTTCAACTAGCGATACCAGGTTCTGCGATCGCCGAGGATAGACAACTGGAAACGATGATGTAGTCGGTTAATTGCGAATCGATTGGACAAAACCCAAAGTTAAGCTGTCTTTGGCGATGAAGTGAGCTAAATGATACGCTCTTTCCTCAGTTTCCAACAGAATTTTTTCGTACAAATAACGTGTTGCTCTATCACCCAAACTCTCTGCTTGAGCAGCTTGACGCCGGATCAGAACAATCATAGCTTGTTCGGCTGTAAGGTCGTGTTCTACCATTTGACGACAAGAATAAACGCCATCTTGTTCTGTTTCAAAACAGCATAACTCTGCTAATTTACCAAAGGTAGCAACAGGCACTCCGCCTAATCCATTTAAACGTTCTCCAATGTCATGGATATGCCCTTGAACTTCTTTCATGCTTTCGTTGAAAAACTCATGCAGTGAGTAGAATTCCGCACCTTCGACAACGAAATGATGTTTTTGGTACTGTAAGTACAGGGCTTGGAAGCTAGCTAAAACTACGTTAAATCCTTCGCAAACTGGGGTAGTTACACTACGATCCAGCAGGACAGGATTGTCATAAACCTGACCAAAATTTTGTATCAAAGTAGGTGTTTCAGACATGGTTATCCTCTCTTTTTTTCGCAGCCGTAGATGCTAACTGCTTAGTCTATATATATTAACATTGAAAAACTAAAAACAAGCCTTATTAATAACTTCATACATTTTGAAATATTTACTCATAATTATCCTTTTTAGTCTTACTAGCAGACTGGTCGGCGAAAACAAGTTAAGTTTCATAAATTTTATTGACATATCCGTATAGATATGAGAATTTTGGCTCGCTGTTCGCGGCAAACTTTTTTTGTTTTTATTTTTTCAGAACTAACTGAGAATTGTTTGCACTTAAGCTATCCTAGATATGAAGGTTGGAGACTTCCAAGTAAAAAATATTTAATTATTCTGTAGAGCAAGCATTTCGCCTACCACGGAGAGGTTAAACGCTGAACATACAGAATTCTAGATTTTTTGGAAGTCCCTTAAACTCCCACGAATTTAAAATTAACGGAAGTATAAGCGCAAAATTTCCTGCGATTATATTGCATTATTGAGGGGTAGATGTCTTGAAACCACCACAAACACAAGTAAAACAAGTCGTTGAAGTGAATTGGGCAGATCGCTGGCAAGTATATTTACGCTTGCAGGAGTTAGGCATTCCCTCCTGGTGCGAGTCAAATCAGCCATTGACAGTTGAAATTGTCAGTGTTGTTGCAGCAATTCAACTCTGGAGCGTGATTAGGCAATTTACAGTCTCCCGTCAAGAAATGATTTGGACTCTCAAGCAATGCTGGGGTCGTGATTGGAAGTTCTGATGTCTGGTTTAAGAGTTTGTTTGAGTAAAAAGGAGAATAAAAATGAGTAATTCCCGCAAGACCGAAGTATCACAATATTGCCTTGAAGGACGATTATTAGATTTAGTTATCAAAGATGGTCATAAGCTCAAGGGCTTGCTGCTACAGACTTCAGAGGGTGAATATTACGTAAAATTAGCTAAACACTTACGATTTGGTTTTGACTGGCGCTTACCAAAAGGCACTTTGCTGCAAGTTTTGGGCGAAAAGAAGCTTGACTTGGAAACTGGTAAAGTTAAATTTGAAGCGGAGCGAGTAATGGCAGCGCAAGTAGATGAAGGGAGAGATTTCACTCCAACACCTCAACCTCTCTCATCAGAAACCAGTAATGTTAAGCCAATCAAGCAAACTACTATTTTGGTGTGTCAAAAGTCTGATTGTATGAAACGTGGTGGTAAAGGAGTTTGTCAGGCTTTAGCTTCAGCTTTGAGCGATCGCGGATTAGAAGAACAGGTAACTATTAAAGGTACTGGTTGCATGAAAAATTGCAAAGCCGGACCAAATGTAGTCATGCCAGACAAAACTCGCTACACCCATATTAGTGCGGCACAAGTTCCTGCAATTATCGATAAACATTTTGAGCAGCAAGACGAATCAAAACAAGTAAAAAGGCCTGTAACTAGGCAGTACTGAGGCTATTGTAAGCATTGCAACCTTTTTCATCGCTGCTAAACCTAGGGTCGGCATGTTGGCTGAGGTTGGCATTATTAATCTCAAGGAAGCGCAATCGTTTCTTGGGGAGTTAGGACGAATGCAGAAAAGCAGCTAGCGCAATAAGCGTTTAAGTTCCTTATACACTTCGTCATCATTGCGCTTTCCAACCAAAATCACTTCAACTAAATCCGCATCTGCATCAAAGCGATAAACAATCCGATATTCTCCTGAATCTACACGGTAGTATCCTGCATAACCAGTCAATTCCTTATAATCTGCTGGTAAAGGATCAACATTCAACGACATTACTTTCTTGGCAATCTGGGCAGCGATTTTAGGCTATAGCCCCTTGAGAAAATCAAGAACTGTTTCAAGACCGTCAAGTTTTGCCATATTCTCAGCCTTACTCTCTAATGTCATGATATCGTAGTATTTGGGAGTTAACCGTAGGAATAACAATCCTTAGAATGTAGTAACCTGAAATCACTCAGTTTGCCTCCAATGCGTTTACCGTCAACACGAATTTC